>Ga0315279_10011490_pt1 | contig 10234 bp, 7 predicted proteins | sample YL17G06_20_MG_FD_203694 | JGI IMG/M metagenome (GOLD analysis project Ga0315279, IMG submission 203694) | Sediment microbial communities from Yellowstone Lake, YNP, Wyoming, USA - YL17G06_20 | ecosystem: Environmental > Aquatic > Freshwater > Lake > Sediment | place: USA: Wyoming | collected...
TGGGTGGTGGCCGAAAGGTCCAGCAAACTGGCGGTGACCTTTCTGCGGATCGGCCCAACCATTCTGAGCTCCCTCTCCCCGGCCATCCGGCCGGTCCTGATCCGATGGGCCATGATCCTGGCCGACCACTCCCGCGAGACGCTCATCGATTTTCTGGAGAGGAGCCGGGAGATCCTGGCGACCCTCACTGAGGAAGAAAGCTCCTTTCTTCTCTCTCAAGGGTTGGAACTGACCGGCCTGGACCCGTCGATTTCGTTCAAATTCTTTGTCAACCTTCCCAAGATCAACAAAGAAATCTCAAGGGATCGCTTCTCCTCCTGGTTCGAAGAAGGACTTTCCCTCATTCCTCAAAGCATTCCCGCGTCCATGGCCTATTTCGCCCTGGAATCCAGGCGATCCCAGGACCGGGCCGCGGAAGAACCATTCTCCGTGTCCCTGGAAGAAGTCTCCCGCCCCATGAAGCTCTTCGCCCAGGCTCTCACGGGCCGGAGCCTGGGCTTACGGCCCCTTCCGGAATTAAAAAACGGGATGCAAAATCCGTCCGGGCCTCTGCCCTGTACCGATGGGGAGACGATCTATTTGCCCGGGATGGTGAAGGACTTTCCCACCCGGGAAATAAACTCTCTGGCTTTCAGACTGGCTACCGCCCACCAGGCCGGTTACGTGGAATTCGGAACCTTCAAATTCCGTCTCTCCGCCGTCCAGGATCTTTTCCCTCCGGAGTTCATGGAAGCCTGCCTCAGGGGGATTTCGGACAAGGGAAAGGAAATTTCTCCTTTAGAGGCGTTTTTCCATCTCTTCCCGCGGAAGGACCTGGCCCGGGATCTTTTTCATGTCCTCGAAGGTGCAAGAGTGGATCACTGCCTTCAGCGGGAGTACCGGGGATTGAAGAAAGATATGAACCGGTTTCTCCCCCTGGCCATGGAGGCCCGGCCGGCCATCTCCTCGCTTCCGCTGCAGCAGGCGATTCTGGAATCCATCCTCCGCTGGGCGCTCCTCGGAGAGCCCATGAGACCTTCCTTCCTGGCGCTTCTTTCCCTGGGAGATGATCTAACTCCCTACCTGATTGCTCTTACCCGCCCGGGGGGGGCCGTCAAGAATTCCGCCCGGGCCACGGTCCTTCTATACCGGAGGATATGCCAGGTTCCCAATATGAAGCCGGCCTCCGGATGGGAGGGGGAGGCGCTGCCCGCGTTAAACCTTCCGCTTTCTCCCATGAGAGGGGTGGATGCGGCTTCCCGCCTCGTTCCGGGAGAGGAGCCCTACCAGAACCTCGCGCCGCTTCCCCACTGGGGGGAGCTTAGGCCCGAGCTGGTGCAGACGAAGCTTCGCCTCCGGGAAGTCCAGAATCTGCTCCATCAGATGGAGATGGGAATTCCTCTGTCTCCCGAGGTATTGAAGGCCCTCCTGGAAAGCGGAATGGAGCTGGAAGTGTCCGAGGGAATGGATGAAGATGAATTCCAGGGGCTCTTCATAACGGATTTGAAAGGAATGAAAAAGCCGATCGGCATGCAGGAGGCCAACCACCGGGCAAAAGAAAAGCTCAAGAGGGAGATGCGTTCTCTCCTGGATGAGGCGGTCGAGGAAACGGGGGAGGAACATCACTATTACGATGAATGGGATTGCCAGATCGCGGACTACCGGGTGAGGTGGTGCCGCTTGAAGGAGAAGGATGTGGAGAGCGGTTCCACCGGGTTCGTCGACCAGACTTTGGAATTCTATTCCGACCTGGTGGATGAGGTCCGCCGGCAGTTCCAGATGCTCAAGCCGGAGCGGTTTAAAAAGATTCCCAACCTGGAACGGGGGGAGGAGATCGACCTTAACGCGGCCATCGAAGCCTTCATCGACCGGAAGGCCGGCCAATCCCCTTCGGAGAAGATTTACATCGAAAAAAACCGGAAGGACCGTGACTTCTCCACCCTCTTTCTCCTGGATATGAGCGCCTCCACGGACGAATGGGTGGACGGAAAAAACCGGAAACCCGAAATCCCTCACCAGGAAAAGGAGAAGAAGATTATCGACATCGAAAAAGAAGCCCTGGTGGTGATGGCTGAGGCCCTGAAAGAAATCGGGGACGAATACGCCATTTACGGGTTTTCCGGATACGGGCGAAAAGAGGTGGATTTTTACGCCATCAAAGATTTCCAGGAGGAGTACGGGGACCGGGTGAAAGGGCGGATCGAGAAGATCAAACCCCAGCGCTCCACCCGCATGGGGACGGCCATCCGGCACGCGGTGGAAAAGATGGCCGGCCGGGAGTCCAAGATCAAGAATTTGATCCTGATCAGCGACGGGTACCCGCAGGATTATGACTATGGGGATGACCGTTCCGATAAGGAGTACGCCCTCCAGGACACCCTAACCGCCCTGGAGGAGGCGGCCCGCAAGCAGATCCATACCTTCTGCATCACCGTGGACCGGGCCGGGCACGATTACCTGCGAAAGATGATGCCCCCCTCCCGGTACCTGATCATCGAAGAGACCAAGGCCCTGCCACGGGAACTTCCCAAGATATACCGGAAATTAACTACCTGAGATGGATGGGATATTTTAAAAGGCGGAATAATGAAGACCGACCGCCGGCAAATTCGAAAGGAAAGAAAATGAAGAAGAGAACGACTATTTTTTCCGCCTTAAGCTTGACCTCAACCTTGGCCTTTTTCCTCGCCGGATGCCTGGGTCCCGGCATGAACGTCCGGGTGACCGTCACTCCCAGCTTAATCGATAAGACCTATCCGGACAAAATGCCGGTAAACATCGGGCTCTATTTGAGCGATGAATTCAAGAATTACCGGGTCACGGATTCGACCAAGACCCTGGGGACCACCTATGATTTTTGGAATCTGGGGAGTGAGAGCGCGGGAATGTTTCAGGTAGGGTTGAGTCAGATCTTTGAGAAAGTGGTGGCGGTGGACCAAAAACCTCCGTTCTCCAAAGCGCAACCCCTTCCTCTCCGGGCAGTGGTGGAACCGAAGATCGAAGGTTTCGATTTCAAGGTTCCGGCGATCGTCGTCCAGCCCTGGTCCACGAAGATTCAATATAAAATCCTGGTGTACAACATGGAAGGAAAAGTGGTCTGGCAGAAATCCATCACCGGGGTAGGGGAGGTCCCGGGTTCCTACACGCGGACGCTGGAAGAACTCGGCACCAATCCGGCCAAACCCACGACCGCCGCGATCATCGACGCCACGGATAAATTGATCGAAGCGATCCTGGGTTCGGAGGAGATAAAGGGGCTTTTGAAGTAAAAGATGGTAATTGGCGGGAGAAATCCGAAGCTTGAGGTAATCTTTTTTGAAATTTCATTGAAAATTATGTTACAAAAGTCTTCTATAGGTGGAGTTCACCCTGCCCATCTACCGTTACCGATATTCGCCTTTCATCCCCCGGGCTAGTTAGGAAACTGCATTCGGGAGGAAAAACGTGCTCAAGACCAGAATTACAGAGATGCTGGGCATTCAGTATCCAATTATCCAAGGAGGAATGGCTTGGCTCGGCCTGGCGGAATTAGTTGCGGCGGTCTCTAATGCCGGAGGTTTGGGCATCATTGGGTCGGTGACTTTTCCCACACCGGAGGAACTTCGGAAGGAGATACGCAGGACAAGGAAGCTAACTGACAAGCCATTCGGGGTCAATATCACGTTGCTGCCGGCGATGAGGCAACTGCCCAATGATGGCTTTGTTCAGGTAGTCGTAGAGGAAGGTGTCCCCGTCGTGGAAACAACCGCCGGCAGGCCGGAAAAGTATGTAGATACTCTTAAACGAGCCAATGTAAAAGTCATGCACAAGGTGGGTTCTGTAAGGCACGCCAAAAATGCCGAGAAGATAGGCTGTGATGCAGTCATTGCCGTAGGTTTTGAGGGGGGCGGACATCCTTTAATGGACGATGTCTCGCTGTGGAACCTCGTCCCGAGAATGGTTGACGAAGTCGCCATTCCGGTGATCGCCGCCGGCGGGACGACCGACCACCGCCAGTTGATCGCTGCTTTGGCTCTAGGAGCAGAAGCGGTTCTTATGGGGACTGTATTTATGGCCGCCAAAGAGTCTGTTGCTCATCCGAAGTTTAAGCAGGCCTTAATCAATGCCACGGAATGCGACACGGTTTTGATCCAGCGTTCCATTAAGAACCAGACCCGAGTCTTGAGAAACAGAACCGCGGAAGAGGTTCTAAATATGGAGTCTCGCGGGGCATCTTTGGAAGAACTAATGCCGATAATCGGCGGTCAGCGGGGGAAGAAGGCCTTGATGCTCGGAGAGGTAGATGAGGGGACCATGACCTGTGGTCAGGGGGTTGGTTTGATAAAAAATGAACTCACCGTCAAAGAAGTCATCGATGGTATGGTTAAGGAAGCAGAGACGCTTCTGAAGAGGCTCAACTCGCTAAACCGTTCCCAATAACTCTAAACCAAGGAGGAAGAGGAAGATGAAAAGCAAGAAAGGAGTCGCAGTTATTTTTTGTGCCTGGGTTATATTTTTCATTTTTCAAGGCCCAGCTGCAGGGGAAGATGTCATCAATCTCGGTTTCACCGGTCCGTTGACCGGGCCGGCGGCCGCCATCGGCATTGACTCCCTCCATGGAAACTTGATTGCCGCCAAGGAAATCAACGACGAAGGAGGGGTGGTGGTGGCCGGGAAGAAGTATAAAGTGAGCATCCAGACCTATGATGATGAAGGGGTCGCCGCCAAGGCCGTAGCCGGGATGCAGCGGTTGAAGGATAAATACGAGGTTCCGGTTATTAATCAAAACATCAGCGGTTCCCTCATGGCCATGCTGGAAAGAAATGAGAAGATGGGCATCCTGCTGATCGGTTTTTTCAAGATTCCCGATGCCACCAAGCGGGGGAACAAGCTGGTCCTGCGCCATCAACAGACCATTAATGAAGACGCCCTAGGCCTGGCTAAGGAGACCGTCAAGGTTTTAAAGGCCAAGAGCTATGCCCTGATCTCCGATGTGGGGGATTACGGGAAGACCTCGGTCAAAGCCTACCAGCAAGCCTTCGAAAAGCTCGGGGTCAAAATGGTGGCGAATGAGTGGTTGGACGGGCGAACCCAGACCGATTTTCGGGGACAACTGACCAAGATCAAAGCCGCCAAACCGGACGTGATCATGGTTACAGCCTATGATGAGGCCTCGGCCGGGGTCATCAAGCAGGCCCATGAGCTGGGGATCAAGACCCCGTTTGCCGTTTCCACGGGCTTCGGGGCTACGGGGGAGAAACTTACCGGCCCGGATTTGATCGAAGGTTATTTAAGACGAATCGAGTTTACGAATTCAAGGCCCATGCCGCCCGGGGTGGCCCGTTATCGGACCCAATTGTATCCTTCCATGGGGTATAAGGAACCGATAGCTGGATTTGGGGTGAATTGCTATGCCAGTGTCCGCATCCTCGCACGGGCTATGCAAAAGGCCGGTACAACGACCGAGGCCTTAAAGATCCGGCAGGCCGTTCCATTGGTGGTCCCACTCGAGGAGAAATATGACTCTACCGGGTTAAAAACTTTTACGGAAGAGGGGGAAGGGGTCATGACCGCCAAGATCGGGAGATACCGGAAAGGAATCGTGGTCCCAGTGGATTAGGATTTCCAATTCCAATATTGATGGTCTCGTAAAAAGTCGTCACTCCGGTGAAAACCGGAGTTCAGGGAACTTATAACTGGCGGAAAGAACTAGCTTCCGGCTTTCGCCGGAATGACGTGAAAACCTGCTTTTTGACTTTTTACGGGTTCATCAATATTAGGTTAAGGAAAATATGTTTTGCCGGCGAATGCCTGGATAGTGCTCGTAACGGGTAACCGGCTTCAAGGTTGAAAGAGGGAATAGAAGGGCCGGGTCTTTTAAAGACACAGCGCGGCGGAGCCGCAAACAAAATAGTAAACTTAGCCCAGAACAGCTCACTTCCCAGAAATCCCCCCTCGCCCCCCTTTTCTAAAGGGGGGTTGGGGGGATTTCAGAGAATCGCTGCCCGAAGAAAATTTTCTTTACAAAATTTAAAGAGTCTGCAGGTTATTAGTATAGGGGGAGCCTTTTTCCATGGCTGAATTTCTGCAATATACAGTCAATGGTTTGATTGCCGGCAGCACCTATGGCCTTTTGGCCTTGTCCATGACCCTGCTCTATGGCATTCTCTCGATTCCCGATTTCTCTCTGGGCGCCATCTATGCCCTGGGGGCGTTTATTTCATTCTATATCATTCAGTGGCTGGGACCGGAGTACTATCTGTGCAGTCTGTTTCCAATTATCATCCTGGCCGGGCTTCTGGGGATATTCAGCGAAAGGATTGTTTTTGGGCCGCTTGAAAAAGCCCCTCATGCAGCGGGCTTTATTGCGGCCTTGGGTCTTTATTCCATTTTGGAAGGGGGCTGGAATGTCTGGTTCGGATCGGAATGGAGGAACATCAACTCCCCTTACAACGACATGACCATCGCCTTGGGCCCGGTCTCCCTCACTTTTCAGCGGCTCATTCTTTTTATCGTCTGTCTCCTCTTTGCCTTGGGGACCTTTCTCCTTATCTTCCGGACCCTGACGGGCAAAAAGATACGGGCCTTCTCGGAAAACAGGGCGGTAGCCCAATTGATGGGGGTCAATACGCGCCGCATATCGGCGCTGACTTTTTTCATCGGTTACGCTCTGAGCGGGATTGGAGGCGCGCTGGTGGCCCCGACGGCCCTGGTGGGTGCGAGCATGGGATTGACGCCGATCATCAAGTCATTCATCGTCGTCGCCCTGGGAGGATTGGGCAGCGTGACCGGGGCGATCGTGGGCGGATTCATATTGGGGCTGGGAGAGAATTTCGGCGCCGCCTACATCAGCTCCATGTACAAGGATCTTTTTTCCTTCGGCCTTTTTTTAGGGGTTCTGATCTTGATGCCCCAGGGATTATACCGTCGGTAACCTAACGGTGTCATGTAACCCGGCCGAAAATGTGATTTCAACCGATGGATTGCTTGATTTTGGAGACGTTTAGGTAAAAAAAAGGCAAAAGGGATGCGAATCCTGATCTATCTTTTCCTCGGGCTCCTGGCTCTCCTGATGCCGCTGGTGATTCGGTCGAATTACTGGCTGTACATGTTAACCCTGGTGGGGATTTATATTATCCTCGTTGCCAGCCTGGACCTGATTTATGGGTACACCGGGCTGGTCTCTTTGGGGCATGCGGCCTTCTTCGGAATTGGGGCCTATGCCTGCGGGATTCTGCAGACCAAGTTGGGATTTCCCTTTTTACCGGCCCTGCTTTTGGGATCCCTTTTTACCTGTATTGTTTCGGCGGTTTTGGGCTGGCCCATGCTCCGGATCAAGGGCCCATATTTTGCCCTGGGAACGCTGGCCCTGGGGCTCATGGTGACCATCGTCATTCATAACTGGGATAGTCTGACGGGGGGGGTTAGTTTGTCGGGGATTCCGCTTCCTCCGGTGATTCAATTCCTGGGCTGGACCATAGATTTTTCCTCCAAGCGAACCTATTATTATCTGGTTTTGCTTTTTGTTTTTCTGGCCCTTTTTTTCATCCGCCAAATCACCCATTCGCGGCCCGGCCGGGCCTTCCAATCCATCCGGGAAAATACGGACCTGGCCGAAGCCCTGGGGGTGGACATCCTGCGTTACAAGCTGATCGCCTACGTCATGGCCAGCACGATCGCAGGCGTTGCCGGGGGACTGTATGCCAGCTACATGGGTTCCATCGAACCGGCCATTGCCGGAGGGCACATGTCTTTCCAGCTCCTGGTCATGATCGTTATCGGCGGAGCGCGGACGATTACGGGAGAGATCGTGGGCCCCTTGTTGCTCTGGTTTCTTCCCGAATTTCTGGAGGCGGCGCAGGTTTATCGACCCTTGTTTTTCGGTTTTATCCTGCTGGTGGTGATCATTTTCATGCCCATGGGGATTGCGGGTAAGTTGCGGTCTCTTCACCCGAGGATAGCCCAATGGATTCCCTGAGCCTTGAAAATCAAGCCCCTCTCTTGACGGTGGAGAATTTATCCGTTTCTTTCGGCCGCTTGCTGGCGGTTTCTGATCTTGCATTCCAGATTCATTCAGGAGAGATATTTGGGCTCATCGGCCCCAATGGGGCAGGGAAAACCACGGTGTTCAATGCCATCACCGGTACGGTTCCGCCCAGCGAGGGGAGGATACGTTTTGCCGAAGCGGATATCACCGGGTTGAAAACCCATCAGATCACGGCGCGGGGGGTCGTGCGGGCCTACCAGGCGGCCACGATCTTTCCCCAGACACCGGTGGGGGAACATGTAATGACCGGCCTTCACTGCCGGACGTCGACCTCGGTATGGGGGGCCTTCCTCCACACCCCATTCAGCCGGAAAGAGGAGGTTCATAGCCAGGAGAAAGTTAAAGAATTGCTGGAATTTTCGAATCTTACAGAATTCGGGAAACAACCGGCATCAAGCCTGACTTGGGCCCAGCAAAAGCGATTGATGCTGGCTACGGCTCTGGCCACAAACCCGAAACTGATTTTGCTGGACGAGCCGGTGGCGGGGATGAACGCCAACGAAATACAGGAAATGATCAAATTGATCGCCGCGGTCCGAAAGGAAGGGGTAACCGTCTTTATCATCGAGCACAACATGAAGATCATGATGCAGATCTGCGACCGGATCCTGGTCATGAATTACGGCCAGAGACTCATCGAAGGGATCCCGGGGGAGGTTGCCCGGGATCCAAAGGTCATCGAAGCCTATCTGGGATATAAGCAAAATTGATCCGATTAAAACAAATTGAAGTTTTTTACGGCAAATCCCAGGCTCTGCACGGAGTTTCGTTGTCTGTCGGGGCTGGTGAAATCGTGGCCCTGATTGGAGCCAACGGAGCCGGGAAGACCACGGTGCTGAAGGCGATTTCCGGCTTGATCCCTTGGACTGCGGGAAAGATCTTCTTTAAGGAAAAATCGCTCCGGGGCCTAAAGCCGGAGGAAATTGCCCAACAGGGGATATCCCATGTTCCGGAGAGGGGGGGCATCTTCGGGAAGATGACGGTTACGGAGAACCTGGAAATGGGAACCGTAGCTCAGCCGGACAGGAAAGACCTGGAAGAGAGATTCGAAAAGGTTTACCATCTTTTCCCCATATTGAAAGATCGGGGAAACCAATTGGGGGGACAATTGAGCGGAGGGGAACGGCAGATGTTGGCCATCGGGCGGGCCATGATGAGCAACCCGGCCTTGTACCTTTTCGACGAGCCGACCTTGGGTCTGAGTCCTTTGATGGTCGGCGAAATCGCCCGTAACATCAAGGAAATCAGCGACCAAGGGGGGACCATCCTGCTGGTTGAGCAAAATGCCCGTATGGCTCTGGAGGTTGCCCGGCGTGGGTACGTTTTGGAATTAGGCCGAATCTTTCGAGAGGGGCCCAGCCTGGACCTGATGCAGGACGAACAGGTAAAGAAAGCTTATCTGGGCGCGTAACAGATCGGCTCTGTTCGAAAAGTACGTAATTTGTCCCGTAAGCTTTCAAAAGGGAAAATTTTAAAATTTGCCAAGAAATCCCGTTTGGCCGATCCCTTTCTGAAATCCCCCCCAACCCCCCTTTGATAAAGGGGGGCAGGGGGGATTTCTGGCAGGGCTTGGTTTTTAACGGTTGCTAAATCCTGGGCAAGGTTTCGTTGGCATCTGAATGAAGAGGGTTGGCTGCGATGGGGAACACTGAATTTCTCGGGTTTGAAGCAGAGATGTCAAGACAATTACTTTTGGGAGAGATGCTGGCCCGTAATGCGCGAAAATGTCCTGACTTGGAAGGGGTCATCTTCAGAGATCGAAGGATACGCTACCGGGAACTGGACGAACGGGTCAACCGGTTGGCCAATGCCCTTCTTTTAAAAGGGATAAAGAAGGGAGACCCTGTTGGCTTACTCATGCAAAACAGCAAGGAAATGCTGGAGATTTTTTTTGCCGCCGCAAAGATTGGGGCGGTCAACGTCCCCGTAAATATCCGGCTGTCTCCCCCAGAAATAGCCTATATCTTGAATAATGCCGGGGTAAAGATCCTTTTCTTTCGAGAAAACTTCATCGGGACAGTCGAAAAAATTAAGGCGGACCTCCCCTTCATCGGGGAGTACATCATAATCGATAAAAAAGAGGACGGGGGTTATAAAAATTATGAAGATGTCTTGGGAACAGGCCATCCGATTCGGCCGGAGGTCCGGCTTCAGGACGACGATGAGGCCTTCATTATTTACACGGCAGGAACAACGGGAAAACCCAAAGGTGCAGTATTGACACATAAA
>Ga0315279_10011491_pt1 | contig 10233 bp, 8 predicted proteins | sample YL17G06_20_MG_FD_203694 | JGI IMG/M metagenome (GOLD analysis project Ga0315279, IMG submission 203694) | Sediment microbial communities from Yellowstone Lake, YNP, Wyoming, USA - YL17G06_20 | ecosystem: Environmental > Aquatic > Freshwater > Lake > Sediment | place: USA: Wyoming | collected...
CAGGTTTTTCCTTCTCTAACGGGCCGCCTCCAGATAAAGTGTGAAGAAATCACGATCGATCGTATTTCACAAAAGACAGATTTTATCTTTACAGCGGTCCCTCATAAGACCGCTATGGAGACCGTTCCACTTTTTTATCAAAAGGGAAAGAGAGTTGTTGATCTCAGCGCAGACTTTAGAATTAAAGACCCTGAAGTGTATGAGCGCTGGTATCAAAAACATACCTGTGTTGATCTGCTTTCTGAGTCGGTCTATGGTCTGCCCGAACTCCATCGAGAAGAGATTAAGAATGCAAAGATTGTCGGGAACCCAGGATGTTATCCTACGGGAGCATTGATTGGTTTAATCCCACTCATCAAGCGTGGAATGATCTCCTACGAGCACATAGTCATCGATTCCAAATCCGGTGTCAGTGGTGCGGGAAGAGATGTGGTTTTGGGGTCACTTTTTTGTGAGGTGAATGAAGGAGTAAAGGCCTATAAAATATTTGATCATAGACATCTTCCTGAGATCGAGCAAGAATTAAGTCAACTGGCACAGAAAAAGATCATGGTGACCTTCGTCCCCCATCTTATCCCTATGGATCGAGGGATTTTAACGACCATCTATGTCAATCTCAATAAGAAAATAAAAACGGAGGATGCCCTCAGCATTTTTCAAGAATATTATCGAGGAGAACCCTTTATCCGAATTTATCCGAAAGGGAAGATCCCCAATACGAAAGATGTCAGAGGGTCCAATTATTGTGATATCGGGGTCATTGTGAATGAATCGGATAGCCGGGCGGTCATCGTCACAGCCATTGATAATTTAGTCAAGGGGGCATCTGGCGAAGCTGTCCAGAATATGAATATTATGTTGGGTTATCCCGAAACGATGGGCCTCGATGTCCTGCCTCTCTTTCCTTAATAGTTCGGAGTAATGAGTTCGTAGTTCGGAGTGATGATTCTTAATTTTTGGGTAATCCTGCGAAGCGCTCCTATTTCCATTCTTGACTTCCATCCAACCTAAACCTTCATTTTAATTCTTTAACTCCGAACTCCCTACTCCGAACTTTATTGAACCATTTCCATTTTACAACCTACCTGTATTCTGTTAAATTATTGTTCAATGAAACCTCTTACCCCGATGATCAAACAGTATCTCGAGATCAAGAGTCAATATCCGGATTCCCTTCTTTTCTTCCGGCTGGGGGACTTCTATGAGATGTTCTTTGACGACGCCCAGGTGGCCTCCAAAGAACTGGATATCGCTTTGACATCGAGGAATAAAGGCCAAAAGGATAGCGTCCCTCTGTGTGGGGTTCCCTATTTTGCTGCCGAGACTTATATCTCCAGACTTTTACAGAAAGGATACAAGGTCGCCCTCTGCGACCAGATAGAAGATCCGAAGCTTGCTAAAGGAATTGTCAAGAGAGAGGTGGTCAGGGTATTCACCCCAGGCCTGACGACAGATTCGATTCATCTGGGGACTGGAGAAAATAATTACTTGATGGGGTTCTGTGCGGAGGGCGAGGTGTTTGGACTTGCTTTTTTAGATATTTCCACGGGCGAATTGAAAGCCTGTCAAATTTCAGGATTTGACCCGTTCCTCAATGAAGCCCTCAGGAATGAACCCAAAGAGACCTTATCGCTCAAGAAATTTCAAGAGCATCCCTCTTTTGGAAGATTTAAAAAGGCTTTTGAAAATGGGTTGATCAACATTTTAGACGATTCCAAATTCGACTCCATCCATACTCTCTACGAGATTCAGGGAGGGTCGATCCCCCAAAGGGCTCCATTGGCAGCCCTCGCAGCAGAGATGGTCCTTCAATACGCAGAGGAGAATCAGAAAAAACCGCTCTCCCATATCCGCCCCCTCTCTTTTTATCAGGTTCAGGATTTTATGGTCATCGACGAGGTGACGAAAAGAAATTTGGAGCTCACCCAACCACTCTTCGAAAAGGGTCAGAAGGGTTCTCTCTTCTGGGTGTTAGATGAGACGGTCACGGCTATGGGGGGTCGTAAATTGAAACAGTGGTTAAATTATCCTCTCATGGACATCAGGGAAATCGAACGCCGTTTGGAAGGTGTCTCCGAACTGAAGGGAAAAAAAATTGAAAGAAAACAACTCCGGGAATTTCTAAATGGAATTCAGGATATCGAAAGATTGACCGCCCGGATCTACCTCGGGCATGCCAATGCACGAGACCTCGTCGGATTAAAAAATTCACTTAAGAACTTACCCCCTTTAAAAAACACCTTACAGCCATTTGTCGCTCCAATTATGAAGGAAGTTTCTTTAGAAATAGAAGATTTTGGCGATCTTTTTCAGCTTCTGGAATCCTCCATTGTCGAAAATCCACCCTTGACCATTAGAGAGGGAGGGATCATCAAACCCCAGTATGACAAAGAACTGGATGAATTAAGGGCAATTGGAAAAGAAGGGAAGGGGTGGATCCTTCAGCTGGAAGCAACGGAGAGGAAAAGAACAGGGATATCCTCTCTAAAGGTTCGATACAATCAAGTCTTTGGGTATTATATTGAAGTCACCAAGAGTAATCTTCACCTCGTCCCAGACCATTATATAAGAAAGCAGACTTTGGTCAACGCAGAAAGGTTTATCACACCGGAACTCAAGGAATTTGAGGCCAAGGTGCTGGGTGCCGAGGAAGCGATCTGCCAATTGGAATCCCGGCTATTCGAGGATGTTCGTCAAAGGGTCTCCGATGCAACTCCGAGGCTCCAAAAAGCCGCTTCGGCTATTGCCATCATCGATATCCTGGGCTCCATGGCTGATATCGCAGATCGGTATGATTACATCCGGCCCATTGTTGATGAAGGAGATGAAATTATCATCCGCGATGGGAGACATCCCGTTCTGGAAAGAATGAGCCTTTCCGAAAGATTTGTTCCCAATGATACTCAGATGAATAACCAGGAGTATCAAATTCTTATCATTACCGGACCCAATATGGCTGGTAAATCAACCTATTTAAGGCAAGTGGCTCTTATCATTCTAATGGCTCAAATGGGATGTTTTGTCCCAGCGAGTGAAGCCCGGATTGGCGCAGTGGATCGGATCTTTACCCGGATTGGTGCTTTGGACAATATCATGAGGGGGCAAAGCACTTTTATGGTGGAGATGATGGAGACGGCTCGAATTTTAAGCCAGGCCACTTCCAGGAGCGTTGTCGTGTTAGATGAGATCGGGAGAGGAACTAGCACCTTCGATGGCTTAAGCATCGCCTGGGCGGTGGCAGAGTATCTTCACGATCATTCTTCGTTCAGGCCAAAGACCCTTTTCGCCACGCACTACCATGAATTGACCGAATTGGTTCTCACCAAGGAGAGAGTCAAGAATTACAATATGGCGGTGAAGGAGTGGGGTGGAGAAATCATCTTTCTCAGAAAGATTGTGGAAGGGGGGACCAACCGGAGTTATGGTATTCAGGTGGCGAGGCTGGCAGGTCTCCCGCAGAAAGTGATCGATCGAGCAAAAGAGATCCTTTCCAATTTGGAAAAGAGTGAATTGGATGCGATAGGGATGCCGAAAATTGCAACGACGAAAATAGCGATCCCAAAGCCAAAAACACCTTCGCAACTCTCCCTCTTTTTCCAACCCGATCCCATCCGATCTGAGTTGAAGAAGCTAAAGATCGATCGGTTGACCCCTCTTGAGGCGATCAATATCCTGGATGAATTGAAGAAAAAAGCGGAAAAAGATGAATAGAAATTCCAAATTTCAAAATCCCTGCCTGCGCCTGCCTGCGGTAGGCAGGGCAGGCAGGCAAATGTCAAATGAATGTCAAAGTTCTGTAACTCAAGGCTTTAGCCTTGATTTAGATCAACCCTGAAGGGTTGAGTTACGCCTTGGATTTGATTTGACATTGGAACTTTGGCATTTGACATTGTGGGTTAATCAATGATCGATTTTCCAAAGGCAAGATTGAAGATGGTGGAGGAACAGATCGTCGAAAGGGGGATCAAAGATCCCAGAGTGATTGCTGCGATGAAAAAAGTTCCACGCCACCTATTTGTTGAAGAGGCCCTTCAGAGCCAAGCTTACAATGACCATCCTTTGCCCATCGGAGAAAAACAGACGATTTCTCAACCCTATATGGTTGCACTCATGACCGAAGCGTTGCAGTTGAAGGAGAAAGAAAAGGTTTTAGAGATCGGAGCAGGTTCTGGATACCAGACTGCTATATTGGCTGAACTGGCAGAAAAAGTATTCTCCGTCGAAAGGATTCGATCCTTAGCCATTAAGGCAAGAGAGTTACTCTATGAGTTGGGATATTTTAATTTTGAAATTAAAATCTTCGATGGGACCTATGGGTGGGTCGACGAAGCTCCCTTCGATGCAATCCTTGTTACAGCGGGGGGGCCTGATATTCCTCAACCTTTGCTCGATCAACTGGCGATGGACGGAAGATTGGTTATCCCTGTGGGAGACGCTTATGTTCAGGATCTGATGAGAGTAACAAAGTCCAAGGAGGGAATAAAAAAGGAGGACCTGGGCGGTTGCCGGTTTGTTAAATTGATAGGGAAATATGGATGGGAAAATGAGTGATCAGTTGACAGGGATCAGTGATCAGTGGAAAGTGGATCATAGGTAGACGCAGGCTTTAGCCTGCGAATGAAATCGTCAATTTTTGGAATTGAATGTTAAAAAATATTCTATGGATATCATTTCTTTCTGTGATCTTCGTTATTAGTGGATGCGCAAAGCAAAGAGTTCTCCTCGAGAAACCACCTCTTCCATCACAAAGGAAAGGGATTTACCATGTAGTGGAAAAACATCAAACCCTCTATCGTATCTGTAAAACCTACGGAGTCGATATCAAAGAAGTGGCTTCCCTGAACGGCATTACAGATCCGAGTAAAATCCAGACAGGCCAGCGGATCTTTATTCCTGGAGCGAAGAGGGTATTAAAGGTTGAGATCTATATTGATGACGTGGTGGCAGAACCAGGCGAAAAGGAGCGAGAAAATTTCGCTTATAAAAAACTGAACTTCGCATGGCCGGTCGAAGGGAAAATCACCGATACTTTTTATGATACCGAGAGCAAAAGGCATCAGGGAGTTGATATCCCTTCCCCGCTCGGGACGCCGATCAAAGCTTCGAGTTTTGGAACAGTTATCTATTCCAGCAATACGATCAAAGGATATGGAAACTTAATCATCCTTCGCCATTCAGAGGAATTTGTCACTGTCTATGCGCACAATCAGATGAATCTGGTTGAGGAAGGAGGTTGGGTGGAGAAAGGACAGATTATCGGAAAGGTGGGCCAGACCGGAAGAGCCACAGGACCTCATCTCCACTTCGAAATCCGAAGAAACAACAAAGCCGTCGATCCACTCATGTTTTTAAAATAAATATAATATAAAGGTATTTAATATTTTTACATGTTCATTGAAATCATCGAGATTCCGAGATCTTAGACCCTGATCCTGAAGCAAGTTCAGAAGGATGACATTACTTGATTCAGGGTGTGGTTCAGAATGACCACCTGGGTGTCATGTTGAACCTTGGACTGATGGAGATCAGGCTGGTTTCAGCATCTATTTTTGTTTTGGCACATGTTATCTTAGTTTATCCGCCTTTCTTAAAATATATTGACATCCATTTATTCATAATGATAACTTAGTCGCAAAAGGTGTTCCTTTATGCTTAGATTAACACTCCAGTATCCGATATGTACATTAGATAATCAATTATTGTTCCCTCCTGGTACCTTTCTGACTAAAGAGACGTTAGATGCCGTTATCTATTCGCACAGGGCTTATTCCTATCATACCTATCCCCTCCTTTTGTACGGTTCAGTTAAAGAGGACTGTTTAAATTTTCTCAGTAACCCTCCTTACGAGACAATTTTCTCGGACAAAAAGCAAATCAATGATCTCTTGAACGTTTTAGAGGCGGTTCATCTTTCCATTCCCGTTTTGCAATCGCTAGACTATTTCAAAAAGGACGACTTCTACACCTATGCCCATATTCTCATGGTGTTTGCCCTGTCTACACTTCTGGCGAAGGAATTGATACCTGACTACGAGGAGTGTATCCGGTTGTCTGCAACGGGTCCTACGCACGACATTGGCAAGATCTGTGTGCCCCTGCACATCCTGAAAAAGACGACGCCTCTCACCAAAACTGAGCGGGGTTTCATAGAACATCATGCAGCAGCAGGCTATGTGCTACTCAGCTATTACTACAAAAACATCCAGCACCTCGCCTGCGAGGTGGCCCTCGACCATCATGAGAGGGGAGATGGTTCGGGATATCCCCGAGGCATCCTGCTTAAGGATCCCTTAGTAGAAATCATCGCTGTTTGTGACATTTATGACGCACTTATTATTCCCAGACCTTATCGATCTACAGCCTATGATAATCGAGCAGCCTTGGAGGAAATTACTAAAATGGCGGAACAGAATAAGATAGGGTGGGACGTGCTTAAGGTACTCATTGCTCATAATCGCAAGTCTAAGGCTCACTACAAAGAGATAAAAATCTCAGCCGAAAAAAGAGGTACCCCCCCTTCATATAATGTCCACGGTATTATAGCTGAGGAGGAGAAAACAGACTCAAAAGACTGAATTGAGTAATGAGCTAAAAATTAAAACCACGAAACTGATTGAGATCCAAGGCGAGCAAATCATCGAAATTGAAGACCTCCAATTCATATCCTCATAAACTGTAAAATCCGTCCACAATCTTTTCACAGGCAGATCAAAATTCAGCCTCCAACTTTATTACTTCCCTCCTCAATGATTGACAAGAACCCTTTATGGGTATAGATTACTTTACAAAATAGTGGATTTATAGAGGGCGAATAAATGAGTACCATGGCACTTCTTTCTCCCGCACGCAGATTTTTAAAAATCTTCCATCGTGAAGGCATTCCATCGCCAGGCACGGTGTTTTACAATGCAATAAGCAAAACTAATTTATTTCAACATCATTATGAGTTGATAGCCAAGGACATATTAAGCTATTGCTCAGAAGGTAGCATTTTAGACATCGGCACAGGGCCAGGTTGGCTACTGGTGAAGCTTCATCATGAGTGCCCAAGATTGCGGCTAACTGGTTTGGATACTTCACCCTCTATGGTAGTTAGAGCCCGGAAGAACATGGCAAAAGCTGGTCTTTCTGAAGTTATTGAGATTAGAGAAGGTAATGCCAGCCATATGCTCTTTTCTGACAACTCCTTCGATACGGTGGTGAGCACGGGATCCATTCATCACTGGAAGGATCCTACCGCCGGGTTGAATGAGGTTTATCGGGTGCTCAAGCCGAGAGGTTATGGGCTTATGTACGACCTGGCAAGTAACACTCCTGCGTCTGTCTTAAAGGAAACGGCTCGTGAATTCGGCAGATTAAAGATGCTGCTTTTATGGTTACATTCTTTCGAGGAGCCTTTCTACAGCAGTAAAAATTTTGAATTGCTGGCCCTGCCCACTTTGTTCAAGGAGGGCCGAGCCCGCTTTGTGGGGTTAATGTGTTGTTTGATTCTAAAAAAATGAACTACAAGTGCTTAAATAGTATGGAATCAGACAAGGAATCAGACAAGGGAAGACGTATACAAAAATGCCTAACCATTACTCAACGACAAAAAATCCATAGATTGGTAGGTAAAAACAATGCTTGTGCTGGCGATTGAGACATCGTGTGATGATACCGGGGCTGCCGTTGTTTTGAATGGAAGAAAGATTCTTTCCAATGTGGTCTCTTCTCAGGTCTCCATTCACCAAAAATACGGAGGGGTCGTCCCGGAACTGGCTTCGAGAAGGCATATCGAATCGATTGTCCCCATTGTGACAGAAGCTTTAGAGATGGGAAAGGTTACACTAAGAGATATCGATGGAATTTCAGTAACCCAAGGACCGGGATTGGTGGGATCCCTGTTGGTTGGCCTCTCCTTTGCCAAATCCTTATCCTTTGTTACAGGATTGCCATTTGTAGGAGTCAATCATATTGAGGCGCATCTTTCAGCTATTTTTCTCGAAGAGAACCCTCCACGTTTTCCTTTTATCGGTTTGGTCGTCTCAGGAGGCCATACTTCCCTTTTTCGAGTGGATGAGTTTGGAAAGTATAAGAGATTGGGACAGACGAGGGATGATGCAGCAGGGGAGGCTTTTGATAAAGTTGCAAAACTTTTAGGGCTGGGTTACCCAGGAGGACCGATCATCGATGACCTCTCGAAATCAGGTAATCCGAAGGCCATTCGATTTCCAAGGCCCTCTCTCGGGAAGAATTCCTTCGACTTCAGTTTCAGTGGACTTAAGACCGCTGTGGTCAATTATGTAAAGTCCCATCCCGAGCCAGCGGGAGGTTATGCAGAAGAGCGCATCCGGGATATCGTATCGAGTTTTCAGGAAGCAGTCGTCGATGTGTTGGTGAAAAAAACGCTTCAAGCCGCCCAACATCAAGGATTAAGAAGGGTCGTTCTTTCAGGAGGAGTAGCGGCCAATCGTCGCCTTCGAGAGAGAATAAAAGAGGAGGCCTCTCAACAGAAGGTGAGGGTATATATCCCCTCTCCCTCCTTTTGTACAGACAATGCCGCTATGGTCGGTGTCGTTGGGTATGAATATTTGAAGCGAGGCATTCAGTCACCTTTGTCACTCAATGCATTTTCGAATCTGCCGCTCTAGTAAAAGACGCTAAGCGCTTAGCGCTATGCGCATAGCGGTTATGGATATGGTATCGATCAGACAAGAGCTGAAAGCATATGGTCTAATTCCCAGAAAGGGATGGGGTCAACATTTTCTCATTGATCGAAATATTTTAAACAAAGTGATACAAATAGCACAGATCAATGAAAAGGATGTCGTTCTTGAGGTCGGACCTGGTCTTGGAGAAATGACCATTGGACTTGCCAAAAAAGCCAAGAGAGTGATCACTGTCGAGATCGATTCAAAATTGGTGGAGATACTAAAGAAGAAGGTGATGGACTATCCAAATGTGGAGGTCATCAAGGGGGATATTTTAAAAGTCGACTTCAATAAGCTTCTCAATCAGGAGAAGGCCCCTGTCAAAGTAGTAGCCAATCTGCCCTATCAGATTTCAACACCTCTTCTCTTTCGTTTCATCGAGTTAAAAAAACTTTTTTTCTCCCTCACCTTAATGCTACAGAAAGAGGTGGCCGAGAGAATGGCTGCACCCCCTGGTGGAAAAGAATATGGACCATTATCAATCTTTGTCCAACTGGTTTCGAACCTCTCCATCCGTTTTTTTGTAAAGCCTACTGCCTTCTTTCCTCCACCAAAAGTAGAATCAGCCGTGATTCATATGATTTGGAAGGAAAAATCAATGGTGGAGGTAAAAGATGAAGAATGGTTTAAAAAGATAGTCAAAGGCTGCTTTAGTTATCGTAGAAAGACCTTAATCAATGCGCTAAAACATTCCGACCTTCCTCTCCCACATGACATAGAGCCAAAAGTTAAGAAAATCGGAATAGATCTTCAAAGAAGACCAGAAACCCTTTCGATCCAAGAGCTTGCCAACCTCGCAGAAGTTTTAAAGCCATAATCCCCCCTCTCCCCCCTTTACTAAAGGGGGGTAAAAACTCCCCTCCCTTTAACAAAGGGAGGTTGGGAGGGATTTGGAAAGTTATTTTCTGCATAATCCGTTTGAAAAATCCAAGCAGGATGATTATTTTTAAGGTAAAATTGATCGAGGTGAAACTAAAATGCAAATAGAGAAATTTACACTAAAAGCTCAAGAGGCGTTGCAAGAAGCTAAGGCAATTGCCGAACGAAAAAGCCATCAGCAGATCGATGTCGAACATCTTCTGTTAGCCCTTCTTGCACAAAAGGAAGGAATTGTCATTCCGATCCTCCAGAAATTGGGGGCGAATCCAGATCTGATCGCATCCCAATTAGATGAAGAACTGAGGCGGATTCCTCAGGTGACAGGTAGAGGGGCTGGCCAGGTTTACCTTTCGAGTCGACTCAATGAAATTTTCAACATAGCCTGGAAAGAGGCTGAGAGGTTGACGGATGAGTACCTATCTACAGAACATCTCCTCATCGCCATCTCCGATGAGAAACAGGGTGCTTCCTACCAGATCCTTCGAAGAAGCGGGGTGACGAAGGAAGAGATTTTCATGGTTTTACAAGAGATTCGGGGACTCCATCGAGTGACCGATCAGAATCCAGAGGAGAAATACCAGGCTTTAAAACGTTATAGTAGGGATCTTACGGAAGAAGCGAGAAAAGGAAAACTCGACCCTGTCATTGGGAGGGACGATGAAAT
>Ga0315279_10011496_pt1 | contig 10230 bp, 5 predicted proteins | sample YL17G06_20_MG_FD_203694 | JGI IMG/M metagenome (GOLD analysis project Ga0315279, IMG submission 203694) | Sediment microbial communities from Yellowstone Lake, YNP, Wyoming, USA - YL17G06_20 | ecosystem: Environmental > Aquatic > Freshwater > Lake > Sediment | place: USA: Wyoming | collected...
TCGACTCTTTCAAGTGCGGGCTCCGTTCACAGCTGGCCTCTACCACTTCAAAATCTACGTCGACGGGAGCACTATTGGAGACGGTAACTTCCCGATCGTGATCGTCAAGTCAAGCCTCCAGCCGGCATACGTCACCGGACTCGTCTTGCTCAAGGGGCTATTCCCACCCACGAACGCCTCCGGGAGAGTAACAACAGTAGGCGCGACCGGTGAGGGCAAGTACGCAGAGGCTGTCGGCTATTTTGGTCCAGAGGATTTCGATACAGTTGACACTCGCGGCAGCTACTATCGATATTGGCTCTTCGGGCTACCGGCGGGAACCTTCGAGCTCACAGCGTCCGCGTCCGGTTTCCTGAAGACATCAACACGCGTCACGGTTGACCCGGGACAATCATTGAGGCAGGACTTCGAACTTGAGAAGGGAGTCCAGATCAGCCTAACAGTCTGGTCGAAGGACCAGAACGGCTTGATTCCTTGGGGGAATCTCTGGCAGCCACCTTACGGCACAAACAACCCGTACCTACCGATCACTGATGGCAGCTACCACAGAGACATACTGGTCAGGCTGCTCGATCAGTACGAGGAGACCGTGGGCTACTGGGCTTCGGATGACATCGACGCACCCTACGGGCCACCCTGGAACATCGCCACAATTGATGGAAAGCGTAACTATTCTCCACTCGTATTGAAACCGTCAACCGTTCCTTCGAATAATTCATACTCCGTGACGCTCACTGACATCAGGGGATTACCTGCAGCGAGACTCGATGGCCATGTGCCGGCTGATTCAGCGGACTTTGTTGAAGGAATCGATACGGGCTCCTACACTGTTGAAGTCCAGGTGACAGGGTACATAATGCGGGAGGCTGACGATTGGCAGAGAACATTCACGCTACCATCGAATACGAAGAGCTACTCACTCCAGGTTGATCTCAGACGAAGCGGCTGGGTCAACGCCTCCGCTTTGATCCGCGACAGCCAATATGCGCCTGTGTCAGATTGCACGATCGTCGTCGTTGCGAAGAGCACTGACAACCTTGACAAGGCAATCGCCGCAGGGATCTTTAAGGCCGGGGCGCAGGAGGCCTCGATCGTTCTGGAAGGATTCAATGCCGCGTACAGTTACGGCGGATTCACGGGAACACAGTCCGTAGCGCCAACGGCATATCAGGATTATGGGCTTGAGCCGGTCGACTATACGCTCGAAGTCTACATGGCCGACATGGGAATTCCGTGGAAGCGCATCAACGGCACGGGCTGGTACTTGGTCGAGGAAGAAGAAATCCAAGTTCTCCCGGCCCTGGGATCTGGCGGGATGGAAATCTCATTTCATCTCAAGCCTTGCTCGATAGAGTTTGCATTAAGATCGATTCAAATCCAGGTGCCGCCGCAGGTTGTTCCGTGGACTTTTCCAGGGGCTGGGATCCGGCTATCAATTGTCGATGAACTTGGGAACATGGTAGCGACTCTGGATCCGTCCTTCTACGGCTTGATCCAAGATGCGGGAACGACAAACAGCACGATAGGATGGCCAATACCTGGAACGCCAGCGCTGCCGGGGAATTCATTCGGCGTGAGCCCATATGACAACGACAACGTTAACCCTGCCGGTAGGCACGGATTGCTGCTTGTGCGATTTACGGGAATCGACCCGGGAAACGTCAGCGCGCTCAGTGGTCTCTACCCGACGCGTATTGAGGAGGGAAAGTACTCGATCTTCGTATCTACGTTCGGCTACATTCAGCGATACGATTACTCGGTCAATATTGTTTCAGGCGTTGGAAATGACCTCCAGATGGATCTTGTTCAGGGAACGCAAATCCGCGTCGAACTAGACTTCCAGCACGAGAGTGTGCCGACGAACTTCAGCGGTTTTGTGCGAGTCGAGGTTTACAACTCGCAAGACCAGCTTGTGGGCGCATCGATTTACGGTCAAGCTCAACCCAACTACTACATGCTGATGGGAGTTCTGAGCGGCGGCGGTTATCTGAACTACAGCAGGACCAACGATTTCATGCAGATTCTGGGACCAGCCGAAGCCACAGACTTCGGCCTACCCAACGCTACAGTTGAGGCATTCAACACGTTTCCGTCCAGCACTGGAAACGTTGGAGATCCTCTTTACCCAGCTAACTTCGGATTCATCAATGGACAGAGGGCCGCTACGAGTAGCCACATCTACAGCAGCATAGTGTACCGACCGATTCCAAGCGGCAACGGAGCTATCGGAGCACTAAACACCTGGGCGCTCTGGCCTTCGATGATTCGAAGCGACGCAAACAGATTATCCGTGCCGGCAGGCGCCATTGCGGCATTCGACGTCTTCGGATTCAACTCATACTACGGAGGCCCAGACAGCCGAATGGATGGGCTCTGGGCGAACGGTTGGGACACAACAAACGGAGCAGCCCAAGCAGACTCGGGAATCCGCGGCAGTAGGGACGCTCTCGAGCTCGATGGCGCAGGCACATTCACGGTTCGTGTGTGGGCCTTCGACCCATACGGTCCGAATGGCGTGTTCGATCCTGCCGGTCCGGACGGAATCTTCGGAACAGATGACGACTACACTTCGCCCGATCCGATTGACGCGGGACTGAGCGATTTCAGAGCATACGCGCAGGTGGCCGAGGTTACCGGTCTTGAGGCGCCTTGGGGAGGCTCAGCCATCGTTCGCGTTACGCTTGAAGAACAACCAAGCTTGATCGGCACGGTGTCCTGGATCGACATGTACGGCGATCAGCGACCTCTCGCGTGGGCTCAAGTGATTGAAGCGTCGCCGGGCAGTCACTGGGCTTCGTCGGCGACCGGAAGCTATAGGCTGTGGCTTTCGGAGGGCTCGTACGAGTTCTTCGTCACAACAATCGGAGAGGAACAGTCCTGGGAGCCGTACAACTTCGATATTGTCCTCAGTAGGCCCGGTGTGCACGTCTCCAAGGACGTGACTCTCACAGCGTCAGGCACAGCTACGCCAGAATTCACGAATCTCGCATTCACCGCGGCAATCCCAATGGTCGCCCTACTGATCATGTCCTCAAAGAGACGCGCCGGTAGAAGTCAGACCAAGCGATAGACAAGTGACACTGAAAACGACTTACGTAACTATCCGTTTCAGCGCCGACAGCAGTCCGCCGACGGAGCTAATGAGACAAGAAGACCCGCCGACTACGTGAAGGCTCTCGGAATGGAAGCTCAGGGGGACCGTATCTTCAACTCGTGACGACCGTAGACAACTCTCTCGAGTGCCAAGAGCGCTTTGTCGAACGTCTGCAGACGCGAAACCGACGATGACATGTAGTTTGCGAGTATCAGTGCATCTCTTCCTCCGAGCGAATGTCGCTCCGCGAGCGCAAGCCCCATCCTAGTTGTGTCTAGTGTTTGATTGAGAAACAGGTTGTTTCTGTCATCTAGGGCCTCTCTCAGTACTAGTCCCGCTTCCTCTGGTGACCACTTCAGTTTGAACACCAAGGCATGATACGTTTCGTGAATGACAGTTGGGTTGAGAGCCACCCGTTTCGAAGCGAGAGACTTCACCCTTTGGTGCTGCGGGTGATCTCGGTCCAAGTAAGCAACGAGTATGTTTGAGTCTATCGCCAGATATCTTTGATCTCTTCTGTTGTAGGCCATTCTGGTTTGCCCGTCCTCTCTGGGGACAACCCGCACAATTGTCTCCACCCTCGCTTGTGTTTCCGAAGCGGTTTGATCACTACGACGTCCTTAGCCTTCTCGATCGCGACCATTGCTCCACTCGTCAGCCCCGCACTCTCTCTGATCTCCTCTGGAATCAGGATTCTGCCACGTTGATCTACGATAGTCTCAGTCATGAGCTTCTTTCCCACCAAGTCGGTGGGAGTAGTCGCTAAAAAAGCCTTCTGTGCAAACGACGGAGACCACACCGGTATTGATCCTAGTAACTGTTTGGCCTTTCGTCGCTTCGGATTGTTTCTGCAACGGCACAGACATCGACTACGCGCTCCTTGCCTATTCTCGTGAAAGAACCAGCATATCTTCCGAGTCCTCAGAGACTAGGAACCGTCTTGTCGCGAGCTAGTAGTGTGTGAATTCTGATTTGGCCGCGACCTGTCAAGCGTTGCGCTAGTTTGCGGCATTAGTGTCAAGGGCAAGCAAGAGCCATTCATGACGCTAAACGTATTCGTGCGGCTAATGGCTTTATCAAAACTAGCCCGAGTTGTGCCCAATCATGCTTGCCTTGTTACCGGCTGGTTTGCTGGCGCACAAACTTGAGACATAGAAGATCCGTGGCACTGCTGTTCATCACGATCTTTCTGAATTTTACAGTAACAGGGCTTGCGACAACCGGGTATGCGACAGGGGCACATGAGCGCGCGTATCAATTTGTGCCGCCAATGCCACAGTTCACAAGCGAAGCCCCTTCGCTGAACTACACGATCTCATACCCTGTCCCGAGGCCCGGTCCGATCTCCGGTCAGATCACCGTCCTCGTGATTGCGGTCGAGTTCAAGAATTACAATCACACGATCTCGATCGACCAAGTTGCGAATCAGACGATCAAGTCTCTGAACGACTACTACAGCCGAATATCATACGGAACAGCTTCGGTTGTTGGAAACGCGGTTGGCTGGATCAGAATGCCGTACACGATGGACTCATACGGAGCAGATAACGGTCCCTTTGTCGACGATCAAGATGGAGACGGGTCTCCGGACAGTTGGCGATTGCTGAGGGATGCGATGCCGACTGTTGTGAAACAGGTCGATGTGACGTCATACCAGCAGATCGTCATCCTTCATGCTGGGTATGGACAGGAGTCGAGCAGAAATCCCAACGACATATGGTCAGTCACATATCTTGGCTGGCCTGTGAGTACCCCGCAACGAGTCTTCGAGAGATATGCGGTCGTTCCGGAGATGGAGGCACGGGGACTCTCAACAGTTGGAGTGTACACGCATGAGTTTGGGCATCTGATAGGCTTGCCAGACCTCTATAGCAATACGATAGAGCAAGTTGGTCCTTGGGATCTGATGGCTAGAGGCGCTTGGAATGGACAGCCAGCCGGATCAAGCCCTGCTGAGATGGGTGCGTGGGACAGAATATTCCTCGGATGGTTAACATCCGATCACGTCCTCAACATAACGCGACAAACCAAGGCGAACGCAACCATAGATCCAATCGAGTTGCCATCATCCGGTCTGCAGGCAGTTAGAGTTCAGACATCATCTGTAGACTCGAAGCACTACTATCTCGTTGAGGTGAGGCAGAAGATTGGGTATGATAAAGCCCTCCCATCCAGTGGCGTCCTGGTCGAGTACATTGATGAGACGAGTTCAAATCCTGTCAAAGTCATTGACTCTGTGCAGACGACTTCGACGCTTGACGACGCTCCGTTCCAGGCGGGGCAGAAGTACCTGGACGGCAAGAATAATCTCATCATCTCAGTAGTTAGCACGAACAACTCATCATACTCAATTGTTGTGGACACCCTTGCCCCGAGCGCGGATGTTGCCGTCGAACGTCTGGCCCTGAATCCTCCGACGGTTCATCCGAACGCCACCACGTCCCTTGACGTCGAAGTCGGAAACGAGGGAACACTCAAGGCTAAGCCCTTCTTCGTTGCGATATACCTGAACGATACGCTGTTTGCCTCTCGCAAGATCTCCTTGGGATCCGGAGAGACACAATCGATCCAGTTGTCATGGACGCCGAAGAGTGGGGGAACCTATTTCTTCAAAGTCGTTCTGGATCCGGAGAAGATACTCGGAGAGAACAACATCGATAACAATGCCAAGACGCTGACGGTAGTCGTCGGATACACGCTGACACTTGGAATTAGACCACCGGGCGCTGGCGCAGACATTCAATGGTGGATCATCGTGAACGGAAACAACGAGACTTATGCCGGCGTGGGTGATTTCCAGATCGGAGTTCTTCAGGGCTCGAATATCGTGCAGATACAGCCAGCAATCTACCTCAGCCCCAGCTCTCGTTTCGTATTTCGCCAATGGAGTGATGGGTCTGTCGCGAATCCTCGGACTATCGAAGTCTTGTCAGACATGAGTCTCAGTGTCGATTTCGATGCCCAATATCTGCTTTCACTTGAGCCAAGCGGAGGGGCGGCTAGCGGAGCGGGATGGTACAACTCGGGCACGGTCGTGACGGTGACGGCAACGTCTCCGTCGACTGTTGCCACCGACCAGACGCAACTTGTCTTTCTGAGTTGGTCAGGAGACCTGCAATCAGACTCGACATCCATTGTAGTCAACATGACGGCGCCTCACAGCTTGAAAGCGAACTGGAAAACCCAATACTACCTCAACATACAATCGCCGTACGCTGCTATTGGGGGCGGGTGGTACGACGCGAACTCTGAGGCAGCTGTCTCACTGAGCTCCCCGGTTGCGACTGCAGAGGGCATAAGGTACGTCTTCGTAAGCTGGTCGGGCGACCTGTCTGGAGCGAACCAGAACCAGTCGCTCATGATGTCGGGGCCGAAGCTTGTCTCAGCCCTGTGGGCGACACAGTATGAGTTGAAACTGGAATCCCAGTACGGTCATGCGGGCGGTGCAGGATGGTACGATCCGAGCTCGCAGGCCGTATATGGAGTAGACACGCTGACTATCGACACAGCAAATGACACGCGCCGCGTGTTCACGCAATGGTCCGGGGACGCTACTGGCAGCAGTCAGCAGGCAACCGTTACGATGGACGGTCCTAAAATGATACGGGCAAATTGGAAAACTGAGTACCTGGTTGCCTTTGTGACGAAAGGAGTTCGCAACGGAACAGTTCTAACAATGGTTCTGAACTCCGTGTCTCACCAAGTGAAGGTCCCGGACACTGTGGAACTCTGGCTCGACGCGGGGTCATCCGTTTCATTCTCTAGCAACGCGACCCTGAGCGAGAGCTTCCGGCGCTACGTTTTCCAAGAGTGGAAGAACAGTACAGGAGGTTCCATCAAGCCTCCGCAGAGCGTCCTCAAACCGGAGAAGTACGTTGCCGCCTACAAGGAACTCTCAGCTTTTCCATGCATAATTGCAACGGTAACATTTGGTTCAGAGGCGACTCCTGAGGTTCAGCTTCTTAGAGGCTTCAGAGATAATCTCGTCCTCTCAACTCACGCTGGATCTGCTTTCATTGACGCCTTCAATTTGTGGTATTACTCATTCAGTCCTCAAGTTGCTGATTTCATAGTTCTGCACGATGCTGTGAGAAGCCCGCTGAGGGTTGTGCTGTACCCACTCCTCGGCATCCTCGAACTCTCGTCCGCAACCTACTCCGTGTTCCAGTCTGTGCCTGAGTTCGCAATCACGATAGCGGGCATTTTGGCAAGCGCATTGATCGGTCTCGTCTACCTGACTCCGATCAGCGTCGTTCTGGTTCGATTCTTGAGAGTAAGGAGGATTGGAGCCAAGCGCACACTGAAAGCTTTCTCGATTTCGCTTCTTGTCGCTGTGGCCATGCTCCTGCTGGGCGAGCTAGCTGGATCGTTGCTGCTCCTTGCCATAGCAGCCTCTGCCTTGGTGCTGACCACATTACTGTCGACTCCACTATTGCTTGCGTTCGAGCTGACTTCACTCGAACCTCGTCTTGGACTGTTCACGAAAATGAGAACCGTGCTGCGGATCTAGCGAGCGATTTCACGTTAGATTTTGCGACCGATTGCTCCGCACCCGGATACAACAAGCAACCATTACGAAGCGACGATTGATCGGATGTCTCTTTCCTTTCTGAAGGCTAGTCCGTCTCTTTCTTGGAGTACGTCTTAAACGGCGGTAACGTGTTCCACATTCGTTCGAAGAGCTCGTCATGCGCTTTCACGATCATCCCATGTGTGGTCCAGAGGGCGACATCGAATCCGCGGTCAGTCTTGAGATCATCAGGCTTGCTCTCTACTACCACAAGCTGTCGCGTGTCAACTGAGACGAAGCTTGGACCAAATGGCTTATCGATCTCCCTCAACTCCACAACCTCCGCGAATTCCTTGGCGACGGCAGAGTTGTCTGATGAGATCGGCGCAGCCAGACGTACGGTCACGCCGCGATTCTTCGCCTCTTCCAGCGCTTCGGAGTGTGTCTTGTATACGCGAACTAGTCCCCAGGCGCTTGTGGCGTAGTTGATCGTCTTGGTTGCGTCGTTAAGTATCTCGGTCAGCTTTCGAAGTATGTCCTTCCGACCGTCTATCCGCCAGAACTCTTTGACATCTTCCGGGATCGCATATTGCTTCGTGTACTTGCTTGATTCGAAGAGTACAGCGAGCGACTGAACGATGGTTTCGGACTCTCTTACTTCGCGGTTCAGCTTCGTCACTACGGGTAAGAGAAGCTCAGTTGGGGAAGTGGCTGCGTACAGTTCCGGCTTTCCCGGTATGATGCGCAGTAGGCCTTTTCGTTCGAGTTCCCGGATTGAGCCGTAGGTTTTTGTTCGCGGCACTTGGCCGAAGTAGCTGACTTCGCTCGCTTTCTTCGGGCCCATCCTGATCAGGGCGAGGTAAATCCTGGCCTCGTATTCGGTTAGGCCCAGACGGCGAAGCGCTGCGACCTCTTTATCCTCAACAGCCAAGCGATTCCTCAACCTGTCCTAGCATGCGCGGTTCTGATGCGTGGATGTCTGATGAGTGATAGAGGTTATGTTATTATCGTTGATGGCCTTTCTAGAAGACTTGCGCCCGATTTCTGTCGCCCAACTCAGACGAAAACGGTCACACGACGCTTACCCGCCTCGCAGAACAAGAAGAGACGCGAACCTGTGATCTCAACGAGTCTCGACATGGTTGATCTCGTCTGGTCGTTGATGAGAGATGGAGAGTTCTACAGTCCTGCCGATCTAGCCAACACTCTCGGGCAGCCCGCTGAAACGATCGTTCGAATCCTAGAGTTCTTGGCAAAGTACAAGTTCGTCGAGCAGATGATAAAGCGCGAGTTGATCTTCAGGAAGATTCCGACCGGCCCTAGGCCGGGCGAAGCCGTGAAGATTCTCCGAATGCTAAGGGCAAGCGTGGCGTTCAATCACGCGAGGCAAGTTGCCAACATCTCCAAGACATCCAGGCGCCCCAACCTAAGCTAATGATACTGGCACATCGAGAAACCAGATCAGTAGCGCATGCTGCCTTTGCCCCCTCCAGACCAACCTTTCCTTTCCCGTATGCTTAAACAAAGAGTAATATCGCGTCCCGCGCTCAGGCATCAGCTACAATTGGACGGGACACGATTGAGAGCTCTGGTGACGGGGGGCGCAGGCTTCATAGGAAGCCACCTTGTCGACCGCCTGGTCGACGCAGGCCACGACGTTATCGTATTGGACAACTTCTCAACCGGCAGAGCGAGGAATCTCTCTCATACACGGAGTCGCCCGAACTTTCAACTCGTGAGGGGAGATATCCGCAGGATTCCCCGTTCGCTTGTGAAGAGATTGAGGAGAGTTGATGGAGTCTGTCACTTGGCGGCATTGACGAGCGTTCAAGAGTCGATTAAAGATCCGGTCTCCACGACTGAGGTGAACGTGACTGGCACGTTGAATGTTCTTGCGGCTGCGAAGGCGCTCAAAGCGGAACGTGTAATGTTTGCCTCATCAGCAGCCGTGTACGGAACTCCGCGAGCATTTCCTATTTCGGAGGAGGCGAGTGTCTCGCCGATCTCGCCCTACGGGGCGTCTAAGGCGGCATCGGAACTTTACCTTGGATCGTTCGAAGAGAATCATGGAATCGAAGCCTTCTCGTTGAGATACTTCAACGTGTACGGACCAAGGCAAACGCCAAGCGAATACGCGGGAGTCATATCCACCTTTGCCAAGAGAGCTCTACAGCAGCAACCACTCCAGATCTTTGGGGACGGATCACAGACCCGCGACTTCATCTACGTCTCTGACGTGGTGGACGCAACGATTGCCGCATTAGAAAAGCCTCTGAAGGGCAAGGTGTTCAACATCGCCACGGGAAGTGAGATTACGATTCTAGAGCTCGCGAAGACCGTTAAGAAAATCACGAATTCTGGATCGGACCTGAAGCTAGGCCCGCCTCGCAGCGGGGATATTGCTCGCAGCGTAGCCGACATAACGAAGGCACGGAACGAATTGGGATTTGCCCCCAGAAAGTCCCTAGATCAGGGCCTATTTGCAACAATAAGATGGCTCGCGCAAGAAGACCATTCAGGACCGGCGGACCGACACACACCCGCCACGAACGCACAGAAGAAAGCGGATCACCGGAAGCATACCTGCTGAATAGGTGCGAACGAGCCTAACTGTTGTTTCCTGCTC
>Ga0315279_10011498_pt1 | contig 10228 bp, 8 predicted proteins | sample YL17G06_20_MG_FD_203694 | JGI IMG/M metagenome (GOLD analysis project Ga0315279, IMG submission 203694) | Sediment microbial communities from Yellowstone Lake, YNP, Wyoming, USA - YL17G06_20 | ecosystem: Environmental > Aquatic > Freshwater > Lake > Sediment | place: USA: Wyoming | collected...
GTATCTCGGCGGTTTCCTGCTGTATGTAATCGCTATTGTTCCCTTGCATCTTTTCAGCGCGGTTGTGCTGCATGTCATTACTTTGGTTTCGATTGTAACAGTTGTTCTACTTCACCGTAGAAGACTCAAAGATGCTCTTTCGCCAGCACTTTCTCATCCGGCGACTCTACTTAAGAAGCGTCCTTCCCTCGAGCTTGCTCTAGTCTTGGCGATTTTTGCATTCAGCCTTGTCATACAGACCTATCCTCTTAATGATCTTCTTCTAGGAAGTGTTCGAGACACTGGCATTCATTCACTCTTTGTTCAGGTCTTGATAGAGAATAGGCAGGTGCCTGTGACATTGGAGCCGTATCTGAGTGAAGGGATAATCTATCCGCAGGGTTTCACGCCGATGGTTGCATATTCTGTGTTGATCTTGGGCTACTCGCCTCCACAAGCCGTTCTTTACGTGACAGCTCTATTCAACATACTTACGGTGCTGGGGGCATATTTCCTAGGAAAAACCTTACCGTTGCCCGAAAAATTGAAAACGGGTCTGTGTTTGGCTTTCGTCTTTGCCTTTGTGGCGTCGTGGCCGAAGCACATCACTTGGGGAAGTAACGCATTGGTTGCAAGCGTGCCCTTCTATTTTATTTGTTTGAGCCTTTTTCCATTTCTTTTGAAGGAGAAGCTGAATGTAAGAACGACCCTTGCAGTGGGTCTGCTTTACGGGTACTTGTCAGTTTTGCATCTTCAAGTGTATGAAATGTTAATTGCTTCACTATTTGTGCTGTTGGTTTACATGATAATCAAGAGAGAGAAAGGCAGGGGGCTCAGATTTGGATACTTTATGGCAATTACAAGTGTAAGTCTGATAGTGTTAAGCCCTTTCATTATGAGGCAGCTTGCTTTCTACTCTAATCCTTACCACAACATAGGTGTTCCCTCCGACGTAGAGATCCCGATTCCTCAGCCTAGCCTTTCAACCGTCATATCGGCCGCTAAGTGGCTGTTTGAGAATTTGGCGGCCGACCCTGTACTCAAAGGGGCTTCCTTTGCACTGATCTTGGTTAGCATCATGGTAATAGTGGCCTTACGACGAAGGAGCGGTAGCATTCAAACTAGTGAACTCCTCAAATTGGGACTGGCCACGTTGCTGGGCGAGTTGTTGATTGCCCTCTTCGCTGCTATCTCTCCTGGCGATTTGCCATTTTATCCGCAACCTCTCTTACTGTACCTTCCGGTGTATTTCTTTTTTGCAGCAATCATTTATCCCTCGTATGACCTTCTTTCTTCCTACTTGTCAAGGAAGGTGGAGCCAAAAACAACATGGTCTGAACTCAAAATGAAGCGAGTCTTGGTTGGAGCAATTTCGGTGATGCTGCTTATTGGATTATTTGGTACCTTCGTATATCAAAGTGTCGCCTTCGACGCCACGAGACTCTATGGCTCTTACAGCGTCTTTGGTACTACAACAGAGCAAGACCTTCAGCTAATCTTATGGATAAGAGACAATTTGCCCGCTAACGCCACAATTCTGGTCAATACTTTCCAGAGCGGGACTTTCATACCGAGTATCGCAAGCCGTAAGGCTGTGTTTCCTTCATTCGGAAGTTCAACTTCAGTCTTCTATCAGAAGCTTGTCTCCTTGCTGGAAGAAGGCGTGCTCAACAACACAACGTTAGATCTGATGAAACGCTTCAACATAACAGACATCTATGCTGGATCCGGTATCAGTCCTTGGGATGGCGGGATACATAGATGGAATCCTCGCCTATTCCTTGGAAATCCGCATTTTGGGTTGGCGAAAAAATTTGGCAATGCCTACCTCTTTCACCTTAACTACACGGATACAGACAGCGTCTTCTACGATGACTTTGAACATACAGATTGGGAAGAAGATGGATGGCAGACTGGATACTATGGTAATGGACTTGGGAACGTAGCTATAGCAACTGACTTCGGATACCTCTCACAAAGGTCTCTAAGAATAACAACTCAAGCAATGTATTCTTTGTCGGAATGGAAATATGCTCGTTATGTCTCTAGAGACGTCTTTGTGTCTAATGATTCAGACGTGGTTCTTTCGTTCTATTTGAAAGCCACTGAAGGTTTTCACGGTGAAGATGCGTTTGCAGTTGTAGTTTCCAATATCTACCGCAACCAATCAATGATCGTAACGACTCCGCATGGCGTCTATGAGGATTATGCGAACACAAAAACATTAGAGGGGTTCGAAGGCTTGTTTTCCTGTGATTTGACTGTGTCATGGCGACAATTCTTCGATTCGTCATTGCCAAGCACTTTTATCTTGGAGTTTGTCAATTGGGATTTTGATGGCATAAGAAACGTTGCGTATGTAGATAACGTGAATATCGCTTCTTTGCCCACCACATGATCCCTTGAATAAGTCGAAGGCAGACTAATGAAAAAGCCTGATGTATCTATAATAATTCCAAGTTATAATTCAGGGAAAACTCTGGCAGAGTGTCTCGCCAGCATTGAAAACCAAACATATCCTTTCTGTGAAGTTGTCATCGTGGACAATTTCAGCAATGATAACACTCTAGAGATAGCGAAGGAATTCGAAGCAAAAATGCTACTGAGGAAAAGCAATGCAGCCTTAGCCAGAAATGTAGGAGTGGAAAATTCAGCAGGCCAATACGTACTCTTTCTAGATTCAGATCAGGTTTTGTCTCCAACAGTTGTAGAAGAATGTGTCGAGAAGTGCAAAAAAGAAAAGGTGGAAATGGTCAGAATTCCGGAGACTTTCATTGGGAAAGGTTTTTGGGGGCACTGTTCTGCTATTTGGAAGAACTACTATCAAAAGGCAGAGCAATTATATGGGGCGACCAAAAACATACTTTCTGGAGAGCCTCGTTTCTTCGTTAGAGAACAGATAAACCGAGTCGGTATGTTTGATGTTACATTGGTTTGGGGAGAAGATTACGATCTTTATGGAAGACTGAAAGAAGTGAATGCTAAAGAAGCCATTTGTGCATCCAACGTTTACCATTATGAACTTGTGTCTCTCCCAGAGATTCTTGCTAAGAATCTCCATTACGCAAGGTACATGCCAGCATTCGTAAGCCAGACTCAAAAGCATATTCTTTCTTTGATGGTTCGTCATGCCCTGTTAACGTTGAGAGAGGTTTTTAGGGACTTCAGGAAATCTCCAGCTACGATTGTGGGATGCGTAATCCTTCTGTGCTTGAAGGCTTATGCGGCGGTAATTAGTTTTTCAGTGGGCTTGCTGGTTCGTGCTGGCAGAAGATGAGAAGTTTCAGAACAGATTGTGCTACAACAAAGAAAGACCTCATCGTCGTAGCTCAAAACAGTGGGAGGCGGCTTGAATGTTGATGTTTAGAGTCCATACGAGGCGACGGTGAAACATTAATCCGTCGAGAAGGTCAAATAGCTACATTGGAGGAGCGAAGGTGGATGCAAATCGTTTTTATGAACGGGACGAAGTGATCCACGAGGTTGTCGAAGCTGAGAGAAGCGAAGTCTGTTATGGGTTTATAGTTGAGCTAGTAACCAAGAAGGTCAACAATACTGGTGAGAAAAGAATTCTAGACATTGGGTGCGGCGACGGGAGTTTTGCGGTTAGGTTGGGGAAATATTCCAGAGTTTTTGGAATTGACATTTCGGAGAAGGCAGTTGACCTAGCTAGAAAGGCTGGCTTAAGTGCGTGTAAGGCCGACGTATCGCGTGAGAAGTTGCCTTTCGACAGCGAGTGTTTTGATGTGGTTTACATGGGTGATGTGATTGAGCACTTATTGGATCCCGATTTTGCCATACTCGAGGTTCTAAGGGTGCTCAAGCCTGATGGTTTCTTGGTGCTGTCGACGCCGAGCCTTGGTAGCTGGCTGAATAGGTTGTTACTGCTTCTGGGTCTGCAACCTCGTTATTCGGAAGTGTCAACGGCTAGGCAGTTTGGGAGATTCGGAGGGCGGGACTTTACTCCTGTCGGCCATCTGAGATTGTTCACTTATCGGGCCTTGAGGCAGTTCTTGACGTTTTATCACTTCAATATCATAAGGGTAGGAGGAGCTGCATCTGAAGGTCTCCCGGCAGCATTGAGTCAGATTGATCGAGTCATTAGCAGATTCCCCTCATTAGCTTCAAGCATTATAGTGGTTGTGCAAAAGAGCTAATGAGAAAAGGAAACTGAGGAATGCTTCTTCAACAGCTGCCCAGTTATGATTATGAAAACGTCAATCTTATCTACGGGACTGGCCGTGTAATATAGCATTTTAACGGTCTTTCGTGAGAGGATGAAGATGAGGCTTGACATAGGCTGTGGAAATACTCCTTCGGGAGACATTAACGTGGATCTTCCAAAATCTGACCGGCATCGTGGCGGAAGGAAGCTTATGGTCAAGATGATCCCTAATTTTGCGTATGGATCCACCTACAACTTGCCTTTTTGCGATAACGTTTTTGATGAGGTTGTGTCTTATCATCTGCTAGAACACATGGAAGTGCCTCTTGCTGTCCTAAAGGAAATGGTGTGCGTTTCCAAGGACGCTGTAACTGTTGTGGTGCCAGCTTTCGCATTTCGGGGTGAATGCGGCGAACATCTTCACACATGGGGGGAGGTAGTCTTTTCAACATACTTCGCAAGGCCGGACTCGAAGATGTTGAAGTATCTACCGGATGCTTCAGAGAAGTCAAAGGAAATATTCTGAAATGGTTTTATAGAAGGAGTTACGTTCTTGGGAACTTTGTTATGATTTTGACACGGAAAATATATCGAATAGAACTTCAAGGCAAGGGCAAGAAGCCACTTTCCTCTGCAAGTACTTGCTCAACATCATAGAGTTTCAGTACTATTTATTAGGGCTAGCCATGTAATACTGCATTTCAGTGACCTTTCCTAAGAGGATGATTGTTGATGAGAGTGCTCGTCACTGGCGGAACAGGTTTCATAGGCTCTTACCTCATACCAAAATTACTTGAAAAAGGATACGATGTCTGGGAACTGCAAAGATACGTCACTGGAAGAATAGGAAAACCCCACAACATCAAAACAGTCTACGCGGATCTAAACGACGGCTTTGCCGTCAGCAAGGCAATCAGAACGGTCAAACCTGAGGCGGCGATACATCTGGCTTCCGTGAGCGCCGTCGCGTACTCTTACGAGCACCCGCAAGAAGTCATGGAAACCAACCTAGTAGGCACAATAAACCTTGCAGAAGCCTGCCTCAGAGAAAGCCACAACTTCAAACGGTTCCTATTCGCTGGCACTTCAGAAGAATACGGAAACAACGGCTTTGAAATTCAAGTAGAGACCAACCCGCTCAAACCAGCATCGCCATATGCAGTGAGCAAGGTTGCCTGCGAAAACTACCTAGACTATATGAACGACGCCTACGATTTCCCAATAACAATCCTTAGACCCTTCAACACCTACGGCCGAAAAGCAGACTACCACTTCCTAATCGAGAAAACAATAGTCCAAATGCTAAGCCAAAAAGTCGTACGCCTGGTCGACCCCACGCCAGTCCGAGACTGGATGTACGTTGAAGACCATGTAAATGCCTACCTAGAATGTCTTGAGAACGAAAAAGCAGCAAACCAAATCCTCAACTTCTGCACAGGCACAGGATATACGGTCAAAGACACAGTAGACAAAATAGCCAAATTAACAGACTTCAGAGGCGAAATCCAATGGGGCTCGGCTCCGCAAAGACCAACGGAGAGCAAAACCATAACAGGCTCATACGAAAAAGCCAAACTAATTCTAGGATGGGAGCCAAAATGGACTCTAGAAAGAGGACTTGACCAGACAATCAAGTGGTGGAAAGAAAATCCTCCAAACAAGAGTTCACATGGAAAGGCCAATTAGACTCATAACACCTATTTCTCGTGTAGCTTTTCTTTCAAAACGAAACGCTTTTTACGGCTCAACGAAATCTATGGTTGACTGAGCTTGAAGTCGTTGGCGCGTACTATGTCTAATATGGTTTGAAGGTTCGGCAAATGAAGAGTGTGAAAACCTCGATTTGTCTATTTTCTTTTTTCTTTGCAATCTTGCTCGTCATTTCTCTTTTTCCCCCCTTGGCCAACACACCAGACGGGGATGGAGAAAGATTTGTCTCTCTAAGCATTATCCTTGATATGGGAAGTGCCAATTGGGTAGAAGACTATTACAACCGTCTTGAGTTGTTCTTGAGAACATGTTCGTTTCAGAACTGGACCTTCTGCATTTTCCAGCGTTGTCAAGATGCTTGGCTTACCAACTCAACAAGGTTGGCTCTGCTCAAAAACTATGGAGTGCTTATACCACGTATTGACTATGCTCAGACTTTGAGTTGGGCAAATCGTAGCGCGTTCGTTGATGCTATTTTTGCGAATTGGTCAAGCTATGTGGGTTACTATCCGAAAGGAGTATTTGACTATGTTCCAGACACTTACGTCGCTAACTATGTCCGTTCAAAATACAACTGCTCATTCTATCAAGGATATTGTTTTGATCAATATCGCATCGATTACATGAGTATGCGAGGAGGTTGGCAACTACCATACTATGCCGAAAGCAATAACATTATGGTACCTGGGCAAGGTAGAGGAATCGTAATCCTCAGTCATGCATCGTGGGATTGGATTGATAGTTTTCTTCTTCATCACAATCTGCAATTACATCCAATGAACCTGATGCAGCATTTCAAAAACAACGCAATAGCTGAGCGGTATTTTCTAGATTTGATTGCCAGAACCAGTTTAGGTTGCACTCCTTTCTCCCTTTCAATAGTGCAATTCGAGTGGCGATGGTGCTGCAACGTGGGTAGTGACAACGCAACCTTGGCTTGGATTAGACACTTGCTGAGTTATGATTATATATTCTGGAGCTTTGAGAATATCGTGGAGTGGTTTTCAAATCATTTTGCCGATACTCCAGAATACCATGTAAGATTCGCTTCTCCCAATAGCGAAACGTATGTGGAATGGGTTTACACTCGCGACTATCGTATTAGCAGAGTTGCTAACACCGTGAACAGCCTGATCCGATATTGTAATCAAAAGGTTGACAAATATCTTCATAGTAGCGTATCCATTGACTGGAGTCGTTCCAGCTGTCCCAATGAGGCTGACAATCAAATAGACATCAGCCTAGATTTTGCGATTGACGCACTGGGCGGAGGAACGTTGCGTGCGCCAGTCAAAACTGAGAGCCTTAAGTGGTCAGGCGACTTACGCGATTTTCCTTCCTATTACGCCAGCTTGCAAGGCAATGCCTCTTAGCGAGGAAGAGTTGGACGTATGCATATTTCTGTGAAACGAAATGCTTTTTACGTTTCAAATGAATGTGAAGTTGACTAAGCTTGGATTCACTGGTTTTTATACAGAGCATGTTCCGCGAATACTACGCCAAAGACTTCACCCCAAACCAAAACATTCCAGCAATAGAAAAACGCGAATTCGGCTTCGCCTCATTCGAAGGCTGGATGCTCCGCCACAAAACCTTCAACAACACAGACGAGCTAACATCCTTTCTACGTCACTCCGTACCACTTCACGCCTACGTGTCAGGCGCCTACTACGAAGACCCAGAAGCCGAAATGGAAAAAAAAGACTGGCTCGGAGCAGACCTAATCTTTGAAATCGACGCCGACCACATACCGACCCCTTGCAACAAAATCCACGACGAATGGACATGCAACAAATGCGGCTTCTCAGGAAAGGGAATCGTACCCGAAAAATGTCCAGCATGCGGCGGCGAAAAGTTTGACGATCGCACATGGATATGCGAAGTCTGCCTGGCCTCCGCAAAATTAGAAACCATCAAGCTCCTAGACATGCTCACACGGGACTTCGGCTTCCACGAAAAGGAGATGCGCACATTCTTCTCAGGACACCGAGGCTACCACATCCATGTCGAAAGCGAAACCGTCAAAGCCCTCGACTCAATCGCGCGCAAAGAAATCGTTGACTACGTGAGCGGCCTAGGCCTTGAAACGGCACTTCACGGACTGGACGAAAACGACCTAAGAAATCTAAGCGTGAATGATTCCGGCTGGCGCGGACGAACCGCCAAAGGAATGCACAGCTTCATCCTCAACGCCGGGCCAGACGACTACAAAAACATAGGACTGGAGAGCCCCTCCGCCACTTCGATAATGAAAGCCATAACAAACAACAAAGACGCAATCCTCAAAAGCCTGAGCGGGTCACAACCTTGGAGAACAATCAAGGGAATCGGCCCAGAAACATGGAAAAGAATCATAGAACACTCCGCAAAACAGCAAACCGCCAACGTAGACACCGTCGTAACAACAGACATTCACCGCCTGATCAGACTAGCCGGTTCGCTGCATGGAAAAACAGGTCTAAAGAAAGTCGAGTTTCCCGCCGCAGCCATAGACAGCTTCGACCCATTCAAAAGCGCGATAGCCTTTAAAGCAGGCACGACAACCGTTTCCGTCTCCAACGCACCAGAGTTCAGACTGGGTGACGAGACATTTGGCCCCTACCAAAACCAAAAAGCCGACTTACCAACTGCAGCAGCCATGCTTCTCATCTGCAAGAAAAGAGCAGAGGTAGCGGAGTAAAATGTACGCCGAGCTATGTGCAGTCTGGAAACAAGAACTTGAAAACGCCGAACTGGAAAAGCTTCCTACAGACTTCTACCCCACCGCTGCCGATTACCTGAGAAGGCTCAGAGAAGAGGGTCGAATGCTGGACAAGAGAACAGTGAAGGCAACTCTCCTCAGAAAAGAGATGCGAAACGTAAGACACATGGTTAAAGGATTGATTGAAGCCCGCTACCGAAAAATCGTCAGAAAACTGTCTGCAGGCGAGGAAATCCCCCCTGATGTCTTGACGCCTGAAGAAGAAAAAATATGCCTCAGAGTCTCCCCGCTAGCAGAAACAATGCAAAACTTTGCCAAAGAGATTCTCCGAGGCCGCCTGACCGACGTAGACGTTCAGCACCAACATAAAAGAGCCGTCCTACGCTTCCTGAAAGATGTCCCGGCAATAATCGGCGCAGACATGAAAACCTATGGTCCATTCAAGGCTGAGAATGTCTCCTCAGTGCCTGTCGAGAACGCGAGGATCTTTGTCAAGCAGGGCTTGGCCGAGAAGGTTGAAACTGATCAGGCGTAAGCGTTTTCGCGATTCTCCAGTTTTGGATTCTTGTCCATAGGATTCGACTTCCGATTATTATCAACGGATATAACATGATCCAAGTGATGGAATACAACATACCATAGTAATTATGGAATCTTTGGAAATCGAAGTCCAAGATGGTAAAACTCGGGCCTTTTTGTATTGCAATCATAAAAAGAGTGACTATCCTTAGTATGTTGATGAGGTAGGTCACAACAGCGCCGATAGCAAAATAGACTGCTCTCTGCCACCAGCGGATGTCGGTGTTCTTCAGGAACAACAGCAACGTTATGCTGTAAATCAGAAGGCTTTCTATCCCTGAGCATGGCCAAGCAATTGCAAAGCTAGCCCACGGGTAATTCTTAACCGTCAGCATTGGCATCATGCCATAAGCAGCAGAGTTGATTGTGCTGTATATGGTCTCATATCCCATTAGACCCATGACGCGTGCTGCAAGTGTGGCTGTTGTTGGGACAAGAGCCTGCAATGGTGTGAACCTGCCGTACGGATATAGGTTATCCACTAGAAAGAGCGCTCCGACTATTCCCAGGAAAGATGCTGGAAGCGAAAAATCCATGAGACTACCGGTTCCGTATTCCAGAGCAACGATTAGATAGAAAAGAACTGCAAAGACTAGATATTCAACTGAGAGTGCTGTTAAACTTGCATGTTGGTCTCTCAGGGGGTCTTCCGTCGGAATGAACGTCCTAGCAGAATCTGCAATTGCCGCGTTCAGCCCGCAATAGTTGGCAGCAACTACGTAGGCCGTTGGAAGCAGAAGCGCCACAACTAGAAGAACTGATCTCAGGGATTTTAGTCTAGGTATTTTTTTGCTTTGAAGTTTTTCCCAGTTCAATATCGCCTCCAACAAAACCAGCCACAAGAAGAAGAGATAGAGTGTTCTGCCATGGTAGGTCTGTTCGAAGGAATATGCGTAGAGAGAATATAGTATGGCGAATGGAGCAACGAACGCGAGTATTGGCAGGAACCTTGTCAAGACAGTAATGGCTTTTTTCGCTTCTTGCATCCAGTAGCTCCTGAAGTCTACCACTGTTGTTCAAGGATAGCAATTCGGCGACTATTTAAACGTAGCATGACTGAGGAATGTCTTTGCATGCTTTGTGATCAGAGGAGT
>Ga0315279_10011499_pt1 | contig 10228 bp, 10 predicted proteins | sample YL17G06_20_MG_FD_203694 | JGI IMG/M metagenome (GOLD analysis project Ga0315279, IMG submission 203694) | Sediment microbial communities from Yellowstone Lake, YNP, Wyoming, USA - YL17G06_20 | ecosystem: Environmental > Aquatic > Freshwater > Lake > Sediment | place: USA: Wyoming | collected...
GGAGAGGACAGGGAGGGGATCGGCCACCTGGATGGAGAGGTGCTCGGGGGCTATTTCGTCCGACGCCGCGACTGCCTCGTCCATGTCCTTCACGAGGACATACCCGCAATTCTCCAGCGACTCTTTCAGGATCTCGCGGCGCGGCTCCTTCTCCGCAAGCTTCGCGACCTGCTTCCCGACCTTCTCTGCGAGGGCCGCATCGGGAGTGATGAGCACGCAGGCGGCGCGGGGGTCGTGCTCGGCCTGGGCGAGAATGTCATACGCGAGGATCCGGGGATCGGCGGTCCCGTCTGCGATGATCGCGATCTCGCTCGGGCCGGCGGGGAAGTCGATCTCCACCTCCTCGCGGAGGAGCACCTTGGCCATGGTGACGAAGACGTTTCCCGGGCCTACGATCTTCTGCACCCGCGGGATCGTCTCCGTCCCGAGGGCCATGGCCGCGATGGCCTGGGCGCCGCCCGAGCGGTAGATCTCCGTGACCCCCGCGATGTCCAGGGCGACGAGGGTCAGCGGGCTGATGGGGGGCGGGGAGCAGGCGCAGATCTCCCGCACCCCGGCGACGAGGGCCGGGACGGCGCACATCAGGGCCGAGGACGGGTACGCCGCCCGCCCGCCCGGCACGTAGATCCCCACCCGGTCGAGGGGCGTGGTCTTCATCCCCAGAATGATCCCCTCCTCCACCTCCTGGAGCCAGAGATCCCTCGGGCGCTGGAGCTCGTGGAACCGGGTGATCCTCGCCTCTGCCTCGATGAGGCTCTCGGTCACCTCGAGGTCGACCTCCCCGTAGGCGGCCTCCCGCTCCTCGTTGGATACCGCGATCTCTTCCAGCCTGTAGTGCCGGGAGAGGGCACGGAGGGCCGCATCACCCTCCGCCCGGACCCTCCCGATGATCTCCTGGACCTGCCCCCGCACATCCTCCATGCTCTGCCGACGGGATGCGACCCATTCCCCGATCTCCAGCTCCTTCCACATGCAAAATCAGGTCAATCGGGGTAGCATTGAAGGTTTCGACCAAGTGGACCCGCAGGGAGGGTATCAGGGATCTTCCGGAAACTCCGTGGCATCAGAACCCTTCGGCAATAATGGGATCCTGCTCGTTTCTACGGGTAAAAAACGGGGTTAAATCGGGGAGACGTCCCCTGAACAGGTACAGTTGAAGGGGGTAACCGTGCACGCGGAAGGCGTAAGCGGTGTGAAGAGCCCCTTCCCATACTTGTCCTTGCCATAGTCGCCGATGATCTTCATACCTTCATCCGATATGAGCCAGTTGATGAACCGGTCGGCCTGGACAATATTCACGTTCGGGTTAACGGCGGGGTTCACGGCGATGGCGCTGTACCGGTTCAGGAGGGATCCACCCCTGGTGATGAGGGGGACGAGGGAGAGCTGGCTCCCGAATGCTAGGAAGGTCCCTTCGTCGGTGAGGGTATACGCCCCCTTCTGGCTGGAGAGGGTCAGGGTCTCCCCCATGCCCTTTCCGAGCGAGAGGTACCAGGGCCCCGAGGTTGCCACATCCTTCGTGTAGTTGAATCCGGCCTTCGCCCAGATGTTCTGTTCGGCGGTGTGGGTACCGGACTGGTCACCCCGCGAGGCGAAGAAGACATCCGGAGTCCCGTTCAGCCCGAGCATCCGGATCTTCGTGAAGGCCGCTTCGGGGGTGAGGTTGGCGATGCCTGCGGGATCAGAGGACGGCCCGACAATCTCAAAATAATTATACGCAAAACACCGCTGGTTGATACCCAGGCCCTTGTCGATGAATGCCTTCTCCTGGGATGGCGAATGCACGAGGAGGAGGTCGCAGTCTCCCCGTGTCGCGATCTGGATCGCGATACCGGTTCCCTGGGAGGTGATCTTGAGGTTTATACCGGTCTCGTTCTGGTAGATGTCCTGTATCGTGTCGAGAAGCTTCGTATCATAGAGGCTCGTCGTGGTGGCGATGAGAAGGGTATTCGGCGAGTGGACCACGGGAGGTGGTGTTGCCGCGGCCGTGGTAGTGACTGCGGTTGGAGTGACCGGGACGGTCTGGGGCTGGGAGGTACATCCGGCAACGATGATCCCCATCAGGAGAGCCATCACGAGCAGATATACAAGGCAATGTTTTCTAGTGAATTTCATGAGGCAGATTAATACCTATGAAGTTATTTAACATTTATCATTTGTTCACCACAATGTTAACATTCCCCGGGTAGGAGGGATTTCCCCTCTCTTCGAAACCGAGATATAGGGTGGAGAGGACTTGATCGTGGAGGTGAGATGATGGCAGGCGAGATTGTTGACGGGTTCATCCAGGCGATCCAGCTTATCGTGACCGGGAATCCCGAGGTGATGCGGATCACCCTCCTCTCCCTGGAGATCTCCCTTACCGCCACCCTCCTCTCGGCGTTGATCTCGATCCCTGCCGGCGCACTCCTGTATTACCATGAGTTTTTCGGAAAACGGGTTCTTGTCAATATCCTTCAGACGCTCTACGCCCTGCCTACGGTGCTCGCCGGGCTTCTCCTCTTTCTCATGATCTCGCACCAGGGCCCCCTCGGCTTCCTGAGCCTGCTCTATACACCCTATGGCATGGTCATTGCCCAGATGATCCTGGTCCTTCCCCTCATCACAGGTCTCACCTTCTCAACCCTGAACGGAATCGATCCGGCGATGCGCCCCACGGTACTGTCCCTCGGTGCGACGAAGCTTCAGTCGATAGGAACCCTCATCCTCGAAACGAGGTTCGGTATCCTCGCAGCGGTGATCCTCGGGTTTGGCCGGGCCATCTCGGAGGTGGGGGCAGCCATGATCATCGGAGGGAACATCCGGGGATATACCCGGGTGCTGACTACCGCCATCTCTCTCGAGACCTCAGTCGGGGATTTCGCCCTTGCCATCGCCCTCGGCATCATTCTCCTCGGGGTTGCGGTGCTCGTGAACATCGTCCTGAACCTCATCCAGTCGGGATCGCTCGTGAAGAACTCCTGGGCATCATGAATTCCCGGTGAAGCATGAACGTGATCGAGACAGAAGGTCTCTCCAAACGGTACGGAGAACAGGAGATCCTGAGGGAAATTTCCCTCTCCGTTCCCGCAGGCAGGATATTCGGCCTCATCGGGCCGAGCGGTGCAGGGAAGAGCACCCTCCTCAGGCTCCTCGATCTCCTTGAGATACAGACCGGGGGGAAGCTGAGGATCCTGGGAGAGGACCCCCTTTCGCCTGGTTCCCGGTTCCGGCTCCGCAGGAGGATGGGGATGCTCCACCAGAAACCTGTCATCTTCCAGCGGACCGTCCATGAAAATATCGCCATCGGCCTGAAGTACCGGCGCGAGAGCAGGGACAGGATCGACAGCCGGGTAAGGGATGCGCTTCACGAGATCGATCTCCCGGGCTACTCCCCGAGGCCGGCACGGACACTCTCCGGGGGAGAAGCCCAACGGGTCGCCCTCGCCCGGGCCCTGGTCACGGATCCCGAGATCCTCTTCCTCGATGAACCGACGGCAAACCTCGACCCGCCCTCCACCGAGAAGATTGAAGAGATCATCCTGCGCCTGAACCGGGAGAAGGGAATGACCATCGTCCTGAGTACCCATGATATGCTCCAGGGGCAGCGGCTTGCCGGAAGCATGGGGGTTCTCATGGCGGGAAGGCTCACCCAGGTTGGAAATTCCCTGGAGATTTTCCAGAGGCCAGCCACAGAAGATATCGCCAGGTTTGTGAGGGTCGAGAACATCCTGAAAGGCCTCGTCATCGAGAACAGGGAGGGAGAAGTTACGGTTGACGTCTCGGGAAAGATCTTCCGGGCGGTCGCCCCGATGCAGCCAGGGATGAGGGTGAACCTTCTCTTCCGCTCGGAGGATGTAACCATCGATCTTGCCGGGAGCATGAAGTCCAGTGCGCGAAACGTCTTTTCGGGAAAGATAAAGCAGCTGGTAGCCTCGAGACCCGTTGTCCAGGTCGTCATCGACTGCGGTATCGATATCACGGCCCTCGTCACCGCCAGTTCAGCGGAAGATCTCGCCCTCTCCGAAGGAAGAGAGGTCCGGGTATCGGTGAAGGCAACCGCGATCCACGTGCTTCCTGAAAGATAAAAAGAGGTCAGGTTCGGGAACTGCCACAGGGATCCGGGTTATCCTCCTGCAGGAGAATGAATCGAAATGATCCCAGTCTATGATCCCTCAAGGGCAATCGATGCCCTTCGATGGAATACACGTCTTTATCTTCACCGGTATCCAACTTTTTCCACCGGACTGACCGCCGGTTGTATGGTGATTCAGGAATTTTACCGGAGCCGTTCCAGGAGCATGCAGAGGTCTTCCATGATCCGCATGACTCCGATAAGGGAGTCCGGGTTGACATGAAGCCGGAGTGAAATGAACGGTATCCTGGATCACCCCTCGACAAGGAGAGCCTGAATGGAGGTTTCGGTACTCGCAAGCGGGTCGAAAGGCAACTGTACTCTCGTCAGGGGAGAGGACAGTGCCCTCCTCGTTGACTGCGGCCTCTCGGCGCGGGAGGTCCTCTCGCGGCTCTCCACCGCCGGGTGCCATGATGTGTCCATCCAGGGGATCCTTGTCACCCACGAGCACGTGGATCATATCCGGGGGGTCTGGGCACTTGCCCGGAGGCTGAGGGTCCCTGTCTTCGGGACCGGAGGAACGCTCCGGGGTCTTCCTCAAGAAGTTCGCAAGGGGGATACGCCCCCGCTCCATCCCGTGCATCCCTCCACCCGGTTCAAACTCGGGGAGTTCCTCATCGAACCCTTCCCCACCTCCCACGATGCCCGCGAGCCCTGCGGCTACTTCATCGAGGACGGGGGTTCCCGGTTCGCGTTCTGTACGGATACCGGGTTCCTCCCCCCTCCCCTCGTCCGGGAGCTCTCGCGCTGCAACGGCGTCCTCCTCGAGAGCAACCACTGCCCGGAGATGCTTGCCACGGGCCCGTACCCGGAGTCCCTGAAACGGAGGATCCGGTCCCGCAGGGGGCACCTCTCCAACACGCAAGCGGCATCCTGCCTCAGGGAGATCGGGGGTCATCTCGGTGCGGTGATCCTCGCGCACCTCTCCGAGGTGAACAACACCCCGGAGAAGGCGCTTGCCTCGGCGAAGGAAGGCCTCGGGTTCTACATCGGAGACGTGGAGGTCATCGTGGCCCACCAGCACAGGGTCTCCTCCTCTCTCTCGCTCTGATCGACCAGAAAGCCTCCCTCCCGCCCGACCCCGGGAGAAAGGGAGGATCTTTTCATCTGGAATGCAGATAGAAGTGATACAGAGTCCCTGAGAAAGGTCGGGGTGGTCCATGCTCTTTCGTGAGTTCTCGGAGATCTGCGAACGGCTCGAGGCAATCCCGGGGAGGCTCGAGATGATCGACATCCTCTCCCTCGAGCTGCCCCGGCTCGATGACCGGGAGCTCCCCATCTTCGTCCGCTTCATCATGGGAAGGATCTTCCCAGACTGGTCCCCCCTCAAGCTCGGGATCGGCCCGAACCTCCTCTACGAGGCGATCGCGTACGTTGCAGGCAGGAAAAAGGAGGTTATCGTCGCCGCTGTCTCGGCCGAGGGGGATGCCGGAAAGGCGGTGGAGAAGCTCCTTCTCGGGAAGGAGCAGACCTCGTTCTTCGCCGAGGATCTGACCATCGGGGACGTGTACCAGGAGTGCGAGGCCATCGCCACCTCCGAGGGGAAGAAGTCCCAGCGCGAGAAGCTCCTGGCGGTGCGCAAGCTCTTCGCGAACGCAAAGCCCCTGGAGGGCAGGTACCTTGCACGGCTCATCCTGGGGGAGCTCAGGATCGGCATCGGCGAAGGGAACGTCCGGGACGCCATCGCAAAGGCCTTCTCCCTGGACCCCGCGGAGGTCGACCATGCCTTCCAGGCCATGAACGATCTCGGGGAGGTGGCCCGACTCGCACGGCAGGGGGAGAAAGCCCTCTCCGCGGTCCATATCGAGGTCTTCCGGCCGATAAAGATGATGCTCGCCCAGCAGGGGTCGATCGAGGACATGGTCAGGGAGCACGGGAAGGTGGCCGCGGAGTACAAGTACGACGGGACCAGGATCCAGTTCCACAAGAAGGGGGATGAGGTCCGGATCTACTCTCGGAAGCTCGAGGATGTGACGGGTGCGCTCCCCGATGTGATCACGAAGCTCACGGCCGCCACCTCCCATGATGTGATCCTGGACGGAGAGGCCGTTGCCACAAAAGACGGGAGGCCCATGCCCTTCCAGTTCGTGCTGAGACGTTTCCGGCGGAAGTACGATATCGAGGCCCAGGCAGAGAAGATCAAGCTCGTGCCCTACATCTTTGATATCCTCGTCCTGGACGGGGAGACCCTCATCGACCTCCCGTTCCATGAACGGAGGAGACGACTCGAGGAGGCCCTCACCAGCCACGTCGCACCGCAGAAGGTGAGCGACGACCCCCGCGCCGTCGAGGAGTTCTACAACAGTGCCCTCGACGCGGGCCACGAGGGGATCATGGTGAAGGACCTCGACTCCCTCTACCAGCCCGGGGTCAGGGGCAAGCACTGGATCAAGGTGAAGCCCGAGGTGGACACCCTGGACCTCGCTGTCATCGGGGGGGAATGGGGCGAGGGGAGGCGGGCGCACCTCTTCGGCTCCTTCCTCCTCGCCTGCCAGGACCGCGGCCAGCTCCTCGCAGTCGGAAAGGTCGCGACCGGCATCTCCGACGAGATGCTCGCCACGATCTACGAGACCATGAAGGATCTGGTCATCTCCCAATCGGGAAAGGAGGTGACCTTCGAGCCCCAGCTGGTCTTCGAGGTGGGCTACTCCGAGATCCAGGCGAGCCCGAACTATGCGAGCGGGTTTGCCCTCCGGTTCCCGCGCTTCAATCGGATACGGGACGACAAGGGCGTGGACGAGATCGAGACCCTCGAATCCATCAGGTCACGCTTTCAGCGCCAATCGCAGTCCTGATAACCCAGTACCTCTTCCTCTCCTCGTCCCCCTCGACGTAGGCATAGTACTGGGAGAAGAGGCCGTCGATCTTCTGGAAGGCCACCTCGCCGTTGAAGTCGGTGTACCGGGTATACACCTTGGCCCCCTCCTTGTGCTTCAGGACGACCTTCACATCGGGAGAGGCCTGGTTCGTGAGCCGGTCGATCACCTTGAAGGTGACGGTGGGCGCAAGGGGCTCCCGGCCCCTCGTCATCACCTCCTTGAAGGTGGTGGTCCCGCCGGGCTTGATGATCTCGTAGAAGGAGCCCTTGGGGAGCTTCACGAGGAGCAGGATGCCGATGATGAGGAGGATCCCGCCCCCGACGAGGAGAACCCCGAGGAGGATATTCTGCAGGTAGACGGTATAGTCAATCGACCCGAAGATCATCCCCAGGAGAGGCTGGATGAGATACTGGATCTCGTCCGCGATGGGAATAGCCCATCCGTCCGCTCCTGCAAAACTCATATCCCCGATCGCAGATCCCCAGGCGAGGACGCTGGCTGCAGTAAGGAATACAAGTCCTGTCGCGATGAGGACAAGGGCAAGGATGATTCCAAAGACCGTGGCAACGAAATCGATGACACCGAACCTCCGTCTCAGGATCCGGTTGAGGATAGAAGAGAAGATGAAGAGGAGGAGGATGCCCACGAGAATGGGGAGGTACGAGTCGAAGATGAACCCCATGAGCCGGGCGCTTTCTGTCTGCAGGCTGAAGGGTGCCTGTGCAGACGCAACCGCTGCCATGAGAGGCAGGGGGAGGGCCAGAAAGCGGTACCGCTCCATAATATGACTTTCCCTGCCAAGGTAGATAAGGTTCATCATCGTCTCCCCGAGAAAAGTCTTTGGGCCCTTCGGGGCAGGATTTCTCGAGAAAGGAGCCTGCAGAGAGGCCAGATTGAAAGCGGATTACCGCTGTTCCCCGGGAGAGGGATAGACGACCCTGCACCGGTTTCCCAGGAGCTCGAGGGCCCGGGCGACCCAGCCCTTCCAGGCCACCGGCCCTTCAGGAGTCATTGCCGCCAGCTCCCGGCCGACCTCATCGTCCCTTCCCTCGAGTACCTCGACCACGGCGGACCCGGGGGAGAAGCCGGCCGCAAGAAGGCCGTCCATGTCCCCGTCCACCACCCCGAAGACCGGGATGCCACGGTGGGAACAGATATGGCCGCATACCGCCGTGGTATCGTCACCGATGGCAAGGACACCGCACGTATCAGGGGTAATGGACCGGTAGAGATCGTGGCCGCAGTGGTCGATGACGATGATCCTCCCCTCACCAGGGGCCGTTCCACCCCTTTGCGGGGGCGCCTTCCGGACCGGGCCGCTCTTGCACCAGGCCCTGGAGAGATCGATCTGCTCCGCACGTGCAAGCTTCTCCAGGCCATGGGCCTTGGGCCGGAGGCCGGTTACTGCCACGATCCCGCCATCCCCCGACCGGATCACGACCTTCTCTGCGAGGGCCGTGCCGATGACGATCCCCTGTACCAGCACCGCTTCCCCGGGGATGCAACCCCGGATCTCACGATATTCGCCCTCCGCCCTTGGCCCCGATGCTGCCTCCACGAGCGAGAATCCTGTCTCTTCGGCAAGGATACGGGCGAATTCCAGATCTCCTCCGTTCCATACGTATACTGTCCGCGACGAGCATTCCAGCTGGATAAGGAGACGGCCGGTGGGAAGGTGTGACGCTACGATCTCACCGAATATCCTCCCCGATTCGGTGGTCTTCCCATGGTTGACCAGGAATACCTTTCCCCTCGTTCTCCCGATGACCGAGCTCGGCACGTCGCTGTCAAAGGTGACCGGGAGGCCCGATTCCTCGGCTGCAGTTCTCGCCATAACCCCGGCAACAACAGTCTTTCCAGGAGAGAGGAGATTCTGGAGGAAGGCGACATCCCCCTGGTCAAAGGCCTCCGGGCCGTGGACCACCATCACGGCATCGGCGAACGGCCCGGGATACCCTTCTTTCCGTTTCATGTACCCTCGCTTCCGGGGCATTCCGGCCCCACCCTACCCCTGGCTCCCGGTTATATCCAGCATCTCTGCAGCGACGGAGACGAGCCGGAGCCACATGTTGAGGGCTGCCCTGAGAGCCGGTACGTCATCGGCAGCAACCGATATCACCAGGAGATCATCCCCTTCGAGAAAGACCCTTACCTCCGTCCTGGGGTTGATCTCCCCGATCTCGGGGGTGAGAGCCCGGTAGATCTGACGGGCCACGGGGGATTTGCAGGAGAAGACCGCCGTGTGCTTCACGATCCGACCTCGAGGGAGAGGCGCCTGCCCTGGACCCCGTCCAGGACGAGGGTGTGCGGAAGGGACTCCTCCCGGCTGATGGGGACGTGGGGGGAGAGGCTAAAAAGGAGACCTGCATCGCCCGTGACGAGGCCCCTCCTTAGCGGGCCTGCCCGCACCTCCTCCTTCACCGAGATGAACCGCAGGCAGGCCGCCTCCCTCAACCCATCGAGAAGCTGCACCTGCACCCCGTTCCTGTCCCTGCAAAGGACGAGCACCGTCCCGTCAGAGAAGGGCGGCCGCGAGAGCCCTCCCTTCCCCCGGGTGAGATACCTGCCGCCTGTCGCAAAAGCGAGGTCCCTCCCGATGCGGCGCACGAGGGGGTCGGCTCTCCTGGAGGTCGTGACCAGGATCATCGGGCCTTGAGATCCTTGATCCCGGCCCCGCGCTCTTTGAAGAGGATGCGGTGCCCGCAGTAGGGGCACCTGACGTTCACGTCAATCTCGACCTTGTGCTTGCACCGGGCGCACTTGTAGACTCCGGGCACGGGGCTTATTCCTCCGGAACCTGCGGCCGCTCGATGGAACGCTGGGCAATCCGGAATGTCGGGGTCTGGGGGACATAGGCCCCGCCGGCGAACTTGAACCCGCACTTCCGGCACTCCCAGATGCCCGTCCCCTTCCTCTTCACCGCGACCTGGTCGCAGCTCGGGCAGGTGTGGGTCGCCCTCGAGATCTCCTCGACCTCCACGACACGCTTCCTGATGAACCTGCCGTACCGGCAGCCGAACCTGCCGGCGCTCCTGGATATCCGTCCCTTTGATTTCTTCTGCTTGGTTGTGCTCATCTGATCCTCCCCCGATATGTCCCTCTTACTTCGACCTCTCCCTTCATATACTTAATCGGGGATGGCGGTCAGATCACCCGGACCTGCCCGCCCCCTTTCGAGACCTTCCGAACAAGGTTCTCGAGCTCCTGCTGCATCCCTCCGGGTATCTTGACCACGCAGATCCAGGAGCCGTCCTTCTGCCACTCCTCCTGCTCGATCCGGGCGAAGGCATCGATA
>Ga0315279_10011500_pt1 | contig 10226 bp, 13 predicted proteins | sample YL17G06_20_MG_FD_203694 | JGI IMG/M metagenome (GOLD analysis project Ga0315279, IMG submission 203694) | Sediment microbial communities from Yellowstone Lake, YNP, Wyoming, USA - YL17G06_20 | ecosystem: Environmental > Aquatic > Freshwater > Lake > Sediment | place: USA: Wyoming | collected...
TCGCATTCCCGCAATGGGCAGGGAAGGGGTGACAGAGTCACCCCTTCCCAATACATTTACCTCACCTGCCCAGGGTGGGTCAGTTTCTGAGCGTTGGGGTGGGTCAATTCTCGAGCGTTGCCAACAGGCGGTTCATCCCCGCGCACGCGGGGAACAGCTCCCGCTTCTTTTGCCGCCAGAGCCTCTGTCGGTTCATCCCCGCGCACGCGGGGAACAGACGGTCGTGCCGAGGGTGACGCCCGCCGAGTGCGGTTCATCCCCGCGCACGCGGGGAACAGATCGGCAGGCCGATATGAATCTTGCTCACGGCCGGTTCATCCCCGCGCACGCGGGGAACAGATCGTCTCTAGTTGTTGCTGTGCGGCCTCCAGCGGTTCATCCCCGCGCACGCGGGGAACAGGTATTCCTGAACGTGACCCCCGAGGTATAGTACGGTTCATCCCCGCGCACGCGGGGAACAGTTCCACCGACTGGGCCGCGGCGGTGATCACAGCGGTTCATCCCCGCGCACGCGGGGAACAGAGGCACGCCTACTGACGTGGCGATTGCAAAGACGGTTCATCCCCGCGCACGCGGGGAACAGTTCCCTAGCGCAGGGGACGTTGAATTGGGATACGGTTCATCCCCGCGCACGCGGGGAACAGGCCACCATAACAAACCTTGCAATTTGGATGACCGGTTCATCCCCGCGCACGCGGGGAACAGATCCCGCGTCTGCTGCGGGAGATCGATGAGTCCGGTTCATCCCCGCGCACGCGGGGAACAGAACTGCACGAAACGGCTCACAGGCACAGGCACCGGTTCATCCCCGCGCACGCGGGGAACAGGCCGGGCTCGTGCTGGATGGGATCCGAGCCGGGGGTTCATCCCCGCGCACGCGGGGAACAGGACCCGCTGAAGTTTCGCCAACGTCACAGTACCGGTTCATCCCCGCGCACGCGGGGAACAGGCCCTTACCAAGCAGCGGCCGCGATAGCAAAGCGGTTCATCCCCGCGCACGCGGGGAACAGATGTAGGGTGTGTCAGAAGAAGCGGGCCCTTGCGGTTCATCCCCGCGCACGCGGGGAACAGGCGCTGACGGGCAGCATCGACACCAGCGCCGACGGTTCATCCCCGCGCACGCGGGGAACAGGGGCCGACCATCGCGGAGCTCGTCAAGGGCGGCGGTTCATCCCCGCGCACGCGGGGAACAGACCATGAGCGCGTACGCCCACGTTGGGAAGTCCGGTTCATCCCCGCGCACGCGGGGAACAGGTCTTTAGGCCAACGTCCGTCTCGACCTGGATCGGTTCATCCCCGCGCACGCGGGGAACAGAGATTCTGCCAAACCCCATCAGCAATCACCCGCGGTTCATCCCCGCGCACGCGGGGAACAGGCCGAAACCGCGCGCTCGTGCAGCTCGTGCAACGGTTCATCCCCGCGCACGCGGGGAACAGACCTCGCGGCGGTGAGAAATGGACCCGCAACCCGGTTCATCCCCGCGCACGCGGGGAACAGACCAGGCGGAGGCCCTCGCGAGTCTCACGGTACGGTTCATCCCCGCGCACGCGGGGAACAGCCTCTCCCCTGCCCTGGGAGCGGCGAGGGTGGCGGTTCATCCCCGCGCACGCGGGGAACAGGCCACCTCCTTGCCACCGACCTTCATCGGGGTCGGTTCATCCCCGCGCACGCGGGGAACAGTTGTTCGCATACGCCGTGCTCATAATGGTCGGCGGTTCATCCCCGCGCACGCGGGGAACAGTCCCGAAATGGAATCTCACTGTATGGGAGCGGCGGTTCATCCCCGCGCACGCGGGGAACAGATGGCGTCAAGATCGCTCGCTTTATGGGGAAGCGGTTCATCCCCGCGCACGCGGGGAACAGCAGGACGGCGACCCAATCATCCGAAGGCTCGACGGTTCATCCCCGCGCACGCGGGGAACAGTTGGTACCGTGGTGTTCGATCCCCCGTACAACCGGTTCATCCCCGCGCACGCGGGGAACAGGCATCACCCATGGCCAGGCCAAGCGCTACGGGCGGTTCATCCCCGCGCACGCGGGGAACAGCCCATGATCCTTCTCCTCCGCCCGGGGTGTCGCGGTTCATCCCCGCGCACGCGGGGAACAGGGCGCAGAGACGGGGAACCGGAAGGGCAGGGTGGGTTCATCCCCGCGCACGCGGGGAACAGCTGCTCCCGTTGCCGCCGGCGAGCTGAAGCGCCGGTTCATCCCCGCGCACGCGGGGAACAGGGAAAGTGATAGAGCTCTCCAACGACGCCGCACGGTTCATCCCCGCGCACGCGGGGAACAGCTCGCGACCCCCACTCTTTCACAGAATCATACCGGTTCATCCCCGCGCACGCGGGGAACAGGGAAATGTTCGTCGAATCCCCGGAGTTCAAGGCGGTTCATCCCCGCGCACGCGGGGAACAGTTTAGCATCATCCCCAGCAACTATAGCGTGATCGGTTCATCCCCGCGCACGCGGGGAACAGCACCCGATTCTCACGTAGTCCGTCTTGACCGACGGTTCATCCCCGCGCACGCGGGGAACAGTGTTCCCACTGTCGTGGATTCGGCCATGGCCACGGTTCATCCCCGCGCACGCGGGGAACAGAAATCCCCGCCGAGGAGATGGCAAACATCCGCCGGTTCATCCCCGCGCACGCGGGGAACAGTATTCATAGAGCGGGCCTGAGCCGACGCGAAGCGGTTCATCCCCGCGCACGCGGGGAACAGGATACGTCATGGGTTCGCCGAGCGCGATCACCGGTTCATCCCCGCGCACGCGGGGAACAGCGGTTCCGACGACGGGACGGAGGCGACGCACACGGTTCATCCCCGCGCACGCGGGGAACAGGATGGCCGTCCCCGAGGCCACAGACCTGCAATCGGTTCATCCCCGCGCACGCGAGGAACAGGGCGCCGGGCTCGGGGGAGTAGCGTGAGCCTACGGTTCATCCCCGCGCACGCGGGGAACAGCCTTCGCTCAGGGTGAGATTTCAGCCAGTCAGCGGTTCATCCCCGCGCACGCGGGGAACAGGCGGATGGCACCACGGCGGCCGCCACTACCACAGGTTCATCCCCGCGCACGCGGGGAACAGTTTTCATCTGTCGTTCATTCATTCCCGCTTCCCGGTTCATCCCCGCGCACGCGGGGAACAGATCTTGTCCAGCTCGGGGGTGAGGAGCCCCGCCGGTTCATCCCCGCGCACGCGGGGAACAGACCGATACCAACACTCCTCCAGAAGCAAATTACGGTTCATCCCCGCGCACGCGGGGAACAGATTCCCGCGGCATGATCGCCGAAGTCCTTGAACGGTTCATCCCCGCGCACGCGGGGAACAGATTTCCCACTATTCGCATGTTGGCCTTGAGCACGGTTCATCCCCGCGCACGCGGGGAACAGAGTGCGTGATAGGCTGAGAGCATGACTCGTGACGGTTCATCCCCGCGCACGCGGGGAACAGAGAGACATTGAACTTCCTCCGGTCTAGGAATTCGGTTCATCCCCGCGCACGCGGGGAACAGTGTTCCCCGCCGCCGGCCTTGTATTTGAAGTTCGGTTCATCCCCGCGCACGCGGGGAACAGATGGTCGCTCTCTATCAGGAGTTCCCCGAGCGCGGTTCATCCCCGCGCACGCGGGGAACAGAAGGGGAGGAAGTCAGTCATGAACCGTTCCATCGGTTCATCCCCGCGCACGCGGGGAACAGGCTGTCGTACTGTTTGAACACTGCCCGCGTCTCGGTTCATCCCCGCGCACGCGGGGAACAGGAATCAGATCATCCTGGATGCCGCCGGAGTTGCGGTTCATCCCCGCGCACGCGGGGAACAGCCTTCATCCGTTCAAGTGCATCCCTGATCGCGCGGTTCATCCCCGCGCACGCGGGGAACAGGTCTCAATCCGCCAAGTGTAAGGCGGATTCAACGGTTCATCCCCGCGCACGCGGGGAACAGGCCGGGCGCTGCCCAGAGCGAGCAGGAGACGTTGGTTCATCCCCGCGCACGCGGGGAACAGCGCGTCTATCCCAGCCGCAGACCTTCCCATGACGGTTCATCCCCGCGCACGCGGGGAACAGCTCGGGGTCGGCGCTGTCAGCGAAGCGCCAGGCGGTTCATCCCCGCGCACGCGGGGAACAGTCCCAAAGGAACGGAGATCAGGCAGACGGGTGCGGTTCATCCCCGCGCACGCGGGGAACAGACGCCGCCCGCGCCGAGGCCGTAGACGGTGATCGGTTCATCCCCGCGCACGCGGGGAACAGCTTTCGCCGCCGCGCCGCCCACCCTCTCCCCACGGTTCATCCCCGCGCACGCGGGGAACAGATAGCCGGGCCCCTGACGCCCACCTATGAAAACGGTTCATCCCCGCGCACGCGGGGAACAGTGCGCACAGGATCTATTTGCCTGCGAGTTGCCCGGTTCATCCCCGCGCACGCGGGGAACAGAAAGCGACGGTCAAAGAACATTTCCGTACCGCCGGTTCATCCCCGCGCACGCGGGGAACAGTGTCGAGCTGGGCCGTGGGCGCGGAAGTCAACCGGTTCATCCCCGCGCACGCGGGGAACAGTGTACCTGACGAATCCGAGCGGAGTCCCGACACGGTTCATCCCCGCGCACGCGGGGAACAGTGGCGGAAGTCGAGGGTAGTGAACTCAGGTGGCGGTTCATCCCCGCGCACGCGGGGAACAGATGCCACGGAACGCATTCAGGCCTTCTAGCCTCGGTTCATCCCCGCGCACGCGGGGAACAGCAACGGCAAGCCCATGAAGATCGGCGTCAACGCGGTTCATCCCCGCGCACGCGGGGAACAGGACAGTTCGTCGTCGGAGCGGAGGAAATACTGCGGTTCATCCCCGCGCACGCGGGGAACAGACGTTATCCCCGACCACGCCGAAGATCAGATACGGTTCATCCCCGCGCACGCGGGGAACAGAAATCTTCCCCTGCATACTCATGGGCCTGGCACGGTTCATCCCCGCGCACGCGGGGAACAGGAAGGTCATCTCGGCGTTCGCGGTTTGAATCGCGGTTCATCCCCGCGCACGCGGGGAACAGATACGAGTTCAGCAGTCGAGTTATATTACAAACGGTTCATCCCCGCGCACGCGGGGAACAGTCTACCAGGCCAAGGTGAAACTCCTGGACCAGCGGTTCATCCCCGCGCACGCGGGGAACAGACTTCTCCCGCCGCAGCCGCAGCCGCAAATGCGGTTCATCCCCGCGCACGCGGGGAACAGGAAGGAGAAGCGTATCCCCAAGACATCGATCTCGGTTCATCCCCGCGCACGCGGGGAACAGTTCCTCACGAGAGCAAGGAGGGCAAGAAGTGACGGTTCATCCCCGCGCACGCGGGGAACAGTGAGAGAAGCACGATGAAATCAACTGAGCCTGCGGTTCATCCCCGCGCACGCGGGGAACAGAGGATCATGGGCATCGGAGCATACATTTCTGGCGGTTCATCCCCGCGCACGCGGGGAACAGCTGCTCAGTGGCGGCTATCATAGCTCGGGCCTCGGTTCATCCCCGCGCACGCGGGGAACAGCGCGTCGCCTTGATGGGAATGTAGGCAAGGCGCGGTTCATCCCCGCGCACGCGGGGAACAGCGCGTCGCCTTGATGGGAATGTAGGCAAGGCGCGGTTCATCCCCGCGCACGCGGGGAACAGGGACTTAGAAGCCATTCCAAATATCAAAACGCCGGTTCATCCCCGCGCACGCGGGGAACAGCCGAGTGATGCCCCGCTGTACGTCAGCCACACCGGTTCATCCCCGCGCACGCGGGGAACAGTTCTGTCCATAGACATGAGAGGTGTAAACGTACGGTTCATCCCCGCGCACGCGGGGAACAGTATGCGGCTGTCCCGAAGCAACTCACTTACACCGGTTCATCCCCGCGCACGCGGGGAACAGGTTTCCATGGGGGCTTTACTCTCATGCAAATACGGTTCATCCCCGCGCACGCGGGGAACAGGTACCTCCAGTCCGCAGCGGCACATCTCTCGCCGGTTCATCCCCGCGCACGCGGGGAACAGCTGCTCACCAGGTACACGTCAAACCTCTGCCGCGGTTCATCCCCGCGCACGCGGGGAACAGATCGCACCCCAGATGAATAGCAAGGCGAACAGCGGTTCATCCCCGCGCACGCGGGGAACAGATCCAGAACGGGATCGGCGATTGCGTCATTACCGGTTCATCCCCGCGCACGCGGGGAACAGGTCGGGGGTGACGGCGCACACCCTCTCGTTCATGGTTCATCCCCGCGCACGCGGGGAACAGATCCAGTCCCGGCGTATGATCAGAGACAGCAACGGTTCATCCCCGCGCACGCGGGGAACAGCTGACCGAAAAGATGGCGGGCGATTCTATATACGGTTCATCCCCGCGCACGCGGGGAACAGCTGCAACTGGGCGTCGATAGTGTCCAAAGTGGCGGTTCATCCCCGCGCACGCGGGGAACAGCCGGTATGCCCAAATCCGATCGTGAGTTGAGGCGGTTCATCCCCGCGCACGCGGGGAACAGATATCTGCGCGGCATCCTGCGCTGCCCGCACTCGGTTCATCCCCGCGCACGCGGGGAACAGTTCCCCCGGTTTTCCCGTATTCAGCCATCGACCGGTTCATCCCCGCGCACGCGGGGAACAGGCTGACAAAACGCCGATGGCCGTTTGTATTTCCGGTTCATCCCCGCGCACGCGGGGAACAGCTTGCCTGCCAATTTGCCGGAACCATGCCACTCGGTTCATCCCCGCGCACGCGGGGAACAGTGTGAGCGAAATCGCCTGATACCCCAGCCGCTCGGTTCATCCCCGCGCACGCGGGGAACAGTTTCACTAGAGCATCCGAAAAATCCATAAGTGCGGTTCATCCCCGCGCACGCGGGGAACAGATCACCAGGGCATCCGCCTGCACCGAAAGCGGCGGTTCATCCCCGCGCACGCGGGGAACAGTTCAGCCTGAAGACCGGCCGGGCCACAGGCCTCGGTTCATCCCCGCGCACGCGGGGAACAGTCGGCGTAGGCCTTGCCCAGCTCGGCGCGGGCCGGTTCATCCCCGCGCACGCGGGGAACAGAGCCATAGATCGTCCATAGCATCCTGACCGATCGGTTCATCCCCGCGCACGCGGGGAACAGTTGTCCGATTGCTCCTCCATCTCTCCGCTGCACGGTTCATCCCCGCGCACGCGGGGAACAGCTCTCGCACCGGCCGGCGCGGAATGTAGATGGCGGTTCATCCCCGCGCACGCGGGGAACAGTCCGCCGGCCAGTTCCAACTTTACCAAGCCTCCGGTTCATCCCCGCGCACGCGGGGAACAGAAAAGCACAACAGCCGGCATGAGGAGGAGATACGGTTCATCCCCGCGCACGCGAGGAACAGATGCGGGGGCACGTAGCCTGCGCTCACGAGATCGGTTCATCCCCGCGCACGCGGGGAACAGGTTGGCATGGCGGCAGCACGCCCGGGCGAGTGCGGTTCATCCCCGCGCACGCGGGGAACAGGTCAGCGGCGTGGATGACGGTGGAATGGCGATCGGTTCATCCCCGCGCACGCGGGGAACAGGGCTCAACGAGCGCGCACACCTCCGGCGCCTCCGGTTCATCCCCGCGCACGCGGGGAACAGAGAGCCCCCGCCTCCAGATCATCCCATTGTTCCGGTTCATCCCCGCGCACGCGGGGAACAGATTTGCCAGCAATTGAAGGCGTCTTTTAAGTTCGGTTCATCCCCGCGCACGCGGGGAACAGGCGTTGATGACCGCGGCCTCGAGCTCGGCTACCGGTTCATCCCCGCGCACGCGGGGAACAGATGGCTTGCTTGAGAGCAGGTTCCACGCGAATCGGTTCATCCCCGCGCACGCGGGGAACAGACTCCCGCACAGGGAATAGCGGCGAGGCCGGGCGGTTCATCCCCGCGCACGCGGGGAACAGATCCCCTTCACGGCTGACGGCAAGCCGGTCATCGGTTCATCCCCGCGCACGCGGGGAACAGATCTGGTAATCGATGCGCTCCAGCAGCATCTGCGGTTCATCCCCGCGCACGCGGGGAACAGCCCCTTCTTTGAGGCGATGGTTCGCCAGCCGGCGGTTCATCCCCGCGCACGCGGGGAACAGTCGTGTCACTTCCCCTCCCGAGAGAGTGGCGGCGGTTCATCCCCGCGCACGCGGGGAACAGACGGTTATCGCGGATAGCCGCCTCATACTCATCGGTTCATCCCCGCGCACGCGGGGAACAGCGTCGCACCGTGGACAGGCGGCGCACGAGGGTCGGTTCATCCCCGCGCACGCGGGGAACAGCTGCAAGCCGAGACCGACGCGCTGCACGACGACGGTTCATCCCCGCGCACGCGGGGAACAGCACCGGCCGCGCCTATTCAATCTCACCAATTGCGGTTCATCCCCGCGCACGCGGGGAACAGGGCACGACACTCCTAGCGGTGATCAGCACGCGCGGTTCATCCCCGCGCACGCGGGGAACAGTGGCACATCAGATAAATGCGCGGAATGAGCCGCGGTTCATCCCCGCGCACGCGGGGAACAGGCAGCCATCGCTGCGAGTTGATCGCCCATTGCCGGTTCATCCCCGCGCACGCGGGGAACAGTACTCATAGAGCGGGCCTGAACCGAAGCGAAGCGGTTCATCCCCGCGCACGCGGGGAACAGGGAGATTCGATGTTACAGGAAATGCTGGCAATCGGTTCATCCCCGCGCACGCGGGGAACAGGCCCCACCCTTCCCGGGTGCTACGTCGGAAGGCGGTTCATCCCCGCGCACGCGGGGAACAGATTAACATCGCCAATAAATCCCGGTCCTACCCCGGTTCATCCCCGCGCACGCGGGGAACAGGGAGAAGATTCAGCCCGCTCTCGGCCTAAGGCCGGTTCATCCCCGCGCACGCGGGGAACAGTCCTGGAATCCTTGATCGGCGATCTGGCGTTGCGGTTCATCCCCGCGCACGCGGGGAACAGAGTTGATCCTGCTCGTTTCGCTCGAACACGATCGGTTCATCCCCGCGCACGCGGGGAACAGTATTCATCAAGCGTGATTACAGTCCCCGCGCGCGGTTCATCCCCGCGCACGCGGGGAACAGTAGCCCATGCCGTAAGCACAGGCGGCCATCATCGGTTCATCCCCGCGCACGCGGGGAACAGACCGGGCCGAGCGATCCCGCCGTGGAATGCGTCGGTTCATCCCCGCGCACGCGGGGAACAGGAGACTTTGATATGGCCGGTTGTATTGTTCGCAGGTTCATCCCCGCGCACGCGGGGAACAGCGTCAGCCCCGCGGGAAGCGGATGGCTGTAGCCGGTTCATCCCCGCGCACGCGGGGAACAGAATCTATAATCTCGCAACCCTGACCAATGGCACGGTTCATCCCCGCGCACGCGGGGAACAGTCATGGCACAAGCTCGGCGTCACTTCTCCAATCGGTTCATCCCCGCGCACGCGGGGAACAGACAAGTTCAGCGACGGCATTTTCATCGCGTGGCGGTTCATCCCCGCGCACGCGGGGAACAGATGTAGACAACGGATCGATTAAGACGTGCAACCGGTTCATCCCCGCGCACGCGGGGAACAGATGTGACGCCCGCAGATTTGGAGACGGCAGCGCGGTTCATCCCCGCGCACGCGGGGAACAGATCGCCAGATTTCTCTTTTGCCTCATTCATCCCGGTTCATCCCCGCGCACGCGGGGAACAGGGTGCAAGTTGCTCACGGAAGACGCAAGCTCGCGGTTCATCCCCGCGCACGCGGGGAACAGTCGATCTCGATCGATAACTCTGTCAGCGTGGCCGGTTCATCCCCGCGCACGCGGGGAACAGAGACATTCAAGAACTCCTCGAAAGCGCTGAAGCGGTTCATCCCCGCGCACGCGGGGAACAGGCTTAGCCGGTGAGCCGCTTGCAACCATGCCGCGGTTCATCCCCGCGCACGCGGGGAACAGGCATCCTCACCTCTCGAACACCTGGCGCACGACGGTTCATCCCCGCGCACGCGGGGAACAGTTCGGCGGTCCCAACCCGCCCAGCTACGACGACGGTTCATCCCCGCGCACGCGGGGAACAGTATTCATCAAGCGTGATTACAGTCCCCGCGCGCGGTTCATCCCCGCGCACGCGGGGAACAGTCTACTAGTGTTGTGTCCCTGAAATAACTAGCCATATCCTATTTCTTTGCTTTCCGCTGTCGCGGCTGGGTGCAACCCGGCTTGAGTTCTTCCAACTTCCGCCGCGCACGGTCAAGCTTCTTCATGATG
>Ga0315279_10011501_pt1 | contig 10226 bp, 5 predicted proteins | sample YL17G06_20_MG_FD_203694 | JGI IMG/M metagenome (GOLD analysis project Ga0315279, IMG submission 203694) | Sediment microbial communities from Yellowstone Lake, YNP, Wyoming, USA - YL17G06_20 | ecosystem: Environmental > Aquatic > Freshwater > Lake > Sediment | place: USA: Wyoming | collected...
CTCGGCTATTTCCTCGATCAGCGGGACGGATTGCTGTTCTATGCGCCCATCTATGTCTTCGCTCTCTTTGGAATCGTGGAGATGGCCCGGCGCAAGCGCAAGGACCTGGGTCTTCTCCTATTCATCGCGGCGCCTTATGTCCTGGTCTCCGCGTTCCTGACCCAGCGGACGGGATTTGCGCCCCAGGCGCGGCCGATCGTAGCCGTAATCTGGGTGATAGCCATCTTTCTCGGCCATTTTCTGGCCCATAACTCGAAGCCTCTGTTTGCCCGGTCCTTGAATTACGCGGCAGGCCTGAGCCTGATATTCGTCGGCTTGCTGTGCCTCAACCACCTGGCCCTTTACCAGGAGACGACGGTCGGCGCGGTCGAACGGGGCGGGGAACTTTTCTACAAGCTCAGCAACCTTCATTTCTACCTCCCGACGCTCCTCCCGTCGTTCATCAAGGTTGAGGAATGGAGATGGGGACCGAACTTCGTCTGGCCCGTTCTTCTGGCGCTTCTCGTCGCGGCTTATATAATCGGCCGTCCGCGGAAACCCGCCTCTCGGCACGGACGGCCCTTGGCGTTCGCCCTGGCCGGGCTCGCCGTTTTCTTTTTCTGGTTCGTATTCTATCCCAGAACTATTCTTACGTCCCCCCGGCCCGCGGCTCTCTTATCCGGAGACCGGCTCGTCTTTTACAGGCTGTCCCGCGTCGCCCTGATGAACGAACCGGCGCGGTTTTCGCTCCTCGAGGACAATAGGGATTACTATTTATATTTCACGAGCCGGGGCCAAATCGCCGAGCTCAAAGTCGATTTCGGGTCGACGGCGGGCGATTATGCGCTGAAATTCGGCTTCCTCGACCAGCCCGTCTTCGAAGAATCGACCGCGCGCGAAGTGAAGTCTCGGGTTGTTGAGGCGCCGCCCCCCTACCGCTGGAAAAACACGAACCTCTACCGGGTCACGATACACTTGGAAAAGAAATCGGACGTCCGGACCGGAGTCAATCCTTATCTGTTCGCGATCCGCCCGGTCCGTTGAACATCGCGAACCGGACCAGCCGCTTATTGTGCAGTTTGAACTTGACGAGCATCTTCAAGATGGACAGGCCGTAGGCAATGCTCCGGCCGAGCCCGATCTGGGACGCCTCCGGAAAGTATCGCGTTTCGATCGGGATCTCGAGGATGCGCATGCCGTGGAGAACTCCCTGGGCGATGATCTCGGAATCGAAGACGAAGTCGTCCGAGTCGGCCAGGAAGTTCACGGTCTCGAGGTAGCGCCGCGAATACGCCCGCAGCCCGGAATGATACTCGGTCAGATACATATAAAAAGTCGCGTTCTCAAAGGCCGTGAGAAAAATATTGGCCAGATATTTCCATTTCGGCATCCCTCCCTCAAGGGGCCGCCCGCCGAGCATCCGCGACCCGAAGACCGCGTCGCAGGCCCCGTCAAGGAGCGGCTGGATGAGATGGGGAATGACGGTCGGGTCGTACTGATGGTCGGGATGGACCATGACGACGATATCCGCGCCGAGCTTTAAGGCCTCGGTATAGCACGTTTTCTGGTTCCCGCCGTAGCCGCGGTTATTCTCGTGGACGAAGACGCGGAGCCCGAGCTTACGCGCCAAAGCGACCGTTCCGTCCCGGCTTGCGTCGTCGACGAGGATGATCTCGTCCACCCAGTCGCGCGGGACGTCGTCGAGCGTTCGCTCGAGCGTCCTCTCGGCGTTGTACGCGGGCATGATGACCACGACTTTTTTGGCCCGCGTTTTCGTTTCCGCCACGTCAACCTTATACCATATTTAAGGATTACGGAGCGAGCGCAGGCAGACCTTCTTCCCCAAAGCGAAAAGTTGGGGGTAAGGAGGCGTGCGGATATGATCTATTACGTACTCGACTTTCTTTTATTCGGGGAGAAGGGGTGACGCCGATCGGGGCGCCCCGGAATCCGAAGCGAATGGGACCCTCGTCGGTGGTGGGTGCGCAGAGCTTCTACATAAAAAAACCCAGGGGACGAGCCTGGAGGGAACGAAGCGACCATCAAAAGTTTAGCCCGCGGCGGCTCCATTTTCGAGGAGATTCGACGCTGATGTCTGAGCCTTTCTTAAGGCGAGTTCAGCGTCGCCGATAAAAATGGAGGGTCCGCCGGCGTTAAGAACTTTTGAAGGAGCAAGTCCCTCCAGGCGAGTCCTCTGGCCCCGACCGCCCCTTGACAGTTATTCTCAAGTCGTCTATACCTCAACCCGTGACATCGCGCCCGCGGCCCAGCCAGCTCGTCGTCTATGCGCTCGCCGCGGCCGGAATCGCGATATTTCTCGGCGTCGTTTTTCAATCGGGTTCCTATACGATCACTCGCCACGGATTCAGTCTGGCCGGATCCTGGCCCGCCATACTTTTGGGAATATGGATTCTGGCGTTTGCCGCCTTAGTCGCGAGCGCCGGCGCTATCTTGCGCATCGAGGCCACGCCTTTTCTTCTCTTTCTCTTGACTCCGGCCTTGTTCATCCACTACTGGAGCCGGGACGACTTCCGGATGCGCCTCGCCGTTCTCGGCGTCGCCGTCGCCCTCGCCGTTCTCGTTCTCAACTTCGCGAACCGCGTTTCGACATTCAAAACACCGCCCTCGCCCGTTCAAAAATGGGCCGGGCGCTGGTCCGCCCTCCCAACGCGCAAGAGGCTGGTCATCCTCTTCATCGCGGCGTTTCTCGTTTACAACCTCTGCGTCGGCCTCTTCGTCTCCGAGGGTCTTACGTTTACGGGCGACGAGCCCAACTACCTCCTAATGTCGGACAGCCTGCTCTATGACCGGGACCTCAACCTCGCCAACAACTACGCGAACCAGGATTATTTCCATTTCTATTCCCGCAAGGACAACCCGCATCTCACGCTAGGCACATACACCCAAGCCGGGAAAAAGGGCATGGCCTACCAGTACTCCATCAATATGCCCGGCACCGCGGTAATCATGCTGCCTTGGTACTGGCTCAGCCAGCGCCTCTCGGCGAGGTGGCTGACGTTCGTCCTCAAGGGCAGCCTGTCGATCTGGGCCGTTCTCCTGGGGCTTCAGGTCTATCTGCTGGCCCGCAGCCTCTGGCGACGGGAAGGCCTGGCCGTCGGCCTCTGGGCGGCGTACGCCTTCAGCGCTCCCGTCCTTTTTTATGCGACGCATATTTATCCCGAGATTCCAATCGCCCTGTTCGCGATCTACGTCTATCGGAAGGTCGCTGCGTCGCAAACGCCCTCGCCCCTTCGTCTTCTCGGCTTGGGATTTCTCCTCGCCACGTTTCCCTGGTTTGGAGTGAAATACCTGGTCCTTCTAGGCTCGCTTCTTGTCGTCGGGCTTTATTTTTTATGGAAGCGGGACGGCCTCCGCTCCCGGATTCTCTTTTTCCTGGCGCTGCCCGTGGCGTCCATCGCCCTGTTCTACGTGAACATCTATGTCCTCTATGGAACATGGTCTCCATTCACGATCTACCAGGGCATCATGACGAAAGCCCAAAGCCAAGCCTATGCCCAGGTCATGCTCAAAATGCCGCTCTGGGTTCGGACGGATTCGTTCTTCGATTATTTTCTGGACCAGCGGGACGGCCTTCTCCTGTACGCGCCGATGTATTTCTTCGCCCTTCTCGGCCTGGTCGAACTCTTCCGCAAATCCAAGCGGGATTTCGTCGTTTTCCTGCTCCTCGTCCTTCCCTATATCGGGAACTATGCGCTTGTCGCCAATCGTCAGGGAGCCAGCCCTCAAGGCCGGGCGATCGCTCCGCTGACATGGGTCGGAATTCTGCTGGTCGGTTATTTCCTGGTTCACAATAAGAACAAGATCTATTCCGCCCTGTTCGGAGCGGCCGTCGCGGTGACGGTCGGGGTGACTCTCGTCCTGCTTTTCCATCCGTCCTTCCTGTCCCAATCGACGACGCACGAGGTCACGCAGCGCGCCGGAGACATGTTTCTTTTCCTGAGCAACCAACGCTTCTCTATCCCTTCATTCCTGCCCTCGTTCCTGAAAATGAACAACCTGGGATACGTTCCCAACTACGTCTGGCTCGGGGCCGTTCTCCTTTTTATCGCCGCTTACGCGTTCGTCTCGCGGCGGATTCCGAAGAAACCGGGCCGCGTCCGTCCGGCGATCCCGGTCGCGGTCGCCCTGGCCGCGGCGTTCTTTTTATGGGTCTTTTTCCCCAGGGTCGTTCTTTTACCGGCGCAGACCTTCAACTATGACTCGGGCGACCGCTTGGCGGCGTACCTTTTTCCCGTCACGACGGACGTCGTCGCGAAGAACCAAGGCGAATTCTGGCTTCACAAAGAGCGGACGTATCGCCTCGTTCTGGGGTCTCCCCGAAAGCTGAACCGGGTTAAGCTCGTCTTCGGGTCGCACATCGGGCGCGAGGAAGTCGCCGTCGATTTCTTCGACCTTCCGGTGTTTCAAGGCGCGACGGAGCGCGAACGAAAAGAATTGATTTATGCGCCTCCGGCGGCCGTCCCCTTCGGAAGGATTTTCCTCTACGAATTCAGCGTCGCGTTCCGGAAGACGTCGGAGGAAGACCTGGCGGTGGACCCGTACTTGTTCCAGGTCGTTCCCCTCCGATAACGACAAGCCCGCCCAAGGCCGGTCCCCGTTTTCAAGGCTGCCGGGGATACGCGTCCAGGTCGAACGCAAACGTCGTTTTTTTCGCCGGCTTTTTGTCGTGTTCGAGCTTGGTCAAGGCTAAGGCCCCGACCATGGCCGCGTTGTCCGTGCACATCTTCGGCGATGGGATATAAGCCGCGAGCCCGCGCGTTTTCGTTTGCCGTTCGAATTCCGCTCGCAGTCTTTTATTTCGCGCGACACCGCCGCAGAGAATGAGCGACCGGGGCCGGCGGCGTTCGGCGGCGCGGGCCATGTTTTCGAGAAGGGCCCGGACGACGGCGTATTCGAAGGAGGCCAGGAAATCGGGAAGCCGGGGGTCATCTCGGACGATTATGTTCTCGCGGACGATGCGGATCGCCGCCGTCTTGAGCCCGCTGAAGCTGAAGTCAAGGCTGCGGTCGGTCATCCGGGGAACGGCGAACTCGAATCGGGACGGGTCGCCGGGCTCGGCCAGGCTCTGGATGACCGGTCCGCCCGGATATCCCAAGTCGAGAAACTTCGAGATCTTGTCCAACGCTTCGCCGGCGGCATCGTCGCGCGTCCGGCCGAGCCGCTCGTACGAGAGAGGCTTTTTCATGAAGAACAGCGAGGTGTGGCCGCCCGAGACGACAAGGGCGAGAGCCGGAAACGCGATCTCTTTGTTTTCGAGAAACGCCGCCTCGATATGCGCCTGGACGTGGTCGATCCCGAGGAGAGGTTTACGGAAGTAGTAAGCGAGTCCTTTGGCGAAGGAGAGTCCGACGAGAAGCGAGCCGATCAAGCCCGGGCCCTGCGTCACGGCGAAATGGTCGATGCCGTCGAGGGCGACCCCGGCGGTCGTCAGGCTCTCGCGGACGACGTAGGCGATGGACTTGAGGTGTTGCCGCGAGGCGAGCTCCGGAACGACCCCGCCATAGGGAGCGTGGATCTCGTCCTGGGAAAGGACGATGTTGCTGAGAACGGTGCCGTCGCCGCGAAGGACGGCCGCCGCGGTTTCATCGCACGACGTCTCAATGGCCAAGAGATGCATGGGGGCTCATTATATGACGCAGAGAGATAGATCGGCAAGAATATCAACCCATTCGACTCCCCGGGCTTTGCAGTCCTCATTCGCGAAGCAAATGAGGGCGGGCTGAAGCCCGGGGTATGCTCAGGGTTGATACAGCGGCCGAGGCCCCGGGCTTGCCCGGGGTGCTGAAGGCCGCAGTACTTGCCCGTGGTTTCAGGCCACGGACAAGTGGCGAGCCGAAGGCTCGTCCCTTGACTGAGCGGCGCTTTTTACCCCGATTTGAAAATCGGGGTTTGGCGCCGCGAACGTATCAATAGGTTAGTATTTTATTTCCGTTCCCACTGTGAAAAATTTATAGCGGTCGTAGTCAATGGTCAACTGCGACATTTTAAACCGGCCTTCCCGCGGATCTGAATAGGCTTCTTTCAAGAGGATATGGCTCGGAAAACGCAGCCCGTTTTTTTCGATACCGTATTCGATTTCGATGGAAATTCTAGGCTTGGCTCCTCGGCTTTCGTAATCCGCAGAAATTCGCTCGTAACCCGAGAGAGATGCGGCTTCGATGTTCATCTTTAGGACGGACGAGTCTTCTTTGTCGACCCAGACTTCGCCGTAAACGGGCTTGGCGGGATCCGGTTTTTTGGGCCGGACGCCGATAACGAAAGCGTTGCGGCCTTTCCACGTCTCGTCCCTCAACAAACGATAATCGTAAAGATGCTGTTCGCCTCGGGTCAACAATCCAATCGGGCCATAAATCGCTTTATTGATATAAAACCTTTTGGTTTTCGGATAGGCATTGTCGTCGCGGACATAAGTCTCATTTTCTACAAGAAGAACTCGCTTTTCTTGGATCCGGCCGTCTTTCCGGATGACCTGATAATCGTAGGTAAAACTGTTTTCTTGGCCGGGCAGGGGGCCGCTTCCCATGAAGACTCCCGGATAATGTCCTCGTTTTTCGACCGGATCTTCGACCATTTTAAAGAATTTCTCGAACTGACGATCGGACTCGAATTTCTCGACGATCTTTTCCCGGCAGATAAAGTCGAGGGCCGCGTTTTCGAGTTTGGCGCAATACTCGGCAACCGGATTTAGGATGCCAACCGCAGCGGCGGGAAATTGAGATTGATCTTTAGGAATTTCCGGCATTTCGTTTGGCTTCGGACCGAAAACAATGTCGACCGGATATGCCCTCGGCAACGTCTTCCCGCTTTCTATTTTTGGTTCGATGATCCACTGGCGGAGAATATCTTGAAGCGTCCCGTCGATAGCCGGGTCTGCGGATTGAAGAAAGCGAACCTCCCGGACATTCCCGTTGTCATCGACGACTAATTCGAGCGGGATGGTTCCTTCGCGATTGTCTTGGCGAAACGACTCAGGATATTTGGGGATGATAAGGACTCTTGGACGAAGAGAAAGATCGGCGGCCGCAATATGGGAGTCGCTCTCCTGATTCACATCACGGAGCTTGACTCTTTTGAGATACTCTTCAGGCGTTTTCTCAAATTTCTTCAAACATTCCTCGGAACAGAAGAAAAACGTATGCCCGTGATAATTCAGCGAAGCTTTCGGCTTGTTCTCCGGTAAAAATCCGTCTCCCTGTCCGAGTTTTTTCCGGCAGACAGGGTCCATTCCGCCGAGGCTGCACGAAAGGAGCGTGTTTCCGACGAGTCCCGCATCCATGCGCGTGTCGTTTCTTCTATAGATCTGTATAGAAAGATAGAGAGATCGGTCTTTTGTCGGGAGCGCGATCAAAACGGTAGAATTCATAGCGAGCGTCAGCTCGCGATCCAGCCACGTCGCGGCGCCGATGTAATCATCAAATCGTCTCGTCCCGGCGAAGATTTCGAAATTACCTTTGAGGTCGATCGCCCGCAAAAGTCTTGATATTTCCAGGAAATAGGATATTTTTAGGCATTCGAATTTCAAGGCTTCAATTCTCAGTTTTAAGGTATTTTGCGTTATAAGCGTCGGGAACAGTTGGATGGGATAGAGGTCGATGCTGTTCAACACCGCTTCATTGATGTTTTCTTTTTTCCCATCCCAAGTCACGTACGCCGATGTCAATAACGTCGTATAGGTAATTCGATAGGCTGACCTGATGACGTTCTTGATCGAATCGACATCGGCGATATCGGGATTGTCGGGGTCGTATCGAACCGGAACCTTGATAATGTCGTCCGATGAACGCGCGCCGGGCTTGGGGCCGGGTTGATACCCTTCATGAAAGCCTTTGAAAAGATACGTTCGGATGACGATGTCATCTTGAGAAAAGCATAGGACCGGAGAGAGTGAAATGAATATTAGCAGGCTCAACGAAATCAAGAAGCTTTTGAGAATCTTCATCCGGGAATTCTTTTTTCAATCCGGGCCCAGTTCTTGATCCGATATTTTTTCACGAGTTGATAAGACGTTTCCCGTTCGCGAACGATGGAATATAGAAATCCGCTCTTGATGATGGCGGGTTCGACGTCAAGCCGCACCCGGTAAAGAAAATAACCTTCTTTAGAGAAAATATCGCAGGGATAATCTTCCTTTTCATCGAGCGGAGACCGGACCCTCTGGACATAAATCCGGCCTTCGCTGTCGGCGAATACCTTTTTGAGGAAAGGCTTATACTTGGGCAATTCAAATTTTTCCCGGACTCGGGGATTGAATTGGCTTAATATTTTGTCTTTTTCCTTGTTCGAAAACGGTTCCGCGGGCTCTTTTTTAAGGATTTTGAAGGAAAGATTTCCTTGAGAATCCACAACGTTCAACGCATATTCGTTCGACATGGCCCACAGAAAGGCTCGGCCATCGATCCCGGAGATCATCGTTTCATTTTCATATCCATGTTTTGGGACCCCAACCGCGACAACGGTCCCGTCTCCGGCGGGCTTGCTTGTTCGAAAGTCTTGGGCCGTAAATTCCGCGACGATCTTAATGGTCTCTCCTTGACGAGATATCTTATTGAAGGATTCTCTCGGTCCGGTATCGCCGGAAGACATCATCCGGGCCCAGAATTGTCCGTCGTGGTCCACGAAAAAAACGTTGAAATACCCTTGAAGGCGGATATCATTCTGAAATAGGCCGTCCCGGTTATACCTATGAACTTTCAGGAGGTCCGCAAGATAAATGTCTCCCGATGAATCATCGACGGCCAGATTCCTCGCCATTTGAAATTCTCCCGGCCCCTGGCCCATTCTGCCGATATCACGAAGATAGTTGCCTTCGGCGCTGAATTTCTTGACGCGTCTATCTTTGATGTCCGATACGTAAACATTCCCTTGCGCATCGACCTGAACATCATAGATATAGGCAAATAAATCGTTCTGGTCTTTCTCCTTCCCCAACACCAAAACCTCTTCGAGTTCATACCGGATATCGCCGAACACCGGCTGGTTCGGATTGCTAATGATTTTCACCCCTTCCTTAGTTTCGATGGACCCCGCCCACTTTTGCGGGCTGCCATGTCCGTTGATAACAAGATAAGCAAGCGATCCAAAGAGACCTAAAAAAAGGACGGTTCTTTTCATCCTTGTTCCCTATTCCCTAAAACACGGACTTTTCGAATCCAATATAATGCGTACCATGACGCCCGTCAACAAGTCCACAATCATTAAAAAATATTTTAAATAACCCTTATCGTCCGGCTGACCTCGGCTTTCGCGTCCGAGTTCTCGTCCTTGGCGGTGATGCTTAGCGTGTAGCTACCGGGGCGAAGCTTCGGAAGCGGGAATTCGAGAAGCAGGACATCCGTCTTTCCCTGCCTTTTGCCGCTGAGGATGGAAGGTTCGAGGGGGACGTCATTCCCCTCCGCGCCCGGTTTCAGGGACGCCGAGAACTCGATATGGGCATTGGGAATGTCCAAGACCGTCGACCTGACGATCGCCAGCACCTTAGAGGTCTCCTCCCTGATTTCGTCCACGACCGGGACATAACGGTTCGAGAGGAAAGGAAAGAGGTCCTTCAATGCGACGGCCGCTGTCGCGGCGGCGTTGCTGTCCGTTTTTGTCAGCCTGAGATAGACCACATCTCGATCCGATTCACCAACAAGCAATAAAGGCGGATCCAAATGCAAGCCGGAAGAAACCGGCTGAGGAACCGTTACCGAGCCGCGCGCCCGGGCCGCCTTCCCCGTCGTCATGTTTCGGAGGACGATCGCGCAATCATAGACGCCTGGTTTTGAGGAAAGGAGGCCGTAATAAACGACCTGCTTTTTTGCGATATCCGGGACCTGAAGATCCCCCCGTTTGTTTTCGACGACATTATTATCCTGGTCGGTAACGACATATACCATCTCCGTCGCCTGACTCAGAACGTTTTTGAGGCCGTCCCAGGGCAGCTCGGTCATAAAGACTAGATGCGTTCCGGATTCGTCCCGACACGGCAGAAGAACTAGGGGCAATTCGACCGGGCTCTGAAATTGAGGATGCTCGTTGAAGGCCAAGTCCATAAGGTGGAGCTGTCTTTCAAACTCGGTAAATTCCGTGAATGGCTTCGGGTTATAGAAGCCCCCTTGGGCGGTGACGTTGCACCCTTCGCGCAGGACCTTGACCTTGATCTCGTGGTACTGACCGTCCCATTTTTCATCCGTGGAATAACCGAGGACATAGTAATTGCCCGTTGCGTTTTGAATGCCGGCCGCGAT
>Ga0315279_10011502_pt1 | contig 10225 bp, 8 predicted proteins | sample YL17G06_20_MG_FD_203694 | JGI IMG/M metagenome (GOLD analysis project Ga0315279, IMG submission 203694) | Sediment microbial communities from Yellowstone Lake, YNP, Wyoming, USA - YL17G06_20 | ecosystem: Environmental > Aquatic > Freshwater > Lake > Sediment | place: USA: Wyoming | collected...
CCGCGCACATTCGCTCCCGCGGCGAAGAGGCGCAGGCGATCAAACGAGAGGCGGGTTTCAAAGCTCGTCGTTGGGTCGTCGAACGCACGCATAGCTGGCTCAACCGGTTTCGTCGCCTCCTCATCCGATGGGAAAAGAAACCCGAAAACTACCTCGCCATGCTCCATCTGGCATGCTCGTTCATCGTCTACCGAACTTTGTTTGTCGGATAGGCTCTAAGAGCGGCAATACATCGCAAGGATTCGAAAGAACGGGACTTGTAGGGACGACCCGGCGGGTCGCCCTTGCCGCGCCGCACGACGATACGAAGAGGAGGCTATCGCGGATGTCGCTCGAACGAGCAGCAGATGAACGGTTCCCGCAGGCGTTCTGGGGGATGGTCGCGCTCGCGGTCGGCCTCGTCGTGAGCGCCGCCGTCGTCGGGTACGCGGTGCGCGAGGTCAAGCTGGCCCGCGACGTCGTCACCGTCACCGGCTCGGCGAAGCGGCCGATTCGGTCCGACTACGTCGTCTGGCGCGGCATGGTGTCGAGCCAGCGACCGACGATGCAGGAGGCGTACCGCGAGGTGAGCGGATACGCCGACCGCCTCCGCGCGTACTTCCGGCAGCAGGGCGTGCCAGACAGCAGCATCATCTTCCAGTCGATCCAAACCAACCCCGTCCATGAGACGCTGCCGAACGGCACGTGGTCGCCGCGGATTGTGGCGTACGCCATCCAGCAGACCTTCGAGATCCGGTCCGCGGAGGTGGACAGCATCACCGCGCTGTCTCGGCGGGCGACGGAGCTCATCAACGAGGGCGTCCCGCTCCAGCCGATGCCGCCGGAGTACCTCACCACGAAGCTGCCCGAACTGCGCGTGCAGATGCTCGAGGAGGCCGCGAAGGACGCACGTGCGCGCGCTGAGGCCATCGCCCGGAGCGTCGGGAGCCGCATCGGGCCGGTGCGCGGCGCGCAGATGGGCGTCTTTCAGGTCACCTCGAGCAACTCCACCCAGGTGAGCGACTATGGCATCTACGACACCTCGTCCCTCGACAAGGACATCACCGCCGTCGTGAAGGTGACGTTTGCCGTGCGCTGACGAGCGTCGGCCCTTCGGTTGTCGTGCCGCAGAACGGCAGGGGCGGGCATGACACCCGCCCCTGTACCGCGTGTGCTGCCGACGTGATCTCCTACCGCGTCGAGATGAGCGCCACGGTGTGCGGCGGCAGCCGGACTCCCCGTACGCCGGCTGGGCCTCCATGTTCGGCACTCTCCACGTCGGCCCGATCCGTGATCCGGCTCATGCCCAGCAGCTCCTTCGCGCCCGCGGGCAACGCGTCACCGATCGGCACGGCGAAGACGGTCCGGTCGGTGAAGTTCTCCAGGGCGCAATCGCCGCCGCTGAACGGGTAGTAGCCGACGCGCGCCGGCGTTCGGAATCCCCTGCCCGTCGCGCGCGCGATTTCCTCTTGCATGACGTTCACCACCTCGGCCGGGTACTCCTGCATGCGGAGCGGTAGCGGCACGTTCAGGTTTTCGTCCATGCGGAAGTCGCGCGGCGCCGCGCCGAAGACGTTGAGGACGACCACCGCGCCGCCCGAGGAATGCTCCTGGCGCGTGACGACGGGGACCCACTCCGTGCGGTGGTGCGCGACGCCGCCGACCGCGGCCAAAACCTTCGCCGTGCTCGGCCGGAGGTCGAACCGGAAGGGGATCGGGGCCGCGGCGACGATGTCGTTGCCGCCGACGCAGAAGCGCGCCGACTCCCACGAGTTCGGCTGCGACCAGCCGTCGTCCTGGAATCCCGCGAGGCCCTTCAGCGCCGCGTTGTCGTCGTTCTGAGCGAGGACGGCGGCGGTCATGAAGACCGTCCCGCCCGCATTCACGACCTTCGCCACCTGCGCGGCAAGGTTTGGGTCCGCCGCGACGTGATCGGTGACGAGGAGCGCCTTGGGGGGCGTCTTGGGCCAGTCGGCGCGCGGCACGAGGGGGAAGCCGAGCATGCCGAGCCCATCGAAGATGTAGCCGTCCTCCTGCGGCGCCGGGTTGTGCGGTCGCACGGTGACGAGACCGATCGGCTCCTGCCCGTCGAGCCGCGCCGCCAGTGCCTCCAGGCGCGGCATGTGCGCCTTGAGCGCGGCGAGGAGATAGTCGTTCGTCCCGAAGAGTGGCTCCGAGTAGCAGAAGAGCGTCAGGTTGCGGGCACCGCCGAGCACGGACTGGTACGCCTGCTCGACGTAGATCATCGGGTCGCACTCGATGTAGTCGAACCAGGCGCCCTCGAGGTTCGGCTCCGCCGCCTTGTGCCAGCGGACGTTGAAACACGCCTCGTATTGGGGCACGTAGCCGAAGTCGGGCGTGAAGGGGTCGCGCGTCTCGGTGCCGATCCAGGTGGCGTTGAACTCGGTGGGCTGCCGCGCGGTGTCGTAGCCGAACACGGGGAGCCGGTCGTACCACTGGGGGTACTTGAGGATCATCTTGATCTTCGGGTTGGCCTTCCGCGCCGTGGCGACGATCGTCTCGCGGCAGACGTCGACGAGCACGTCGCGCCGGAACTGGCCCCACGAGCGTTCTCCCCTGGCGGCGCGACACCGCGGGCACGTGCACTGCGTGCAGAGAGCGTCGTCGATGATGAACTCGTCGAAGAGCTCCGCGCCCGCCGTGATGGCCTTCGCAAGCGCCTCGCGGCTCCACGGCCGGCTGTAGCAGATGTCCGCGCCCCAGCGGCTGTTTCCGCCGAGCGCCGCGTCGCTATCCCACTGCGCGGTCCCTTCCAGCGCGACATCGCGGCCGCGCACCGGCATGAGGCCGGTCGCCACCTCGATGCCGGCGGCGACGAAGGCGTCGCGCACGACGCGCAGCGTCTCGCTCGGCGTCTGCGTCGCGCCGCGCCACACCTCGATGAAGACCTTCTTCGCGCCGATGCCGCGGATGTCGTCCACGAGGCGCTTGCGTCCCTCCGGCGTCGCGCCGTTGCGGATGACGCCCTGCGCCGTGATGTAGACGGAGAGCTTGACGGTGGACATGAGAGCCCCCTTCGGTGCGTGATTGGGTTGGCTGCGTGCAGGAAGTGTGTATAGTGCGCGTCCGCCCCAGGGTCAACGGGCGTCGCCCGCGACGACCGTCACGTGCGGCACGTCCCGGCGTCCGGCCCGGCCGGATCGCCCGGCGGTCCCGATTGCCGCTTGCCGAACACGCCCCAGACCACGAGCCCGACCATCACGGTCCAGAACAACCACGTCGGCATCGGCACGGGCACGTTGAACGGCTCACGGTCGAGCGTCTTGACGGCCAGCTTGATGCCGATCCACGCCGGGAGAAGGTGACCGGTGTACCGCAGCATCGGCCGCCGCTCGATGAGGCCGAGGAACCCGCCCGCGGCGAATCGCATCGCGATGATCCCGAGCACGCCGCCGGTGTACACCACCCACAGCTTGTCGGACAGCGCCACCGCGGCGACGATCTGGTCGACGGAGAACGCGACGTCGGTGAGCTCGACCATGACGACAGTCGGCCAGAATGCCGCCACCCGCTCTCCTTTCCGAGATGAACCGGGGGCCGTGCCGTTCGCCTCCGCTATGTCGGCCCTGTACGCGCCGGACGAGAAGTAGTGGACAGTGATGTACATGAGGTACGCCGCGCCGCCAGCCTTGAAGTACCAGAGCCGGATGAGCCAGGTCGCCGCGACGACGGCGATGCCTCGGAAGGCAAAGGCACCGACAATGCCGTAGAGGAGCGCCTTGCGCTGCTGCTCACGCTCCGGCAGCCGCGATACGAGGATGGCGAGGACGAGGGCATTGTCGGCAGAGAGCAGGCCTTCCATCAGCACCAGCGTGCCGATGACGTGCGCGTTCTGTCCGATCTCCAGAAAGAACCCGGCGAGGTGTGCCCACATGAAGGCTCTCGAGGATACATGTCGGACGCGGTCGTTGGCGGGACCCGCATTCCCGCGGTTCGTAACGATCCGCGCGTGAGGCAGTAGGAAGGATACGTCCACCGGCGGGGAAGGTCAACGCGTCGCCTGTCCGAGGCAGGGCGATTGCATGAGAGCGTTCATTGGCGCTGCAGTCCAGGCCGCAGGTAACTGTCGGGAACTCCACTGACCTGGTGGGATCACGGTGCAGGCCTTGTCCTCGAAGCCCGGCGAATTCGGTCGCTGGGCGCTGCTGCGCTGCGTTATGCGGCCCTCCCAACCCGATTCCTTCATATGCAATCGCCCTGCTGTCCGAGGCGCCTTCGAAGCGCTCGACAAGGGCATACGCTTGTCGCAGCGGGCACTTCGGCGTAAACTCTTTGTCGATGGCGCCGCGGGCGCGCGGTGCGCGTGTGGCGCGAAGGTCGAAGACAGGAGGCGCATGGAAACACCGACGCAGGCGATCATCCTGGCCGCCGGGAAGGGCACTCGCCTCGGTTCTCTCACCGCGGACTGCCCGAAGGCGCTCGTCCGGGTGGGCGACCGGGTGCTCCTCGACCACGTCCGTTTCGGCCTGGCTCAGGCAGGCGTCCGGCGCGCGATGATCGTCATCAGCCACCTCGCGGAGCAGATAGAGGCCCACCTCCAGGCGAACCCCGTGCCGGGGCAGACGAGCCTCACCGTATGGCAGCCGGCGCCCCAAGGCACCGGCCAGGCGGTGCGCATGGCCATCCCCGAGATGGAGCGCGGGCCAACGTGGATCACCTACGCCGACATCGTCGTCGAGCCCGACGAGTACCAGCGCATGGCGGCGGCCGCCGCCGGGTACACCTGCGACATGGTGCTCGCCGTCGTGGACGTGGACGACCCGTGCCGTGGCGCGGCGGTCTACTTCGACGACCGGTTCCGCATCAGCCGCATCATCGAGAAGCCCTCGCCGGGAACCTCCACGACGCGCTGGAACTCGGCCGGCATCTACCTCACGCGGCCGTCGCTCTTCCCCTACCTGAACGAACTCATGCCGTCGACGCGAGGCGAGTACGAGTTGCCCGACGCGGTCACGAGCCTCATGGCCGCCGGCGGCGAAGTGTACGCCTTCCCGCTGGCGGGTCCCTGGATCGACGTCGGGCGCCCGGAGGACATCGAGCGAGCCGAGCAGATGCTCCGCCGCCGGAAGGAGGCGTCGAAGGGGAAATGAACGGCGCCTCGCGCGCGCCGCGCGCCGTCACCTCGGATCGACCGAGATCGGCCCGCGGATGCCGAGGTCTCCGGCCAGCAGCATCGGCTCGCCGCGAGACGGCACCCACCAGATCTCCCGTGCCGGCAGGAGCGATGGCCCGGTGGCGGCCGTCACCACGCAGATCCCGCCCTCGCACGACGCGTAGCTCTCGACTGCGGGCCAGAGGGCGAGCGCGGTCAGCTCCTCGGGCCGCCGCACGCGCCGGTGGTCCAGGATGTCGAAGACAGCCTCCGGCGCGTACCCCGGCCGCGCAGCCACGAGCGCGTCGTACCGCAGCGTCGGCAGGGCGTGCTCCCGATAGCGGTACGCGCGGTCCTTCGGGCCGACCCACGCCAGCCGGGCGCCGTCCGCCGACCATGCGAGCGCACGCACCCCCTTCAGGTCGCCGATCGACTCGCCGGCCGCGCCGTCGAGCGAGGCAACCGCGACCGCCCAGGTCGAGTCGCCCGGGCTCAACCGACACGCCGCGGCGAAGCGCCTGGGATCGGTCGGATGCCACCGCACCTCGGCGATCTCGGCGATCCGGAGCCCCGGCCGCGGCACGGGAAGCTCCGGCGCGACCGGCTCCGGCGCGGCTGGTGGCGTCCAGAGGAAGAGCAGCGGGCCGGCCGACGTCCGTCCCGCGACGAGCCACGAGGTACCATCAGGCGAGCCGGCGCACGAGGCCACGCTGCCATTCACCTCTGCTCGCGCGATGATGCGTCCATCGGGTGCGAGGATGGCGCAGGTGCTCCGCGTGTCGGCCATGCCGGGCATGGCCGGCAGGCCGAGCACCAGCACCTGCCGGCCCGATCCATCCCAGCGTGCATCGACGACGCGATCCGCGCCGAGGCCGCGAAGCGGGACGGTGACGGCGCGTCCGGTCTCGTCGCCGAGGGTAAGCGTCTGCTGGATCGGCCGCGGTCGACCGAACAGCTCCTCCTCGGTCGGAAGCGCTCGGCCGCCACCCCAGACGAGCCAACGGCCGCCGTCGCACGTCCAGGCGACGCCGTGAACGAACGGAAATGGCGCCCGCGCGAGCACGCGCAGGACCGAATCGGCCGCGTCCCACGCGACCAGCTCGCTCCCGCGGACTCCTCGGATCTCGACGGAAGGCCGAGGGCGCGCGTCCGCGGTTGCAGCGAGGACCACCAACAGGACGAGACACGCGAGAACGCGGCGGCGTACTCGGCGCGCCGGCGCGCCTGGGCATTCGTCGAACGGCCATCCCATCGCTGTCACCGCCGTTGTGTCGCCCGCTCGGCCGCGGTACATTGGACCGTAGCTGCGCGTTCCCCGGTGTGACGATAGATGAAGGAGCCATCTCATGTCAGATCCCATGCGCGTCGCGATCGTCGGCTGCGGCGGCATGGCGCGTACGCACGCCCGGTCGTACGTCGCCATGCCCGGCGTCAGGCTCGTCGCCTTGGCGGACATCCGTCCCGACGCGCTCCAGGACTTCGCGCAGGCGTTCGAAATCCCTGCGGAGCGGCGCTTCACCGACTACGCGAAGATGTACGAGACGGTCCGGCCCGACATCGTCGCCGTGGTCACGCGGCCGCGAGATCACCACGGGCCGACGGTCGCCGCGCTCGAGCGGGGCATCCACGTGCTCTGCGAGAAGCCGATCGCCATGGACCTCGTCGAGGCCGACGAGATGATCGCGACGAGCGAGCGGACCGGGGCGAAGCTCGCCGTGAACACGCAGCGGCACACCGATCCGGTGTTCCTCCACGCGGCGAAACTCGTGCGCGACGGGAAGATCGGCGACTTGCGGGCGCTCCGCGCGGAGTGCAAGAGCTACAAGGCCGGCTACGGCATGATGAACATCGGCTCGCACTACTTCGACGCGATGGGCCTGTTCGCCGGAGAGGCGACGTGGGTGTTCGCGAGCCTCACGATGCCCGACGGGCGCCGCATCGGACCGGGCGACATCACCGAGGGCGAGCGCGACGTCGGCCTCGCAGCGGGCGAGGTCGGCGTCGTGCAGATCGGCTATCGGAACGGCGTGACGGGCGTCGGCGAGTTCTGGGAAGGGGCCGGCACGTTCGGGTTCGAGGTCGTCGGCACGAAGGGCCTCCTCGCGCTCCGCGGCGGCGAGTTGGCAGTCCTGTTCACCGCCGGCGGCGGTGGCAAGGCGGCGCGACCCATCGAATGGGAGGTCCTGCCGGTGCCGCTGTCGAGCGAGGACCGCCGGGCGCTCGAGACCGACCGGTGGTCCACGGTCCCCATGATGCGCTCGCTCGTCGCGGCCATCCGCGAGGACCAGCGGCCGCCATGCTCCGGCTACGAGGGACGCGCGTCGCTCGAAATCATCATGGCGGCGTACCTCTCCGAGCGAACCGGCTGCCGCGTGCCGCTGCCGCTCGCGGAACGGCGCCACGTCCTCGAGCTCTGGCGCGCCGAGGCGATGCGGGGCCGCTGACCGACACCGCCGCTACCCGAGCGGCACGAGGCGCAGCGCGTTGCCCGACATGATCGCGTCCCATGCGTCCTTCGGGAGGTCCAGCGAGCGCAGGTGCCGCATGAGCGCGTCGTCGAAGTAGTCGCGCGCGAAGAGCAGCCGCTTGTGGTAGTCGACGAGGAACTGGCGGCCCCATTCGCGATCTCGGCTGATGGCGGTGAGCGCTGAGCCGGCGGAAAGATCGGCCCAGAGGTTCGGGTAGCGGTCGAAGAGCGGGCGCAGGCGGCCGCCCGGCGTGACCGGGCCGTTCGGGTACGCCGCCGGGTCGCCCTGGGCGTCGCCGGAGACCTCGCGCCAGAAGCCGGGTGCGTGGCCGAGGAAGATCGTGTCGGGGCAGAGCACGAGCGCGCGTTCGAGGTTCGTGATGTCGCCCGCGTACCACCACTTCACCGGCTTGGTGATGTCGTTCGGCGGCAGGCACGGCACGTCGATGTGGAGCGTCACCGGCAGGCCCAGCTCGCCGCAAACCCGGTACAGCCGAATCGCGTCGGGGTCGTCGAAGAGCACGCGGAACTTGTGCTCGCCCGATACGCGCACGCCGCGCCGCGCCGCCGCCTTCAGCTTCTCGATGGCGTGCGGCTCCTTCGGATTCGGCGCGTACCCGGCGACGAAACGGCCGGGGAACTGCGCCGTCGCCTCCCAGACGGCCTCCATCGGCATTCCGACGTACGGCTCCATGAAGGTGCGGTCGTAGCCATGATCGTACACCCCCTCGGCGACCTCCCACGTGAGGAGCCAGCCGACGTCGATGCCGTGCTCGTCCATGTTCCCCACGAGCTTGGCCGGATCGTAGCCGTACCAATACGCGTGCATGTGGGCGTCGATGACCATGCGCTCCTCCTTCCATCTCGGGCGGCGGCGTCAGCACGGGCGCGGGCGAAGATGATAGCGCCGGAGGCGCCGATCACCAAGCCTCGACCCGCCTTCTGCTTTCATTGCCGCCGCCGCCCGCATATCTTTGCAGGGGCACGCCACAACCGCATGGGAACGGACACTCACGGGCAGGAGAGTCAGCTATGGCGCGATCTCTCGGCGAGATGCTGCGCGCGTCGGCGGCCGCGGCGCCGCAGAGAGCCGCGGTGATCTTCCGCGGCGAGACGACCACGTACGCCGCGCTCGAGGTGATGTCGAATACGGTCGCCGCCTTCCTCCGGGGGCAAGGCATCCAGAAGGGCAACCGGGTGGGCCTGTACTGCATCAACTCGCCGGCCTTCGTCGCCGCGTACTTTGGCATCGTGAAGGCGGGAGCGGTCGTCGTGCCGATCAACCTGCTCCTTGGCCCGGAGGAGGTCGCGTTCATCCTCGGCGACGCGGGCGCGCGGGGCCTGGTCTTCTACGAGTCGTTCGCGCCGCTGGTGAAGGCCATCGCCCCGCTCCTGCCGGCGCTTGCGACGAGAGTGGTCGTCGGGAAGACCGACGAGGTGCTCGCGACACCGCTCGCGGAGATCATGGCGAAGCCGGCGCTGGCCTATGCCCTGCCGGAGATCGATCCGGACGTCGATCTCGCCGCGATCCCGTACACCTCCGGGACGACGGGCAAGCCGAAGGGGGCTATGCTGTCCCACGGCAACCTCCTCGCGAATGCGAGCGCATGCCATCAGGCGCTCCGCTCGCGGTCGGACGACGTGTTCCTCACCGTGCTGCCGATGTTCCACTCGTTCGCCTGCACGGCCGGGGTCATCCTGCCGATCTTCGCGGGGGCGACCATCTCGGCGATGGTGCGGTTCATGCCCGACGAGGTCGGAGCGACGATCGAGCAGACGAAGGCGACGGTCTACCTTGGCGTGCCGTCCATGTTCGCCGTGCTCGCCAACCTGCCAGAGGGCGGCGCGCCCGACCTCTCCTCGCTCCGCATGGCCGTCTCGGGCGGCGCGGCGTTGCCGGTGGAGATCATGCGGCGATTCGAGCAGCGCTACCGCGTGCCGATCCACGAGGGCGACGGGCCGACCGAGTGCGGGCCGGTCACCACGTTCAACCCCACGGACGGCATCCGCAAGCCGGGCACGATCGGCCCGCCGCTGCCGACGGTCGAGATGCGCGTCGTGGATGGCGAGGGAAAGGACCTTCCCGTCGGCGAGATCGGCGAGATCGTCGTCCGCGGCCCGAGCGTCATGAAGGGCTACTGGAAGAACCCGGAGGCGACGAAGGAGGCGTTCTTCGGCGATTGGTTCCGCACCGGCGACCTCGGCAGCGTCGACGCGGACGGGTACTTCTCCATCGTCGACCGGAAAAAGGACATGATCATCGTCAACGGCATGAACGTGTACCCGCGGCAGGTGGAGGAGGTCATCTACCGCCATCCGGCGGTGGCCGAGGTCGCCGTCGTCGGCGAGCCGGACCAGCTCCACGGCGAGGTGCCGCGCGCGGTGATCGTCCTGAAGGAGGGCGCGACGGCGACGGAGAAGGATATCCTCGCCCTCTGCCGCGAGCATCTGGGCCGCTTCCAGGTGCCGCGAATCGTCGAGTTCGCGGCGCAACTCCCGAAGAACGCGACGGGGAAGATCCTCAAGCGCGAGATCGCCCGCGCCCGAGGAGAACGCGAACGAGGCGTCTCGGGCGGTCGGGCGTGACGGCGGACAGAAGGAGTCGCCTCACCGTGGGCATGTACGACGATCTGGCGGCGCTCTACGACCTCTTCGTGGATTGGCCG
>Ga0315279_10011503_pt1 | contig 10224 bp, 10 predicted proteins | sample YL17G06_20_MG_FD_203694 | JGI IMG/M metagenome (GOLD analysis project Ga0315279, IMG submission 203694) | Sediment microbial communities from Yellowstone Lake, YNP, Wyoming, USA - YL17G06_20 | ecosystem: Environmental > Aquatic > Freshwater > Lake > Sediment | place: USA: Wyoming | collected...
CGTAAAATACTAAATCCGGCAGATTCCTGCCGAACACGTGAACGGGAGCACAATTTGTGAACGCGTGCCACTTACGGCGGTAAGACTAAAAGCCTCTAACAAAAAGAAGTATTTTACCGTTGTCATTCCGTGCTTGACACGGAATCCATATCTTTTACTGGATTCCTGCTCCCCGCCTTCGCGAGGACAAGTTTACACCTGCGAAAGCAGGTGCAGGAATGACATGGGGCATTTTGTCAGACGTTCTTAGAATGAATGGTTCACAACAGAATACAAAATAAGACCGGCAAGGTCACATATTTTCAGGGAAAACTACGTCACCGAATATGAGGGCGTTCAATCCGGCACAGGTGGAGTCAATCTGGAATTTCTGGGCATTGCTTTCGGACTGATTTTGATGGTCCTGAACCTGAGCCGGGGTTTCGCGAAGTCGCTGCTCTCTGGTGGGCATATAGGGAGAGAGCACTGCTATGCCGCCCCACGCAATCAGACAGGAAAAAACCGCGACTACGACTCCGGCCTTGAGCCACTCGAAGAAGTGGACCTGTGTGCGGTATCGCTTTTCCAGCATTCCCAGAGCGACGATGTTGGCTGTTGAGCCGATCATCGTGGCATTACCGCCCAGGCAGGCGCCCTGCAGCAGCGCCCAGATCAGAGGCGTATGGCCCAGTTTATTTACAACCGGCATAAATGCCGCGACAAAGACAACATTATCCACAAAGGCAGAGCCGACCGCCGAAATGCCGATGATTACCGGCGTCAGGACCGAGGGACGATTGCCGAAGGCGGTTTGAAAATGACCTGCGATTTCTTCTGTGACGCGAGTGTGCTGAAGCGCGCCGGCAACTGCAAAGAGCATCATAAAGAAAAGGAGAGTCCACCACTCCACATCGGCCTCGATGTAATGGCGCGCCCGCTCGTGCCGCCAGATCATAAGCAGTCCCGCAATCAACAGCGGTGCGACAATCAGGACGGTATTTGGCGCCAGGCCCAGGTAACCTTCAAGGTGGTGATGCATGGCGATAAAGCCTATCATACCGACGAGGATGCCGAGCCCCCGCTTATACGGCACCCTGACGAGCGGACCGAGGCCCAGGCCCATTTCGCGGCGGGCACTAAGCCTTTCAGAAAGCAGCTTGATGTCCCGGCGGAACCACCATAAAAGTACGGCTATCGAAGCCGACAACGTCAGCAGCATAATAGGGAATGACCACTTCAAGAAATCCGGAAAACTAAGGGGCGGCGTTGCGTTTTGCCCGATTAAAACCCCTACGGGGTTGCCGAGCATTGTGCCTGTCGAGCCGATGTTGGTAGCCATTACCGCGATGATTATAAAGGGCGTGGGCCGCACCTTTACGGTATCGCAGACCTGGAAAATCAACGTCGCGATAAACACGATGGATGTCACCTCGTCCACAATACAGGACATCAAAGCTCCTAAAACTGCAATAATGACGACAAACATCTGGCCGGTCATATGGGGGGTTTTGATGACGCTCTGGATAATCCACGTAAACAGGCCCAGCTCCTTGAGCACCCCCACGGTGATCATCATCCCCACCAGGAACAGGATTATGTCCAGCTGGCACTCTTTAATAAATGTCGGCAGGTCCAGGGTTCTGCTGCCCATCAGAATACTGATTCCAACAAAGGCGATGGCGAGGCGGAATTTCCAAAATAGGAGTGTAGCCATCACAATCATAATAAATATGGAGGAGGCAAGGACCTGCTGCGTGTCCAGGTTGATGGCGTGTGTCAATAGACCAACGGCAACTGTAATACCTAACAACAGAAGGAACCGACTGAGAAGCTGGAGTGTCGTTTTTTTTTGGTTTCCAATAGCCATAAACTATCCCTGCAACTATCCTCGAAGGACTTTGTCTAATAAAGTTACTAATGAGACCACGCCCACCAGTTTCTTGTCCTGCAGCACATAGGCTCGGTCCACCCGCCAGCGAGTGATTTCCTTGGCAACCTGAATTGCCGGTGCCTCAGCGTCCACGGTTGCGTATTCGCTTGTCATAATTTCCGTCAGCCAGGTTTTGCTTTCCTTTCGGAGAATTTCCGCAAAAGGCTCAAAATTCAATATGGGCGTCAGGTCATCCATCCAGAGGATATAATCGGGAAGACAAACTCGCAGCAGCTCGTACGTAGTTACAACACCAACCAGGTCGCCGTCTTTATCTACGACCGGCAGGTCACGCAGACGGTGCCGCACAAACAGCGTGATAGCCTGTTCGAGCGTATCGTGTTCCTGCAGCTTTATCTCCACCGGCTTCATAATATCACAGGCGCGTACATAGCTGGGCAGGATAACGCCGCCCCGGTCAAAGAACTTCCAGACCTTTTCAGGCGTTGGCAGTTGAGCAACTACATCTGCGGTGTTTGGGTCCTGACAGATTTTCGCCACTGAGCTTATGGTCTGCAGGTATGCACCGGGCGAGGCCTTCGGTGCGAGTGTCAAAATGATAAGCCTTATCGGATTATCAACATTCTTGGCATAGACAATGCCCTTTTGGGACGTGGCAACGCCGACCACGATATTGTCTATCGCAGGCAGACGCGCGTGCGGCATAGCAATGCCGGGTCCGACGATTGTCGACATCTCATTTTCGCGTTCGAGTACCGCCCCGTATGCCTCCTGAACGCTTCCAATCCCGCGATGATAGGCCAATTGCTCCAGCAATTTAAGCAGCACCTCATTGCGGTCGGTAAGTTCGGTCTGGCAGATTACCTCGGCAGGCCCAAACAGCGATGAAAATTGAATAGCATTATTATTTTTAGACATAATTTATCCTCTTTGCCTGCAGGCCGGTGCTCTCACGTATTGGTGCAGGGACGAGAGGTTGTGAGAGCTGGGAATTCAGAATGTAGAATTTAGAATTACCCATCATTATCTCTCTGCGTATCCGCCGGAATCTCAGTGAACTCAAAATGACATTCACCTTCGACCCGGTGCTCGCGAGTAACATATAGCACCATGTATTTAACTATATTTATCAAAAACCAGTATGTTAACGTATAAAGCGGCATTAGTCAAGAAACTGTTTTTGCACTATAAATAGTTATCGGTTTGCCGCAGAGCTTTGTTGACTAATGTCCTGCGTGAACGTAGCATTTCTGCTGTAAAACGTCCTGCTAAGGTGAGTTTGGCTGGAAATTATGCGAACAGATGTCGCTATTATAGGGGCTGGCCCCGGCGGATTGGCTGCTGCAATTTCTTCGGCCAAGGCCGGCGTCAAGACCGCCATTGTCGAAGCCAATACCAGTACCGGCAGAAAACTTCTGCGGACAGGGCGAACCCGCTGCAACCTGACACACAGCGGCTCGGTCGAGGATTTTGTCAAAGCTTACGGGCCGTTTGGGAGATTTCTTCGTCATTGCCTTTACGGTTTTTCTGCGGACGATTTACGCGAGTATTTTGCGGGGCATAACCTCAAAACCAAAGTGGAAGAGGATGGCTGCGTTTTCCCTTCCACCGACCGTGCCGGTGACGTCGTGCGGGTGCTTGTCAATGATGCGAAGAGATTATCGGTGCGATTCGTTTATGGAAGGAAGGTCCTGAGCGTTGAGAAGAACCAGGATGGATTTATCCTGCGGGCCGACGCCGACAGGATTACCGCTTGTTCGGTAGTTATGGCAGCCGGTGGTGTTACCTGGCCGCACACCGGTTCAACAGGCGATGGCTACAAATTAGCTCGAACATTTGGACATAAAATCGTTGAGCCGAAGGCTTGTCTGACTCGGCTGATTACCGCCGAAGCCTGGCCGGGAGAGCTGGCCGGCGTCGGTGTCGAAAATGTCACCATCTCCGCAAAAGTTGATAATCGCAAATTCCAGACCGCCGGACCGCTAATGTTCACCCACGACGGCATCGGCGGGCCGGCGGTGTTTGACCTCAGCAGGCTCATTACCGATTTTCTACCCAACGATGCCGAACCGGTAAAGATAACCATTGATTTGCTGCCGGGGCGTCGGGCCGAACAGCTTGACAACGAAATCGTTCTGCTGTGCGGAGAGAACCCGCGAAAAGAATTGGCCGGCGTGTTAGACCGACTGATTCCTCACTCATTAGCCTCACACACAGCCGCGCAGTCAACCGGTTCGGCGACCATACTGGCCGGGCAATTGCAGAGGCAGCAGCGACAAAAGGTGATTGAGCTTCTTAAGAGATTGCCTTTATCTATAAGGGCTGCGGGCCCTATTGACGAGGCAACTGTTACTCGCGGTGGTGTCTCGACCGATGAAATTAATCCCAAAACGATGGAGTCAAAGCTCTGCCCGGGGCTGTTTTTCGCAGGCGAGATGATAAACGTGGATGGGCCTTGTGGCGGGTTTAACCTGCAGATTGCCTTTTCCACGGGCCGCCTTGCGGGCAAAATGGCCGCCCAATACGTCCTGCATAAAACGGCGGGGTAGGTTCCGCTAATGCAGAGCAGGGTTTTTTATTTCTTTAATCGAATGGGCACGCCTTTTTCACGGGCCTCCGCCACGAACGTCTTTAGCTCCTCCAGTACCTCCTGCAACTGCTCGGTGTTCTCAAGCAGATTTTCATAGAATTGCCCATCGTTGAGAAGGCGGGCAGTGCTGCCCTGGCCGCTATTTATCTTCTCCAGGATTAGTCGAAGTTGCGAGCTTGCCTGGCTTAATTCCTCGCTTGTCTCTGCCAGTGCCGTAACGAGCTTTTCAACCTGAACATCCGCATTTTTCAAGGTCGATGTCCCCGTAGCGACGAACTTACGGAAATCTTCTATACCCTCTCTGGCTTTCTGCATCGTCTCTGCCGCCTGCTTCAGCGCGACCGTTGCCTGGCCGGATGCATCGCGCAGGTTTACCAGGATTTTGCTGATATTGTCTTTATTATTGGGGTCGCCGATAATAGCGTTGGCGTTCTTCATAAGGGCAACTATGCTTGTAATCAGCTCATCGAGCTTTTGCTGGCTTGCTTCCGGGAAGAACTCGCTTGTCTGTCCTGCTGAGCCTTGCAGCTTGCTGCCTTTAATCAGGACCGGCCCCATCGGCTCGTTGACGTCAAACTTTTTCTTAAGCTTTAGCTCGATATAGCTGCTGCCCAAGCCCCGTGTCATCAGCTTTGCATCTACATCGGCGGGTATGTCACTGTATCGGTTGTCGATGCTGAGCACGGCCAGGGTCTGGTGATAAAATTGATGATTACTCAGGTCCTGCATAATTTTAGGCGGCCTGACTTCGGTGACTCTTCCTATTTGGTAGCCGCAGAACCGCACCGGCGTATCCCTCTGCACACCCGGCGCCGTCGGCAACTGCAGCAGAACCTCGTAGGAGCCGAATTTACTGACGGTCGTGGGCAGGTCGCCGAACTTGAATATCAGCCAAACGAGCGCGCAGAGCGCAGCTATCACAAAGACGCCGACAATAACGTTGCGTCTTTTCTGGATGGATTCGTAGTCAGTCACTGTCTGTTCCCTTTCAAATCGGTTCGGCCTTCCATAAATAGCTCCTTTATGGCGCGCAAAGGATAGCCGCTGTCGTTAAGCTGTTTTATCAGCTTGATGCGTCCGATGGTTTTTTCATCGAACAGCCGTCTGCCGGTCGGCGTAACTTCTGTCGGCTCAAGCAGGCCTATCATAAGGTAATATTGCAAAGATTGCGGCGAAACGCCAGCTTTTTTTGCAGTCGGCCCTATAGGTGTCAATTTGCTTTTCTGATTCAACGCTTCCCCAGGGACTTAAAACTTGAAACCTGAAGCTTTCCGAACTTATTTTATCGGCATAATTTGAGGGCGACAGCGATTTCCCTGCCCTTTGTGGGTTACGTATTGTTTTTCATTTGATTTTTTCGGACCAAAATGGCCGCAAGAGCTAAAAATGATGTCTTTATCTGTTCAAAAGTTGGCTGCCCTGCACCGGGTTTTGCATTCGCAGGCATAGCCGATTTTTTCAACCACTGTGGCGAAATCATAAGCACATAATCGAAATCGGCTGGAATCGAATTTTGACTCTGCCGAAAGGCCTCGCGCAGCAGCCGTTTCAGGCGATTGCGGACGACCGCCCCACCGCAGTGTTTGCCGACCGAGATGCCTAATCGGGGAAAGCCGCATTCGTTCTTTGCTATGCAAAGCGTAAGCAGTCCGTTGCGGGCACACAAATCCCGGGCCAGGACCGCTTTGAACTGCTTGCGGTTCACGAGCCGTTTTTTATTCGGAAAGGAAAACTGCTTCAAGATTTCACCACGCAAACAAAATCCGAACCCCCGCTCTTGCTTCGCAAGAAACTGCGGGGGCAAATGAAGGTTCGGATTACTCGGCCTGCAAAACAGCCTTCATCTCGCTTAACGATAATAATCCGGACGTGGCAAGTTTTATCCTGCCCTGGGCATCGATAAAAAAACTGCAGGGAACGCCGGTCATGCTGTAGATTCTCCTAAAGCCAAATGGCTGCGGCATATTACCTTGGTCGAGAAGTATAGTATAGTTTATACCTCGGTCGTCAGCGAACTTCTGCACCACGTCCGCCTTCTCGTTCGATACCCCCAGCATTACCAGCTTGTTCTCGCCGGTAGTGTTTCGCAGCTCAATTAGATGCGGCAGCTCCATCTGGCAAGGCGGACACCAGGTCGCCCAGAAAATAAGCAGGACATCTTTGCCGCGATAATCACTCAGCTTGTGTTCTTTACCGGCAAGGTCAGGCAAGGCGAAATCCGGCGCAGCCCTGCCATACCAGGATGTATAAACGGGCCGCCAGTATCTTGCCGCCCTGATAACGTCAGATAAAGTAAACCTCGCCGGAGCAGGTTTTACATCCACTTTTGCAGGTTCGGTATCTATTTTTGGATGCTCGGTATCGGCTTTTGGAGCCTCGGGCTGCGTTGTCGCAGGTTCGTTGAGGTCTTTGGTCTGAGTCGGCTCGTGCGGATGTCTCTTGCAGCCCGCCATAATTGCTGCCACACTTATAACAATTGTGAAAGTGGTGATTTTTACGCCGAAATGTTGCCATTTATTTTTCTCTGCCATTTAGTCCTTCCACATCAGAACCAACCCGAAACTAACACGAGCGGATTTTACCATGAGGCGAGCGAAGAATCCAGCACTTTCTATCCTTGGACTGTCTATATGTGCCGGTGATTATTTTGACCTGTGCCGCGGTCGTGGTATAATCCGCCTCCGTAATTGTCTGTTTCCGCCGATACTCGCGGACCATTCCGTTTGGCGGAAACAACGCTGGAGCGAAGTCCGCCACCCCCGAATGTTCCGCCAATGACTTTGTGGCGGATCGGGGATTTGTAATTGTTTCGGCCGATGATTCGGTCGAGCCGATTATCGCCTTTTCCGATGACAGCGATTATGACCCCTCCCCCGCCAATCCTCTGGGTGCGCTGGTCGGCCAGGACCTCAGAGAGCGAGTCGTGACGGCACGGCTCGGCAGTCCGTTAAAAGCAAAACCCCGGAAGCCCACTCCTGAAGAGCATCGCAATAAGTGGAACAAGTTCACGGTTGATGCGGAGGCATCTGATGACACGCTTACCTTTTTCGGGATGGTTTCGCCGTCTGATATTTGCGTGGAGCCGCTGCTGCAAAGTAAATGGGGACAGAGTTACGCCTGCGGCAATACCTGCTATAATTATTACACGCCCGACAACTACCGCTGCGGTTGCGCCGCTACCGCAATGGCGCAATTGATGCTGTACCATCAGCACCCTTCTGCCGGAATAGGCATGCAGGGATTCTGGATCAGAAAAGACGGCGGAGACCAGTTTGCGGCATACACCAGAGGCGGTGACGGCGCCGGTGGGCCATACTACTGGAGCGATATGGCACCTGTTCCGGGCTGCGATACAACGCTCACGCAGCGCGAAGCTATTGGGGCCCTATGTTATGATGCGGCCATTTCCATCGGTACGAATTTCGGCAGTTCTTCCTCTGAAGCTGACACACTAAAAGTAAAAGATGCCCTGATAAGCACCTTCCAGTATGGCAATGCCGTCAAAGCGTATAATAGCGCCGTGGACCTGGCAGACTTTGCTGTATTGACCTCTGCCTGGTTGTCTCATCCCGGAGATGGTAACTGGAATCCCTATTGTGATATTAGCGCTCCTGCCGACAACTTCATCGATGTACAGGACCTTGCAGTACTCGTCCAGGACTGGCTGGCAGGCGGGCAGTAGCGATTTTCGATTTACTCCGTTTCACCATTCTGCAATTTTTTTCTTGCATTTTGTGCGGTTCTGGATAGATTTTATAAACTAAAAGTCGAAAACTTGAAACCAAAAGCTGCGGTAACCTTTTTGTTTTGAGCTTTTGTGGAGATTTAGCAATGATAGGCAAACAGATACGGCTGGAAAGAATAATCGACCGAAATTCCCGCAAAACGGTAATAATCCCGATGGACCACGGTGTAACGGTCGGGCCAATCGAAGGTCTGGCGGATATGCGGACCGCAATCAGCAGGGTCGTCGCAGGCGGCGCAAACGCTATCCTGATGCACAAAGGAATGGTTCGCGCAGGCCATAGAGGCGCGGGCAAAGATGTCGGTCTTATTATTCATCTTTCCGGAGGGACATCGATGAGTCCCGACCCCAACGCCAAGGAATTGGTCTGCACCGTTGAAGAGGCAATCAAGCTCGGCGCCGATGCCGTGTCCGTTCATATAAATCTCGGTGCGGAGACCGACAAGGAGATGCTGCGGCAGTTGGGAGACGTTAGCAGGCAATGTTCGGAATGGCAGATACCGCTTGTCGCAATGATGTACACTCGCGGGGCAAAAATAAAAAGCGAATACGATGTCAAAAATGTCAAGCACGCAGCAAGGGTGGGTGCGGAGCTCGGCGCCGACATCGTCAAGGTCCCCTACACCGGCAGCGTCGATAGTTTCCGTGAAGTGGTTGAGGGCTGCCCCGTAATGGTTGTGATTGCGGGCGGACCGAAAATGGACAGCGATGAAGACATCTTCAAAATGGTTGAAGGAGCCCTCGAAGCCGGCTCTGCGGGCCTATCCATCGGCAGAAACGCCTTCCAGCACAAAACCCCTGAAAAAATGGTCGCCGCCCTCTGCAAAATGGTCCACCAGGGTGCAAGTATCAAAGAAGCAATTAAAACGCTAAGGAGCTAAAAATTATCCGCACAAGACAGTTGAAGTGCAAACCCAATGAAAAAGCTGTGGGTAAATGTTGTTCCGTATAAAAAAGAAATTGCCATCGCTGCACTTGAAAGCGGGGCTGAAGTGGTGGTCCTGCCGGACGGTGACAGCGAGAAGGTTCGCCAGTTCGGCAAAATCAAAACCGTCGAAAAAAATGGCGACATCCGCCCCGGCGTCGATGTGGAGTTTATAGATATAAAAGGCAAGGCCGATGAGGATAAAGCCGCCGCGGTGCCGGGCGAAAAAATTGTCGTCCTTAAAATGCTCGACTGGACGATTATCCCGATTGAGAATCTGCTTGCCAGACGCGGCAAAAATATTATGGTGCAGGTCGAAAACAGCAAACAAGCCAAGCTTATGACCGAGATTCTCGAAAAAGGCGTGGACGGTGTCGTCCTCAGCACAACCGATGTGAACGAAATCAAAAAGACCGCTGAAATCATCCAGGGTATAAGTGAGAAAGTTACCCTCGTAACGGCCACCATAACAGGCACAAAACAGCTCGGTATGGGCGACCGTTCCTGCCTTGACACCTGCACGCAAATGACGCTCGGCGAAGGAATGCTTGTCGGCAACACCGCTTCCGGTTTTTTCTTGGTGCACTCCGAATCCATCGACAATCCTTACGTGGCCTCCCGCCCCTTCCGTGTCAACGCAGGGGCCATCCACGCATACACATTGGCTCCCGGCGGCAAGACAAAATACCTTGCAGACCTCAAGGCCGGCGATGAAGTGATGTTAGTCAATTCGCAGGGCAAAACACAGACCGCGTATCTCGGGCGAAACAAGATTGAAAAAAGACCGATGATACTCATTGAGGCGGATGCCGAGGGACAATCGATAAGTCTGGTTATGCAGAACGCAGAGACAATCCGCCTGGTCAGCCCTGATGGCAAGGCCATCTCAATTACATCCCTGAAGGTCGGCGACAAGGTCCTCGCCCACATCGAAAAGGCCGGCAGGCACTTCGGCATCCAGGTCGATGAAACGCTGATAGAGCGATAAACCGCTAATCAGCTAAACACACCACAAGGGTGAGTTTAGCCACATGTGCAGAAAAACGAAACCTCACTTTCGGAGCTTGCATTCCGTTATGTCTATAGTCTCGTCC
>Ga0315279_10011504_pt1 | contig 10222 bp, 10 predicted proteins | sample YL17G06_20_MG_FD_203694 | JGI IMG/M metagenome (GOLD analysis project Ga0315279, IMG submission 203694) | Sediment microbial communities from Yellowstone Lake, YNP, Wyoming, USA - YL17G06_20 | ecosystem: Environmental > Aquatic > Freshwater > Lake > Sediment | place: USA: Wyoming | collected...
ACGCCAGACATGAATCCTTTCCGCCAGTCCATGACACTGCCACACCTGACATACTTACCCAGAATCAATCACACACAATCTCAGCGTATTGAAGTGTTCAGGCGAACGTAACAGTACGCCTTCGTGTAGTCTAATGACATGCGCGTACTCATGAGAAGCAACTGAACAAGGATCAGAAATTCTTCAACAGGAAGTTCTTGACGTTTGGCCACCTGTCCAGTATCAACAGAATTACGTCAACCAGTTGTTTCAGCTGCTTGTCGAATACTCTCGTGATGAACAGTACGAGGAAGAAGTTGGCGACAGATATCGAGAGGACGTACGCTAACCTTGAGATGTTAAGGAGCCATATGATCACAGAAAATACTGCCGCGCCAAGCAGGCCCATCACTATCGATCTTACTATGAAGTACAGGTAGAACTCGTCGCCCCTGACTTCGCTCATGGAGCCTAACTAATATTCGACATTTACTTTCTTTGTGGTACATGAGAATTGTGCAGATCGCTCTGAGAGTGTGTTCCTCACGGCGCTTCGACTATGATCATAGTCAGGGTAGAACGGACTTTGCTTAACCTTCTAATCTTTCCATTGACGACCTCTTTCAGCTTGTCCATGGATTCAGCTTCGACCTTGGCCACAATGTCGTATGCCCCATAGGCGACATAGGATTCCTTGACGTTTGGAATCTTGCGTAGTTCTTTGACGACTTCGTCTTCTGCGCCTACGTCGGCGTTTACTAGGACGAACGCTTGAGCCATCACAAAAACCTCGTAAAGGCGTGTTATCTTGGTGACACTAAAAGGATTGGTCGTGTTTTCAACGTGAGTTTTGTTCATAGCCGCGGTGTTATCAACCCCCCGGGGGGGTGGGTGTTATCACCTCAACTTTCAGTCTGCGCTGGTCCGATCGCTCATGCAAATACATAGCCGAAAGCAGCCGCGAGATTCGTGGTATGGAAAACATAGGGTCATCTTCCAGCCGCATAATGGATTTATAGATGGATTGTGTTTGGCTCAAGGCTGATTGCCTATGCGCATTGGATTCTTTCTTCCTCAGATAGGCTCTGTTAGCGACGTGCGTACGATTACCAAAGTAGCGAAGCGAGCGGAGGAGTTGAGGTACGATAGTCTCTGGGTTACTGATCGCCTGTTGTACCCCGTGAACCCTCAGACACCATACTATGGGCACGCCTTACCGGAACCGTATAAGCGAGTTTTCGATCCGCTTGAGACATTGACTTTCGTGTCGGCTCAGACTAGTCGAGTTGCCCTTGGAACGAGTGTATTGGACATTCCCTTCTATAACCCGGTAACTTTGGCGCGTCGACTGACCACTTTAGATGTCCTATCAGGCGGTAGACTGCGAGTTGGATTTGGCTTAGGTTGGTCTCAAGACGAACATGATGCTGCGGGGGCTTCAATGAAGAGGCGTGGTAAACGAGCAAACGAGTTCATCAAGGTTCTGAAAGCGATCTGGACGACTGACCCAGCTGAGTTTCATGGTGAGTTCTTCCAACTTCCCAAATCCATAATTCAACCAAAGCCAACTCAGAAACCACATCCTCCAATCTACTTAGCAGCTTTCGCTCCGGCCGCATTGAAGCGTACGGCGGAATTGGCTGATGGATGGATGCCGGTGGGTATGGCCGTTGATCAACTCAGATCCACGACGAGTCAGCTCAAAAGCATGGCGCAGACTGCCGGTCGAGATCCTGCACACCTAAAGGTCATCACTCGCTACAATCTCTCGATAACTGCGCAGCCTCAGGGAAAAGAGCGCTCGCTCTTTTCAGGAACTCTTAGCCAAATCAAGGAGGACATAGCTACGATCAAAGCCTTCGGTCCGGACGAACTGATTCTCGACCCAACATTCTCATCGGACAGCCAAACCGAAGAAGGTTTCCTACGAAACATGGAAGAACTACGCAAGATGATATGAATTTACAGTACATCGCGTTCACCAATAGCGCAGTGACTGGCTTATCCTGTAACTCCATATTCCACTCTGAACTACTACAACAGCGACGAGAGAGAATCCTCATGAAATTCGAGGCAAGGCTTGATGGAGTGGTTTTCTCATCTAATGGGTGCAAGTTGCTTGGAGGTTTCTATGGAGCCGCGGGCAAAACACCTAGGCCGACTGCCATACTGTTGCACGGAGTGCCAGGTGTCGAGAAGAACCTTGACTTCGCCTATGCTTTGCGCGATGCCGGTTGGAACGCTCTGTACTTTCACTATCGGGGTTGCTGGGGATCGGAGGGTACCTACTCGTTCGATGGCCTATTGGATGATGTACAGGCCGCAACAGACTGGACCCTAAGCCAGCCTTCAGTTGACAAGGAACGTTTGGTGCTAATAGGAAGTAGCATGGGCGGATACGCAACACTCGCAGCTGGAGCAACTGACGCCCGGTTCAAAGCCCTTGTCGCCCTCTGTCCACTGATAGAACCAGCCACTGCTCCCTTACCTATGGAAATGGCGACCGAATTCGCCACAATGCTGCAAGGTGTGACTGCGGAACAACTGAAGGCGCATTGGGATCATTTGCCACCAATCGTAGAAATGGCTGACAGTCTTCGCAATCGCAAGATCCTGCTAGTTACAGGTGACCAGGATGATCTCTTCCGGCCGAATCACTATGAGCGTTTCGTAAACAACTTGCCGAACGTAAGATGGCACAGGTTTCCTATCGGCGACCATTCCTTCAGCGCTTGCAGAAACGAATTAGTCGAAACGGTACTGGAGTGGTTAAACCGAATAATGGATTGATCACGTTTTCTGTTCAGTAATTGTTTTGAGTGCGCAACGACTCTTATGACTTGTCAGGATGAATAAGGTGAGTGCATGGTGAATTACGTGATTTCTATTCTTGGTGCTCACACGTGCAATTCTGACGGAAAGACTGTCCTTATTGAGTAAGAGTGACTAGAGGGGTTTGTGATTCCTCTTGCCGAAACTCGTATTGAAAGGAGCCGTGTTCACCGGAAGTGAATACATCGAGCAAGGAGTTGTCGTAGTAGACCAATCAAGTGGAATCATCGAAAAGGCTGGTAGGCAGGGAGGAGTCACTGAGCCACGAGAAGAAACTCGAATTATGGCGGAGGAAGGAACCACCATTCTACCTGGCCTGATCGATACGCATATCCATTTCTTCGGCACCCGAGGATCGAACATTATCGATTGGGTGACTGTGCCTGAAACCTTAGCGGCTCTCAGGAGCGTTAGAGATCTGCACCGACTACTCCTAGCCGGATTCACGACTGTGCGGGACCTTGGCAGTAAAGTCGGCACGTATCTGAGCCAAGCACTAAAAGAAGGCATCATAGAAGGCCCCCGAGTCATCTCAGCATCGAGACCCCTCGCGCGAACAGGAGGAAATGATGATCCTTCAATTCTTCCTCTTCCGATAGCAGAAGAAATCTCATACTCCTATCACTGCGACGGCCCATGGGAATGCCGAAAAGCCGTGAGAAAAGTCATCCGCGACGGAGGCGAGGCGGTAAAACTCTACGTCTCTGGGAGTCTCGCGCAGGAACGCAAAGGGCACGTGCAGTTCACAGTGGAAGAGCTGAAGGCAATTGTTGACGAAGCACACCTTGCGGGTCTCAAGGTAGCCGCACACGCTTGGAGTGAAGAAGGACTCATGAACGTCGTGGAGGCGGGCGTAGACTCGATCGAGCATGGAATGTGGCTAACCCCGGAAATTGCTGATAGAATCAAGAAGAAAGGCATCTTCTATGTGCCCACGCTCAGCGTTTTCAGTGCAACGAAATCCACGGGATCAGATTCCTATCGCGAGAAATTCATCAAGAGACATTTCACTGAAGACATGGAGATAGCGAAAAAATCCAACCTAAAGATAGTTTCAGGCTCCGACTACTTCGGAGCAGACATCGTACCTCACGGACAAAACTACATGGAAATAGTGAGCTTGGCAAAGTACTTGGGCAACACTGAAGCGATTATGGCTGCTACGATCCGCGCGGCCGAATGCCTGGGACTCAACAATAAGGGACAGGTGAAGAAAGGCTTCGATGCAGACTTGATTGTTGTGAGGGGAAACCCATTAACGGATCTGGAAGCAATCTCGCCCGCAAAAATATCACACGTGATTAAGAGTGGAAAGGTATTCACACCGAATGCCTAGCACAAGACAGGGGTCAGTTCTACACTCCAACTGAGAAGACGCTTCCTCACCAATTAATTCGGTAAGTGCAAGAACGCCGAGAGCGGTTATGACCGGACACCAATGGACCTCATTTTCCCCGCAACGTTGGAATTGATATGTTACAGCTAGTGTTCGTGGCGCCATGAAGCATCTCACCGTCGGCGTATTTCATGACGATACGATTGGTCGCGAATTGGGTAAGAAGGGAACTGAAAGCGATATCGTCATGTTCAACCGAAAAATGGATGACCACATATTCACCTTCATGAGTCCCGTAGAAGACAAACTATCCGCAAAGAGCCAGATAATCTCCAGCATTGACGCCGCCATAGTTGTGTTCACCGGGATGACGAGGGAAGTGGGCGAGACGGTTGTAATGCTCGACTCGCTTGGCATCTCCAATGGAATCGCTGTAACGTCCCTCTATGCGACACCCGACCAAATAGCCACGGTAACCAAGGAAACGTCTACCGAATCATTCATTGTTGGGACAAGAGACGCAATGAAGATAATTGAAGTTCTCAAGAGTTTTCATCCTGAAAGGGATACGGTTTCTTCGGTTGAGGTGGTAGTGGACCATTCGTTCAGTGTCAGAGGAGTAGGCGAAGTCATACTGGGATTCGTAAGGAGAGGTATCGTCAGGAAATATGACAAACTAATGTTGCTACCAGCCAACAAGGAAGTAATGGTGCGTTCCATACAGATGCAGGATGAAGACTACGACGAAGCCGAGGCTGGATCAAGGGTCGGTCTAGCAATGAAGGGAGCGACCGTTGAAGAGATGAAGAGAGGCTCAGTTCTATGTGCTGCTGGCAGCGTCATGACGGGTACAAAGTTGAAGCTCTCGTTCAAGAAAAGCCCCTTCTATTCCGATGAGCTGAGAGAAGGCGCTTTCCACGCTACCGTGGGCATGCAGACAGCGCCCATTACTATCACTGAAAAAAGTGAAGGCTCAGTTGTTGTCGAATCTGGGAAACCGATCGTGTACACATCGGAAGATACGTTCCTCCTGTTGGATCTCAATGCCAGGAAGATGCGAATTATGGGCAAAGGACGAGTTCTACAAGATTAGCTCGAATTATCTGTCTAACTCTCGCGCCACCTTGCTTTCAATAGAGCAAGAGATAGAAATGCAAGAGTGAAGACTGGAAGAGCAAGCCAGCTCACGAGTATCTGAAATGAGTCGGGAGGCATTCCAATCACGCTCCGAATTAGTATCGATGCGTGTGTAGTGGGAATGAGTTCCGCAAGCGGTCTTAGCGGAGCGGGCAGTATGCTGATTGGGTAGAAAACAGGAGGCAGGACGGATAGGATGATCGAGATGAACGCTACAGTAAGAAAGGCGCTTCTCGTGTTCAGCACATAGGTGGACAGGAAGAAACCTATCGAGCTCGTAGTTACCCAAGTTAAGAGTATCACAACCACTATCTCAAGCAAGGCCAGCAGACCGAACCCTGTTACCGAGTTGGAAATAATGGCCAGGAGAACGACCACAGCAGGAGCGGCAAACGCCAATTCGGATAGTGCGACAGAGAACATGTAGGTGAACGGCGAAACCGGAGAAGCCACAACCATGGACTGAAACTTGTGCTCTATCTTCAAGCTTGTGAGATCGGACCCTAGAAAAAGTCCTTGCTGGGTTACAGTCATCGTGATCGCGCCAGCCAGTCCATATGCAAAGGCAGTGCGTTCTCCAGCTACGAAAAGTATGAAGAGTATCGTGAATGGTGTGGCGAAAACGAAGGGTAGGAGTGCGGGTATCCTGATCATCGGCAAGACTCCAATGTAATACGCCAGGGCTGCTACTGTTCTCAGGGTCCTTCGCAACGATTGCAGCATTGATTCATCTTTCATGAATCGAACCGCTTCTCACTCAATTTGTTCGTTTCCGGGAGAGTCACGATCCATCTCTGACCCGACAAGTTCGACGAATACATCGTCGAGGGTTACAGGGCTAATGGATATCGTGGCCTTTCTCTTCAGTGCTTCATAACTAATCTCTTGAGCTTTCGTTTCATCGGTAAGAACACGGAGAAGGTTTCCTGCTCGAACCACCTTTCCATATGTCTGGAGTTCTTCGATAGAGAAACCGTTGGTGACATCTACCCTTATCCTTGCACTCAGATGCTTCTCCCTGACATCTGAGGGGCTCCCCCTTGCCAGAACTTTTCCTTTATCGATGATTGCGAGGTCGTCTGACAGCGCTTCGGCTTCGTCCATGTAGTGTGTAGTGAGGACGATTGTACGAGCTTCCTCCTTCTTGAGTCGGATTAACTCATCCCAAACCCTTCTACGACTCAAAGGGTCTAGGCCTATCGTTGGTTCATCTAGAAAGATCAGTTCTGCGTCGCACGCGATTGCCATCGCGATCAGAACCCGTTGCCTGAGTCCACCCGAAAGATCTTCGGAATGAACCTTCTGAAACTCAGTCAGTTCAAGTGTTTCAAGTACAGTCTTTGCTTTATCGGCTGCTTCGGAGTAACTCACTCCTCTCATCATGAGCGCAAGAATAATGTGATCTTTTGCGTTGAGTGTCCAAAGTGGTCTGCCTTCTTGAGGAGCAATCGCGATCCTCCTTCTGATTGCCTTCGCGTTCTTCAGTACATCGAGGCCGAAGACGCTAACGGATCCTGAGGTGGGTGATAGTTGGGTCGTAGATATGCGAAGGAAAGTCGTCTTGCCTGCTCCGTTTCTCCCAAGGAGTGTGAATATTCTGCCTTCATTCACATCCAAGTCTAGGCCATCTAGTGCGGGAACGCTGCTATTCCTGTAGTACTTGACAAGCTCATTGACTTCGATGATTTGGGGGGACAAGGAACTTCCATGCTCGAATCGGTTTCGGCAAGGGTTCGTTTGGAGCCGACTCATTTAATGTGTGTGGATTTAGTGGTGTTCACCAGCTTCAGAATAAAGCAAGGCTAACTAGACGCGGCATCCGACAACTTCTGAAGAACGCTTCTATCGGGCGATACAAAGTCGTAGGCCTTGTGCTGAGATGGTTCTATCCATCTGAAGTTTCTAACTTCCAACTTTCTGAGTCTACCGGATCCTATTCTGCATAGGTAATAGTAGATTAGGAGCGTCCGTTTTCCGATTCTGCATCTGCGTGTACAGTATGGTCTGAGCGCAATGATTCGCACGCCAAGTTCTTCTTTGATTTCGCGTTTCAAGCACGATTCTTTGCTCTCTTTGCGTTCAATATGTCCGCCCGGTAGTTCCCATTTGAGTGGAAATGTCTGATCGCTCAGCCTTTGGCTAACCAGCACTTTTACTCCCCTCTGTATTATCGCTGCACAAGCGCGCTCCATCATTTCATGATCGCCGGATATTTCGCCACGGCCTTGTGGCGAGTTATGAATATTCGTTTCAGTATTGAAAATTCAGTGGCACACATACCACCTTGCATGGGGGACGCCCTAATCGACCATGCCGAGACCCCCCCTCTAGGGGGGGTACCCTCTATGTGCGGGACCGAGAAGCGAGCACGATAACACCGAGGGATCCAAGGGGCTACACCCTTAGCAACTGGTCTCCCTTTCATGTGAATGCGTGTGTCCAGCGCCACTAGAAGTGGTATCTAAGGGCGTCTAGGAGTGCTGAGAAACTGCTGTTAAGGTCTGGTGGTGCGCACACACTGGGAACGCAGGTTCAAATTCGACTGCCCGGCTAACATGAATCTGCGTAAAGTAGTGTGGCATGATCTCTTTCGCTGACGTCCTTGTTGCGGTATGCCTGTTCCTATTCATAGGTATCAATCTCGATAATCTCCTACGTTATCACGCGGGCTTTTCGGCAGAGTCGGAAAGATTTGAAATCGAGAAGCCGATTGCTGTTCCGCTGTTGCTGGCAGGAATAGGAACGATCGCGTTCTTCCTTGAATCTTTCCTCTACGTGTTCCTCGGCTTTTCGAATGACCTGGTTCCACCACTCGCATATCTTGGCTTTGGGACGGTGCAGATGGTCCAGTTGGAGTCTTTCGGTTTGCTTGTCACGGTTCTTGGATATGCGATTTTCATATGGAGCGTCCTCGCGAGAGGGCGGTATGCAACGTCTTGGCAGATGCCCGCGGATCATAAGCTTGTGGACTGGGGGCCTTACCGTTACGTCAGGCACCCATCATACATGGGGTACTTTCTAATGTTCATAGGGTTCATCCTACTGTGGCATAATGCTCTCGCCCTAGTCCCTTTAATCGCTATTCCAGGATACGTGCTCATAGCACTCCGCGAAGAAGAAATGCTAGTGGCGAAGTTCAGAGAAGAGTATGTGCAGTACCAGAAACATGTCGGACGCTTCCTACCCAAAATCCCACTAGGCAAATCGCGCTGAAAGGATGGTTGTCGGAAAAGGGAGAAAGGTGTTAGGTCGCTTCGGACGATGTTCGACTTATGCTCTTTGGGATGACCGAAGGCCCAACACTAATGCAATGAACAGCAAGAAGGCCAGCTGAGCAAGCGTGACAACGTTCAATGGCGATGACTCCGACGGAAGACCCGCTGGTGGGAATTGAACGGCAGTATTCACAAGAATCTCCGTGATCGTGGCATCACCCAAATCAGTGGTAGCCGTGTAGAACGCAGATTGCTCTGAGCTAGAAGGCGCAGTAGTGATGGGTAGTGATTGATTCGGGAGAACGACAGAAAGCAAACTGGAAATTGCCAGGATTCCAGCGATGAGCATACCAGCCGCGATAAGATACGTCTTCAATTGCACACGTCACCGATAGTTGGATATCCGCTATAGACACTTCGTCACTTAGAAAACGAAACTGAGCGGACAAGTCTGGTATGGAAAACCCGAAGGATAAACAACGTTCACGGGCAATTTTCGTGTGCGCCTACAGTGGTGCGCACACACAACCCAGAAAGCCAACGCAGCACGCAACAAAATTCAACAGATCCACAGCACACCGCAACCCCTAACAACACAAAACAACGAAACGTCAATTTCGCGTGTGTGGTTCTCATGGTGCGCGACGACGACGCACATGAGCGCTTGAATGGCAGACTCCCCCCGAGGTTTTGCGGAATCTGAGTCGAAGGAGAGAGTAAGCGGATTACTCTAATCCAAAACTCCACCAAACGCTACCACAATGGTTAAGCCAGAACCAAATAACCTTGCAGTGAAAGGGTTTAGGATGGTTCGCCTTTCAGTAGTCTGTTGCACGAGACGGGTCGAGCCCGGGTTTGATTGGATTAAGGAATCGCTGATCCAGCAAGAGTACAAGGACTTCGAGTATGTTCTCGTTGATGGGCTTGCGGACCAGAGAGGTAAGAAGGTTCGAGAGTTCTTCAAGGATGTGCCGTTCCGGTTCACGTACTTGCCTGACAAACCAAGCCGATGGTCAGGCATCAGATCAGCCATCGCTAACAGTCAGAACACCGCAGTCATCTTCGCCGAAGGAGAACAGCTGGTCTTCCATGATGATCGCTGTAGGTTGGATCAATGTTTTCTGGAGAGGCATAACAAATGGGCTGAACAAAGGTTATGCGTGGCAGGAGCTTGGTGTTTGTACGAGAAACCCTGGGAGGTCGGTCGGTACGGGTTCGAGTACAGAAGGAAACTTGTGAAGGCAGCTCAACCAGTAATGCCGGAATGGCTGTATGGAGGTAACTGCTCAGTGCCCCTAGAAGCTGCCATCGAGGTCAACGGCTACGACGAACTCTATGACGGCGGATTCGGAGTTGAAGATTGTGATTTCGGTATCAGAATTGGACGGCTGAAGTATTCTGTTATCTACGATCCCGAATGCCTAGTACACTACGTAGTCAGCCGCGAGGAGTTGAAGAAAGACAAGGAACGTTGTTTTTCTCTCCAGAAGAAGATTGCTGATTTGATAGGAATCGACACATTGACACCCAACAAACCACAGAAGGCAGTCTATTCTTGGGACGAAGAGAAGGCGATGAGCCAGAAGCGACTTATGCTAAAAGACGGAAAAATACACAACGCGAACGAATGGCTGATTCAACTTCTGAATGAACAACCGAGTCGGTTCTGGCCCTTGGGTAATGCCTTCAGTCTAGCAGACCTCAGGGAACAATGGCAGAATTA
>Ga0315279_10011505_pt1 | contig 10222 bp, 7 predicted proteins | sample YL17G06_20_MG_FD_203694 | JGI IMG/M metagenome (GOLD analysis project Ga0315279, IMG submission 203694) | Sediment microbial communities from Yellowstone Lake, YNP, Wyoming, USA - YL17G06_20 | ecosystem: Environmental > Aquatic > Freshwater > Lake > Sediment | place: USA: Wyoming | collected...
AGGAATTTGCCGCCATGCTCGAGGATCGGAATAACGTCGAAGCGCTGATCTGCGAGATCGAGCGCGTCGAGGAGGAAATGCATGAACATAGAAAATCCGACAAGAATTCTCGCCACTGATTGTGGCAGTACGACCACCAAGGCGATCCTGATCGAGAAGCGGGGCGCGGAGTACCGCCTCATCGTCCGGGGCGAAGCGCCCACGACCGTCGAATCGCCGTTCGAGGACGTCACCAAAGGCGTACTCAACTCGGTCCGGGAAGTGGAGGAATTGGCGAACGTCCGGATCCTCGACGGCGACAAAATCATCAAAAAAGTCAACGGTTCCGAAGGGGTGGATTTTTATGTTTCGACTTCCTCCGCCGGCGGCGGTTTGCAGATGATGGTGGCCGGCGTGGTCTTGACCATGACCGCGGAAAGCGCGGCGCGCGCCGCGCTCGGCGCGGGCGCGATCGTGATGGACGTAATCGCTTCCAACGACGGCCGGTTACCGCACGAGAAGATCGAGCGGATCCGCAACCTGCGGCCGGACATGATCCTGCTCGCGGGCGGGATCGACGGCGGGGTGGTTACCCACGTCGTCGAGCTGGCCGAGTTGATCAAGGCGGCCGATCCGCGGCCGCGCTTCGGCGTCGGTTACAGCCTGCCCGTGATCTACGCGGGCAACAAAGACGCCCGGCAGGAGATCATCAACGTGTTGAAGGACAAGACCGCGCTCGTGATCGTGGAGAACATACGGCCGGTCCTGGAGCGGGAGAACCTGAATCCGGCCCGGCACAAGATCCACGACCAGTTCATGGAACACGTCATGGCCCATGCCCCCGGTTACAAGGACCTGATGGCAATGACCGACACCCCGATCATGCCCACGCCCGGCGCGGTTGGCCTGATGGTCGAGACCGTGGCCCGCAAGCAGAAGATCACCGCGATCGGCGTGGATATCGGCGGCGCTACGACCGACGTTTTCTCGGTTTTCCAGGGCGTCTTCAACCGGACCGTGAGCGCGAACCTGGGCATGTCCTATTCGATCAGCAACGTGCTGGCCGAGACCGGCATTGATAACATCATCCGCTGGCTGCCGTTCGACCTCGACGAGCGCGACCTGCGGAACCGGATCCGGAACAAGATGATCCGGCCGACGACGATCCCCCACACCCAGGAAGACCTGAAGATCGAACAGGGCATCGCGCGCGAAGCCCTCCGCCTGGCGTTCGAACAGCACAAATCAATGGCCGTCGGCCTGAAGGGGATCCAGCAGGAGCGCACGATCTCCGACACCTTCGCCCAGTCCATGACCGGCGAAACCCTGATCAACCTGAAGGCGCTGAACCTGCTCATCGGTTCGGGCGGCGTGCTTTCGCACGCGCCGCGGCGCAAACAGGGGGCCCTGATGATGATCGACGCGTTCCTGCCCCAGGCCATAACCCGGCTCGCGGTCGACTCGATCTTCATGATGCCGCACCTGGGCGTTCTCTCCACCGTCCACGAACCCTCGGCGACCGACGTTTTCGACAAGGACTGCCTGATCCCCCTGGGAACCTGCATCGCGCCCATCGGTGAGGGCAAGGAAGGCCAGAACTGCCTGAAACTACAAATTGAAGGTGATAAGAACGATTACCTAGTTAAATTCGGCGATCTGCTGCTGATCCCCCTGGCATCGGAAAAGAAGGTCAAGGTCGTCATGCACCCGGAAAAGAATTTCGACGTCGGCGCCGGAAAAGGAAAAGTCTTCGATACGACGATCTCCGGCGGCCAGGTCGGTTTGATCATCGACTGCCGGGGTCGGCCCTTCGTGCTCCCCGTGGAAAAGAAGAAGCGGATCGAAATGCTTAACAAATGGTTCACCGCCCTGGACATGTACCCGGCTAGCTGATGGCTGATAGCATATGGCAAATGGCTTTTAAAGGAGGTTAGAAAAAATGCCCCTACCTAAGAGAAGGCATTCCCATTCCCGGAAAAACAAGCGCCGTTCCCAGTATAAAATGCATGCGCTGAGTTATGTCGAATGTCCAAAATGTCACAGCCCGAAACTGCCGCACCGGATCTGCCCGACTTGCGGCAACTACAAGGACCGGCTGGTCATTCCGCCCAAGGAGAAGGAAAAGAGTTGAAGATCGGTTTCGACCTGATGGGTTCGGACACGGCGCCGAAGAACGAACTGGAGGCGCTGCGGCTCCTTAAGGACGAACCGTTCGGCGAACTGCTCGTCGTCGGCCGGGGCGACTACGAGGCCGAGGTCCGGGAACTGGGCTGCGAATTCCGCGTGGCCGACGACGTCATCGGCATGCATGATATCCCGATGGTCGCGGTCAAGCAGAAAAGGAACTCATCCCTGGCCGTGCTTTTCGGCATGCTCAAGCGCAAGGAGATCGACGCCGTGGTCAGCGCCGGCAACACGGGCGCGATCATGGGTTTCAGCGTTTTCGAGCTTGGGGTCATCGATCCGGTATCAAAACCGGGCCTGGCGATCACCATGCCCACCGAGACCGGTTACATGGTGTTGATCGACGTCGGCGCCAATATCAAGCCCAAGCCGATCGATTTCGTCCACTATGCGGCGATGGGTTCGATCTTCAGCCGGCTCACCCAGCATAAAGACAGCCCCAAGGTCGGTATCCTCAACATCGGGTCGGAAAGCGGCAAGGGCGATGAGATCCGTCAGAAATCCTACGAGTTGCTTAAAGACAGCAAACTCAACTTCATCGGCAACGTCGAGGGCAACGATATCATGAAAGGTTTCGCCGATGTCATCGTCAGCGACGGGTTCACCGGCAACGTGGTTCTCAAGCTGATCGAAGGCATCGTCGACATCATCTGGAAGATGCTGCGGGACACCGTGGACGGCGCCCGGCGCCGCAAGTTCGGTCAGTACCTGGTCCGGCCCGCGGTCGACGACTTGAAGGCGAAGTTCAGCTACGAGGAACACGGCGGGGGAATCCTTCTGGGCGTGGAAGGGGTGGTCATCATCGGCCACGGCCGATCTTCGGCGTTCGCCCTGAAGAACGCCCTGAAACTGGCCAAAACGTGCGTGGAATACAATATTATCGAGGAGATAAAAAAGGAAATTAAAAAATGAGAGCATACATCGCGGGAATGGGCTTTCATGTGCCCGAAAAAATACTTACCAACAAGGATTTTGAGAAGATCATCGACACTACCGACGAGTGGATCCGGACCCGGTCCGGGATCGTCGAGCGTCACGTCGTCGACGATAAGACTGCGAGCAGCGATCTGGCGATCGTCGCTTGCCAGAAGGCGCTGGCCGAAGCTAAAGTCGCGCCCCAAGATATCGGCGCGATCGTCTGTGCCACGGTTTCCCCGGACATGGCGTTTCCCTCCACCGCCTGTCTGGTTCAAACCGCCCTGGGCGCGCCCAAGGTGATGGCCTTCGATATTTCGGCCGGCTGCAGCGGTTTCCTATACGGGCTCGTGGTCGGCGAGAGCCTGATCAAGAACGGGTACGACAACATCCTGGTCATCGGAGCCGAATGCCTGACCAAGATCACGGATTACACGGACCGCGGTTCGTGCTTTCTCTTCGGCGACGGTGCCGGCGCCGCGCTTTTAAAACCCACCGACGCCGACCGGGGCATCCTGGCGCACTTCATGGCCGCGGACGGGTCTGACTGGAAACTCCTTTACCAGGCCGGCGGCGGATCCCGCAAACCGGCCAGCCACGAAACCGTGGATAAAAAGGAACATTGCATCCGGATGGCGGGCAACGAGGTTTTCAAGGTCGCGACGCGAGCCATGACCGAAGCAGCCGTCGAGACGCTGAAGCGGGCCAACGTAGCTCCGGAACAGGTGAAGCTGGTGATACCCCACCAGGCCAACATCCGGATCATCGACGCGGTGGCCAAACGCCTTAACGCGGCGGACCGGATTTTTGTCAACATCGACAAATATGGCAATACCTCGAGCGCGTCCATCCCCATCGCTTTGACCGAAGCCGTGCAGGCCGGCCGGATCAAAAGCGGCGATCTGGTGCTTCTGATCGCTTTCGGCGCGGGCTTTACCTGGGGCGGGGTGTTGGTAAAATGGTGAGGCACCATTTTAGGGATTAGGATTCAGGGATTAGGGATTAGTTAAAAATATCAAATTACAAATGTCAAAAGTTATGAAAAATGCCCCATGCCCAAGCTGAAGTTTGAAATCATCAGATAATCAAGATCCTCGTTTTAATTTCCAGCATACATTACTGCTGTTAATTTTTTTCTTCTCCGGCACCGCGGGGTTGATCTACGAAGTCGTCTGGATGCGCCGGTTGGGTTTGTCTTTTGGCACGGCGGTCGCCGCGGTCACGCTGGTCCTTGTGTCTTACATGACGGGATTAGGCCTGGGCGGCCGGTTCTTCGGCCGGATGGCGGACCGGATAAAGAATCCCCGCCGGCTTTTTGCGATCCTCGAACTGGGCATCGCAGGATCCGCTATCCTGGTCAGTTTGATCCTCGGCAAGCTGGCCATGATCTACCGCGTTTTGTACTGGGCGCTGGCCGGGCAACCGGTATTGAGCATGATCCTGATGTTCATCATGACGGCCGGCATCCTTTTCGTCCCGACCTTTCTGATGGGCGGGACTTTACCGGTCATCAGCAAGATTTGCATCGGGAACAAAACCGGGCTGGGGAGGGGAGTCGGTCTTCTCTACGGGTTCAATACCCTGGGCGGCGTCCTGGGCGCGCTCGCGGCCGGGTTTTTTACGATCCCGGCCTGGGGATTGAGCGCCTCCATATTGATCGCCGCCGGCATCAATTCACTGCTGGCTTTCCTGACCGTTATCGCGGATCCCGGACTGAAACCGGACGCCGTCCGGGTAACTCCGCAAGCGGGAACAGACAACGCGCCGGCGCTCCGGCCGCGTTTATTGGCGCTTGCCGTGGGCGCGGGACTCAGCGGCATGGCTTATGAGATCCTTTGGTTCCGTGCCCTGGCCGTCAATCTTTCCAATTCGGTTTACAGTTTCACGACGATCCTGATCGTCTTCCTGACCGGCCTGGGCCTGGGCAGCTGGCTTTTCGGAAAGCTCATCGACCGGGTAAAAAAGCCGGTCCGGTTTTTGGCCGCAGTTCAGATCTTGATCGCCGCCGCGACTCTATTGACCGCGGTTTTTCTGAGCCGCCTGCCCGTCTTGTTAATGCCCCTCGCGGGTTGGCTCGCCCTGCCTGAACTGCGCGTTTTTCTGCCCGGCCTGGTCCTGGGTATTGTGGTCATGCTCGTACCGACCGTGCTCATGGGAATAAATTTTCCGCTCCTCGTGAAAATCTACAATCACGATCCGAACCGGGTTGGCACCGGGATCGGCCGCCTCTATTTTTTCAATACCTTGGGCAGCATGACGGGGCCACTGGTCGCAACCTTCTTTTTGATCCCGGTTTTGGGCGTGGTCAAGGGGATCTGCGCGGTGAGTTTCATGAACCTGGGATTCGGGACTTTATTCTTCGCGCATGACCGGCCAAGGTCATCCCGAACCCGGTTCGCTTTGACCCAGGTCCCGATCTACGCGGCGGCGGTCGTTCTTTCGATAGCCGCCGGCACCAACTCCCGGCTCCTGCCGCCTTCCATATTCCGCACTCCCGGCCGCCACGACCGCGTTTTGTACTATCGGGAGACCGCGGCCGGTTCCGTGGTCGCGAGCGAGGACCTGAATACCGGGATCCGGGCCTGCTACGTGAATAATAGCCCGGTTTGCGGCACAACCTACGACGCGCTGAAGGTGGTCAAGATGCTCGGCCACCTACCTTTTCTCGTAAATCCCGCGGCCCGGCAGGTGCTGGTCGTAGGTTTCGGCATCGGTATCACCACGGCGGCCCTGGCCCGACACGATGCCGGATCGATCGACTGCGTGGAAATCTGCCCGGGCGTCAAGGACGCGTCGGTTTTTTTCGCCGCCTTTAACCGGTACGTCTTCCGTAATCCGAGCCTGAACTTCATTCCCGGCGACGGCCGCAACGTCCTGCTCCTCAGCCGGAAAAAATACGACGTCATATCCTGCGACCCCACGCATCCGACCCTGGGGTGCGGCCATCTTTACACGCGCGAGTACTTTGAACTATACCGGCAGAGGCTTAATCCGGGCGGAGTGGTCAGCCAGTACCTGCCCCTTCATAAACTCACGCCGGACGAATTCCGCTCACTGGTTGGAACTTTCGCGTCGGTCTTTCCCCATACGTCGGTCTGGTTGGGCCACGCACACGGGATTCTCCTGGGTTCGGACCGCGAATTGAAGATTGATTTCCAGAGCCTGCGGGATTTCGTGGCCCGGACCGGTGACGATATCATTGACGACCCTTACCTGCTGGCGACGTCACTGATCCTGGACGAGAAAGCCGTGGCCGAGTTCGTCCGGGACGCTCCGCTCCACACCGATGACCGGCCGTTCCTGGAATTCTTCGATCCTTTGAGCCTGAAGGGGGAGAACTGGGAATTGAACCTCACGCAGCTCATGGCTTGGCAGTCGGACCCGGGGCTTACGATCGCCGGGATCCCGGCCGACACCCTGGAGCGTTATCGTATCGGGCAAAAGCGATTTATCGCCGGTTTGATCGCCAAGAGTCGGGGTGATATCCGGGCCATGATCGCCTCGTACGAAAAGGGCTTGGTAGAGAACCCGGAGAACCGCGAAATAAGGCTTTTCCTCGAAGACGAGATCCGGCAATTGCGATATTACCGGGGTGGGAAAAAATGAACCGTAATATAATGTTATCTTCCCTCTTGACAAAAGCTAAATAATATATAGAATAATTAAAATGACCAAAGGAGGAATGATGAAGAAAATTTTGGTGCTTTCGCTTTTTGCCCTGATGTTCGTCGCTTGCAATTTAGCCAAGGACTCAGTGAAGATGAAGCCGGATCTCGAAGTGACTTCTATCAGTCCGCTTGCGGCTACGCTTTACGTGACCGATACGGTATCTGGAACCACAAGCGAGATATCTACGATCGAATTCAGATCCAAAAATTCAGTCGATTGTACGGTCAATAAGGTCATCATCGAATACCGGAATGAAGACAACTCGGTTTTTTACGGTCCCTTTTCTATGGCGATATACATGAAAGTCTCCGGCATAGTGAACCCCGATTCCGTTACCGTCTATTCAATCGAGAATATCCCATTGGCTGCGGATAAAGTTGCCCAGCATATGTTACAAAACAACCTGTTGGTAACCAAGGCTTATATAGGAATAGTTTCCGAGGACGATTACGATATGGGTAGAACGGATACCGCCTGGGTCTGGTTCGGTTTCAATTTTATAAACCAATAGAATCATTCACATAAAAAAAGGGCTGCCGATCGGCAGCCCTTTTTTGTTGATTTTTATTGGTTATAACGCCTTGAAGGTTTTCTTCAGGGCCTTTTCAAAGATATCCAAACCCACCTGCAATTCCTCTTCGTTCACCACGAGCGGCGGGATCAGGCGGACCGTGGACTCACCCGCGCCCAGGATCAGGAGTCCGTTCTTGAAGGCTTCGTAGACCACCGCGTCGCGCTTGTCCTTGACCGGTTCCTTGGACACCCGGTCCGCGACCAGCTCGATCCCCAGCATCAGGCCTTTACCGCGGATGTCGCCGATGAATTCGTAGTGATTGGCCAGGTTGTTAAGTCTTTGCAGGGCGATCTCGCCGAGCTTGGCCGCGTTGTCGATGAGGCCGTGTTCGAGAAGCTGGATGGTCTTGACCGCGGCCGCACAGCAGACCGGATTGCCGCCGAATGTCGAGGCGTGGGACCCGGGTGGCCAGTCCATGATGCCGGAGCTCGCGACGCACGCGCCCAGGGGCAGGCCCGAGGCGATGCCCTTGGCGATGCAATAGATGTCAGCTTTGGTCTCGTAATGTTCGATGGCGAACATCCGGCCGGTCCGACCCATGCCCGCCTGGACCTCGTCGTCAACCAGCAGGATATCGTAGCGGTCGCATAATTCCCGGAGCGCGGGCAGCCAGCCCTTGGGCGGCGTTATGTATCCGCCCTCGCCCTGGATCGGTTCCACAAAGATCGCGGCCACTTCCTCGGGGGGAACGGTCTTTTTCAGGATGAAATTATCGATAAATTTGACGCATTCGATACCGCAGCCCGGGTATTCGAGGTGGAACGGGCACCGGTAGCAGTACGCGTAGGGGACATGGGTCACGTCAGGCAGGAGAGGCGCGAAGTATTTTCGTTGCGTGGCTTTGGACCCGGTCAGGGACAGGGCGCCGAAGGTCCGGCCGTGGAAGGCGCCGAAGAAAGCGATGAAGCGCGGCCGGCGCTTGTTGTAACGGCTCAGCTTCATGGCACACTCGACGGCCTCCGCCCCGGAATTGCCGAAAAATACTTTCTTGTTCTGCGCGCCGGGCACGATCTCGGCCAGTTTCTCCGCGAGCTGGGTCTGGTTGGGATAATAGAAGTCGGTGCCCGACATGTGGATGAGTTTCCCGGCCTGGGTCCTTATCGCTTCCACCACTTCCGGGTGGCAATGGCCGGTGGCGACGACGCCGATCCCGGACGAGAAATCCAAAAAGACGTTGCCGTCGACGTCGTTCACCCAGACGCCTTTGGCGCTTTCAATGACCGCGGGATAGGACCGGGTGTAGGAAGGGGAGATGTATTTCGCGTCTTTACGTAGGATCTCCCGCGCCTTGGGCCCGGGCAGGGACGTGATGATTTTTGGTTTTTTCATATTGATCCTTTAGTTTTTTTATACTGATATTCTGTTAATCTGGCTTCCTGATATTCTGATCATCGGATCTCCTGATACCCTGATTATTTATCGCCCCAGGTATCGATCTGCGCCTTTTGCAGGGCGCCGGAATAGTCGACGTAAACCGTTTTTACCTCGGTGAAGATCTCGTATACGGTCCAGCCGCCTTCGCGGTGGCCATTGCCCGTGTTCTTCATGCCGCCGAAAGGCAGGTGGCATTCGGCGCCGATGGTTGGGGCGTTGATGTAGACGATGCCGGTCTCGGCCCGGTCCATCGCCTTGTGGGCCGAATTGAGGTCGTTGGTATAGACGCTCGAGGAGAGGCCGTATTCGGTGCCATTGAGGATCTCGATCGCGTGGTCGAAATTCCGGGCTTTGAGCACGGAAAGGACCGGACCGAAGATCTCTTCCTTGGCGATCCGCATGTTCGGCGTCACGTCGCAAAAGACAGTCGGTTTCATGAACCAGCCCTTGGCGCACTCGCCGGTCGTGAATATATCGCCGCCGGTAAGGAGCCGGGCGCCGTCTTTTTTGCCGATTTCGACGTAACCCATGACCGACTCCCGCTGGGCCTTGCTGACCAGGGGGCCGACCTCGGACGATTCGTCGAGGCCGTTGCCTAACTTTAATTTTTCGACACGGAATTTGAGCATTCCCAGGAATTTATCGTAAACCGATTCTTCAATGATGAGCCGGGAAGTGGCGGTGCAGCGCTGGCCTGTGGTGCCGAACGCGCCCCAGAGCACGCCTTCGAGAGCCAGTTCCAGGTTCGCGTCCCCCATCACGACCTGGCCGTTCTTGCCGCCCAGTTCCAGGGAACAACGCTTGAGCGTCTTACCGCAGACCTCGCCGATGCGCCGCCCGATGTCCGACGAACCGGTGAAAGAGATGCCGACAATGTCCGGACTGCTCATCAGGGCCTCGCCGATCTCGCCACCGCCGCCGTAGACGATGTTCAGGACGCCGGGCGGCAGGCCCGCGTCGTGCAGGATCTGGACGAGCTCGCCCGCCGAGGCTGGCGTATCGGTCGCGGGTTTGATGATCGCGGCGTTGCCGCTCGTGATGCAGGGAAAGATCTTCCAGGACGGGATGGCCATGGGAAAGTTCCAGGGGGATATCAGGCCCCAAACGCCGAGCGGGTCGCGCCGGGTCACGGCCGATTTATTCTCCAATTCCGAAGGGACCGAATAACCGTAAAAATGCCGGCCCACGCTTGACGCGTAGATCGCGGTGTCGATCGCTTCCTGGACGTCGCCCCGGGTTTCCTTGATCACCTTGCCCATTTCCCGGGTCATGATCCGGGCCAGTTCTTCCTTTCGCTGGATCATGATTTCCGCGGCCTTGCGCATGATCTCCGAACGCTTGGGCCACGGTATGGCGCGCCAGGCCGGGTATGCCCGTTGAGCACAGGCGATGGCCAGTTTCAGGTCTTCGGCATTCGATTTGGGGAATATGCCGACCAGATCGTTTTGGTCCGCCGGGTTCCGGTTTTCAAAGGTCCGGCCCGATTTTGAATCCGCTAACTTGCCGTCAATTATGTTTTTATAGACC
>Ga0315279_10011507_pt1 | contig 10220 bp, 7 predicted proteins | sample YL17G06_20_MG_FD_203694 | JGI IMG/M metagenome (GOLD analysis project Ga0315279, IMG submission 203694) | Sediment microbial communities from Yellowstone Lake, YNP, Wyoming, USA - YL17G06_20 | ecosystem: Environmental > Aquatic > Freshwater > Lake > Sediment | place: USA: Wyoming | collected...
CTTGAAGTCGTTGGTCCCGGCAAACCCATCACCCAGAATCCCGCGCCTTACATTGCGATTCCAACTACAGCCGGCACAGGCGCTGAGGTTACACGCAACGCGGTGCTCGGCGTGCCCGAATATGGGGCCAAGGTCAGTATGCGCAGTCCATTGATGCTCGCACGCCTCGCTGTGGTTGACCCGGAATTGACTTATTCGATGCCGCCTTCGCTGACCGCCAGCACAGGTCTGGATGCGCTGACTCAGCTTATAGAAGCCTACGTCTGCAATAAAGCAAACCCCTTTACTGACGGTATCTGCAGAGAAGGTCTGATACGGGCCGGCCGTTCTTTACGAGCGGCTTACGATGATGGCGGCAACCGCGCCGCCCGCGAGGATATGTCCCTGGCCAGTATCTTTAGCGGATTGGCGCTGGCAAACGCCGGTCTTGGTGCGGTGCACGGTTTTGCGGGGCCGCTGGGCGGGATGATTCAGGCCCCTCACGGTGTGATTTGTGCCCGGCTTCTGCCGTTTGTTATGGCGGCAAATGTGCGGGCCTTGCAAACCCGCGAACCCGGCTCACCTGCCTTGATTCGTTACGACCAGATAGCGCAGCTTTTGACAGGCAAAGTTAGCGCAAGTGCCTCCGATGGGGTCAGGTGGATACAAAATCTTTGTGCAGCGATGGAAATCCCCTCACTGGCCAAGTTCGGATTGAAGGAACAGGATTTGCCGATAGTTATAGAAAAGTCCCGAAAGTCCAGCAGTATGAAGGGTAACCCGATTGTCCTGAGCGATGATGAGCTGATAAGCGTCCTCAAGAAAGCCGATTAACCTGCGACAGAGCGATGACACTTCAGGCTTATTTTTCTTTGTTTATTAGCCGAAATGCCAGTACAGGTTGTCCGGCGCTGCCGAAGTCGCCTCGCAGTTTTATCCAGTTGCCCTCGCCGTCACCTGCGGCAGATTGCATAGTCACGCGGGTTTCCAGGCGCTTTCGTTCCATCGGCTCAATGGTAACCTCCCAGCGGTCCGGTCCTAACTTGCATCCACTCGGAGCATTCTCTGCGCTTATTACTCCGCTGACCGCAGCATCGCTAAAATTGTAAGCGAATATCTCGATATCTGATTCTCCTGCAACTGTGTGCGCCTGCCGCTCGAGATTGGTTGCAGACTGCGGCATCTGGAGCTGCAGTACCACCGGCGAAACTTTACCCTCACGGAAACTGCTTGAAGCCGGCGGAGCTTCCAGAGGGAGCTTCCGGGTCTCGCCTTTTGGAAGGAGCACAAAGATAGCAGCCGAATCTATTTGTTCCGGCACGCTCTTTCCAATAGGCCGGCCGAGATAATCGTGGATAGATTCTATCGACAAATTTTCCGGCAGCGACCACTTTACAGGTTTCTCAGACCAGATTACAAGCACGTCCTTTTCCATTGCATCGTAGCGCGAATGAAAAGCATAAATCCGCATCGCAGGATTGTCTTTGGGCAGCCATCGCCCTATACAGGCGGCGCCAGATAGAAAGCGTCCCACTGCCGCAAGCGAGATGTAACCTGGTCGTGGCGTCTGGTCGTTGCGCAAAATGCCGAACTGCGTCTGCCCTTCCTGATAGTTGCCGAGGATGAAGAAGAAATGCCGATTGACCCCTGCAAAGAGACTGCTGGCGTACGACTGTGCAATGAATTTGGCCTGGCGCAATTCATCCTCCGGCGATAGTTCGCCCCAGGGACGCTCCGTCTTCCACGGCAGAACTATTCCACATTCGGTAAGCCAGATTGGCCGTCCGCACGCGGCCTCACGGGCCGGCGCAAATGAGCTGAAGCAATCATCAGGTTTGTTGTATGAATGGATGTTGTATGTTTCAAAATATGGCCACGCCTCGTTTTCGAGGACGCCTTTACTGTGCAGTGCCGTCCCCGCGCCCGCATATACGTTCCAGCACACAGTGACATCCGGGTCGCCGGCCTTGAAGCCGAGATACGCCGCCTTCTGATGTGTGCACATTTCGTCGATAGTGTGGCCGCCGAAGACGGTGATATTCGCTTCGTTCCAGGGTTCCCAGGCGAGCACCCGCCCTTTATACCGCTGTGCCATCGCTTTGCAGAATTTGTATAAGACCCGCAGGTCTCTCGGGAAACGCCCTTGTGCCCCGTCGCCGTCGAGCTGTTTGTCGATTGCCCAGCCGGGCGTATCGTGAAATACCTGCAGCACCTTCAGGCCATAACGCGCCTGGAGAGATGCCGCCGTATCATAACTTGTATTTTCAGGAAACTTGCCCGGCTCCGGCTCAGCCCCTGCCCAGCTTATTCGGTCGCGAATCCAGTTTGCCCCCGCCAGCGCAGCTAATTGCGCGAAATGCTCCTGCCGCACAGCATCGTTCGGCGCAAACCAGGATGTGGCTGAGTCCACGCAGACGGGCGAATCCTGCGGCACCGGCTCTGCCAGCCGGGCCAGCACCGCCGCCGTGGTCCAGTCCAGGACCTTACCATCGGAATCAAGGAAGTTAATGCGATACCAGCCGATTCCCAGAGCGCCTATTCTAATGGTCTGTTCGTTTCGGTTAAATTGACCCTGCCCGACAACGCTGCCCTTGTCATCGAGCGCCTGCCACTGATTTGTCTTTGCAGATAACTCGCGCGGAAGTTTCACAGTTACCTGTTCGCCGAGTAAAAAAACATTGCCGGGATGGTCGGCAGCCGGTGCAGGAATGTCCCTTGCAATTTTTTGCAGAACTTTATTCGATTCGGTTTGTGATTCGGAGGCGTTTGTTTGCCGCAAAGCAGTTTCCTGACCGCACGATGTCGTTCCCAACCAGGCAAGGTATATAAACCAGGTGACGAGGCCATACACAAATACCGGGATTCGCTCCTTCATTCTTCTCTCCATAATTTCTGATGGTGGAATTATTGCTCTGTTACGGTCTGGTTGGTCCGCCATGACGACGTGGCGGACGATGGGCTAACTTCGAGCTCGCAGAAGCTTGAAGGCGTCTTCGCCGCCGTTTATCAGGTGAATTAGCGGCACAGGTCTGTCAACACCTTCGATAAACTTTGGCCTGGCAGCCCACGGCGTAACACTAAGCACTCCCGTCAAATCCATCCAGTGCTGAAGCCGCGCGACAGGAAGGTCCCACGTCAGATGGAAATGATTGGCCGGCGGATACTGCTTATACTCAACCATACTCGCGTATTTTGGCACGACGAATGTGTGCGGCCAGGTGGGCGTAGTCAGATTGCACATCGCCCGGCCAAGCTCCTTCGGCACTTCGGTTGTGCGGGCCTCGTCCCATATCATACTGAACAGCCCGGTGGCGATGCTGTAGGCCATCCGCCCGGCGATGCCGTCGATTCCCGCAGGCGTCATAAATGTCACCGAGTTGCCGCCGCCTGGGAAATAAAATTCCTCCGCCAGAGGCATACCGACGCCGTCCATAATCTCTTTTACTGATGCTCCGGGTTTTGCCGCCCAGTCGAAAGCGGCGCTGCCGGAGTTGTCACCATCTACTAAGCCCTTGTTGAACCAGTCTGCTTTTTTATCCAGCGATTTTATACCGAGCTTTTTGGCCAGCTCTTTTATTTCCCACGCCTCCCAGACTTTTCTGAAGTCCATAAATAAAGGCGGATTCCCGCCAGCGAGATACGTCATAAACAGCATCGTTAAAAGTCCCTGCACATCGGCCTCGGTGGCATACGGCAGAGGGGCCTTGCGGCCTCTGTGGTCGAATGTGCTGTTGAAGAACGATTCCATCACATCGGCGACAGGCAGCGGAATACCGCGCCTGTCACTACCCCATTCCAGCTGGCTCATAAAGCCGCCGCCGACGGCGTTCAGGTCAGCCATAAGGTCACGGACAATTAGATACATTGCCAGCTCCTGATTGAATCGCTCGCTGTCCGCTTCGTCTCTCAACTGCAATCGGTTCCCGACGTATTTATTGACCCAGGCGCGCAGGTCCTTGAGCTCCTTCTGGTCGCAGGCCTTTTTGCTTAGCATATCGGCCAGCAGCTTCATATCCAGCCGCGTGATTTCCAGACCGAAGGCATTTCTTGTCGGTATGACGTGAGCCAGCGCTGTTTCCATTCCCATCGAGTCGCGGCCGAATATCACCACTCTGCGGCCTCGCAGCGCAACAGTCGTCACCGCCGCATAGCACCAGTCAATCAAATTTTTGGCCGTCTGCTCAGTCATCTTGGGATTATCTCCGGTATCAGGCCAGGTGCCGACATTTAACGCAGCCATTCGCCCGTACTGGCTGATGGCGCCGTTGAGGGCGTGGGCATAGACCACGCCTGGCTTGGGGCCGCTGTTGCCGCAGGTGATATTCAGGGGCGTATTTGTCGGAAATTGCTGTAACAGCGAAATGGTCGTAAGCTGCGGGAACGCCCAGGTGTCCGGCACGCATACCAGAATATCCACGCCCGCCTTGCGAAATTGCTGGGCGACGATGTCGGCCTGTGCCTCGCCATCTACCAGCACAGTAGAATAAACCACGGGCACAGGCGTTTTGTCCGGCAGGACCACGGAGCCGCTTATGACATCGGCGGCCATTTTAGCGATATTCCGGCATCGAATTCGGCTTTCCTTGTCAATACGCGGGTCGCTGGTTGCAAAAACGCCGATAACGGGAATTTTCGGCGCGGCCTTTCTTATATTCGGCAGGCACGCCGCTTCGATTTTCCTTGCCATTGCAGTTGCTCCTTTACTTAAAATCAGATATTTGGAGTCCTGAATTCCAAATTCAGCATTTGAGTCCGAACGTCGATGGGTCCTCCAGCAGTTTTCTTGCGAAATCCAGGAATTGGGCCGCATACGCGCCGTTGGTAACCTTGTGGTCAACTGACAGCGTCATATTCATCAGCTTGCGGACCAGGATATTGCCGTCATCAGGTACGCAGGTGTCGGTTATCTGGCCTATGCCGAGGATGCTGCACTGGCCGGGCACAACTATCGGAATAAAAGACTCGATTCCAAAAGCGCCGAGGTTCGTTACGGTAATGCAGCCGCCTTCCAAGTCTGTGGGCGAGAGTCTGTTGCTCCGCGCCCTCTCTATCAGAGCCTGACTATCGCGGGCAATCTGCGTAACATCCTTTTTGTGTACATCCTTGACAACCGGCGCAACCAATCCATCCGGCACAGCAATCGCCAGGCCGACGTGGATTGCCTCTGCCAGCTTGATGGTTTCGCCGGCCAACTGGCCCGTCATAATCGGGAATTTCTCCAGGCCGACTGCCACCGCCTTCATAATGAAATCGTTGTAGGAGATTTTTACATCGCTTGTTTCGTTAAATTTGGTTCGCAGCTTCACCAACTCGGTGACATCGGCCATTACGGTCAAATAGAAGCAGGGTATTTCGCGTTTTGACTTCAGCATCCGCTCGGCGGTTATTTTCTGCAATCTGTTGAGCGGTATGGTTGCACCCAGCTTAATTTCCCCCGCAGCTTCTTGCGAAGCAAGAGCGGGGGCAGCTTTTTTCACGTCTTCTTCTGTAATTTTCCCGCCCGGCCCTGTTCCTGTAACCTTTGCCAAATCCACGCCGAGCTCATCAGCGAGTTTCTTTGCCCGCGGTGACGCCATCACTCTGCCCGAAGGTTTGCCGGCTTCGGGTTCCGCCTTGACCGGTTCAGCCGGTGCAGGCGCAGCGGCTGTCGGCGCAGAAGGTGCTTCGCCTTTGAGCGAGTCGATAAAGCTTTGGGCCACCTCCTCATCTTTTTCACCGAGCACCAAAATCGGCGTGCCAACCGGAAGTGTCTGGTTCACCTCTGCGAGGATGTGCTTCACAAATCCGTCAGCCGGTGACTCCATCTCCAGGGTCGCCTTATCGGTCTCTATCTCGAAAATCACCTGGCCTTTCGTGACCTGGTCGCCCACCTTGACCAGGCAACTGACAATCGTTCCTCCTTCCATCGTCTCGCCGAGCTGCGGTAACCTGATTTCCCTTGCCATTCACAATTCCCTCACTAACGACCATCGACTAACTACTAACAACTTTTTTCACCGCTTCGACAATTCTATCCACGCTCGGGATGCTTGCCTGCTCCAGCGGCTCGCTCATCGGCGGAGGCACATCGGCGGCGGCAAGGTTCACCGGCGCAGCATCGAGATAATCGAAACCGCACGAGCCATCGTCAAACCGGTATTCCATAAACCGGCAGGTTATCTCCCTGCCCGCCCCGCAGGTGCAGAAGCCTTCGCTCACCGTGATAAGTCTTCCGGTTTTGCGGACCGATTCCGCAATCGTTGTTATGTCCAGTGGCTTCAGTGTTCGCACATCTATCACCTCAGCATCAATACCGTGCCGCTCAGCCAAGATTTTTGCCGCATCCAGCGAGAACATCGCCATTCTGCTGTAACTGACAATCGTTGCGTCTTTGCCCCGCCTTTTGATGTCCGCCACTCCCAGCGGAATGATGTAATCGCCTTGCGGCACCGGCCCGAGTTGGCCATAAGTCGATTTGTGCTCGATAAAGACTACCGGATTATCGCTGCGTATGGCGGCCTTGAGCAGCCCTTTTGCATCATAAGGAGTCGAGGGCATTACGACATACAGTCCCGGCGGATGCATAAGCCAGGCCTCCAGCGACTCCGAATGGTGTGCCGCGATACACCTGCCGACGCCGCCCTCGGTCCGCAGCACCATTGGCACCTTCGCCTTGCCGCCGAACATATAGCGATTGTATGCGCCGACGTGGACGAGCTGGTCCATCGCTATCGTGATAAAGTCCACATACATAATCTCAGCCACAGGCCGCATCCCGCGAAGCGCCGCACCGACTGCGGCGCCGGCAATGGCCGCCTCGGATATCGCGGTGTCAATGACTCTTTCGGTGCCGAACTCAGTTAGTAATCCGCGGGTCGCCTGATATGCCCCGCCGTAAAGGCCGACATCCTCGCCCATCACAATAACGTTTTTGTCTCTTTTAATCTCTTCCGCCTGGGCCATCGACACCGCCTGGGCGATTGAGATAATATCCATACCGAATTTGGACTTGATTTCGGCTCTGGCGTGTTCGGCTGCTTCCTTTTTGGTTTTGGCGCCGGATGAAGCCACAATTGCATCGAAGACGGCGGTCGCTTCCATTACCTTTGCAGACATCTCTTTCTCGGCCTTGATAAGCTGGGCCGGATATGTCTCTTTGACATAGACATCTTTAGTTAAATCCGCGATATTCGGCCAGGGACTGTCCATAGCGAACTTTGTGGCGGTTTCGATTGTCGCAAAGGCCTTATCCTTTATCCGGTTCAGTTCCTGTTGTGTGCAGAGCTTTCCGGCCAGGAGCTTTTCACTCAAAACAATAATCGGGTCGCGCTCATGCCAGCATTTTTCCTCTGCCTTGGTTCGATACGCACGCGGGTCGCTTCGGCTGTGGCCATACCAGCGATAGGTCTTCGCCTCAATCATTGTCACCTGGCAATCTTTCCTTGCCCGTTCGACGCCCGTTCGCACCGCAAGAAAAACTGCGACGGCATCCTGGCCGTCCACAATCATAGCCGGCACATCATAAGCGGCTGCCCTTACTGCGATATCCACGATGTTGCTGGCCTTTAAGGTGCCTTCGACCTCGCTGCCGCAAAACGGCACGCTCATTCCGTAAAGGTTATTTTCGATTATCGCCACCATTGGCACCTTGAAGGTTGATGCCATATTCATCGATTCATGAAAGCTGCCGCAGTTGGTTGACCCGTCGCCGAAAAATGAGAGCACAACCTTGCCGGTCTTTTTGTATTTTTCCGCAAACGCCGCCCCCACGGCCGGCGCCTGGTTGCCGCCGACAATGCCGGTCGAGCCGAGATTATTATTTTTTTCCACCTCGGCGATGTGCATTGAGCCGCCCCTGCCTTTGCAGTAGCCGGTCTCCTTGCCCATCAGCTCGGCCATCATCTGGTTCCAGTGGTTCTGGCGGTCCTGTTCACTGTCGCAATATTTATTGCCGATGGCGCCGCAGTGCCCGTGTCCGCGGTGCGTCGATGCAATGACGTCTCCGCGCTCTATCGCCGCGATGGCGCCGACTGCAACCGCCTCCTCGCCGGCGTAAAGATGCGATGCGCCTTTGATAATGTTCTGGCCCAGCAGGTCATAAACCTTCTCCTCAAAGAACCGAATCTCATAAATGGTCCGCAGCCAGTCCTTTACATCATCGAGGCGGATGGCCTTGTCCTTGATGAGGTCTCTTAACTTCGGAACCGGTTTTTTCCGGGTGTCCTCAATACAAAAATTCATACAACTGGTCTCCAAAAATGCTTCTTGGGACACAACACGTCTTTTTGGGTCCCTTCGGCGGTATTAAAGGCCGTTAGTATAGCACATTTTCTTATAGAAAAGCAACTTTAAAACTCTTGTGAAGGCCCAATTTTTGTGGCTTTTTAAGAGCATTTATGAAACAATGGGCTTGTTGAAATCTGTGCCGAGGCATAAGATAATGGTCAATAAAGCTTCGAATATTTCTGATTTTGTGATAAAATGCCTGGAGTGCTGGGTAACAAGTAGCAAAGGACATCAGAAGTATAATAACGTACGATGAGTGATAATGCCTCCAGGGGTGATTTACTTTTTGAAGCTCTGACGCCGCTCGGTTTTCGTGTGCAGGTGAGTCGCTCTCATTGGGAACTGATTATCACTGTTAAGCATCCGGTGATGACAGGCCGTGAAGTGGATGTAAAAGAGACGCTGGAGAAGCCGGACGAAATTCGAACCAGTCGCAGCGATCTGGCGGTATATCTGTTTTATTCATCGGAACGTAAAGGCCGATGGTTTGTGTTGTAACCAGGCGATTGAACGGTAATGGTTTCTTGATAACTGCTTATCCGACTGACGCGATAAAAGAAGGGGTACGTGTATGGCCGAAGTGAAAGTGTATTATGACCGGGCAGGTAACACACTTACCGTCTGGTTTGGCAATCCACAGGACGAGCATATTTGTGAAGAAACAGGCGATGAAGTAGTTCTGATGAAGGACAAATCGGGCCGAGTCATCGGATTTGAGAAACTGAATTTATTAGCCCAATTAGGTGTAACACCTCAACCAATACGGGTTGCTTTTGAAGCACTGACCAGTTGAAAGCGAGCATAAGCCCTAAAAAGCGGCGTATCTCATGCCTGATGCTGCCACTTGTCGTGACACTGTGCGTTTTGTCCCGTCTAAAGCCGGACCTATCGGCTTCTGTGTTCCCTCGGCCCCTCGACTTTGCTCCCCGCTTCGCCCTAAACAGTGGGGCTTCGCAGGGCAAGCAGGGCAGGCTTTGCTCGGGACCTTCGCTGCGCTGCGGTTTAGGTTTTTGGAGTTGGGCTTGACGGCAAGCGTAATTTCAGTATAATGCCGAGTAGAATGCGTGTTAATCGAGCCAAAGTGGAGATTTATATATGCTCACGAAATATCTCGAAGCCGCGATGAGACACGCGCATTATGAAATTCTCGCCGATGACGGCACCTATTACGGAGAGATCCCGAAATGTCGAGGTGCGTATGCAAATGCCCCGACATTAGAGGAATGCCGAAGCGAGCTGGAACAGGCGCTCGAAGATTGGCTGCTCTTTCGAATCTACAAAAACCTTGCATTACCTAAAATTGACGGGATAGAACTGACCGTGAAGAAGGAGATCGCGGCCTGATGCCTGCGTTTGGTCCCATTTCACGGAAGGATTTGGTCCGCTGTCTGCGCAAGATGGGTTTTGACGGGCCTACTCAGGCGGCAAGCATCAGTTTATGCTTAAAGGTGATGTGACGCTGACCATACCCAATCCGCACAAAGACGACATTAGCCGCGAACTGTTGGCCCGTGTTCTGCGCCAAGCGGGAATCTCCCGTAAGGAATGGGAACAACTTGACTAACCAGCATCTACAGCGGACATCGTGGGTTCAGTTCTTGAGCCGCAGAGTAACCCTCTGCATTTTGTCCCGTCTGAAGAAAATCGGCGTGCGGCCTGTGGTGAGCTTGGTCGTTGGTTCGGGTTGTATTCTTCGTTGCGATTGTAATCGTGAGGCTGCTTCTTACTCTTTTTGTGGGAACATGGGAAGCCGTTATGCGAAAGGGAAGTGATACTATGCCGAGGAGGTATTTGGCATTCGACATCGAAACGGCTAAGGCGGTTCCGGGTGAAGACTTCGATTGGAAACCACACCGTCCTTTGGGAATTTCCTGTGCTGCTGCATTTCCGTGTGACGCTAAAGAACCGATAGTCTGGTTCGGAAAGAACCCTGATGGGACGCCTGCGCATTGCATGTCGCGAGGTGAGGCAGCGAA
>Ga0315279_10011508_pt1 | contig 10219 bp, 7 predicted proteins | sample YL17G06_20_MG_FD_203694 | JGI IMG/M metagenome (GOLD analysis project Ga0315279, IMG submission 203694) | Sediment microbial communities from Yellowstone Lake, YNP, Wyoming, USA - YL17G06_20 | ecosystem: Environmental > Aquatic > Freshwater > Lake > Sediment | place: USA: Wyoming | collected...
AGCAGGGCCTCTTGGTGGTGATGCGCAGGGTGTGGTCGTCCGCCACCTCTATCTTGTCGATGGTCTCCCACTGGTAGCGGCGGTAGTAGAGGGCGCGCTTGGGGCTATCGAGGTTGAGCTGGCGCTCGATGCTGAACTTGACGTCCTCGGCGGTCACCGGCCGGCCGGCGGTGTTCGGCCAGTCTTGACGGATCTTGGGGGTATCGTGGAAGCGGGCGTTCGGGCGGAGACGGACTACGTACGTAAGGTTGTCCACCTGTTCCGGCATGGCGGGGTTGCCCTGGGCGTCGCAGGAGAGATCAGGCCACATGATCTGCTCGATCTCGTCGAAGTAGTTGAGGACCTTGCTGAAGATGTAGGACTGGGTGGTCATCATAGGGCCGAGGCGGGTCTGGTGGGGATCGCGGGTGTCCAGGACCAGGGAGTCGTAGTTGAAGCTGCGGTAGGTGCCACCCCGGCTGCCCACGGCAGTGAGGAATGATTGACTACCCGCCGCCGTAGGTGAAGCGGTCGCTGGGCCCTCTTCGCCACCCCCGCAGCCGGCGGCGGCCAGCCCGGCGGCACCGGCGCCGGCGGCCACCGCCCCTGCCAGCAGACGCCGGCGGCTGAGCCTCTGAGCCCGCAGTCTCATCCAGTAGCTGTCGCCCTGGCCCATGGAGCTACCTCGTCCCCTGTCCCACGGCCTCAGTTGACATCCCCTACGCTAGCGGTGACCCGGTCCCGTATCACCGTCGCCATGTCGCCATAAGAGTAGTGATCATTGCCTACGATCTCAAGTGCCATTCGGTTATGGGTACGTTACGGAGGTATTGAGCGAGCGGTCGCCACAGACGGCGGCTGAGCCCCTGGTGCACCGTCTGTAGCGATTGCGACCCGTGCTATGGCATGGTCAACAGCCTTCGACCTGGAAAGCCGCGGCCGCCGGACGCGGCTTCCCACCGCGGTAATGACGGGAGGGCCGGGGGAGCCAGATTTCGGCCATTGCTTCGCCCGGAACCAGCGAAGCGTCGGCACCTTTTCTAACCCCTCTCTGCTGTTGACACCGGCCGCGAGTCAAGACTAGATTGCGTATGAGCACCCATCAATCGAGGTTGCACCATGCTTTGCGTTCGCCCCGACGCCGACGGCCAGCACTCCCTTACCCCCGAGGAGGCCGGCTGGAGCTACATAGGCTTCCTGGTGCGCCGCCTGGTCCCACGCCAGCCCCTCGCCCTCGAGACCGGGATCTCCGAGGCAGCTATCGTGGTCCTGAACGGCGTCATCGACGTGCGCTCCAACGTGGGTGAGTGGCCGGCCGTCGGGCGGCGCCAGGACATCTTCGAGGGACCTCCCTTCGCTCTCTACCTGCCGCCGGGCACGAACGCGGAGGTCACCTCCTCGGATGGCGCCGCCGTGGCCGTGGGCCTGGCGCGAAGCGAACGGGAGGGTGTCCCACGGTTGATCCGGCCGGAAGACATCGCCGTTGAGCTGCGAGGCGCGGGTAACGCCAGCCGCACCATCTACCACGTCATCCCGCCGGAGTTCCCCGCCCACCGGCTGCTGGTAGTCGAGGTGCTGACGCCGCCGGGTCACTGGTCCAGCTACCCACCCCACAAGCACGACGAGGATCGTCCGCCCCAGGAGGTGGACCTGGAGGAGATCTACTATCACCGCCAGGACAGCCCCCACGGGTTCGCCTTCCAGCGGGTGTACACGGACGAGCGCGACCTGGACGAGACGTTGACGGTGGAGGACGGCGACCTGGTCCTGGTGCCCAGGGGCTATCACGTCGTGGCCCAGGCCTACGGCTACCGCGGCTATTATCTCAACGTCCTCGCCGGCGACCGGCGCTCCATGGCTGGTACCGACGACGACGCCCACGCCTGGATCAGGAGACAGTGGGCGGCGGCGCCGCAAGACTAGCTCCCAGCACAGGTGGGACCATTGGACGTAGCCACTGTCGAAGAACTGAAGGAGACAGCGCGCCGCATACGCTGCCTGGTCCTGCGCAGCGTGCACCACGCCGGCGCCGGCCACATCGGCGGCCCCCTGTCGGCGGCCGAGATCCTGGCGGTCCTCTACTTTCGTGTCCTCCGCATCGACCCGACGCGGCCGGACTGGCCGGAACGCGACCGCTTCATCCTGAGCAAGGGGCACTCGTCCATTGGGCTATACTCGGCCCTTGCCATGCGCGGCTACTTCCCCGTCGAGGAGCTAAACACCTTCGACGCCATCAACTCCCGCCTCCAGGGCCATCCTGACATGACGCTGACGCCCGGAGTCGAAATGTCCACCGGCTCTTTGGGACAGGGCCTCTCGCCGGGGGTGGGCATGGCCCTCGGCGCCAGGCTGCGGGGCCTTTCCTTCCGCACGTGGGTCCTGCTGGGGGACGGCGAGATACAGGAGGGGCAGGTCTGGGAAGCGGCGGAGGTAGCCGCCCGCTATGGTCTGGACAGCCTCACCGCCATAGTTGACTACAATAAGCTGCCCCAGTTCACCTGGCCCGACTTCGGCGAAAAGGGCCGACAGCGGCCCACGACCAACCTGCCGGCCAAGTGGGAGGCCTTCGGCTGGCACGTCCTCGAAGCCGACGGCCACGACGTCGAATCACTCCTCAAGTCCTGCGCCCTGGCCCAGGAGACTGTCGGGCGTCCCTCGGTCATCATCGCCCACACCGTCAAGGGCAAAGGCGTCTCCTTCATGGAAAACAACTTCGTCTGGCACGCCCACCCCCTGTCCGAGGAGGACCTGCGGCGTGGCCTGCTGGAACTGGGAGAGCAGCCGTGAGCTACGCCATCGGCGAGCAGGTGGCCCTGCGGCAGGTCTTCGGCGAGACGCTGGTCGAGCTGGGGGGCCTCTACCCCGACCTGCTGGTGCTGGACGGTGACCTGGCCAACTCCACCCTGGCGGATCAGTTCGCCCGGGCCTACCCCGACCGTTTCCTGGCCATGGGCATCGCCGAGCAGAACATGGCAGGCACCGCAGCCGGGCTCGCCACCCTTGGGTTCATCCCCTGGATCTCCACCTTCGCGGCCTTCGCGGCCAAGCGGGACCTGGACCAGGTACGGGTCGTCATCGCCCAGCCCGCCCTCAACGTCAAGATCCAGGGCGCCTACTCCGGCCTGCTGACCGGCTTCACCGGGAAGACCCACCAATCAGTCGAAGACATCGCCGTCTTCCGGGCCATGCCAAACATGACGGTGCTGGCCCCAGCCGACGCCGTCGAGGCCCGCCTGGCCATGCACGCCGCCACCGTCCACCGCGGCCCCGTCTACCTGCAGATGACCCGAGACCCCAGTCCGGTGATATTCGGGCCGGACCACCGCTTCGAGATTGGCAGAGGCTATGTGGTGCGGGAGGGCAAGGACGTCGCCATCATCTCGACCGGCGTCCAGACTACTCGCGCCCTGCAGGCGGCTGACATCCTGGCCGCCGAAGGGGTCTCCACGCACCTGCTCCACATGCCGACGCTGAAGCCCTTCGATGAGCAGGCGGTGGTCGAAGCCGCCGCGCGGACAGGGGCGGTGGTCACAGCGGAGGACCACACCATCATCGGCGGTCTGGGAGGCGCGGTAGCAGAGGTCCTGGGCGAGCAGCACCCCACGCCCATGCGCCGCGTTGGCCTCCGCGACACCTTCGGGGAGTCCGGTCCCAACGAGGCGCTCCTGGAGAAGTACGGCCTGACGGCGCGCCACGTGGCGACGGCGGCTCGGGAGCTGCTGAAGTCCCTCAAGGGATAGCTGTGGTGGTAGTGAGGCGCTGGCTGCGGGGACACGGGGCCTAGGCCGCGGGTCGCGTGACCAGCAGGCCGTGCAGCCTCTGCAGAAGGTCGTCGGCGCTCATCCCGTCCTGAGGGTAGAAGACCATTGCGGCTCGCCACTGGCGCGGTTTCTCTTCCTCGTCAAAGAGCACCGAGTTGAGAGTCTTCACCAGGCGCCTCGCCGCCGCTTCTCCGTCTGACCCGGCTGTCTCAGAAAAAAGCACCAGCAGCCTGCCGGCCTGGTCCACTGTTGCAGAGTCGGTAGTGCGAAGATGGCCGCGGACGGCGCGGCCCACTTTCCCTCGGAACGCTGTGTCCAGATAGGCTGCAAAGCCATCGGGCTCCAGCGCGCACAGGGTCAGCATGCGCCCATGCCTCTGTGCCCGCTGAATCTCCTCCGTTAGACGCGCCAAGAAGAGCCAGAAGCGCGGCAGCGCCGTCTCAGGGTCCATTAGCGACTCCAGGAATCCTTCCGCTGATCCGCCGTGCTCACGAACGACGGCTGGCACCTGAGACCGACCGAGGGCCCAGACATAGCGAAGTTCCAGGGCGAAGAATATGCCGGCGAGGCCTAGAGACAGGAACAGCCCGACGGCACCGTACGTGTGGTCTTCGAGTGCCACCAGTAGAGCGCCCGATATGACCACGGCGACGAACGTGACAGCCCAAGCCAGCCTGGCCAGCGTGGGCGACGGTGCCGCTGGACTCTCCATTTTGGATGCCTCAGCGAGATTATCGACTGAGCGGCGCGCGAGAGTACCCTTGCCCTCGACCTTGCAGTCGCGAGGAAAGCCCTGGGCAAATCACCGGGCAAAGCTGACCTCTAGCCACGGTCGCAGAAGTGGATCAGGATGGTTGCTACCGTAGAAGGTGGCGATGATGTCCCCACCGGCAGCGGGTGCCGTCAGAATGAGTCCGTAGTTCTCAGACTCGCCTTCGAGCCATTCTCGCATCAGGGGCGTGATGTCCAGCACCTTCCACCCAGCGCTCTTGGCGTCGATGCTTGTTGCCAGCGCGGCGTCGAACCGGCCCCCAAAGACAGATTCCCAGGTGGCGGCGGTCGGATCCCACGGAGCGGTCACTCGATTCACTGTCACCGTCTCACCCGTTCCGGCCGATGACGCCATGTAGATGTGAAGGGCGGCGCGCTCGAGCGTGCCCGACCCCATCAACCCCGCGGGACTGATGGCGATGAGGATGCGCTCTCGACGACCGACCTCGTTGGACACATACATCTCGCCCGCGACCGCGTAGTTCGTATTCATGGCCTCCTCGGCGATGTACGTATCGGCGTCAGGATAAGGCCCGAAGCGGACGACGACGCTGCTCCTGGAAGAGGCCGGCGGAGGGGAAGGTTCTGCCGTCGACTCCAGGGGTGGAGTCGGCGTGGAGTCCCCAGGCGGTTCCCCCGCTGGGCCTGTGGCCGCCGGAGTCAGAAGCCCGTTGGGCGTGGGCACTGCCTGCCAGTCTGGCAGTGAGGAGAATACCGGTACGAACTCCAGATCTTCCCAGGAGAACTGAACGGCGAGTTGCACCTCGTCCTCGTGGGCCTGCTCCGATACGCTCGGCTCCAAGGCGGGCAGATATAACGGCGCCTCCTCGCGGTGGTAGCCCGCTTCCAGCTCTGATCTGAGATCGACAGGAAGACTCCCCGCTGCCAAATGCTCCAAGGCCAGGCTCGAGGCAAGCCAGACACTCCCCACACAGATGCTTGCCAATCCCAGGATGAGGCACAAGCCAAGCAGAACCCGCCGCATCGCCCGCCTACTCTTACCTACGCGGCTTCCTGACGGCTCGAGTCAGCCATGGTCGGTGGCAAGCTGATCCCCTTGAGCAAGGGATCCGTGCGCCGCTGCGCTTCCCATGCAACGTAGATCTCCTCCAAGGCCATGACGACGGCTCCGTCAAAGAGAGCTCCGGCCTGCGCCCGCAACTGTGCGGCGGCCTCCTCTGGAGCCAGGGCCGGCCGGTACGGGCGGTCGGTGGTCAACGCATCATAGACATCGCAGACGGCGGCGATGCGGGCGACGAGCGGCAGTTTCGCGCTCCGAAGTCCCTGTGGGTAGCCGCTTCCGTCAAGCCGCTCGTGATGGCACAGTACGAAATCAAGCACTTCTTGGGCCAGGTTAAGCTCTCCGAGGATTCTGGCGCCCAGCAGTGTGTGCCCATCCACAACCAGGCGTTCCACATCCGAGAGACCTGACGGCTTCAGCAGAATGGCGTCGCGAATCCCTATCTTCCCGACATCATGCAAGTAGCCACCAATCAGTAGCGCGTCGAGCGTACTTTTGCCCAGCGCCAGCCGTGCACCCACGCGCCGGGCCAACTCGCCCACGCGTACAGAGTGCCCCGCAGTATAGGGGTCGCGAGCATCGACCACGGCTGTGAGTGTCTTGATGGTGTTGAAGTGATGCTCTCGAAGTTGCCGAGTGCGGGAGCGCAGGCTCGCGGTCATGTCATCAAAGGCTTTCGCGAGCACCGCGATCTCGTCCCCCCCCGCCACCGAGCTTCTCGCCGATAGGTTGCCGGAGGCAACCTTGCGTGCTGCTCGGACGAGCCGGCCAACGCGACCAGTGATGGCGTGCGCCAGCAGGTAGCCCGTCAGCAGCACCAGCAACATAGCCACGGCGAACACAGCGCTCATCTGCCAGCGGGTCACGCTGCCGGCCTGGAAGATGAACTGTGTTGGTAGCGCGACCGAGTAGAGACCCACAACCTGGTTGCGGATGATTAGCGGGCCGTAGGCGAGGTCATAGTCGCGCCTCCAAACGTTTCTGCTCTCCCGGGTCGTCTCCCCGTGCTTCCCTAGTATGGACTCCAGCGTGGACGAGCCTATCCCAAGGTTCACGTCTTCGCTTGGGCTCTTCCAGTCCGCGAAGGTGCTGGTGAGAGGTTGTCCTTTGAAGTCGTAGAATGTCACCTCCGCCAGCGCCTCCTCCCGTGCCTGTCTGGCCAAGCTGTCAAGATATGTCCCGACCAGCGCCACCCCCACGATCTCCGTGCCGGAGCGAACGGGCCCGGCGGTGAGGAAGGTTAGGCCCTCAGGGGTCTCCACGAGACCCGCGAACTTGTCACCGTGCTCATCCTCACCGGCTTCAAGCACGCCTTGTACTGGGGGCCATTGGCTCGTGTCGCCCGCGTCGACCGGCCGAAATGTTAGGTCAGCATCCGGCCCTTCCCTGGTTAGACCCAGTAAACGATTGCCGCCCCTGTCAACTATCTCAGCCCGCTCAAGGCCGAGATTCGTCATCAGGGGCTCGACCAGCGTGGTCAGGCTCTGCGTGTCTCCGGCGGCGACGGCCTGCCCTACACCTTCTGTGAAGGCAAGAGCACGCACACCTTCGAGGTGGTTTCGCTCCTTTCGCACCACAGAGTCGGCGGCCACGCGCCCCGCTTCGGCGAGTTGATTGTCGAAGCGCTCCTGAAGCGAGCCAGCCACGAGTGTGGTCACCATGTAAGTCCCGACTGCGCCCAAGAGCACGGTCAGGAATGCGTATGGAACGATGATCTTCCAGCTAAGGTGCCGGAGGGGTCGGCCACAGAGGGATCTCACTGCATCGGCGAGAGGCGCGATGCTTCCTACTCGTCTACCAACTCGGAGGCGGTCAGATAATCCGCGCACATGTGATTATCGGCTGCTCTATGGCGATTCATACCTGCTTCACCAAGACAGATAGCGAGATGTCACCCGTCTTCATGTCCCTATGCTGCCACCCGCTCATATTCGCTCAGAGGGGGCTTGGGGGGGCTCTGGCACGACGGCATTTCGAATCCATCCTGTGGCACCCCTCGACTCTGCATCCTACATCCCTCAGCGAGATTATCAACTGGGCGGCGCGCAAGAGTACCCTTGCCCTCGATCTCACAGTCGCGAAGAATGCCCTGGCCAAATCACCGGGCAAAGCTGAAGGGCCTGTTGAAGAAGCAGCCGCACGCCCTTCGACACGCTCAGGGCGAGCGGTTCTTAGATTCCGCTCATGGTGAGCCTATCGAACCACGAGCGGCCCACTTGGGTTTATCAACAGGCCCTGAAGGGATGCTCATCAACAGGACGGATCGCGCAAAGCGGCCTCAATCACCTCTACTGGCGCCTCGTCCGGAGCCGACGTCATCTGTGTCTCTTAGCCCGTGGAGCGGAGCGCCGTGTCAAGATCGGCGATGAGGTCCGCCGGATCCTCGAGCCCGATGCTGATGCGCATGATCCCGTCGCCCGCCCACGCGCGGATGGCCCTCTTCTGCTCGCCATTGAGGTAGGTCACGCTGTCCACGTACATTTCAGTGGGATAGTAGAACAGCAGGCTCTGATAGTCGCCCAGCGACGTAGCATAGGTGAACACACGCACCCGCTGGACGAGGTTCAGGGCGGTCTCGATGTCCATTTGGGCGACGACCATGCCCCCGAAACCCGACATCTGTTGGCGCGCCAGGTCGTGCTGCGGGTGGCTCTCCAGGCCAGGGTAGAGCACCCGCCTGATCTTCGGATGCTGCTCCAGGAAGCGGGCCACCGCCAGCGCGCTTTGCTGGTGCTTCTGCATACGCAGCGAGAGCGTGGCAAGGCCCCGGTTGATGAGCCAGGCGTTGAACGGGCTCATGGCGCCGCCGAGATGAATGAGCATGCCCTGGCGGATCCTGTGGATCTCCTCTCGGGCTCCCACCACTATCCCACCCAGGGCGTCGCCGTGCCCGCCCAGGTACTTGGTCATGCTGTGGAGGACGAAGTCCGCCCCGAGGGACAGCGGCCTCTGAAAGACCGGCGTAGCGAAGGTGCTGTCGACCACCAGCGGTACGCCCGCCTGGTGGGCGATACCGGCGACGGCAGCGATGTCTGTCAGGCGAAGGATGGGGTTGGCCGGGGTTTCGATGTACACGAGCCTGGTGTTGGGTCGCAGGGCCTTGCGCACAGCCTCCGCGTCGCTGGTGTCCACCAGGCTCACCTCGATGCCGTAGCGGCCAGCGTGCAGCCCGAGGAGCTCCGCGGTGCCCGCGTAGCACACGTCACTCGACACCACGTGGTCGCCAGCGCCCAGGAATGTGAACAGCACACTAGAGACGGCTGCCATGCCTGAGGCGAAGGCAACGCCCGCTTCCGCGCCCTCGAGCACGGCCGTCTTCTCCTCAAGCGTGCGTACCGAGGGGTTGCTCCAGCGGCTGTACACGTGTGGCGGCCGCTCCCCTTTCAGGAAGAGCGCGTCGATCAGACGGGGGCCCGGCTCGGGCAGCTTGAAGGTGGTGGTCATGTGGATGGGCGGTGTTACGGAGCCGGTGACGGGATCGGGTTCCTGGCCGGCATGGACAGCCTGCGTGTCGAATCGGTACTCGCTCATGCTACTTCCCTCTCGGAGTTACCCCCCGGGCTGCGGCGCCCCTACATCGAGCGGCCCACCACCGCCGCTCTCCTCCATCTTGATCCGTGGCAACCACTCCAGCCAGGACGGCAGGTACCAGTTCCAGTCTCCCAGGAGCTTCATGCTGGCGGGCAGGAGGATCGACCGGATCACCGTGGCGTCGAGCAGGATAGCGACGCCCAGGCCCACGCCGAACTGCTTGATAGCGATAAGCCGCGTGAAGGCGAATACGGCGAAGACTGCCACCATGATCGCTGCTGCACTGGTGATCGTCCCAGCGGTCTCCTTGATGCCAGCAGAGACCGCCTCCTCGTTGCTCAGCCCCTTCTCGTACAGCTCCTTGACCCGACTGAGGATAAACATGTGGTAGTCCATGGACAGGCCGAAGAGGATCGCGAACACGAACAGGGGCAGCCAGGACTCAATGATGCCGGTGGATTTGAAGCTAAGGACTCCCTCCAGCAGCCAGCCCCTCTGGAACACCAGCACCATTACCCCGTAGGCCGCGCCCACGGAAAGAAGGTTGAGGATAATCGCCTTGATGGGGATAACGATGGACCGGAACATGACCAGCAGGATGATGAAGGCCAGCCCGAGCACGAAGGCGAAGACGAACGGCGTCTTGAAGTAGATCAGCGCCTTGAAGTCGATGTTCCCTGCCGTCTCTCCGGTGACCAGGGCGCGGCCCGGGCTGCCGGCAAATGCAGGCCGCACGATGTCCTTGCGCAGGTGATTGACGGCATCGAGGGCCTTTTGTTCGCCGGTGTCGGCATTGACCGGGATCCGGATCACCTGCGTGTCGCCAGCGCTGTTGGTCTCGGTCTGGACGGGGACTCCGTATGAGGCGTCAGGGCTCTGCTCCGAGGTCGTCTCCGCTTCAACCACGCCCAGGACCTGCCTGACCGGGGACTGCACGTCCTCCGCAAACACGTTCCGATCGCGGCCAGCATCGACCACTACCACAGCAGGGGAGAACAGACCAATGGTGAAGTTGTCCTGCAGGGCGAGGACGGCCTTCTTGGCATCGACGGCATCTGGAAGACTCTTGGCACCGTTGAAGCCGAGGTTAAGGGTAGCCAGCGGTACCGCCAGCGCCACGAGGGCTATGGCGGTAACGGTGGCCATGATGCCGGGC
>Ga0315279_10011509_pt1 | contig 10218 bp, 4 predicted proteins | sample YL17G06_20_MG_FD_203694 | JGI IMG/M metagenome (GOLD analysis project Ga0315279, IMG submission 203694) | Sediment microbial communities from Yellowstone Lake, YNP, Wyoming, USA - YL17G06_20 | ecosystem: Environmental > Aquatic > Freshwater > Lake > Sediment | place: USA: Wyoming | collected...
TGAAGTCGCCATTCACGTCGCCAAGAATCGTCACCGTGACCCAGCCATCCGTTAAATCGTTGTCCGCTGTATACGTTTCGCCTGAAACAGGCCAAGCATAAGCGCTTATCGTGTAGTTGCCCTTAGCAAAGCCAGAAGTGTCCCATGTGAACGTGACTGTCGCAGAGCTACCAGCTGTTAAGGTAACGTTTTCTGATCCTATGACGGTTGAGTTGGCGTAGGCTGTGACGTTGAAGGTTTCTGTGAAGTTGCCTTGATTCTCGACCACTATGTCCACGGATGCTGGGTAGTCCTGCCCCACCACCGTCTTGGAAGCTGCTACTGCTGACGTGGCTATGTCATAGTGATTGTAGATTCCCGCTGTTCGGGCGTTGTTTGACGTGTCAACCTCGTCTGGGAGGTCGGCTGCGTATGCCGTTATGATGTAGTTGCCTTTTGGAAGAACAAGCGAAGTGTTTAAGTTGATGTCCTCGTTGCACCTCAAATCTGGCACAGTGTACGTTGCCATAAGCGTCGAGTTGGCGTAGACGGCTACGTTGGCGAAGCTTAAAGGCAGGGTTCCGTTGTTCCTCAACGTAATGCTTGCCTGAACATGATTCATTTCCGAGACGATCGAGTTCTCAACTGTGAGTCCCGTCACCGTGATGTCGTTTCTCACCTCGACGGTTTCAACGGGGCTGTCTGTTCCCTTGCCAAGCCAATCAACCGCTGAAACGTAGTATCTCACTGTTGTGGGACCCGTCCCGTAGTACGCTGTTCCGCGGTAAAGCGTCGCGTTCAGGGTGTCTCCGGACATCCACTGCATCGTCTGGTTCTGCCACTCGCCATAGTCAACCGAGTAGTGGAGAACAGTCTCCATTATTCCCGACGGGTCGCTAACCGTGGCATTCAGCACTAGGTGTCCATCGGGTGTCACGGTCGGAGTCTCTATAGATTCGATGGTTGGAGGCTTGCTGCTTGCGGATGCGAAGTATATGAACTGCCAGATCATCTGGCCTGTGGCGTTCTTGTAAGCTCTTAAGGTGACTTTGCCTATGTCGCCTTCTTTGGCGTCTGGTGGAGCAGTGATGTTGACGTTGACTATCTGCGGCGTCTCAAAGAACGTGCCGACTGAAGGATTCACACTGTAGGTCCAGCCCGGCGGCAAATCCGTCTCTGCCACAAGGTACACGAACGATCCGCCAGTCAGGTTCCACGTGAAGGTGGCAGTATTGTTGGCGACGATGTATTGGCCGTTCTGACACATCCAAATGTCTATTTCGCTAATCGTCAGCTGCTGTCTGTGGGTTCCGCATACCGTTAGGTTCAGGGTGTATGTCCCCGCGGTGGTTCCAGGCTGGAACATGAGCCACAGCGGCACCTGCACCCCTCCATTTTGAGGCAGGTAGAAATTGTAAAAGTCAGAGCCAGGCTGGTTTACACATAGGCGAATTGTTCCGTTTCGTGAACCTACGACTCTTAAGCCGCCTTCGAAGCCTGTAGAAACGATTGAAACGTTGCCGATGTTGGTGAGTAAGGCCTGAAGGTTGCGGTCAAAGGTGAATAAGGATGGGTTGACAACCAGGGTTTCTGGGCAGGTCACGTTAACGTCAGGGCATGCCACGCTTTCGAATAGCCTGACCACGCCTTCTGTCCTATTGTTGTCTCCAACATCAACTTCGGCGGCAAGCGGGGTGATGGATGCAGTCAAGTTATAGTCTCCCGCTGCCACGCCTGCCGTATTCCATTCAAAGACTGCCTTCACTGATGAGTATCTGCTAATGATTATGTTTCTGGTTTCAATTGTGACTTCGTCACCTATGACTGAAAGGTCCGTGTCGGAATAGAGTGTGAGATTCGCTGTTTCAGCTTTGTTTCCCTGGTTTTGCAGGTAGACTTCAATCGTGACAGGACCGCCTACGTAGAAAGCCTCTTGCGTTGGGCATACCTGTGTAACCGCCAGGTCAGGAATAATTGGCACGATCTGGATCGGGCCGTCGACATACATGTTGTTTGTTTCATTCCAGTCTGGGAGCAGAATTGTTGCTTTGGCAGAGATTACCAGGTTTCCTGGGTAAGCGTCTTTTGTATCCCAAACGTATTCAACTGTTGTGCTTGCTTGTGAGGGCAGAATCACTTGGCGCGTTCCTATCACTTGTTCGTCGGCCATCGTTGACGTGTCTGCGTCCGCGTAGATTGTTATGGCAACATTTTCAAGGGTCGTTCCATTGTTGAGGACGTCGACCTGAACGCCTACAAGATCACCTGGGGTTGCGTTGCTCTGAGAAAGGCGTACGTCTGTCACTGCCACGTCGCGGTAAATTTGTAGCGCGTCGACTACTTCTAAGTGTATGAATTCCAAGTTGCTGTCCAATAGGAAGGTTTTCGATCCTTCACCTTCCAGCGGTCTTGAAAAGCTCAGGGAAGTTGTGCCGAGGGTTTTTGGTTGAAATTCGATTTGGCATAGCACTCCACTTCCGTTGAAAGTGGACTGTGCGCCGAGAAGAGAGGCACCGCAGAGCACGTAACCAGCAGTGTTGTCTATGAGAGTAACAGGGCTGGAGGATTTGCCGTAGAAAACGTATTCTGGTGACCAGGGATGCCATGCGTTCGTGGCGTTAAGGATGGTCGCGTTGAAAAGCAGCATTGTTTGCCACGCGTAAAGGTCGGTGACATTGGTCACAGTAATGGTCACATTGAATTTTTCGAAGGAGACCACAGACACGTTTGAAGGTGTCACTGAGATCAGAGCGGCTAGAGACTGTCCTTGAATGGAAGCGAGCAAGAGGCCGTTTTGCAGTATTGAACTGAACAACAAAGCAATGACAAAGATAACTTGCATTTTCTCCTTTGGCCTTCGATATGTCATTACGGGTACACCCCCCAACCGAAATATTTGGTTAGTCCGGATATGTCTTTACCGTCCACCCTATAGTCGCCGTTAATGTCGGAATACTTGCCCCATTTGTTCCAAGACGGAATGCCAGGATAGGCTCCAAACGCTTTGCATGCTAAGGCTAGGTCTTTGACGTCGACCATAATGTCTGGTGCAGGCAAAGATAGATCGACATGATAGGAGCCAGTAATGTCTTCTTTGATGGTTATCCAGACAGTGGCTGTTATGTTTATCCATTGGCTGAGCCATGGGTTGGCGTCGAAAGCGTCAAGCATGCTCGGTCCTTTAACGTGGACTGCCACGGTCATGTTGTGTTTGCCTGCAGCCATGTTCAATGAGAACGTTTCGACCTCAGGCACGATTGTGCCGTTTGGCAGCCTTGTGATGTTGAGGTCAACTGGGAATCCGCCTTGCAGTACGTTGTCAACGTACACGTACTTGTTTATTGTCAAGTAGCTTCCAGCACTCTGGTTTGCCCACAGGTTGCTGATGGATACAGTCCAGTTAACATAGATCCACTTTATGCTTGGATTTGGCAGGTTAATCTTCGCCTTGTAGTCGTCAGCATGCACATTCACATGGACTGGGCAATAGGCGTGATATCCAGGCGAAGTGATCAGTGACGAGGCATAGTTGCTGTTCGGCGGAGCTAAGTCCGTCTTGACAGCGCTGCCTGGCGTGTTTGCAACCATGACCAGCGAATTACCTGCGGTCAATTTCAGGTAGCGGAATGGTCCTGATCCGATCAGGTTCGGGTCAGGGGCAAATTGTGATGGATTGCCTGTTTCGATGATTGGTTTCCAAATGTGTTTGGGCACGATGTAGAAACCTCCCAGCGTCCATCCTTCAGTCAAGAAGCTTGCGACGTCCCAGAGGATTTCCACAGTGTATGCGTCAATTTGCTTTAATGAGCGCACTTGTTCTCCTGTGGGCCACCACCATGGTGGTTGGTATCCGTTGGCAATCAGCAATGGTCCTGCTTCAACAAAGCTGAAGATCACGTCTGCGATAGTTACTGGTGTGCCGTCTTGGAATCTGGCGTCAGGCCTCAAGGTGACGGTGACTTTGGACTTGTTCGTGCCTGCAACCAGGTCGTACCATACGCCGACTTCCCAGTTTTTGACGAGGTCGCCTCTCCATATTGACAAGTCATAGGGGTCTCGATAGCCCATGCTGTCGTACATGGCACCTAGCACTATGCTGTCCCAATACCATTCTGAGTAGAATGGGTTGATGTGCTTTGGATACTGTTGTTCTTTCCAGCCGTATCTGAGGGTCATGTTGCCCAAGCCGTAAGGCGTGCCGTCTGGATAGGCATTTAACAAGGTGAACCAGCTGTTGTCACCAAAGCCCATTTGGTTTGCGAAGCCTAACCATTCGCGTTTGCTGTTATCTGCCTTGCGCCTGTAGAGGTTCTCTCCATCGTCGACAGTCTTTATCGTTGCATCGTTGCCGCCAGTGTACCATTTGCTGTGCGCCTTGAAAGCGTTGTTGCTGTGCAATGGTATTTGAGCAGCGATGGCCTCAAACCTTTCCTGCCATAGCCACGCGGCTGCCTTGGCGTCAGCTGCGTTCAACGCAAATCTGACCTTCTCTGATTCATCGTTCAGGACTGGGTCGTTGAGGGCTGCAGTGTTGGGGCAGCTGCTTTCGGGGTCGTCCCAATAGCTGCTGTAATGGTACAAGTCGTACAGGTAGTCAGGGTCTGGACCAATAAAGATCCAGCCTAAAGTAGTAATGTGGTAGCGCTTGTCCAACATAACCTGCTGATAGTTATCACCACCAGTTCTTTCTCCAGTATCGGCTCCGTCGAACGCGAAGTTCATGCCCTGTAATTCAGTATAGATCATTTCGCCAGCTTTCTTTCGGTAAGCATCCTGTCTCCAAGTCATCTTGAGCACACATGCTTCTTTTTCACCAGCGTCTACGACATTGTTGTCGTTTCTGTCCCAGTATCTTGTCCATGGGTTAGTAGTCGTGTCTTGCTTGATCTTGCCCAAGGCAAATTGGGCTTCTGCAAGAGTCCGGCTATAAGTATAGCCAGTTAAACCTGGCCATATGTAGTCACCCATGTAGCTTGGAACAGGCGACAATATAGGTATGCCTGAAGCGCCAAGGAAGGCGGTGAACGTTGCTCTGTCGAACAGGTTTCCAACTCCGAGCCTGAAGAAAATGTTGTTGGATATCGGTGGGATGCCGTTAACTTGGTCGTACACGGGGTTCGGTCGGTTTCCCACAGACCCATCTCCCATCAATGGGTTCGGGTTGTAGTTGAAGTCAACAGTGTAGAAGCCATTCTCACCGCCAGTGCTCACTACCACCACGTTTGGGTCCCCAGAGAATATTGTACGCCAAGCTGCCGTCAAGGGCCAATCAGTGATGTCAATTTCTCCCCTTGCAAGTGCATCCCATTCTGCTGTCTCACCAGGATATAGCTTGATAAGCAGTTTATCCGCTCTAGGCCCAAATTCCTCATACGTAGTGCCCTCTGAATATGCTTTAACTGGTTGATTGTGTAATGCCATCGTCAACATGCTCGTTAACAGCAGTACAAGCATTATTCCAGAAACTGTCTTCTTCTCCATAAACACTATTCTCCCTTCTCCTGCACAACCACAAGTATACTCTTGAGACAATTTAAGTCTTATGAAAACATCCTCTATGCATATTCAACCAGTTTTTTAATCATCTGATAATTGAGCAAACATTTTGTCTAAGCCTATAAATACTCTGCTTAACGTTCCATTTCCAACAATGCAGTGTTAACCAACAGCAAGACGAGTGTAAGCTACTCGTAAAGCAACAAGTAAACCTATTCCTAAGGAGTGCCTAGTCCCAAAGTGAAATCAGTAGCAGAGACAAGAGACTTCCAACGTCTCAAATCTCCCGCCGGCGGAGACTGTGGTGAAACCTTTGAGCAGATAACTGAGCCGCAACTGCTAAGTTACCTTAAGGCTGGCTGGAGCATCGTGGAAAAACTTAGCAGCGGGCAGGTGATAGTCAAACGGGAGTAGTTCGATGTTATCCCGTAAAGGTGCAAGGCGCTGCCAACTTGGCAATTCTGCACCTCTAGGTCGTTTCGTTACGCGGGTGTTAAGACCTTCACACCCATTTGACAGTTAGGCGTTAGCCACTTTTTCTGCACCTACCTAGAACTGACACGGGAGTGATGCTCTCAACTCCCTTTACTCATCTGGCGCTCACTTTAATCTGCCGGGCAGAGTTGGCATTATACTTTTCAGTGGGCGGTTAAGTGCTTACGGTTGACAACCATCACAACAAAGTTTAGAACGGTGAACACGGCCGCGCGACACTTAGTAGCCCGTTGACCGTCCTTAACGTTAATACTCTCGTGTGTAGTGTTACTACGACGGTGTGTAGTGCCACTACGACCTGACATTAACGGCTGTACGTTAGTTAGTACGTGCGGCGCTGTTGTTGCTGTCGTTAGTACGTAGTAGTACACTAGGCACAGCGTTGTTGTTATTAGTACGTACACTAGGCGTAGCGTCGTTATTACTTACGTACGTAGTAGGCATCCTAGGTTACTTAATAACGCCGTACGTGTGTACGTAGAAGAATCTTGAGAGAAAAAAGTTTGTATTAGCTCGCAAGTCTCCAATAATCGGGCAAGCGGCCTTTGAAAAGCAAGCGGCATGGCTTGTGGGTGTCGTTCGCACGTACTTCTCACAGGGACAGGCTAACGGTAGGCGGCGAGATAAAAAATCACGATGAAGACTAGTGTTGGGTTAAAGGCTTAGTTCAACCTTGTTTATTTATTTTCAAATTGTTGAGCAGTACCTACTTGATGCACACCTTGCCGCCAGCCTTGAAAAATAAAAAAGATTTTCGTGCGTTAGACACTCTGCGTGAGAAGATTGTGTGAACCACACCCACTTGAAGTTATTCTGCGCCTTACCTTAAACCCGCCACTTCTCATATATCTTAAGCTGCTTGTTCAAAGTGTCTATGTTGATGCATGCGCGGTATCTGCTTTTGTGTCTTTCTATTGCATACCCCCCAATCAGATTGCGAATCATTTCGGCAACTTTCAAACTTGAGTAAGTTTCCCCCATTTTCGCGCTGAAACGCTCGGCAATGTCAGTCAACTTCATTACGCCAAAAAGCTCGCCAGAGTGCAACTCTTTCAGGGTTTCAAGCAGTTTCAGGTTTCTATTAAAGTCTCTGACAGCGGGGATTTTGGCAAACTCTTCATCTGTCCATTTTTTCTTTTCAGCCACCGTATAGTCACCTCCTGTGAGTTTGAAGCGCGAACTTATTTCTCGCTCCTCCGCTTCACTGGTTAACCTACTGTCTTTCTTTTTTGATAGATGATAGGTCAATGTTGAAGTGATAGGAGTCACTTTTGAACAGCAACTTCATAACCGTTGCGCACCAGCCATGGGACAATGTGATTATACGCATCATTGTACGATAAACCCAACTTAGAAGCAACCCACTTCACAGTAACAGGCGTTTTCTTGTCAAACTTGATATGTATGTCTAACCTTGTCCAATCTTTAAAAACAACTTCATCGGGGTCGCCACCGCATCGGCGTTCCGTGTCTTCGTGCTGCCGTTGCTCTCTTTGTTTTTCAATCATGTAGTAAAAAATCCATAGCTCATCGTTAGTCAACTTCTGCATAGGCTCAAAGTATTCGTTCCAGTAGTTGCCAAGTTTTGTTTTTGCACTTTCAAAGTTTTTCTCATCATCAACGTGGCCAAAGTCTCTGTCTGGGTCAAGTTGAGACTCCAATTCCCACCAAGCCTGCTTAAGTTCTTCATCTTTATCATGTGTTATAAAGAACTGATTACGCATCCGCAACAACCTTTTACTCTCAGGCGTAACCGTAGGCTCAGGCTGTTCTGCCTCTTTTGGCTTAATGCTTTCAATGTGCGCCTTGAGCAAGTCAATCATAAAGTCGTTTATGCTCACGTCTTTAACATTTTCCTTGAGCCACTTGTGAAGGTCTTCTGGCATTCGCACTATGAGTTGCTTCACCTTTTCAGTTGACATTACATTCACGTACTCCTATCATTTTCATGTTGACCTATCATCTATCACAAAAGAAAGACAGTAGGTTGCCGTGAGAAGCATGTGTAAACTCCTCCAATTTTTCGTAAGATTCTATGTTGTGGTTGGGTTTCTCAGTTTCCTCAGTAGGTCGCGCTACTCTCTTCGAGTGTATATTATTATTTTTTACCTGCTCGGCAGAAGTAAGGAAGACCGTTGAGGAACTTGAGGAACCCAACCAATTGTTGATTATTGAGATGTTTCGCCAGCATGGCGCAAGTTTATTTCCCACTTTTTTGCTTGCGCCTTGTATTTCTGGAATGTGTTGAGGAAGTTTCATTGAAAAAACATTTGAGGCGCACGATGGTAACTTCATCTGTTCGCAATATTTTAGGAACGCTTTGTAAACCACGTCTTTAGTAATAATGTTACCCTGCTGAGACTCTACGCAGTCCATCGCAAACGCTTTGACAGGGTCGCTTGCGCGGATATATTGCTCGCGAGTTTCCTCAACAGTTTTGCCCGTGCTGAACCTTCCATTTTTGAGCAGTCTCTCTAACCCTTCAAGTGCCCAATTGAAAAATCCGCTTAACTCCTCCTCGGTTGTTAATTTCTCAAGTATGTTCGGGTCCGTTTTTGGGTCGCCTTCTTGGAACTGGTTTGGAAAGTTTATTATGTTCCAACGCCTGAAGAATGCTGTTGTGTCGTCCGGGCTTTCGGGCACCTTGTTGCAACTGAATATTAATTTGGCATAGTTTTGAAACTCGAAGCGGTCGTGGAATTTATACTCCGCGGAAACTGTGTCGCCTCCAGTTAACATTTTGAAATAACCCGTGCTTCTCAACGCTCTGTCGCTCAAGTCTGGGTAAATGTTGGCGAGTTTCCCGTAGAGGCTACTTCTTGCAAAGCTGCTTGTCTCTAAGTCATGTAAAGAAATTGTGCAGACATTTTCTTCCCCAAGCATCGTTCTTAACAACTGCAAAAACGTACTTTTGCCATTTGCGCCGTCTCCAACAAGCATTAAGGCTTTGTGAATAGGATATTTTCGCCAGAGGCAATATCCGCTCATTTCTTGTAAAACGGGAACGTCTGCTTCATTCACGATTTCAGAAATAAATTTAAATGTTTTGGGGCATTTGGCTTGAGGGTTATATATTATTGGCGTAGCGTTCAAGATAAAGTACTCTGGATTAAAAGGTTTAAGTTGTTTTGTTTTTAGGTCTAAAATTCCATTTTTTAGTGGAATAAAGTGTGGTGGAGATTCTTCTACTTGTTTTAGCGTTGAACATACGACATAGTTTATTACTTCATTCTGCCTATATTTCTTTAAGTATTTTCCCAACGCCTTTTTGGTTTGTCTTTTAATGTGTGCCTCACCATTCGGTGTATATGTACCTTTGTCGGGGTGATATAGAAATATTATCTCATCTTGCTCTCTTGTGAGATAGCGAAATTTTTGCATTATCTCTTCAGCAAGATATGCAGGTACAAACTGTGGAGGTTTGCCCTCAAAATATTTCGCAACGTCGGGGCTTATTTGTTCCTCTTCTTTTGAGCCAATTTCGTAACCTTCTTCTCTTGCGAGGTTTAAGGTTTTCTGGAATAACTCTCCTTTCAGAGCGCCTTTTTGTGCCTGATAACATTGTATTAATCCATGCTTTACAGCAAGCCAGCTTAATGGTCCGCCTCCACTGTTACATCTAAAGCAGTGCCAACAATTTTTCTCGGTATTAACACAGAAGTTTTGCCCCGTTGTTGAGCCGTGTATAGGGTGTGCTCCTTGGAATTCGTTTGTGCCTATTTGTTTTAGATCTTCAAAATTCCCAATTATTTCCTTAATTGGAATTTCGTGGTCTATTAACTCTTGCTCTTTTTGTGCTTGCTCTTCTATGTCTTTTTTCCATTTTTCTCCGGTCCAGACAAGGTGTTCTCCAAAAATTTTCTCTAAGTCTTCTTTACTTACCCACGCAAGCGGTGCGTCTTTTATTATTTTATAAGTTCCACCCGTGTAATGGTTGCACCCGGGTCCTACAACATATTTGTTCTTTGCTTGAATGTTTCCCCAATTTTCTCTTTTGCCGTCTTTGTCAGGTGGGGCTAAAATAACTCCGTTTTCGGTTACGTTGCTCATGCAATAATAATGTTTTCCTACGCTTCCTCCACTTTTTACGATGAAAGTGTCAATATTATCTTCGAATCCTTTTTGCATTTTTGGCTCGTCAAGGTCTATTTCTATTATCCCCTTACCGCAAACAACACCATAGTTTCCACCAGACTCCAACCATGCTTGTATTTCAGTGTCGTCCGCTTGGTAAGGTTTGTTTTGCCA
>Ga0315279_10011510_pt1 | contig 10218 bp, 6 predicted proteins | sample YL17G06_20_MG_FD_203694 | JGI IMG/M metagenome (GOLD analysis project Ga0315279, IMG submission 203694) | Sediment microbial communities from Yellowstone Lake, YNP, Wyoming, USA - YL17G06_20 | ecosystem: Environmental > Aquatic > Freshwater > Lake > Sediment | place: USA: Wyoming | collected...
GGCCGGTGGCGAGCGCGGTGGGCAGCGTGCTTGAGCAGGTGCCGGTGCCCGCCGCGCATCCGGCATCCGACGCGGTCACCCACCCGCCGCCGACGGTGCCGCCGTTGGACACCCAGATGTAGTAGTCCGTCGCGCCGGCGATGGCCTGCCACTGGTAGGTGGGTTGCGTCGTCGTCACGGTCGCGTTGGAGATGGGCGCGACCAGCGTCGGCGCGGTCAAGGACTGGCTCGCGAGCGTGACCGTGAAATAGCCGTCCGCGCTCCACGGGCCATGGCCGGCCGCGGCGCTCCAGCCCTTCACCTCCCAGCGCACCTGGCCGGTGGCGAGCGCGGTGGGCAACGTTCCGGAGCAGGTGCCGGTGCCCGCCGCGCATCCGGCATCCGACGCGGTCACCCAGCCGCCGCCGACGGTGCCACCGTTGGACACCCAGATGTAGTAGTCGGTCGCTCCAGCGATGGCCTGCCACTGATAGGTGGGCGTCGTGGTCGCCACTGTCGCATTCCCGATGGGCGCGACCAGCGTCGGCGCCGTCAACGACGACGCCGTGGTCACCGTGAACCAACCGTCGGCGCTCCACGGACCATGGCCGGCCGCGGCGCTCCAGCCCTTCACCTCCCAGCGCACCTGGCCAATGGCGAGCGCGGTGGGCAGCGTGCCGGAGCAGGTGCCTGTGCCCGCCGCGCATCCAGCCGCCGACGCGGTGACCCACCCGCCGCCGACGGCGCCACCGTTGACCACCCAGATGTAGTATTCCGTCGCTCCAGCGATGGCCTGCCACTGATAGGTGGGCGTCGTGGTCGTCACCGTCGCATTCCCGATGGGCGCGACCAGTGTCGGCACTGCCAGGGGTGTCGGCGCCACCTGTCCGACCGTGAACGACGCTTCCGCGCTATACGCGCCGTGGCCACCGGCCTGGCTCCATCCCTTCACTTGCCATATCGTCAGCCCGGCCGACAGTACCCTTGACGTGCTCGAACAGGTGCCGGTACCCGCTGCGCAGCCCGCGTTCGAGGCGGTCACCCATGCGCCTGCGAGCACGTTACCGTTGTTCACCAGGATGTAATAGTCGGTGGCAGTCGCCACGGCCTGCCACTGATAGGTCGGATTGGTGTTGGCGATCGTGACGTTCCCGACTGGCGCGATCAGCGTTGGCGCCGCCGGGGCCGGGATCTTGTAGGTGTAGCCCGAAGGGACCGATACGCTCATCGCGTCGGGATTGGTCACTTTGACCGTGACGGCTCCGCCGGCGTGCGCGGGCGTGATCGCGCGGATCTGGCTGGCATTGACGAACGTCACTCCGGTCGCCGGGATGCCGTCGAACGTCACCGTCGCACCGGCCTGGAACATCGTCCCGCTGATCATGACGCTGGTGCCGCCTTCCAGGGCCCCGGACGAGGGCGACACACCGATCACCGACATGCCCGCAAGGGCTGAGGATGTGATCCGCCGCGCGTAGACGTACTTCCACGCGTACCACTCGCTGGCGACGACAAGCCACTCGCGTCGCGTCGGAATGGTGGCTGCGGAGGAGGTGTGGCACCGGTGAGGCGAGTCCAGCATCTCCTGCTCGGGGGCAACCAGGCTCGGCCCGGCGACCTCGGCTCCATAGATGCGGTCCGTGTCCTGATCATCCTGGCCCGGCAGCGGTATCAGGTTCCATTTCACGTAGGTGGAGAGGAAGGTCCCGGAAAACGCGTTGAACGACAAGGGCACGCGGTCCTTGTCGCCCGAGAAGGCAATCGTGAACTGGCTGCCGTTCGCGGTGTCGTCGGCGTTGATGTACTGGGCCGCCACTGTCACACCGGTCGCCGGAATGCTTTGATACCAGGCGACCAGGTACCGGTCGTTGAGAGAGTCGTAGCCCACCTCCGGAACGTCGAGCCAGCCGCCAATGGACACGGGGTTGCCGATGGCGATTCCAGTGTCGGCCCAGTCCGAGGTCGCAGGGTTGAACCTGCGGCCAAGGACCTGGTGCTCTCCTGTCGCGTACGATTCCCGGTGCCAGACGATGTAGAACTCGTAGTTGGCGCTGTTGTACGCGACGCTCGGCACACTGTCGAAAGCGCCGCCCGACCCGGCAATCTTGAAGACGAATCCAAGCTGTCCCGCCAATCCGACTATCTGACCCATCACGCCCCGCTGCTGGCTGTGGTACACGACGAGGAACTGTTGCGCCTGCGTCGAGTACGCAATCGCGTGTGAGTCCTTTGCCTGGTATGTCTCGCCCGCTAACGAGATCCGGAAATTCCCCGTGACGCTACTCGCCCGGCCGTCCGGTTTGAAGGCAATCAGTTTTGCTTGCCCCGTGATCACGCCTGCTCGCTCGTCCCTCCACACAACGAGAAACGCGCCGCGTCCGCCCTGGCCGTTGTCGGCATCAGGGCTGAACGCGACTCGCGGCTGACTGGCGAACGTGTCACCGCTGCCGTCCGGGATCGTGAACGGACCAGGGCCGAGCGCCACGCCGTCCCTGACGAAGCGGCCATAGACGATGGCGTCGCTACTGCTGTACACGACCAGGTAAACCTGGCTGACAGAATCCCAGGCGACATCGGTGTAGAAGGCCAACGTCACCGGCGTGCCCGGAGCGCTTTCGGTCCCGTTGACGACGAACGTGCTGCCGACAGGCTGGACTTGCGCCTGTGCCGGCGATGGAGCAGCGCCCGCGACGACCACCATAAGGATGATTGCGATCGCGAGCGGCGTGAATCGTGTTCGGCCTCCCACGCGTCCTCCTGGGGAAAAGAGATGATCCTGCTGTCGTATCGGCGGATGCGGCCGACGGCATGAGGATCGAACGGCCCGCTCTCGGCGGCAGCCGCGCGAAGGGTAACCACACGTTCAGCAGACCCGGGTCGCGTCAGGACCGACCGAAGGTCGAGCGAAACAGGGAACTGTCCAGGGTAGGGCCTGTCTGGTATCTCGGGGCAGGGAAACTACGCCAGGCTCCGCGCTTTCAGTCGCGGCGGCACGTCTCACTGCTGTGCAAGAATATAACACCGGTGCCAAAAACGCGGAAGAGTTTTAAAGTGATGGGCTTAGCGGTTCATCCTGGACCCCTCCAGGCCCGCTTTGGGGGGTGTGAGCCGCCTGTGGTACCATCCCCCCGCCGTGATGACTCGTTCGCCCAGCAGCCGCCTTCTGCAGGCACTCAACGTCGCCCTCCTGGGGGCGATGTACGTGGCCCTTCTCACCCGGGCCGGGCATTTCTCCGTGTCCTACCGGGCGGCGCTTGGCGCCGGGGGTGTGGTGCTGGGCTTCGCCGTCCTGTCGCTGTTAGGCCGCGACCTGCTCGGTGCCTGCATCCGCCAGCCGCGTTTTGCCCGGCCGGCCGTTCGTGCGCTCTTCGCGATTGGGCCGTGGGTCGGCCTGGCCGCCGGGGTCGTGGTCACGGGTTTGTGGTGGAACCAGCGGCCGCCGGCGTTGAGGCTGTTCGCAACCTACACGCTGGCGATCTGGTCCATCGCCTGGCTGGCGGCGTTGCCCGGTCGTGCCGACACGCCCGCCCCTGCCGGTGAGCTGCGGCCCGAGGCGCCCTCGGATCGGTTCGCGCGCAACCTGCTCATCACCTTTGCGCTCGCGCTCGCCCTTCTCGGGATCGACGGGCTCGCACTCGGCATCACGCCGTTTGGCGCGGCGCTGTCCGCGCTACTGGTGTGCTGCGCGTCCTCTCTCGGTGCGATTGCCGTGCTCGGCGGTCGCACCGCCCGCGGCAACGTCGTGGCGGTCTGCTTCGGGCTGGTCTTCGGCCTCGCGTGTGCGGAGATCGGCATCCGCGTGCTGCACCTGGGAGACAGCCTGCTGGAAGTGGACACGCTCGAGTACGCGCGACAGTTCCATCACATCACGCCACCGGGGTCGGCGTTCGTGAATCGGCCCAAGCCGCTCGACGAATTTCCGCCGGCGCTCATCGAGATCAACTCCCTCGGGGTCCGCGGCCCGGAGATCCCTGCGGGCCCGGTGGATCTGTTGCTGCTCGGCGACAGCATGATCGAGGCGCGCCAGCTGACGTGGGAACAGACGCTCGGCCCGCGGTTGCAGGCGACCTTGCTCGCCCGCTCGGCACCGGTGCGCGTCGTCGCGCACGGGGTGCGCGGGTGGTCACCCCTGCTCGAGTGGAACTGGTACTTGAAGGTGGGCCGGCGGCTGCACCCGCGGACGGTGCTGCTCTTCTTCTTCTGGAACGATCTGTGGCCGAGCGGCGACGAGGTGCACACCTTCGACGCCGTCCTGCGGCCCGACGGCCGGCCCGATCATTTCGAGGTGGTCGTCGAGCCGGACTGGGTCTGGTACAAGCACGTGCGCGCCGTGCGCCTCGCCGAGGACGTGCTGCACCGCGCCGGGCTCCAGGCCATCAGGCGGATGTTCTCGATGATTGGCGGTGGGAAGGGTGGAACGGATCTGGCCGGCGCGCAGGACCTGGCGCGCAGGATGGCGGCAGGCCCGCCGCTGACGCCTGGCGAGATGGAGTCACTGCTGACGCAGCCCAGGAGCCGCCTCAACGCGAAGCTGCGCGAGATCGCGGATGGCATGTTCTGGCCGGGCATCCGGCCCTTGAACCTGTGGACCGGGCAGGAGCGTGAAGCGGCAGAGAAGGCCGGGCTCGAGCTGCAGCGATTTGCGGAAGACGTGGCGTCCGACGGCGGGCGGCTGGTCGTCGTGTACGTGCCGAACGCCTACCAGATCTCGCCGTCGGAGTGCTCGGTCTCACGCTACCTGGACGGTCTCGACGACGACGTCGTGCTGCCGCCCGACTCGGGGATCCAGGCATGGCTGCGTGGCGTCGCCGAGCGTCATCACATCGAACTACTGGATCCCTCCGACACGATGCGCGCCTTCGACCGCGCGCAGCCGCCCGGCGCACCGCCGCTGTACCTGCGGGCCGATTGTCACTGGTCGGTGCGCGGCCATCAGTTCATGGCCGACTACCTGGCCGACTGGTACCTGCGCTCGCAAGCCGCCGGCCGCCAGTGACAGACCGGCATCGCAGCGATGTTCACCCGGCCCAACCCAGATCAGCCCGCCTTGGACGTCCTGGCGAGCCCTGCGCGGAAGATGTCGCGAACGCGAGCCCCAAGGGCGCACCGCTGACGGTTGCGGAGGCCGGGTTCACGATCTGCGCCGGCCGATCATCACGAAGAACCCACCTTCCGCGCCGCCGGTCAGCGCGAGCTTCAGTTCCGCCAGCAGGTGCTGGCGCGCGGAGCCGCGCGGGTGTGGTTCGAAGAGCGGTTCGAACAGCGCCATCCGGCCGAGCGGTGTCGGCTTCGGGATCGCGTTCGTGAACTCGAAGCCCGCCTGGTCGAACCACTGCAGCAGCTGCTCCATCGAGTGCTTCGATTCGTGCGGGTGGCAGTACTGGTCGGCAAACCAGATCCGTTTCTTGTGGGCATCGACGGTGGGGTCCGACAGGTATGGATCGAGGAACCGCAGGTGACTTCCCGAGAGGCGGAACACGCTGCGTCGCAGGTCGGTCCAGACACGCCCGTAGCGGTTGTACAGACCGATGACGATGTGTCCGCCGGGCCGCACCAGCCTGGCAATCGAGCGGAAGCCGCCGGGCGGGTCGTCGGTGTGGTGCAGCACGCCGTTGCAGATGACCAGGTCGAAACTCGATTCTTCGAACACCGGCCTGAACAGGTTCATCTGGACGAAGTGGACCGTGCGCAGCAGGTTCCGGCAGCGGAACTGTCGCGCGAGCCTCAGCGAGTTCAGGCAGAGATCCGCGCCGAACACCGTGCGGCCGCGCACGCCCAGGAAGTTGCTCAGCTGCCCGGTGCCGCAGCCCACTTCCAGCACGCTCGCCGCCGCCGGCGTCTGGTCGTCCAGCAGCCTCGCGAACACGCCTCGCCTGGCCTTGTCGGCCAGCGTCTCGGCGCTGTCGATGTCCTCGTAGCCCGGGAACGGATTCTCCTCGTAGAAGCTCTTGACGATTTCGCTGATGCGATCGACCTGCGCCGCGTCGGTCGGCCAGTAGAGGAGCGGAATCCCGTCGGTCGCCGGGAACCGGTTTCCGCACTGCGTGCAGGCCAGCGTCGTTGCATCAGCGCCGCTGACCTGCTCCATGTGTCCCTTGCACGCCGGGCACGCGAGACGCTCCAACGCGTCGCGGGGAATCTCGAGCTCACCCTGTGTCTCCGCCCCCCCGACCTTCGGACCTTCTGACCTTTGGACCTCGTCGCCGACCTCCGCGAACGACACCGCGTCCTTCCGCACCGGCGCGTCTTTCGTGACGAGGAAGGGACCGACGGCAAGCAGGTCGATATCGCTCTTCGAGAACGTGTTGAGCGCATCTGCCGGGCTGGCGACGATGGGCTCGCCTCGCAGGTTGAAGCTCGTGTTGAGCAGCACGGGGACGCCGGTCGCGTCGCCGAATCGGCGAATCAGATCGTAGTAGAGCGGGTGGTCCTCGCGGTACACGGTCTGCAGCCGGCCGGTCCCCTTGTGGACGACGGCTGGAATTTCGTGCTCCCGCTCGCGCGCGGCGGGGCTCACCATCAGCATGAAGCGCTGCGGGTACTGACCGTCAGCCTTGCCCAGCGCGAAATAGCGGCTCGCGTCGCCGGAGGTGACAACCGGCGCAAACGGTCGGAACAGTTCCCGGAACTTGATCTTGGTGTTGACGACGTCCTTCATCGACGCGCGTCGAGGGTCGGCCAGAATCGAACGGTTGCCGAGGGCTCTCGGCCCCCACTCGAAGCGGCCCTGGAAGAAGCCGACGACTTTCTGCTGGATCATCGCGTCGACCAGCCGCTCGACCAGGCGTTCGGGATCGGCCGGCCGCTCGTAGCACACCCCTCTCCCCCGGAGGAACCGCTCGATGCGCGCTTCGTCGTACTGTTCGCCGTAGTACGCGTGACGCATGACGAAGCGCCGCGGCTTGCCGTACACCACGTGCCAGGCGTACAGCGCCGCCCCCAGCGCGCCCCCGGCGTCGCCGGCGTTCGGCTGGATGTACACCTGCTCGAAGGGCGTCTCGCGCATGACGCGGCCGTTCGCGACGCTGTTCAGCGCCACGCCGCCGGCCATGACCAGGTTCTTCAGCCCGGTGTCGCGGTGCAGCTGATGGACGGCGTCGAGGATGATGCGCTCGGTCACGGCCTGCACGCTCGCCGCCACGTCGGCGTAGTACTGGTTCGTGTCGGCCTCCGCCTCCCGGCCCCTGACGTCGTCTCCGGTCGTTCGCGTGAAGAACGGGCTCTCGGGCTTGCGGGCGGGCCCGAACAGCTCGAGGAACCTGCCGCTGCACGTGTCGCCGAGCGAGCGGTGGAAGCTGAAGTAGTCCATGTTCAGATCGAAGCTTCCGTCACCGTGCACGCGCACGACTTTCTCGATCTTGTCGAGATGGCGCGGCTGGCCGTAGGGGGCCATGCCCATGACCTTGTACTCGCCGCTGTTCACCTTGAAGCCAAGCCAGCCCGTGAAGGCCGAATAGAGCAGGCCGAGCGAGTGCGGGAACCGGATCTCGCGATCGAGGTCGATCGCGTTCGACGTGCCGTTTCCCCAGTCCGCCGACGCGCGTCCCAGCGCGGTCGTCGTCCATTCGCCGACGCCGTCGATGGTCAGCACGGCGGCCTGGTCGAACGGCGAGCAGAACATCGCACTGGCGGCGTGACTGAGGTGATGGTCGACGAAGAGGATCTTCTCGGGCGCCACCTGCAGCTTGTCCTGGATGAGCGACTTGATCCACAGCTTCTCGCTGAACCAGGCGATGGTCGCCTCGCGAAACACCTGCCACGATCGCGGAAACGTGCTGAGGTGGGAGAGGAGAATGCGCTCGAACTTGGGCAGCGGCTTCTCGTAGAAGACGACGGCATCGAGGTCGCGCGAGGTGATGCCGGCCTGCCGGAGGCAGAAGGCGATGGCTTCGGCGGGCAGTCGCGCGTCGAACTTCACCCGGGTGAAGCGCTCTTCCTGCGCCGCGGCGACGAGGTCGCCGTCCGAGAGCAGCGCCGCCGCAGAATCGTGGTAGAGAGCGGAGATGCCGAGGATGTACATGGACCTCAATCGTCGGAGCGGCGAAACCGGCTAGAACTGGCTCCGGGCCGCGTCGATGCTGGCGGAATGACCGGCCGCCCGCTCGCACCATGCCGTGCCCGGCGCGCGCGGACGAAGGCGGAGTGGATCGCCGAACAGGCGCATCAGCACCGCAAACGGCGCCAGCACCGTGAAGTAGAAGATGGTCAGCAGCACGCGCGACTGGAAATCCCCGATGTCGCGGGCTCGCGCCTTCCACCCATTCCAGGCCGCACGCGTGATTCCCATCGCGGCGTTCCTCGCTGAACCAGGAATCAGGATTCCCTGATCCCCGACCCCTGATCCCTAGAAGATCGTGTAGATGAACGGGCCGATCCCGGCGACGCTGCCGAGCACGATCAGGACGCCGAAGACCAGCAGCACGGCGAGCATCGGAATCAGCCACCACAACTTGCGACCCCACAGGAACCGGAACAGCTCCCCCACGGTCGCAGCCAGACCTCTCACCATGATTCGCCCCTCTCGTGCGCCGCCCGTTTCCCGGGGCGGGTGTTTCAGTCTATCGGCCGGCCGCTCGGGCGCAGCCGCGCCGATACCTGCTGTTCGCGCATCGCCCACACCGAGAGCGCCAGCCCGTAGGCGACGACGGCGCCGGTGCCGGCCCATGTCTGCAGCAGCCGCGGGCCGACGCCCAGCCATCGCACCAGGATCAGATCACCGCCAAGCCACAGCACGAACCCGTAGAAGACGCCCACGACGATCAAGCCGCCCCTCGACGCCCGCTGCTGGCACGCGGCGTACAACGCGCCGAAGACGCCGCCAACCGCGAAGTGCAGGAACAGCCCGGCGGACAAGAGCGAAGCGGGCGTTCGGGCCGATGCCGGCAGGATCACGCTGCCCACATCGCGGAGCCAGGCGATCGCCGCGTCCGGACGCCCCAGGCCGGCCAGTACCGCCAGCACCGCGACGGCCGCCGCGAACCCGGCGCCCAGGCCCGCCCTGGGCCGGCCGACGAGTTCACCCACGTCGTAGGTCGAATCTGCGATCATCGGCTCGCTCACTGTGCGACCGGGAGTTGGCGAACACGCGGTCCGGGCCACGGTTCGAAGTCGCTGTCCACGGTCAAGCAGATCTGTCGCGCGGCAGGCGTCTTGAAGTGGACGAGATCGTAGAACAGGCCGCGTCTTTCGGCAAGCGCCAGCAGCAGCGCGCCGGTTCAGATCGTGGTTCCTGGAAACTTTCGGGCGGGTCTTGACCCGCCGATCGCGTGGGGGACGCGCGGCGGCGCATCGCGCGCCGCCAGGTGGGAGAGACGACCGCAGCAAGCCGGGAGAAATCCGCGCCGGTCAGTTGCCGCCCGATTCGCCGCCGGGCCCACCGGGTTTCTTGGGCGGAGCCACGGTCCCGGCCGGACCCGTGCCCGGCTGGACGACTCCAGGCGCTCCAGGCGGCCCCTGCAACTGCGGCATCGGGCTCACGGTTCCCGGCGCGCCCTGCGGAATGGTCCCGGGAGCGGGCGGATTCACGGCTCCCGGTTGCTGCACGCCCATGCCGCGCGGCCCGACGACTCCCGGGTACACGGGCGCGTTGCCCGGGTAGGTCGGCGGCGGTCCCGCCGGGTCGTCCTGGTCGTCGAGCATCACGGGATTGGGCATGCCGGCCGGCATGCGCTGCGGTGCGGGCGATTTCGAGAAGCCCGTGTTGACGGCCGCCGCTCGGGGCGTGGCCAGGATGACGATGCGGTCGTACATCGACGCGTTGGCGACCTGTTGTGCCTTCGGGGCGGCCATGTAGCCGGAGACCGATCGAAGCAGGATGTTGAGCGCGTCTGTTTCGGACACCGCCTGCAGGTCGAGCGTGACGGGCACGCCCGTCACCTTCTCGGCGTTGACGATCTTCACCTGTCCGACGCGCGCCCACTCGGAGAGGATCTCGCGCAGCGTGGCGTCGCGGGCCTGCAGCGTGATGCGGCCGTTGGCCACCTGCAGCTTGACGTCGCCCGCGCGCGCGGGCAGCGCCATCGACGCCGTCATCAGCACGATCGCCGCCGGCAGGAGGAGCTTCATGGCAAACCTCAGACAGCTTCCAAGGCACGCCATGTGAATCTTGCTTCACCCGTCGCGATTCTGGCCTTGGAAGATGTCCTAAGTATAGCGCTGCGGAGTCGGCCGACCAAGCCCGGCCGGGCCGGGAACCAGGAATCAGGAATCAGGAGTCAGGAGTCAGGAACCAGGAATCAG
>Ga0315279_10011511_pt1 | contig 10218 bp, 10 predicted proteins | sample YL17G06_20_MG_FD_203694 | JGI IMG/M metagenome (GOLD analysis project Ga0315279, IMG submission 203694) | Sediment microbial communities from Yellowstone Lake, YNP, Wyoming, USA - YL17G06_20 | ecosystem: Environmental > Aquatic > Freshwater > Lake > Sediment | place: USA: Wyoming | collected...
TCAGGTGCTTATCGGCGGCGCGTGTTCCTCGATGAACACCGACGACAAGCTCTTCTGCGACGGCACGGACACCTTCCTCAAGTGGCTGGACTTCACCAGCATCCACTATCAGCCCCTGGCCGCGATGCCCGCTCTGGTGCCTGAATGGATGACCAGGAAATCGCCGCTCGGCCCCACTCGTGTCTGGGACACGGAAAGCTGGATCGCCAATTCCGAGGACCGCGTCGCCGCCGTGATCGCCTCCATGCGCTCGCTGGGCCAGGAACGGACGGCCGGCGTCTTCCACGATATGGTCTACGGTGTGCAGCGCTACGATATGCGCCTGCCGAACGGCACGGCAAAGATCCGAGTGGTGCAGGCGTGGGCGCCGGGCGGCGCGATTGCTGCCGTGCAGAACTTTATTGGCGAGCGCCGTTTCAAGGAGATACTGTTCAAGAACGGCCTCCCCTGGGTCTACGTTTTCGACGGCCTGCCGAAGACCGTGAACAATAAGGCCGTCGCCAATCCCGACGACGGCACAGTCGTCGTAGTCGGCGATCTCAGCGGCGTATACGATCGCGACCGCCTGCTCTTCCGCTCAGTGCTGGGCACAAAGAATGTACCCAAAGTGGCAGAGGCGAAGGCGCGGCTCGCCGCGCTGCCCGCTGACGCGCCGCGGGCCGAACGCCAGAAGCTGCAAAAGGCCCTGCGCCTCGCCGCGGTGCTGGATGACGCGGCGCTGGCGCTTTCCGATGGCGGCGGCTGTTTTCTGCTCAGCGACTACTACGGCAACGCCGTGCCGGCGCAGGGCGGCAAGATCGTGGTGCCGCTCAACGGCCTGGGCTACATGCTGCGCACGGACGGCTCAGCAGGGTCGTTCGCGCAGCTCATTGACGCTCTGAAGGCCGCGCGCATTGACGGCCTCACGCCGCTCGACGTGCGCGCCCACGACCTGCTGGCGCGCGTCGAACAGCAACCCGCGTTGAGGCTGACGCTGACGAATATCTTGAACCGGCCCGTCAGCGGTGAGCTGACTGTAACGCTGGGCGAGCTGCAGCTTGAGGCGCCGCCCAAGCCGCTGGCGTTCGAGGCCCACGAAACGAAGGAAGTGGCGCTCAAAGTCACCGGCGGCAAGTCCGTGGCAAGCAACACGTATCCGCTCAAACTGATCTTCGACGCGGGCGCGGATGGCAGAACGGCGCTCGAAGAGAATCTGCACGTGAACGTCATTCCGAGGAAGACCATCGCTGTGGATGGCGACCTGAAGGACTGGGAAGGCGTGCTGCCGCAGCCCATCACAGGCGGCGGCGCGACAAGCGCGAACCTGACGGAGAAGGCCTGGCTGCCGTTCATGCAGTTTGACGAGAAGACTTCCGGCGGCGTCGCCACCGGTTTCATGGCCTACGACGACAACGGGTTCTACTTCGCGGCCAAGATCGCCGACGATTCGCCCTACGACGGCAACGTGCGCTTCGCCAAGCGCGATGACGACCAGTACTTCTACCCGGAGAAAAGCTTCCAGCTCGAAAGGGACAAGCAGGGGGCAGTCAAGAACAAGCGCGAGCTGAAGTGGCCGGAGGGCGTGCGGCGCTACTCGTACCGCAAGGACCCGGATATCCCCAGCGGCGAAGGCACTGACAACGTGCAGCTTGCCTTCGGCGTGTTCGCCCCCGGACAGAACGGGATGTACGCTTTCCCGCCGGGCACCATGCCGCGCTACATGGCGTGGAAGTGCACGGATTACGAGTTTGCTCTCAACCAGGTTGCGCAGAAGTACGGCGGCGGCACGGAAATCTGGCGGCTGACGGCGCCGGGCCTGCCGCGCAAGCACTTCTACCCGCGGCAACCCAAGGCGGCCGTGGACGGCGGCCCTGTCGAGAACGGCAAGCTGGCCATGAAACGGGACGGCAACACCCGCATCGTTGAGGCCATGCTGCCGTGGAGTGAAATTCCCGAGGTCAAGAAACGGCTTGATGCCGGGCAGGCGGTGAGATTCACCTTCCGCGCAAATAACAACAAAGGCGCCGCTCTGGAACTGTGCGCGGAGCGCAGCGTGTCCCAGGTCAACATCAACGCCCTCCACAATTACTGGAGCGACAAGTGGGCGGCGGAACTGGAGTTCCTGTTTGAGAAGTGATCCGGACGATGGGACAGCGGCGGAAGCCTGGCGTCGCGCTTTCGGGTGAGGACCAGCAGCGGGCGCGATGTTCATCTGCGTCGGCGTGTATTACTCGGCGATCTATATCTATGGCGTGGAGCAGAATAACGCTTGCGCACTCTTCAACACCGCGCTATACTTCGTCAAGTAGCGAAGTGTTGGGAGGCCGGCGCATGGCCGCGGCACGGATACGAGTCCTCTTCCTCTGCACGGGTAACTCCTGCCGCAGCCAGATGGCCGGTGTGCCTGGGCCGGACTTTTAACAGAAGAAGGTGTGGATTGCTGACATGGACAAGAGGACGAGGGAACTGATTGCGGTTGGCGCTTCCATCGCTGCGCATTGCCAGCCCTGTCTGGCGTATCATGTGGGCAAGGCTAAGGACCTGGGCATTCACAGGCGGCTGATCCGGGAAGCTATTTCCGTTGGTCAAATGGTTGAAAAAGGATCGATGTTCGCGATGCGGGACTGTGCAAAGCGTGTGTTCGATTCGTCGGCGCCAGATGCGCGGGCGTGCTGCGGCGGCAATGTGTCGCCAGGCGGGAAGGGTTGCTGTTCCTGAGGGGAATCATAAGGAGACTTGGCTGATGAACGCAACGAATGCAGACCGACAAGAGACGGACAACATGGAATCGCTGAAGCAACAGGCCTCGGCCTGTGGGGCCGGATGCGCCTGCCATGCAGCGGGAGCTTCGAGCCGAATGCGCTGGGTGATAGGTGCATTTGTGATGGCCGCCGTCGTGGTGCTGGTGGCAAGGGCGCTGATAAAGACCGACGGGGCATCCAACCAGGCGCAGCCAGCCGCACCTGCGTTCGCGACGGCGAAGGTTACGGGGGAAACACCGGCTGCGGCAGCCGTTTCGCCGTCATCGTCGCGGACGGAGGAGCCGGCCACCGTCACGTCCACCGCGACAGAGGCACCGCCTGCGCCAGCGGCTCCACCGACGACCAAGGCGGCGGAAACGAGTGTGGGCAAGAACATCGGGTCGATTTCCGAGTTGAACACCGTAGCCGCCAGTAGCGACGCTGTTTTCGTGTTCCTGCCTGGGAAGGAAGGGGCGTCCGGCACTGCGCCCACGGCTCAGATTCAGAGTGCGGCGCGGACGCTTGAAGCCCAGGGGAAGAAGATCGGCATCTTTACCCTGAAGACAGGCTCGCGTGATTACGATCAGTTCGCGACGCAAATGGCTGTGCCGGGCGTTATTGCGATGGTCAAAGGGCGCGGGATGAGGGCGGTCTCGGGTGACATCACGGAAACGAAGCTCATCCAGGGATTCGTTGCCGCATCAAGCGCCGGCGGCTGCGGTCCATCGGCCGGAGCCGGATGCTGTCCCAAGTGAGGCAGACAAGCGATACTCCACATGATGCAGTGGGTTACAGAAACACTCCAAGCGGCCAGCATGGGACCGGCGGCTGTTCCGCTGGCTTTCCTGTTGGGACTGGTAAGCGCCGTGGCCAGCGCGTGCTGCACCTTGCCGGCCATGGGCATGCTGGTGGCCTATTCCGGCACGCGTCAAGACGCCAACCGCCGAACGGCATTCACCTCCGCGCTCTTTTTCATGGTTGGCACCAGCTTGGCGCTGATCGTCTTGGGGTTCATGGCCGGGTTCGTGGGGCAGGCAGCACAAGCCCTGCTCGGCAGGTACTGGCAGCTCTTTGCGGGTGCCTTAGCGGTAATCCTGGGACTGGCCGCGCTCAAGTTACTGCCGCTGAAAGTGCCACAATTCATGCAGAAGACGCAGACGCGATCCACCGGCCAGAGTCGAGTGGGTACGGCAGTCGTGGGGTTACTGATGGGAGGCGGCGTGGCGGCAGCCTCCCTGCCGTGCAATCCCGGCATCTTCATCGTCATCGGCGCCAGCGTATTGACGGGCCATATCCTCTGGGGCATGGTCCTCATGGCGGCGTTTGGGGTGGGGTTCAGCCTGCCACTCGGCGCCATCTTGTTCGGTGTGGCGTTCGGAAAGGCGTCCATCAAAGCGCAAAGGGTGGAGGCCGCGATCCGCACCATCGCTGGCGTTCTGCTGGTTTGCGCTGGGTTCTACCTGTTGGCAACGTTCTGATGTGGAGCAGCCGCCGGAGAGCGGCTAACGGAAAGGGAGACGTGAGCATGGCACAGACTGCGAACGAGACGACGACAAGAGACCCTAAAAAGAAAGGCTACTTGGCTGCGATCTGGGAGTCCATGACCAAGACCGGCGGATGTTGCGGCTCAGGCGAGAACTGCTGCGGCCCGTCCCGGCCGAATGGCGAAAGGGCGAAGGACGCCAAGAAAGACCAAGGCGGCAAGACGTGTTGCGGCTAATCGTAAGGCCAGCTTCAAGTGCCCATTCCAACCAGCAAGCTGGAGGTTCTGTCAGATGAGTAATCTTGACCGACGATACGTGTCTACCTACAGAGATCTGGCTGTCTTGTCCATCGTCCCTGGTAGCGTTGCGGTCCTAACTCTGGGGAGCTGGGTTTTCGCCCATTGGGAGGTAGGGCCGCCTTTCGTCAACGCGGCGCTTGCCATCATTGCCACGTTATTCGGCGGCTTTCAAAGGTTCATTTCCGGGTTCAAGGACGTTTTCAAGCGGAAGATCACGGTCAACGTCTTTGTCGTGGTAGCACTCATTGCCACGCTGGCGATTGGCGAATACAGACCCGCGGCCATCATCGTCTTTATCATGGCCGTCGCCGGGGCTCTCGAATCGTATACCCTGGACAAGACCCGCAAGAGCATTCGCGCCCTACTGGATTTCGCACCCCAGATGGCGCTCCTTCGCCGCCAGGGAGAAGAGGTTACAGTACCGATTGCGGAACTGCGGGTGGGTGACGTTGTCGTGGTCAAGCCTGGCGCGCGCATCCCGGTTGACGGTGTGGTGACGGCTGGCGCGAGCAGCGTCAACCAGGCCCCGATCACCGGCGAGTCCATGCCGGTGGAGAAGTTTGAAGGAAGCAGTGTTTTTAGCGGGACGCTGAACGAGACCGGACGCTTGGAGATTCGGACAGAGAAGGTCGGAGAAGGCACCACTCTGGCAAGAATAGTGCATCTGGTGCAGGAGGCACAAGGCACGCGGGCACCCATACAGAATCTCGCTGATCGCTTTACGACCTGGTTTCTCCCCGCGGTTGTGTTGCTGGCAATCATCGCCTGGTGCCTTTCCGGGGATGTCAAAGTCGCGGTTTCGGTGCTACTGGTCGCCTGTCCGTGCGCGTTCGCCATTGCCACTCCGACGGCGGTGACGGCTGGTGTTTCCAATATGGCGCGACGGGCCGTCCTGATCAAAGGCGGCAGCTTTCTCGAACTGGGCCACAAGATTGAACACCTCGTCGTGGACAAGACGGGAACTCTGACCTTCGGGCGGCCCAAGGTTGTGGACATCGTCGCTTTCAACGGCAACAGCGAAGAGGAAATATTGCGCCTGGCAGCCATAGCAGAGAAGTATTCCGAGCACCCGCTGGCACGTTCCATCCTGGCGGTGTGCAAGGGGCAGAACCTTCCCATCCCTGACCCTGAGCATTTCAAAAGTTCTACCGGCATGGGAGTCGAGGCCCGCTGGAATGGCTCGCGACTCCTGGTCGGCAAGCCGTCATTCCTTCAGGAAGCCGGCGTGCCGGTTACCTTGCAGGCCGGTCTGGAGGTTCGCAGGCAATCAGAGCAGGGAAGCACCACTGTCCTCGTCGCAAATGGCAATAAGGTGATCGGCCTGCTGGCGATTGCCGATGAAATCCGGCCAGAAATCAAGGAAACCATCAAGGCGCTCAAGACCATGGGGGTGAAGAGGATCACCATGCTGACCGGCGATCATCCCCAGGTGGCACAAGCGGTTGCCCGCGCCATCGGCGTGGACGATTTTCAGGCCGGGCTGCTGCCCGAGCAGAAGCAGGAGTTCGTTAAGAAGTTGAAAGCCGAGGGGCGGATCGTGGGCATGATTGGCGACGGCGTGAATGACGCCCCGGCCCTCGCATTAGCGGATGTGGGCATCGCCATGGGCTCCGCCGGAACGGACGTGGCCGTAGAGACCGCTGACGTTACCCTGATGAACGATGATATTTCCCGCGTCGTAGATTTCATGTGGATGTCGGGAAAGGTGCTGCGCCGGATCAAGCTGAACATCTTCTTCTCCATGATCTACAATATCGTTGGCCTGGCTCTGAGCTGTCTCGGACTGCTGACACCCATTGTGGCGGTGATCTTCCAGGAGGCTGGTTGCGTGACGGTAGTCTTCAGTTCGACGCTTCTGCTGTGGTCGAGGCGCAGGGAGACGCTATGAAGCAAGTCGCTCGGGACAGTGCCCATCCGGCCAGTTCGGCGGTGGTGCGAGTTAGGCTGAGATAGACCGGATGCGAAAGGATCGGCATTGATGGGGCAGCGTCTGCGAATCCTCTTTCTCTGTACGGGCAACTCATGCCGCAGCCAGATGGCGGAAGGCTGGGCGCGGCATCTGAAGAGCGACTGCATCGAGGCGTATTCGGCCGGCATCGAGACGCACGGTCTCAACCCGCGTGCGGTCAAGGTCATGGCCGAGGCTGGTGTGGACATCTCCGGCCAGCGCTCAAAACACGTCAACGAACTCAAGGACATTACCTTTGATTGCGTCGTCACCGTTTGCGGACACGCGAACGAGCAATGCCCATTCTTCCCCGCGAAGACCAAGGTGATCCATGTTGGCTTTGACGATCCGCCGAAGCTGGCGCAGGACGCGAATAGCGAAGACGAGGCTCTGGCGCACTACCGGCGTGTGCGGGACGAGATTCGAGCGTTCGTGGAGAAGATGCCGGGCGATCTGCGGAAAGGAAGCGACTGACATGGTTGTTGGCAAGAACATCAACGGCGCCGACGAGGTGCGGGCCAAGGTCCGCAAAGGCTATGGCCAGATTGCCGCACGGGGCGGGTCGTGTTGTGCGCAGGCTCCGACATGCTGCGGTTCCAGCCCCGCCCAGAACAAGAAGCTGGCCGAGGTCGTCGGCTATAGCGCTGAGGAGTTGTCCGCGCTGCCCGAAGGCGCCAACATGGGGCTGTCGTGCGGAAACCCCACGGCGCTCGCGTCGCTCAAGCCTGGCGAGGTCGTCCTTGACCTGGGTAGCGGTGGGGGATTTGATGTGTTCATTGCCGCCCAGAAGGTCGGTGCGAAGGGCTTGGCAATTGGAGTGGACATGACTCCGGAGATGCTCACCAAGGCGCGCCGGAACATCGCCAAGTACGAAAAACGGACGGGCTTGCACAACGTCGAGTTCCGCTTGGGCGAGATCGAACACCTGCCGGTCGCGGATAACAGCGTGGACGTTGTGATCTCCAACTGCGTTATCAACCTGTCGCCGGACAAGCAACAGGTGTGGCGCGAGATGGCGCGCGTGCTGAAGCCGGGTGGACGTGTCGCGGTTTCGGATTTGGCGCTGCTGAGGCCGTTGCCTGACAAAGTGGCGGAAATGGTTGAGGCACTGGTGGGTTGTGTCGCCGGCGCGGTGCTCGTAAAAGAGACTGAGCGCATGGCGAAAGCGGCGGGGTTGACTGAGATTGTGTTGACGCCTAAGCCCGGATACGTTGAGGCTCTGGAAAACTGGAAAGACCCGCTCTACGTCAAGATCATCAAGGCGTTGCCTCGCGGCACGCGCCCGGCTGACTTCATCACGAGCCTGTCGGTGTCGGCGCGGAAACCCAAGACAGGAAAGGCAAGGTGAAGACGATGTCGGATGGAGTTGCGAAGAAACTCGGTTTCCTGGATCGCTATCTGACGCTCTGGATCTTCGCCGCAATGGCCGCAGGCGTGGCGCTGGGGTACGTGCTGCCCGCGCAGGTCAAAGCGTTCAACGAGGGCTTCAGCGTCGGCACCACCAACATCCCCATTGCCATCGGCCTGATCCTGATGATGTATCCACCCTTGGCTAAGGTGAAGTACGAGGAATTGAAGGACGTGTTCCGTAACACGAAGGTCCTCGGCCTGTCGCTCGTGCAGAACTGGATCATCGGGCCGGTCCTGATGTTCGCCCTGGCCATCATCTTCCTGCGCGACTACCCGGAGTACATGGCCGGCCTGATCCTGATTGGACTGGCCCGGTGCATCGCCATGGTGATCGTCTGGAACGACCTGGCCAAGGGCGACACTGAATACGCCGCCGGCCTGGTTGCTTTCAACAGCGTCTTCCAGGTGCTTTTCTACAGCGTCTACGCCTGGGTTTTTGTTACCGTCCTGCCGCCGCTGTTCGGCCTGGAGGGGCGCGCAGTCCACATCAGCATCGGCCAGATTGCGGAGAGCGTCTTCATCTACCTGGGCATCCCCTTTATCGCCGGGATGATAACACGCTTCACTCTCATCAAGATCAAGGACAAGGCGTGGTACGAGAAGTCCTTCATCCCCAAGATCAGCCCGATCACGCTGATCGCGCTGCTCTTCACCATCATCGTGATGTTCAGCCTGCAAGGGCAGAAGATCATTGCGGAGCCCGTGGCCGTCGTGCGGATCGCCGTGCCGCTGCTGATCTACTTCGTAGTGATGTTTCTGGTCAGCTTCTGGATGGGCAAGGTGGCCGGCGCGGATTACGGCAAGACGGTCACTTTGTCGTTCACCGCGGCCAGCAACAACTTCGAGCTGGCCATTGCCGTGGCGGTTGCGGTTTTCGGCATCCATCACGGTGCAGCGTTCGCGGCAGTCATCGGACCATTGGTTGAGGTGCCCGTGATGATCGGACTCGTCAACGTGGCGTTCTACTTACAGCGGAAGTACTTCGCCACCCCGGTGTAGACAACTGCGTTTGCCACTTGCAGCGCCCACGCGCAACGCTACGCTAGTCGACGAAGTATTGGAGAGTGCGATGCGCGAATGCCTTATCATAGCGAAGGCCCTGGGTGACAAGCAGCGCGTGCGGGCGTTGATGTCCCTTCGTCGCGCAGAGCTTTGCCTCTGCCAGATCATTGAACTGCTCAAGCTGTCGCCCTCCACGGTCTCCAAGCACATGGCCATTCTGAACCAGGCCGGCCTGGTCGAGTCGCGCAAGAAGGGCCGCTGGGTCTACTACCGGCTGCCAGGCAAAAGCGCGCACCCGTGCATTGTCGGAGCGATTCGCTGGCTGAAAGGTTGCCTTGTGAAAGATCCGCAGATTCACGCGGATGAGCGACGCCTCAAGGCTGTGTGCAAGTTGCCGAAGGAGAAGCTGGGCGCCTGCTACAAGAGATGAGTCCACAACAGGGAGCGGAAGCGGTCCTGGTTCGCGAGATCGCTTGAACAAGGAGACAGAAGCCATGAAGAAGACCCTCGTCCTAATGTCGACAACCGTCGTCGCGGTGGCGGTGTGGATCACCACGTGTTGCAGCGGCGCTGAACCTGCACCAGATGCCAAGCCATCCGCAGGCGAGGCCGCCATCAAGCAGGCGGCCGACGCCGGCAAGCACCTCTACCTGTTCTTTTACAGCGAAGACAACGACGCGACGCGCGAGGCCCGCAAGTCCTTCGAGGCCGTGATGGCCAAGATGACCGACGTGGCCCAATGGATGGCGTTGAAGAATGGTGCGCCCGCAGAGAAGGCCCTTGTGGACAGGTTCCAGCTACAGGGCCTTTCTATCCCCTTAATCATAGTGCTGGCCCCCAACGGGGCCGTCACCACGGCTGGCCTCGCCGAGAAGATGCCCGAAGTGAAACTGCGGGATGGTATTGCCGGCCCCTGCCAGCAGAAGTGCTTGAAGGCGCTCCAGGAAAAGAAGACCGTGGTGCTCTGCGCTTACCCCAAGGACCTGGCCGCCGACGATCCGTCGCTCAAAGCTGTCAACGATCTCAAGGCGGATGCGCTTAACGCAGGCCGAGTTGAAGTTGTCAGGATTGACCCTGCCGACCCGGCTGAAGCAGCCTTTCTAAGGCAGTTGGACGTTGACCCCAAACGGGGTTTGGCGACGGTCATGATCGCGCCGGGGCGAGTCCTGCTGGGGAAGTTCATCGGTCCTGTCACTAAGCAAAGCCTCGCAGCGGCCCTGAAGTCAACGGGTTCGGGGTGAGGCGGCGGCGGATGCGCCCCGGCGGGGTGTGAATAACAGCTATTGGTCCGCGCGTAGCTAATGCGCCAGGATTGGTGGGGCGGGCGTCCACGCCCCCCATGGCCACGGCGGGCG
>Ga0315279_10011512_pt1 | contig 10216 bp, 3 predicted proteins | sample YL17G06_20_MG_FD_203694 | JGI IMG/M metagenome (GOLD analysis project Ga0315279, IMG submission 203694) | Sediment microbial communities from Yellowstone Lake, YNP, Wyoming, USA - YL17G06_20 | ecosystem: Environmental > Aquatic > Freshwater > Lake > Sediment | place: USA: Wyoming | collected...
TTATTTTTCCCCAGGGCTTCACCCTGGGCTACAGATAGGTCGCCCTTACAGGGCTACAAAAAGGCACTGTCATAGGGACCTGAGTAAATACGAAATAAGAAAAGACATCCTTTGAAAATCGGTTCAATTCATCGCCGGCTGATATTTTTCAACAGGCGGGTAACTCCTCCATTGCCCGCGGCGCAAGAAACGCTGGAATATCCTCTCCTGAGCGACCTTTTCAGCCTCGACCAGCTCAATAAGCACGGCGAGGCAATGGCCCGGCAGCATGAATTGGACCGCCGGCCGGCCCGGAACAATCTCTTGACCAGGTTGACGGATAACGAAAAGATCCTGACCGAGACGTATCAGCAGCTCACCGCTGGAGAGTCCTCCAAACTCAATATTTCCCCCGCGGGCGTATGGCTTTTAGATAATTTTTTCCTGATCGAAGAGCAGATCCAGCTTGCCCGCCTGCACCTTCCCAAACGGTATAGTCGTGAACTGCCCCGGCTTCGCGCGGACCATTCGAGGGGTGTGCCCCGGGTGTATGCGATAGTCCAGGACCTTATCTCCCATGTTGACGGTCTTGTGGATGAAGAGAACCTTCGTACCATCGTCAATTCCTACCAGAGGGTGACGTGCCTGAACCTGGGCGAGTTGTGGGCCATTCCGATCATGTTGCGCCTTGCGCTGATTGAGAACCTGCGGCGCATCGCGACCCGGATCGCCGCGGACCGCCGTGACCGCGCCACGGCCGATTTCTGGGCGGCCCGGATGCTCCATACGGCCGGGAAAGACCCTAAAAACATTATTCTTGACATAGCAGATATGGCGCGCGCCGACATCCCCATGAGGTGCGCGTTTATAGCGGAGCTGGTGCGAAAGCTGCAAAGCCACAATCCGGCGCTCGCTCTGGCCCTGACCTGGGTCGAGCAGCGTCTGACCGAACAAGGCCAGACGATTGAGCGGCAGGTGCACCTTGACAGTCAGCAGCAGGCGACCACCCACATCGCCATCAGAAACAGCATCACAAGCCTTCGGTTTTTAGCTTCAATCGATTGGAAAGACTTCGTAGAATCCATGAGCCGGGTGGAAAGCATTCTTCGCGGCGATCCTGCCGGTGTATATCCGAAGATGGACTTTTCTACCCGTGATACCTACCGGCATGTAATCGAGAAAATAGCCCGGCAGAGCCGCATGGCCGAAGAGAATGTCGCGGCGCAATCGGTGGCCCTTGCGCGAAGCGCGGAAAATGGATCGCGAGCGGCCCATGTCGGCGCGTATCTGGTCGGCCGCCGGCGACCGGCGCTGGAGCGCGCGGCAGGGATGCGCCGGACCATGCGGGATGTGCTGGACAGCGCGGGAAAACGGGCGCCGCTGCGGCTGTATCTGGGTTCCGTGCTGCTCGTCACGGCGGGCTTCACCCTTATTGCCATGCAGGAAATTAATGCCGCGCGCGCGGCCGCGCTCTGGGCGGCCGGCATCCTTATGCTCCTCGCGTTCAGCCAGGCGGCCATAGCTCTTGTAAACTGGTCCGTCACCATGGTGGTGCCGCCGCGCATCCTCGCGAAAATGGATTTTTCGAAGGGCATTCCGGCTGAATCGTGCACGCTTATCACCGTGCCGGCCATGCTCACCGGCACTCTTGAGATCGCGGAACTCCTGAACAAAATGGAGGTATGCTTTTTATCCAACCGCGCCGATAATCTTTACTTCAGTCTGTTGACGGACTTTGATGATGCGCCTGCCGAAACGATGCCGGGTGATACGGCGCTCCTTCGGCTGGTAAAAGAAGGCATGCAGCGGCTTAACGACGCCTATGCCTTGAACGGGCGCCGGCCTTTCCTGCTCTTTCACCGGCCCCGGCAGTGGAACCCCGGGGAAAAATGCTGGATGGGCTACGAACGAAAAAGAGGGAAACTCGAAGCCCTGACTCTTTTCCTCCGCTCCGGGGAGCCGGAAATGTTTCTTGTCGAAGGCGACCGGACAATTGCGCCGAATATCAAGTATGTCTTCACGCTTGATACCGATACCGAAATACCCCGCGATTGTGCGCGGCGCCTTATAGAAACCATGGCCCATCCGCTGAATGTTCCTGTTTATGATGATGTTAAAAAGCGCGTTATGGACGGCCATGCGATTTTACAGCCGAGGGTCGTTTCGAGTCTTCCCGCGATTGGGGCATCATGGTACGCGCGGATTTTCGGGAGCGATACCGGCATCGACCCGTATACCCGCGCGGTTTCGGATGTTTATCAGGACCTGTTCGGGGAAGGTTCGTTTATCGGCAAGGGCATCTATGACGTCGATATGTTCGCCAGGGTCCTGGCGGACCGATTGCCGGAGAACCGGATTTTGAGCCATGATCTTCTGGAAGGCACCTACTGCAGATCAGGACTCATCAGCGACATCCAGCTGATAGATGAATTCCCGCGGCGCTATAGCGATGACTTCTCGCGGCGGCATCGCTGGATACGCGGCGACTGGCAGATCGCGGCCTGGTTGGCGCCCCGTGTGCCGGGATTCAAACGGAAATCGGCGCCGAACCCTATTTCGTTTTTGTCAAGGTGGAAAATATTCGACAATCTCAGACGGAGTGTTGTCCCGATGGGAATGCTCCTGCTCATCATCATGAGTTGGCTCTTCCTGACGCCTTCCTGGCTGGGAGTTGCGGCGGTTGCCGCGGTCCTCCTGCTGCCTTCAGTGCCCGGGACCGTGTTGAAGGCGTTCCAGATTCCCGCTCGATTCCCGCTGGCCATGCATGCCCGGTCGGTCGCGGGGTCCGCGGGCCTTCAGCTCTTTCAGGCTTTTTTCGCGCTGACGGTCCTGCCCTGCGAAGCGTTTGCCAACCTTGACGCAATACTGCGTACCTGCCGGCGGCTGCTTATTTCACACAGCAAACTACTCCAATGGACGGTCTCCGGGAAGACCAGATATACACAGGGAAAAGGGCTGTGGGGATATTATCGAATGATGGGCGCGACTCCCCTGTTTGCCGCGGCCCTCGGCGCCGTTCTTTTCGCGCAGGGACGCCTGGATTGCTGGCCTCTTCTCGGCATATGGCTTGTATCGCCCATTCTTCCCTGGTGGATCAGCAGGCCGATCGTCCGCCGTCCGCCGCGGCTTTCCGCCAACCAGCTTGACTTCCTCAAAAAAATCAGCCGGAAAACCTGGCGCTATTTCGAAACATTCGCCGGTCCCGAAGATAACTGGCTCCCGGCGGACAACTACCAGGAAACGCCCCGTGAGGCAATCGCGCATCGCACTTCACCAACCAACATAGGCCTGATGCTCCTGTCGAACCTGGGCGCCTATGATCTGGGCTACCTTTGCGCTGGGCAACTGATTGACAAAACGAGCAAATCATTCGCAAGCATGGAAAAGCTGACCAGGTTCCGCGGACATTTTTTGAACTGGTACGATACCCGGTCCCTGCAACCCATGGCGCCGCGGTATGTTTCAACGGTCGATAGCGGCAACCTGGCCGGTTATCTCCTGACCCTGCGGTGCGGGATCCTCGGCATACAGGACCAACCGATCTTCCGGCAATGCTTCTATAAAGGCTTGATCGATACGCTCGCCGCGGTGGAGGAATCGCTGCTTTTGGCCCGCGATAAAGCCGGCGAACTATTTCATACATCCACCGCACTCTCGGAACGGCTGGGCCTGCTAATGGCAACCGTCAAGGAGCTCGAACACGCTCCGGCCGGATTGCGGGCGACGCTGCGTAATGTGCGCGGCCTTATCACCGGGATCCGCGAGCTTCGGGCGCTGGCGCCGCATGAAGCCGGACCCGAAGCGCAGTGGTGGCTTCAGGCAATTGAAAATCAATGCGTCGCACAGCAGGATGACCTGATCTACCTGGCGCCCTGGCTCCCTGCGGAATTGCCGGCGGAGATTGGTCCCGATCTTCGTCAAGCGCTGGACGCGCATTTCACGCTTGAAGGGATGGCGACGACGCTGGAGGGCCTGCTGGTGCGGCAGAACGATATCGGGGAACGGCTTTCCGTTCTCGAACAGCAGGTGTTGCAGGGGGCCGATCGGGCGCGGGAGCGGACCAGGCAATTGGAGCGGATGGCTGCCCAATGTCAAGACCTGGCCGAACAGGACTATGACTTTCTCTATGACAGCTCGCGTCATCTGCTGGTCATCGGCTATGATGTTGTCAAGCGCCGGCGGGACGACAGCTTTTATGATCTGCTTGCATCCGAGTCGCGCCTCGGCAGCTTTGTGGGCATCGCGCAGGGAAAACTGCCGGTGGAACACTGGTTTTCGATGGGCCGTCTTGTCACCATCCGCCACGGCAAAACGCTGCTGCTCTCCTGGGGCGGTTCCATGTTCGAGTATCTCATGCCGCAGCTGGTCATGCCCGGCTACAACAACACATTGATGGGCCAGACCTGCGCGGCCATTGTGGACCGGCAGATTGACTATGGGCGAAAACGGGGCGTTCCCTGGGGAATATCGGAATCCGCTGAAAACAGCACCGATGCGGGCCTCAATTATCAATATCGCTCCTTTGGCGTGCCTGACCTTGGATTCAAGCGTGGAACGGCGAATGATCTGGTGATCGCCCCGTATGCAACGGCGCTGGCCCTGACGCTCAAGCCGAAGGCGGCCTGTGAAAATATGCAGCGGATGACCGCCGCCGGATATGAAGGCAGATACGGATTGTACGAAGCCATCGATTATACGCCCAGCCGCTTGTCTCAGGAACATTCTCCGGCGTTGATCCGGTCGTTCATGGCGCACCACCAGGGCATGAGTTTTATTTCTCTTGCGAATTTTTTTACCGCGGATCTGATGGTAAAGCGGTTCGAGTCGGATCCGCTCTTTCAGGCCACGACGCTCCTGCTTCAGGAACGGGTGCCCAAGGCGACCCCCTTTAAGCTTAAAACTTCCGCTGTCTTCGGGTCGAGGGCGGTGTACCCGGAGCAGGAAGATTTACTGCGGATATTCACCACCCCCGCCACGACGATTCCCGAAGTCCATCTTTTATCGAACGGCCGCTATCATGTGATGGTGACGAATGCAGGAGGCGGATACAGCCGGTGGCGCGATTACGGCGTCACCCGCTGGCGCGAAGACGCGACCATGGACAACTACGGAACATTCGTCTATATCAACGATTTGACAAACAGAAGTCTTTGGTCGGCGGCCTTTCAGCCCACCTGCGCCGAACCGAAAAATTACGAGGCGGTTTTTCCCCAGGCGCGCGCGGAGTTCAGGCGCCGGGACCGGGGCATGGACACCTATACCGAGATCGCGGTTTCACCCGAAGACGACATCGAATACCGGCGGATCACCCTGAGCGATTTCAGCGGCAGGTCCCGCGCCATCGAGCTCACCAGCTACGCGGAAGTGGTCCTGGCAACGCCCGCCGCCGATGCGGCGCATCCAGCGTTCTCCAATCTCTTCGTCCAGACGGAAATCCTGCGGGGCCACCATGCGATCCTCTGCACGCGCAGGCCGCGGTCGCCCCAGGAAATCAACCCCTGGATGTTCCATATATTTACCGTGCGCGAGCTTCAGAAATATGAACTGTCATACGAAACCGATCGGCTGGCATTCATCGGCCGTGGATTGACAGCAAGGAACCCGAAGGCGCTTGAAACAGCCGGACCGCTCGGATCGACGGAGGGACCGGTCCTCGATCCAATTGTCTCCATCCGCTGCACGCTGACGCTTGCGGCCGGAGAGACGGTCACCGCGGGCTTCATCTCGGGCATGGCGCCAACGCGACAGGAAGCCATGGCCCTGATCGAAAAATATCAGGACCGCCGGCTGGCGGATCGGGTTTTTGACCTGGCGGTGATACATGGGAAGGTCGTACTTGGGCAACTCAACGCCACGGAATCGGACGCCCAGGTGTACGGCAAGCTTGCAAGCTCGATTATTTACGCCGGCCGGGACCGCAGAGCGGACCCCGCTATACTTCTCAAGAACACGCGGGGACAATCCAATTTATGGGCATACAGCATATCCGGCGACCTGCCCATCGTCGTGCTGCGGATCGGCGATCCATCCAAGATTGAGCTGGCGGCCAAACTGATACAGGCGCACGCCTACTGGCGATTAAAGGGTCTGGCGGTTGACCTTGTCATATGGAATGAAGAACGGACGGGCTACCGGCAGGTATTCAATGACCAGATCCTCGGCCTGATTGCCGCGGGCCCCGAAGCCTCCCTGTATGATAAATCGGGAGGTGTGTTCCTGCGTCATCAGGACCAGATGTCGGAGGAGGACCAGGTCCTGATGCTTTCCGCCGCGCGGATGATCTTCAGGGACAGCGGCGGCCCTCTGGCCGAACAGATCCAGCGGTTTTTCCGCGCCGAGGCCCTTGTTCCGAAGCTTGTCGTTTCGCGTTTTGAAAGGCCCCTCCCCTCCTCGGAAAATTTCCGGCAGGACAGCCTGCTTTTCCACAACGAATGGGGAGGTTTCACCCGGGACGGCAGGGAATATATCATCCAGATCAAACCCGGAAAACCCACCCCCATGCCCTGGGTCAATGTGGTGGCCAACAAACAATTCGGGACCGTCATTTCGCAAAGCGGCGGGTATACCTGGTTCGAAAATGCGCACGAGTTCAGGTTGACGCCATGGTATAACGATCCCATAACCGATCGCAGCGGCGAGGCCCTCTATCTGCGGGATGAGATCTCCGGGCGTTTCTGGTCCGCCACGCCGCAGCCGGCCCCCGGAACGGGTGATTATCTCAACCGCCACGGGTTCGGCTACAGCGTCTTTGAATATATCCAGGACCGTCTCAAGTCGGAATTGTGGATCTATGCGGACATAGACGCACCGGTCAAGTTCTGGATGCTCAAGGTGCGCAACGACTCCCCGGTGGGCCGCGTGCTGTCGGCAACGGGATTTCTGGAGCTTGTTTTAGGCGAGGACCGGTCCAGGACCCAGATGCACCTGCGGACCGGGATCGATTCAAAAACCGGCGCGCTCCTTATCAGCAATCCTTTCAACACGGATTTCCCGGGCCGCGTGGTGTTCTTTGAAGTCAATGAGACCGATCGGAGTATCAGCGGGGACCGGACCGAGTTCATCGGGCGAAACGGCACGCTGGCCGATCCGGCGGCCCTTCACCGGGTCCGCTTATCGGGCAGGACCGGCGTGGGCCTCGATCCGGCCGCCGCGCTCCAGGCCTATTTCAGGCTGGAGCCCGGGCAGGAAAAAGAGATTGTTTTTATGCTGGGCGCCGGCAGGGACATCGACGACGCCCGGAACCTGGTCCAGCGGTTCAGTGGTTTACAATCCGCGTATGATGCCCGCGACCGCGTCTGGCACTACTGGAACCATACCCTGGGCGCAATCAATATCGAAACTCCGGACCCCGCATTGAATGTACTGGCGAATGGCTGGCTCGTATACCAGACCATGGCCTCGCGTTTATGGGCCCGGAGCGGGTCCTATCAGTCCGGAGGCGCATTCGGGTTCCGCGACCAGCTCCAGGACGTGATGGCGCTCGTGCATATGGAGCCGGGCCTTGTCCGCGCGCACCTTCTGCTGTGCGCTTCCCGTCAATTCCCCGAGGGCGATGTGCAGCATTGGTGGCACCCTCCTCTCGGGCGCGGCGTGCGCACGACGATTTCCGATGATTATCTCTGGCTTCCCCTTGTCACGAGCGACTATGTCGTCCGCACGGGCGACAGCGGCGTTCTGGATGAACCAATCCATTTCCTTGACAGCCGCCGTCTCAACCCCGGGGAAGAATCCATGTACGATCTTCCATTGATCACCCGCGAAAAAGCACCCCTGTACGAACACTGCAAGCGGGCGATTCTGCATGCGTTGCGCTATGGCCGGCACGGATTACCGCTGATGGGCAGTGGAGACTGGAATGACGGCATGAATCTCGTGGGCGTCAAGGGTGAGGGGGAAAGCGTCTGGCTGGCATTCTTCCTGTATTCGGTCCTCAGGCAATTCAGTGCGCTGGCGCGAATGCGCGGCGATGCAGACTTTGATGCGCTATGCGATACGGAAGCAAAGCGCCTGCAACAGAATATCGAAACCAACGCCTGGGACGGGGACCGATATCTGCGGGCATATTTTGATGACGCTACTGCGTTGGGTTCCGCGCAAAGCCAGGAATGCAGGATCGATGGTACCGTGCAGAGCTGGTCGGTTTTGTCCAAAGCAGGATCTCCGGAACGATCGAAACAGGCCATGAACTCCCTGGCGCGCTACCTGATCGATCCGCGGAACGGTCTGATCAAACTCCTGGACCCGCCCTTTGATAAGTCAACTCTGGAGCCCGGCTATATCAAAGGCTATGTTCCCGGCGTGCGGGAAAACGGAGGACAGTATACGCATGCCGCGATCTGGGCGGTCATGGCCTTTGCCGCGATGGGAGAGACGCAGCGTGTCAAGGAACTGCTGTCAATGATAAATCCGATCAACCACGCATCGACCCCGGAAAAGGCAATGCGATACCTGGTTGAGCCCTATGTGATGGCGGCTGATATTTACGGATCGGCGCCCCACACCGGACGGGGAGGCTGGACGTGGTATACGGGGTCCGCTTCATGGATGTACCGGCTTATCATCGAATCGGTCCTGGGACTGCACGTGAAAGTGAATATACTCACATTCAACCCCTGCATTCCCGCGGAGTGGGAACACTTCAAGATCCATTACCGTTTCAGGGAGACGGTATACCATCTCGATTTCCATCAGATGAAGCCTGGCGGAGAAATCCGCGTGGTCGTCGACGGCGCAGCGCGGGAAGACCGGTCGGTGACGCTTATTGACGATGGGCAGGAGCATGGAGTGGAGATCGCAATCGGCAGCGACCGCAAGGATGAGGACCAGAAGACATGATCGCGCCCTGGGATGAAATCAGTGATTATCATCCTTATCGCCATGTCCATCCAAATCCAGGGCGCGGGACAAGGCGGGCGCCGGGACATGATTGACAGCGGGGACGTCGCGTACAATGCGTTCATTTATCTTCCGCCCGGCGCCGCCGATGCGGATTCCCGGCGAATACCTGCCCCGCAAAATGAGCCGATCCTCCCCGCGATATCATCCCCCTCAAGAAATGTCATGATATGCGAACCACCGGGTATTAGTTCAATCTTCGCCTGAGGGACAAAGGCCGCTATCGATGCGGTGTCTTTGACGGAAAAGAGTTCATCCTTCGTCCCTAAAAGTACCAGCATGGGGCAGGTGATGCGGCCGGCATCATCCGTCGCATCGTATCCCGCGGTGGATGCGACGACCTCCCGATAGAAATCCGGGTGCTTGATGCGAAAGAGCGGCGACAATTCCCGGCGTACAGAAGGGGGGAAGTTCTTTACAAACCGGTCCGTCAATCTCTCCATGACCCAGTAGACCTGGTAGTCCTTGAGCGTGGAGACCCACTGCGCGGTCGCCCTGCTTTGCGCCTGCTGCGCCGGGGATGTTCCAACGATACCGCTTGACGCCAGGACCATATTCTCAACGACGATGCCGGGCGCATGGGCCGCCCAGTGGACCGCCACGACGCCCCCGAACGACACCCCGGCAACGCTCAGCCTGGTGATGCCCTTTGCAGCGAGGAAATCATTTATCAGCAGCGCGAAATCATCAAGCCTTCCCGTATACTGTGGCGACCGGTCGGGAAAATCATAGGCAATCAGTTGATAACGGGAAGCAAGCGACCGGAGATTGATGAAATTCCTGCCGTCAAGGTTCAGTCCATGAATGAACAGAAAGACCGGCGCATCGGGAGACGGGCCGGCCAGGTAGTAATAGCGATGAACGCAATCGGGCAGGGACCCATTTACACTTCGGTATTCCCAGCCCTGGAGATCAAAGCCATCGTTCTTGCGCTCGATGGGAACAATGGCATTGATTTTCTGCAGGTATTTATCGTGCGGAACGAATGCCACGCCGGCTTTCAGGAACAAAAACGTCAGTTGAAGTATCAGGTGTCCCATAGGATTTCAGAGTTCCTTGCGATGATTCGATGGACCCAGTTGCATTGTCGGATCTGCCTAAGCCGGCTTCGCCGGAGCGGCCAGAAGCCAGAGACCAGAGGCCAGCCGGAATCAAACGCCCCCATAGAGAAAAATACGCAATAAACGTATTTGTTGCTGATACCTAACTTATGCACCGATTTTTTGTTCCCAGAGGGAAGAATGATTATAACAGAATCACTCGTTTGGTGCATAATATTTTATGCACCAAAATGGCGTTTCCATACAAATTTCGCCATTTTGTGCCCGAGTAAATGCTGAAA
>Ga0315279_10011513_pt1 | contig 10215 bp, 10 predicted proteins | sample YL17G06_20_MG_FD_203694 | JGI IMG/M metagenome (GOLD analysis project Ga0315279, IMG submission 203694) | Sediment microbial communities from Yellowstone Lake, YNP, Wyoming, USA - YL17G06_20 | ecosystem: Environmental > Aquatic > Freshwater > Lake > Sediment | place: USA: Wyoming | collected...
ACTATCTATCTTCAGCTTCTCTCCTACCCGATGCAGCCTAGCGGCCTTCATTCGTTCCCCCATTCCCCAGCCACAACCGACGCGAGAAATGATGCACAGAGGTTGCTTGAAGAACCAACGGTCACTTTGTGTTCCATTCGTGGTGCGTGGACTGTATTTTGAGCCGCTTTTCTGTGATACCCTTGAGTACTACCCCTCACTGGTTCTGAGCGAGACGTACCAATAGAAAGTCTGAAATCCTCACACAAGCGGACTAATCAGTGGCTTTCTGAGATTCACTGACTGCCTGTTTGGAGTTCGCTGCTTTCTCTGCTTACAGGAGCGGCGGGGGCGCGATGACGAATCCCCCAAGAGCAAGAGAGGTGGAAGACCAGTGGGGTTGAGGATTACAACTTTCAACGTTGAGTGGATGAACGACTTCTTCTATCCTGACGAGCCGCGATTCAAGACCTCCCACAAGCGGGGCCAGTATACGGGCCCGGCAATCAAGGACGTGGCCGCGCTCTGTTCAAGAATCCAGGGAACCATCCGTGAGATCGACCCTGACATCTTGGGCATCGTGGAGGGGCCTAAGCTTCCGTCACAGATGGAGAAATTCGTTCAAGAGTACCTGAAGGATCAATCTGGAAATCCGATCTATAATGTGGTCGCGAGCCCCAGCGAACGTACCCAACGACAATACGTCCTCGTGAAACGAGGCGCAGCAACTCCGGTTAGAACCCTATACGACGAGCCACGCTACGGGAAGATGGTTGAGCGCTGGAAGTTCTATCCCTGGGGCGCATACATGCCAACGGAAGCTAAACCGCACACGTTCTTCCGACAACCCCTAGTCGCCGAACTACAGATCGACGCGCGCAAGCTTACGATCATCCTGCTCCACATCAAATCAAAATACACTGGCTTGAAACAGAGCGAGACGAAGGAATACTATGAGAAATCTATCCTCGCAAGACAGGAGATCACTTCTGAAATGAAGAAAGTGAGGGAGTACTTGGATGATGCTTTGACGGAGGAGATGACCCGATCAATTGTGGTGATGGGCGACATGAACGACGGCCCCGGTAGGGATAGGTTCGAAGCCGAGTTCATGCTCCAAAACCTTGTCGACGTCATCCAAGGCACATTGCTGAACCCAGACTTGAACGTCTACCATGTCCTCGAGAACCTCCAAACAGACGCCTACAGCCTCGAATACGAGGACAAGGAAGAGGGTGGAAAGAAGAAGCGAGAACTGATCGACCATATCCTGATGGCGCCAGGAATGTTCCTCGGCACGGCCGAACTCACGTACCAGAAAGGCTCAGGAAAAGTGGAACACAAAGCATGGGGAAATCATGTCGGCACCGACCCGGACCATGTCCGCGACGACAGGCCAAGCGACCACAGACCAGTCACATGCCAAATAGCCTAGAAAGACTCTAACCAACGTGGAAACCTCAAGCCTCCCTCAAGAGTTCGCGGACCATAGAACCAAAGAGCTGCCTGCATATGGTCATCAGGAACCGTTCCGTTGGATAGCTGACGTGACGGTGATGGAGGCCTTTGAATCCGAAGTGTTGGATCTGCCGGATTTCTACTTCACAGGCGACGACTACAGGTACCGCTTCGAACCAGAAGCAAAACAGAGATTCCTAGACTTGTTGCGTGAGCAATTCAATTCCGGAGCCAGTTACAAAGGTCGTGCGTCAAAGTGGGATACGATCATCGAGCTGAAAGCTGTCGAGCTAGGTCGGTATCTTGCGGGTCAATCCAATGAGATCAATTTCTCGCAACCCTATCTCGAATTCAGAAGGACTGATAGCTTGGAACGTCGCAGACGAATCCTCGCCTTGAGTCAAGCCAACGCACGCAAGCTTGGGATCGGGAAGGGTACCCTTCACTACCTGCGTAGAAACGCAAGAGATGCGAGCTACTTCGAGATCTATCACAAGGTTGCCACAAGGCTAGGAGCTGAGACAGGAGTGAGTGTCCATTCTTGAGTCAAGACAGAAGGATTCCCACTGTCGTCCACAATCTCGGCGCGGACTCGCAACCAGACAGTATTCTATCATTCCTCGAATTTCGGGACTGCTTTGTAGGAAAAGGGCACCAGGCAAAGGATTGGATAGTCGCTGCTTGCTCGCGTAAGGAGAATTCAGGAGCCAGTGATTTCTTCACATTCAGCGTGCTTTGTCCCGCCGAAGAAACGACTATGAAAAGGTTACTTTCGACATATGACTGGGGTGATGCCCGTCCAGAGTTCGGCATGCCGTCGTTCTCTCCCTCAGAGAATGGAGAAGTGCTCAACTACGACCCTGGGCTAGAAGCCAATCTCAATGGAATAAGGTTGAGGTCGTTCACCATTCACCGCGATTTTCACGGCTACAAGCCAGCGACCTTTGAACTAGTGCAGAGTTTCGTTCTATACCATGAAGCATTCTTCGAGGCTGAAAAAAGCGAGTACTACCGCATAGATCAGAATGGAGAAATCCAAATCGTAGCACGTATAATCCAACAGAATGATGATACCACCATACTTGTCGACGCTCACCATCTGAAGGATTATCTCGCTGCCAACAAATGCTGCTTGTTGCGCTATCATGACCACAATCGAAGGGCGACAGAGGACATCACTTCACTGATCGGAGGGGAACACCGTCAGACAAGCCTGACGGGGGCAGACTTCAATTTTCTGCTTGTGCTCGTTGTCGACCGGCCGTGGAACGGATGGAGGAGTTACTCACGTCTTACAGGAAAGGACCTGATCCGCCCCTATCCCGAGCCTGACAAGTATCACACCTCGTGGGCGACTGGCGAGTCAAGAGAGCCATATGAGAATTTCATTATTGACACTGACGAGAATGGAACGCCAATCGAGTCAACTTGTGACGAGAATAGACTCACCAATTTCTTCGCCGATCGCGGGACTCCACATTCCCTCACGCCAGTGTTCTTCAGGCGCGAAGTGCTGTCAAAGTATCTTCAAGAACCGAAACGTTATCACGTGAATGGCAGTGTCACGTGTCTCGACATTTGGGCAATAGACATAGACATCACGCCAGAGCAACTTGTCCAAGTGTGGCTCTGCGACCTCGGCAGGATTCCGAACAAGGAACAGAAACACTGGCTCCAATTCAACGTGCCCCCAAGAGGCACCATAACGAAGGAACGTTTCGCTAGGGACTTGATGGCAGAGCCTGCCCCGTCGACAGACCCGATCTCAAATTTCCATATGGCGTTCGAAACTTTGCAGCGCGTCACAAAAGAGAAGCTGGGCGAGGAGGTTTTCCGAACGCTCGATCCCAAGGACCAGCACGCCTATCAGACGATTCACTTGCCCGTCACAGATGAATGGAAAGAGTTTGACGAGCAAATAATGTCGCTTGCGAAAGTCACTGTGGACTCTCTAAACGTCGACCTTCTCTCCCGAGAAAGTGGAAAGAAAGTAGACGGAAACGCGATCAAAGGTTCTCTCGATCTATTTGAGGCTTGGCTTACCGGAATAGTTGCAGATGGGGCTGTCAGACGAACGATCCTGCGACCTCTGCGCGTGATTTTGAGACTCAGATCCACCGGAGCAGCTCACAGGAAAGGTGAAGAATTCAGCAAGGAGATCCATCGTTATGAGCTTGAGAACATGTCGAACTATGCGAGGCTGAAGAAGATAGTGACAGATCTCAATAACGCGCTAGCCACGATAGCGGACGCCATGATGTGAGTCATGAGTTGGGTGAAACGAAAGACACGCCTGCCTGCATGATCTGTAGCCGGCCAATGAAGCTGATGGATGAGAAGGCACAGCGGTGGTACTGTTACAAGGACGACCAAACCTTCCTCGCCAAAGAGGACTCGTGGAGACCGGAGATCACCACGCAGCGGGTTGCCATTGCAGCAAGGCAGGCAAGATTCGATCGCATGTCACGTGCGGCTCCCAAAACAGCGCGATATGCTATTCTCTTCTTGTCAACCCTGCTGCTCATAGGCGGAAGTGTTCTGGCCGAAGACTTACCGCTGAAGACTGGGTTGATATCATTCCCGACGTATGACCTTGGGTACCTAGTCCTTTCACTTGGAGCAGATGTTGGCCTAGTCTACCTAGTCATCGACGTATTGCTGCTACGCGATGAGAGACAACGATGGAAGGATGTTCAGTTCAAAGTCATGGATCTGCTGGACGAGCAGCTGCAGGGGATCCTTATTGAAGTCATGAATTTCAGTGGAGCAATGAATGTCGGAGTGACTATACCCTTCGGCGCAAACCAGCAGGAGGAGACAGATATCTACAGGCGGGCATGGCTTGCTAGGATGAGGATACTCTCAGAGGATCTCAATGCACTAAAGTATGAAATAGGTGCTATCCAAGCTGGTGCCCTTGCAGCCTATGGGACGGCGTTTTCTCGCCGAGCGAGAACGCTCGGAGACCTGCAGCTCCGATATTCATGGAAGTTTTTCGAACCAGGACTGGTGACCAAGATGTTAGATATTGAACGCCTTCTCAACAAGCTGAATACGGCCCTGTTCGTGTCCGGCAAGGCCAGTGTGTTCACAGGATTAGCGGTTCGTGACGCACAAAGTCTGCTCAGAATACTCATCAATGCTATCGATGACGGGATTGTCAGTATGCCGATGTGATCTGGTCGCCGACCCAGAGCGATGCATCACTTTGTGCAGTCGTCCAATAATCGAACCGTCGTCCGTCGTCGTTAGATTGTGTGTGTGCCCTTCATGGTGCTGGCGTCCAGATTTGAACCGTCGATGGGCGTCGTTAGATAAGTGTGTAAGAGAACTTTGGTGCAAGCATCCGTATTTGAACTCTAGTTTTGGTCGAGGTGTGTGAACCCCCAAAGATCAAACCCTCATGTGAATAGCCTAGTCACGCATCCACACTATCAAGTCGCATATTGCTTGTAGCTCGCCTACTACACGTATTATTTCCTTTGTTTCTTTGGTTCTATGTGTATTGTGATATGTAAATTGGGTAAATCCTTTTTCAAATCTTCTTCCAAGTGATCGGTTAGGTGATGAGCATCTTTGACGCTTAGAGAACTATCAACCGTAAGGTGCATTTCAGCGAAAATCAGATTCCCATGCAAACGAATCTTCAGATTGTGAACATCTATGTACTGAGATTTATGACGAAGCAACACCTCGCGTATCTTCTCTTTTCCATCATCATAGGATTCATCCATCAGATGACTTGAAGACTTTAGAACCAATCCTATTCCCATCCGGGCGATCAAAATGGAAACCGCAAAGGCGAGAATTGAATCCAAGAATGCCCATCCAGTTAATTGCACGACAAAAAGTCCAACCCATATACCAGCGGACGATATCACATCAGATAGAAGATGCTTTGAATCGGCTTCAAGTGCAGCAGAACCACTCTTCCTAGCAGTGTTTCTCAAGAACCATGAAAGCCCACCATTTAGGGCTGTAGCCGCCATCGATACGCCGATAGCAAGATTCAATTCCAAGAGTCTAGTGGATTCAAAAAAGCGTCCAGCAGCAGCATAAATGATTATCAATGCTGCAGCAATTATGAGAAGCCCCTCTAACATGCTCGACACGTCCTCCACTTTTTGATGACCATAGTTATGGCTATCATCAGCTGGTTTTCCAGACACGTACACTGAGAATAGCATCAACACGGATGCAGCTATGTTCACAGTAGACTCAAGTGCATCGGACAGTAAGGCCACTGAGTTTGACAGGCTATACGCCAATAGCTTAATTCCGAAGATGGCCACGCCGCCTATGATGGCAATAAGCGCTGCCTGTTTCTTTTTCATAGGGGCTTGGACACATGTTTCATGCTTTTGGGTTTTTCTGGTTCCTGCATTGCGTGGTGCGAGCGTCGTGATTTGAATCGTCGTCGGGACACTTGGTGCGAGCATCGTAAATTGAACCGTCGTCCGTCGTCGTTCTTGGACTGGATTTTGTGTGTGTGGGTAGGCTGGTGCGAGCGTCCGGATTTGAACCGCTGGGTTGTGTGCTCACGACAACGCAACCTTGGAAAGGTCCGCAGTCGCCGCGAGTATTATCCGTATACGGATGAGCGGAGAGCATTGGCCGCCATCTTGCTCCTGCTAGCTTGTGGGTTGATGGTTCCTCATGCTTGGTCACAGGTCGACCCAACCCCCCCCCAGGGGGGGGTCCCCCCAGCTCAATATGTAGAATCAAGTCAGGCAAGCTGGGACGCTCCCTCGTCGCCTTCCACGCTTCTGACCCTACCCTGCACACGTTACCTTTGATGGCCCAGACTCAAAGCATGAGTCACTACGAACAGGCTCACGGGATCCTCGCGGAGCATGTACGTCAATACGCTGAATCGTATGCGTCAGCGCATACAGCTCCCCGAGAGGAGTTCGCGCATGGGTGTTAAACACTCAGGAAAGGGTGTTAAACACCCGCATGGGTCGAGTGGCCTGTCATAAGGAAAGTGCTCGATTCTAAAACCCTAGCACAACTGAATTTGCAGCTGAGGAATGCTGGGGAGCAAATAAGAGCGGTTCATCTGTAAGAGACCTTTTGTAGTCTCGGCTGATACCTAGTCGAGGTTTCAATAGCTTTGTCTGCGAACTCGAAGCGTCCTAGGCCACGAATCGAATCTCTCTCAGACCTGGTGTTCGGTCTGGCTCTCTCGGTAGGCACGATCTCCCTGATCGCTAGATTGCCCAGTTCTCCAGTAGGAATTGTCTACGACGTAGCACAATTTGGATTCAGCTTCCTGATTCTGATCACTGTGTGGATCAGCTACACGAGCATCATGTCCGTTCTCCCACTGGAAGACGCAACTACAATCACACTGAACGTGATCCTCCTTTTCTTCGTCTCTATTGAACCGTACCTGTTCTACTTGAACGCCGTCTTTGACCTCGCAGGCCAAGAAGCCCTCTTGGACGCCGCTTCAGTAGCTTACGCACTAGACATGGCAGGGTTAATGGCGATTCTTGCCCTGTTCACGCATCAATTGGCCGTGGAGAAGAAGGGCCTAATCCCTAAGAATCTCCTATCCAAGTACAAACGTATTCAAATCAGTCGTTTGATCGCAACTCTCCTTTTCGCGCTCACCATCCTTCCCATCTTTTGGAGCCTGAGGGTACAGAACACACCCTTGCGATTCTATCTTTGGTTTGTGCCACTGATCATAACCCAGACCACACGAGCGACAGACAGAACAACAGCACGAGCGCACGAGCTCGATTCCTAAACCTATGACCTGTCAGCATCGTGGAAGAAGAGGAAGCTGATGGATAAGAAAGAGCGACGTGAACCATGCGGTTTCGCGAAGGAACAGTGGTCCACGCCTGCGAGCGCTGTGGCTTAGCCGGTTACGTAGATGTTCCCGTTTGAAGCATCATACTGGATTGGAATGTTCTGTAACGGCCTTCGAGCGGGTCCACGAAGCACTTGAGCACCATGGTACGGGTCAAACAATGCGCCATGGCAAGGGCAGGCTATGTCGCGTGCGGAAGGATCAAACTGTACCTGACAACCCGCATGAGTACAGACCGAGCTATAGGCCACGTAACTTCCGTTATCCAAGTGAATCAGGATGATTGCTCCATAGGTCGAATCATTGAGATTCAACGATCCGTTCGATGGGATGTCGGACGCGTTCGCCAGCAACCTGCCCGCATTCGAGGGAAGAGTCGACACGGTCGTCGCACCGCCAGCTGGGTTTGACGACGCGGTTCCTGATTGGACTGAAACAGCTGATGTGTTGGTCCCGACCTCCGGTTGGCTCAGGAAAGAGCCGAGCTCAAACAGCGCCAGCCCGAAAACTCCAACTCCCGCTAGGGCTAGCAGGTTGCGGAGAAAATGCCTGCGCCCCTGTGGAAGCCGCGTTCCTTGTTGCATTCGAATGTTCGGTCGAAAAGCTGCACGTGATAGTTGAACTGGGAGCCGGGGTTGATTCGCGAAAGCGGAAGCGATTACGTCGCTGGGAACTCGCATGTGATAGGTCGACGCAATCTTATCCGCGATCTTTCTGGATTCTTCAGCGTTTGACAAGTTTGACACCTATCTTGCTACCATCGCTCAGGCAGCGTCTCTGTTGACGATGTTCTGGAGTGCGCCCAGTATCTTTCTAGCGTCACTCCTATCCACTCCTAGGCTGATGACGAACGCACGTGCAAATTCCAGAATAGTCTGGGTCTCGCTGTCAGCAAGAAATTGGTCCTTGATCCGGTCAAATGCTCTGTCCACCTCCTGCACCTGCTTAGGGTACAAGTGGGTTCTTTCAGGGAGCGGAACCATTGTCCCGGTTCGTTTGGTAACAGGAACCGGAATCGTGCTGGCACGCGGGTTCGTGGTCGTTTGGTCGACTTTGGATGTGAGCCAACGGAGAGAGCGAAACCGTGCTGCGAGTATCCCGTCGACACTTTGGCCCAGCTGAGGCCCTGCCAGTAGCAATGTCAACCAGCACATGGCGAAGACGATGTCTGAGCCGAAATAGAATGGGAAAACGTTCCAAGTCGCGGATAAGAGGAATGTTGTGTTGAGCAACAGTCCTGCGAGCGCGGCGATCCTGAAAAGGAACCCAAGAAGAGTCGCAATTCCGATCAGGGCCTCGCCCACCCCAACCATGTAGCCGAAGAGCACCGCGTTCGGCTCAACCACTCCGAGCAGGAAGTCGTGGATTGGTGACCCGATCGCGTATTGCGGGATCAAATTCCCGATGTATCCTGCTTTCGTCGGGTCGAAGTATGAAGGATCGGTTAGGTGCTGCAAACCAGCGTAAAGAAAAGTCAAACCCATGAAGACACGTAGAGGCCACAGTAGATTCATGGAAAATGCTGAACTTGCTTCTGTCTTGCTGGATCTAGCTGCCCACATCGTAGCGTCCCATCTCGTAACGGCCCAAGCCATCCTCGGGTATACTTGTGCCTGCTGCAAAACCGACGTGAAACCGAACGAATTTGCCTAGGCACACACTGCCGGGTGGTAATCTCGTTGATTATTGTAAACCCGGAGGGCGTGCAGTTTGCGACGTGATGAATTGTGCGCCCTCTCTTTGTGCACACAGAAACAGAAGAGGAACGGTTGCTTGCTAGCTAGTGCCTTGGTAGAGTAGTGGATAAGCTTCTCGCGTGGTCTTGAGTCCGAGCTTCCGTTCGAAAGCAATTGCTTCTTTCACTAGTTCCCCAGTCCTGTATGCGGTCAAGGAATCCTGATCTCTCCATACGATTATGGTCGTCTCGTCATTCTTCTCAGGTCTAGCATAGTGGTAGATTGCTGCGACACCGGGCTGTGCTTTCAACCTGGGTAGGAATGCTTCTAGAAACTTCTCAACCTCGACCCGTTGCTCTACAGTTACTTGGCTGGAAGTGATTGTTACGTACATAGAACCTCACACACTATTAACGAACGAGACTGAGACGATTACGCCTTGCACCTTACAGCAAGCATTCCTAGATCCATTCATGTTGAGACTTTGCAGAGCCGAGGAGCCATTGCCCTTACATCGCCCAGGCATCGAGAGACTAGGAGCAAGTGTCCGAATCCGCCAGCTCCCTAGAATTCCGTTCGTCGTCGGGTCTCTTGGTGCGCACACACACAAAATACCAAGAACGACGACGGTTCAAATCTGGACGCCCGCACCAGCCTACCCACACACAAAAGGAACATTGCCACACGGCAAGAACGGCTCGCTCACGAGTCGTTCCTAGAATTCAACGACGACTCTTTTCGTAGTGAAGTAGCCTTCGACAAGGTGGTCTACCCTTCGTTTGACGGGCATGAATGCGACGACAACGACGGCTATAGAGGCAAGGTGGAGGTATTCAGAGAGCGCTCCAACCACGCCTGCCAGGTACGTGGCAATCAAATGTTCAGAGAATGCGAAAAGGAAGATGATGACCGCGCCTAAAGCCGAGTATGCAGTTCCCTTCTTCAAAATAACCGTGATGTCAAAGAGTCGGTGTTTCACTATCGCTACTCCGATCAGTGCTCCGAACAAGTCTACGAGAGACATGCCGAGGGGCAAGGTGAAAGGAAGATCAACGCCCATGGTCACTAGGAGCTTGACTTGGGCGACGCTGAACACGATGAAGCTGGCAAGGATGTAATCGATATGACGGCGAGCTATGGGAGAAGGTTCGCGTTTGCGGGCTTGGATTAGCATCCAGCAGGAAAGACCGAGCGAAACATAGTATACGAGAAGCCAGCCCGCCATCATTAGACCAAGATTGGACGCAAGATCATAGCTTGCGATGTTGCCCCACTCATAAC
>Ga0315279_10011514_pt1 | contig 10214 bp, 6 predicted proteins | sample YL17G06_20_MG_FD_203694 | JGI IMG/M metagenome (GOLD analysis project Ga0315279, IMG submission 203694) | Sediment microbial communities from Yellowstone Lake, YNP, Wyoming, USA - YL17G06_20 | ecosystem: Environmental > Aquatic > Freshwater > Lake > Sediment | place: USA: Wyoming | collected...
AAACACAGAGATTGGTTCGGAAGCTGACGTGCTTAAAGACCTGAAGAAAGTCGAGGGAGTCGAAGAAGCCAACGCGGTCTACGGAGTCTACGACATAATTGCAAGAGTAAAAGCAGACACGATGGACAGACTGAAAGAAATTGTGACTTGGAAAGTCCGAAGACTCGACAAAGTCAGGTCAACACTGACCATGATTGTTGTTGAGGAAGGAGCGAAATAGTAAGCACTCCCCCTTTTTTATTGCTGACCGAACGATTCTTTATCCGTTTTCTACCTTCATTCTTTTATTGATAAACAAGGCTACCTCGAATGACCAAGATAATAAAGCACATCGGGCTGGATGACACAGATTCGACTAGAAGAGGATGCACGACATATATCGCGGCGTTGCTCGTGGAGAAACTGACGAAGCTCGGAGCAACCTTCATTGATTACCCTAGTCTGGTTCGGCTTAACCCCAACGTCCCTTGGAAGACAAGGGGAAACGGCGCCCTCTGTTTAAGGATAAGTCATGATGACGCATTGGAACTCCAAATCAAAGAAACCGTCGTTTCAACAGTTGAGCAACATTCAGACCTCGAAAACGAAGGCACAGACCCAGGCGTCGTATTCTTCAATTCCGCCAGAATACCGAGGGAAATACAGGATTTTGCGCAAAACACGATAATCGGAATTTCGAAAATCAAAGAAGCCGTCAAACTGCTTCGGAAATATGGCGGAGAAGCGGTTGCATTCAAGGATGGAAGAGGGATAATAGGTGCCTTAGCGGCAGTTGGCGAGACTTTTCAATCCGATCACACGTTCGAAATCATTGCTTACCGCACGCCTGAAAACTATAGCACAAAGCGCAGAGTAGATGAGACATCGATATTTGAAATGGACAAGGCAACGAAGCCCTATACATTCAACAATGTTGATGAGGAAAGGAGAAGAGTCATTATCACGCCTAGGGGACCTGACCCGATTCTTTTTGGCATACGGGGCGAAAGCCCCGACGTGGTGAAGACCGCATTTCAAATCGTAAAGGCTCTGGAACCCGTGGAAAGATGGGTTGTTTTCCGCACGAACCAAGGTACAGATGCCCATCTCAGGCGAGTAAAAGAGTTGAGTCGGATCCGACCTTACACGTCTATCATTACGAAGGGAGGCGTGTCGTCGCCGCCCAGAATGATCAGGGGGAGGCACGTGATCTTCTCGGTTAAGGATCTCGGTTCGGAGGTGGACTGTGCTGCCTATGAGCCGACAGGAGTTCTTCGTTCTATCGCCAGAAAACTGCTCGCCGGAGATCAGATAGAGGTCTATGGGGGCGTTCGTCTCAGGTCGAGTGGCAGACCTCTCACGATAAACCTTGAGAAAATTCGACTTATCAAACCTGCGTCTCAGGTTGCTTATTGCAACCCCATTTGTTTAAAATGCGGGGCTCGTCTCAAATCTATGGGAAAAGACAAGGGTTTCAGGTGCGATAAGTGCAGGGCACGGTATCCGACTTTCACGAAGATGGCTGCGAGAGTCAAACGTGACATTGCAAGAGGGCTCTACATGACTTCAACGAGATCCCAGAGACATTTGACCAAGCCTTCTTCCCGTTACGGAATGGAGAAACACGGGCGAAAGAGCGAAAGTCTTGTTGATGAATGGCACTTTCCCTGAACCTATTTCTCATTAACCTTGAAAACTTCGAGTAGCATCTGGTAGAGCTCGTCGCCGCCTTCAACTCTTGAGAAAAGGTCTTTCTCTGCCTTGAGTATTCGTCCCATGGTTCGGTAAGTTTCTCGCCATTCCAATTCCTTCCACATTAGACGGTAATTCTTCAGTTCGAGCCATGCACGGAAGATTAAGATCAAGAACATCGCCAGAGTGACAAGTAGGTTCAAGATATAGAGTTCAGTTATGTCCGTAGGCTTCCACCTCCCTCAAAGTCATTTTCTCGACTTATGATATTGGCAAAACGCATTTAAAGGAAGCTTCGAATAGGTCAAGTAGAGAGAAGGCATGGAATGAGTGAGATCGTCTCGCCCATCGTTTTTCAGTTAGGAGTCGGTGGTATAGGCGGCTTCGTGGTCGGATTTGCCCTCAAAAAGTTGAGCAAGCTTGTACTGATCTTAACCGGCTTGTTCATACTGGCTCTGATTTATCTGAGCACAAGAGGCATCATAGACATAAATTACGGCTCGCTGTGGAATGGGTTGGCAGGTCTGCTGGGCTGGGGCGAAACGGCTTTTTCGTGGCTCATCGGCGTGATCTCGGTTTTGCCTTTTGCTGGAAGCTTTGTTGTCGGCTTTCTGCTCGGACTCAAACTCGGATGACAATCTATTGCTAGCTCACGTTTTTGCGGACTCGTTGAAGTCAAGTTCAACTATCTAATTGCTCCTTCTGGGTCGCTGACGACCCAACGGCTGCCATCAAAATCGACGTTTCAACATCCGCAACGAAGGTTTCCATCCTGGTGTGACTGAAATGGATTGGAGATTGTAAAAGCTGTAAAGTGCCTGATGCGGAAGAGAAATGGAACATGGATGTGCAACAATGAAAGCGATTTCCATCAATCTTCGGTCACTCGCAACCGTAGCATCGTTAAACTGGAAAGGAGAAACTAGTAACAATGAGGAACGCCTTTTTGCCTTAAAGCTAGGGGGCACTGGCGTCTTGATGAAAATTGAAGCTTATCGATGTCCAGACTGCAAGGTTGTGCTTTTTCATACGAGAAAAGACAAGAATTCCAAGAAGAGGCGAAAGCCGAATATTATGACTATAGTGACGTTGAAGAATACTTGCGATAGCACAGCTTGCGCTCTGTCTGTTGGGACGCGCTATAATTGCTTCACTCGAGCCCCGCGCGTGCAATGACGGAGCAAAGGAAACTCGATTACTTTTATAGAAGTTGAATGCGATTATATACCCAGACTGGGCGACGAAGGAAAGACCGTGGTGCTCTCTAGACCTACATCCGAAAAGATCCACCATCAGCTCACATTCGATAGTTCTGGAAATCCTGGAAGCAAGTTGAGCACAGAAAAAAAGCATAGACTCTTCCTGTTGAGAAGTATCGACGTAATTGCCGACGTATTTGAAGCACTTTACTCGTCGCCGAATCATGGGAATAAATCCGTTCCGATGGATGAACTTGTTTACATACATCTGTCCAAGAAGACCAATGAAAGAGGCTATTCAGAGGCATTTGACCGGTTATCATCGGCATTCCCCCACTGGATGGGATTGGCTGATGCTGACGTTGAACACTTAAAACGCCTCATAGGATCTGCTGGTTTGGGCAATCAGAGGACTGCAGAGCTGTTAGCCAACGTCAGAAGGATAAAGGCAGAATTCGGAAGCATAACACTGAACCCGCTGCTAAAGTGGTCCGAGAGAAGGATATTTGAATTTCTGGTATCTTTGGAAGGCATCGGACCCAAAAGTGCCCTGTGCATTATGATGTATTCTATGGGAAAGAAAGTATTCCCTGTAGATACTCATGTCCATTTGATATGTGAGAGAATGGGTTTCATTGGCGCCGGATTAGACCACGATGCAGCGCAAAAAGAACTCGCAGGCATGTTTCCACGAGAAATGCGGTACGGCCTTCATGTAAATATGATTGCGCATGGGAGACAAATCTGTCGAAAGCGCGGGAGGCCTTTATGCGAGCTGTGCAACTTGGACAAATTTTGCCTATATTTCAGGAAGAATCAGCGAGACCGAAACCAAGGCGTTTCCATGATAGATGTCTTCTGTGGAGCGGGAGGCGCCACGCTCGGTTTTAAGAATGCTGGTTTTGCAGTCAGGCTTGCGGTGGACAAAGACCGGAAGGCTACCGACACTTACTACTTGAACAACGAGGAACTATCATTTGACCAAGTGATTACCTGTGACTTGCAATCATTGAAGAGCAAAACCTTGAGAAGACGAGCGCATGGGAAAATCATTATGGTCTTCGGCGGGCCGCCATGCCAAGGTTGGTCTCACATCGGAAAGAACCATAAGAAAGGACAGGGCGGAACCGATTTCTTTGGGGACGAGAAGAATACCCTCTACATAGAATTTGCGAGAGTCTTGAACATATTCAATCCCCGCTATTTCGTTATGGAAAATGTTCCAGGCTTATTATCGGCAGACGGCGGAAAATACGCCAGAATTATCCTGAAAGAATTCAGAAACCACAAATACGAATCGATAACACTCAGATTGAACGCCTCCGATTATGGCATAGCTCAAAATAGAACGCGTGTTTTTTTCATTGGTAGGCGAATCTACAGAAAGGGTGGGTCTGCCTCCGCCCGCAAGGAATTATCTAGAATTGCCGCTTTGATAGAACTGAAAAAGGAGGAGAAGATTGTTTCTTTCAGAGAGGTAACGAAAGGATTGCCGCACCTCAAAGCCGCCGAGGGATCAAACGTAGTTCGAATTGATGACACAAATAGGGCACTCATCTCTAAACCACATATGATCTTCAATCATTTCGCAAGGAAGCACAACCCTCGAGACTTAAGAATATATGAGTTGCTTTCTGAGGGCGAGGACTATGGAAGTTTCTCGAGAGAGCGACGGGACAAGTCGTTGCTCCCTTACAACACAGAATCATTCAAGACCAAGTTTAGAAAAATATCTGGGAATAATATCTGCTATGCAATCATATCTCATCTGAGCAGAGACGCGAATTCATATGTGCACCCTCAGGATAACAGAGGCATAACTGTCCGCGAGGCGGCGCGGGTTCAGTCTTTTCCTGATGGCTTTGTATTCCTAGGGAAGGGATTTGGTCAATTCATTGATCTAGGCAATGCTGTTCCCCCCAAGCTTGCTCAAGTGATTGGACTTTCAATTACTGAAAGTCTCAAAGATGTGAAACAGTATGAGTAAACCTCAAGTCAAAGTTGAAAAAGGCACTCTCAAATTCCGGCCAAGAGCCAGATTGCTTTATCTTTTGGGCCACGAACTGATTAGCGACGAAACCATCGCCTTAATTGAACTAGTAAAAAACTGCTATGACGCTGACGCAAGTGAAATCCAAGTGGTTCTGACAGATGTTACGGACAGACACGAGGGTAAAATTGAGATAAGAGACAATGGCAACGGCATGACGTTGGAAGTGATTAAACAAGCATGGATGGAACCTGCGAGAGATAACAAGAAAGGAAAAGATGATCAAAGAATCAGAACAAAGAAGTTCGGGAGATTGCCCCTCGGGGAAAAAGGTGTTGGAAGGTTTTCAGCAGACAAATTGGGTTTACGACTAGAGATTGTTACTCGCTTCTGCGAATTTGATCCAAAAACCAAAGAAGTAGTCTATCTATCACCAGAAGAGGTTGTACTCATTATTGAAGGAAAGAAATTTGTGGAGGACGCATATCTTGACGAGATTGAGTGTACGTGGCAAACTAGAGTCCCCAGAGAATTTAAGAACGATGAACATGGGACGTTGCTTTGCATCTCTGAGCTCCGGAACGACTGGAATTATGAACTAGTTCAGAAAGCCCACCTCGGCCTCGCTAGGCTTTCAAGTCCTCTTTCAGAGGCGCAGGATTTCGTGATTTTTTTCACTTCAACAGATTTTCCAGAATTTACAGGAAAAATAGGAAATCCCATATTGAAAAATGCGCCGTATTTTCTGGACGGCACTGTAGATGAAGACGGCAATATGATGTACACTTTGAAAAAACCTGAAGGAACAAGTAAAGGCAAAATGGACCTACGGCAAAAACAAGAACGGTTCCATATTGAAAAAGACAAAGATGTTATACTCAGAAAGCCAGCTTGCGGGCCATTTCGATTTAGACTCTATTCCTTTGAGAGGGACAAGAAACTTTGGAAGAAATACGGAATGGATCAAGCACAATTGGATCTATTGAATGCCTTGTCTGGCGTTAGTATCTATCGAAACAACTTCAGGGTATTGCCCTATGGAGAGCCGGGAAATGATTGGCTGCGTTTTGACAAGCGAAGAGTACTCAATCCCGGAAAAGTTCTTGGAAACGATAGGGTGATAGGATATGTTGAGATCTCACCGAGCCTAAACCCACAGCTGAGAGACAAGACGAACCGAGAAGGTCTAATTGAAGAGGGCAATGCATTTGAAGATTTGAGAGCCTTAGCAACTGAGGCCGCTGATTATCTCGGGCTCCAAAGATACATGAGTTCGCCTCATAAGAAGCGTTCAAAAGAAAAAGTTGAAGAGGCAAAAGAAGACATTGAAAGCGGAACTCAAGTTGTTGGACAGAGTTCTGCAAAAGCTGTGGCAACTCTAAAGGGCGCTGTCAAGAACGTCAAAGAAGGACACGTTGAAGGTGCTGAGATAGCTATAGAGCAGGCAAGCGCTGAGGTTGAAGCTGGCAAAGAAGCAACCAAGCGAATTAGCGAAGGCAAGAGAAAACTGCTTGAAGAATTAATGGTCTCCGAAGAGCAAATAAACAACCTGATTTCTCTCAGCGGAATCGGAATGAGCGCCGAGCGAATGACGCACGAATTCTCCAGAGCTGTTCGTCATGCAGAAGAGCAAATTCAAATGAGTCTGAGCGTCCTAAATCGTGAAAGGACTCACCCCGAGGTTGCCGGATATCTGACTTCTGCAATTAGCCAGCTGGAAATAGTTCGTACAGGTTTGCAGCAAATGGAACCTCTGTATTATTCCAAAAGAAAGTACACCGAACTACTGGATGTAGGTGAAATTGCTCGGAAAATGAAAAACATCTATTCAGAAACAAGCAGAGATCTAGATGTAGATGTCGATATAGTGGAAGATTCAAAGCTCGAAGTGGACATGGGCAAAGGTCACCTCATACAAGTCTTCGACAATTTGTTCGACAATTCTTTATATTGGCTCAAATTTAAGCCAGCTAAAGATCACCGTGAAATAAAAATAACGATTTCAGGAAAAGACAGAACGATTGTTTTCGCTGACAACGGGCCAGGAGTGGATGAACAAGTCGAGGATCACTTGTTTGAACCGTTCATAAGCACGAAACCTGACGGGAGGGGCCTTGGCCTTTACATTATCCAAGATATCCTTCAGAATTACAGGGCAGAAATCGAGCTTCTGACTGAAGGGAAATCGCTAGTTGGAGCAAACTTCAAAATCAGCTTTCCGGAGAGCTTGTAATGAATCGTGCTGATCTGGAAATAGATGGCGTTCCTTTTCTAAATGCTTTGATTGTTGATAACAGACATGACGACATTGAGTCCTTGGAGAATGATTTGAAGAAAAGAAGCATTTCAGTGATTTTCGCAAAGACCTCCACAGAAGCAGAGTCAATCATAAAACTCAAACCCGAAATAGATCTGGTCATTCTTGACTGGTTCTTGAATGAAGAAGATGGTTCTGAGGCAAAGTTACTATTGAACCTGCTCAAGATTCACGCCTTTGCGCCGATAATCATTTACACGGAACAGGACAAAGAATCACCTTCATACTACCTAAAACAAGCACACTTGGACAGAGTCGCTATTGCACTAAACAAGTCTGAAGTCAAAGGTGACATAGTATTCAATGAAATAAAGAAATGGTTGGCAGAAAACCCTGAACTGAAGATTTTCTTGATGTGGTCAAATGAAGTGAAGAAAAGGCTCAATGAAACCCTTTGGGCAGTCCATAATCTCGATATTGGGGGACTAAGGGCACTAATAGAATTGCTCAAGACTCCTGAAGGTCTTGCGCAAACGACGAGAGAGCAAGACTTGGTTGATTTTTTCGGCGAAGTCCTGACGCGAAAACTAGTTTTGGATGAAAGCTTCTTGACATCAATTGGGGCTGTGGTTGAGCATCTCTTAGCTCTTAGGCAAAAAGTTGAATTAGATGTTGACAAACTGAAAGCATTCCATGCTTTCGAAAGATACAAGCCAGCAGGAATTGAATCCCTTTGGACAGGAAGTATTCTGAAAGACGACTCCGAGAACTATTTCGTGGTCGTAACCCCTGTATGTGATTTCTGCAACGAGAACAAAATTGAAAGGATACTTCTGTTAGAAGCTGAACCATTGCTGAAGTATGGAAAAGACAGAAGTCTATCAAGAGGCAAAATGGACCCTTGTATCCGGAACAATAAGGACATTGTGCATTACCTTCCTTATGCACCAAATTTGCCCGAGGGGCTTGTCTGCCGATTTGATAAGATCGTCAGCAAGAATGTCGAAGAACTGAAAAAATCGCTCAAGGAGAAAAAGTTGAAATGCGTAGCTATACTGGATTCGCCCTTTGTTGAAAACTTGATACAAAGAATGAATGCTTATTTGATGCGACTTGGAGTAAGAGACTTGGATGAAAGGGAAATTACAAAGCTTCTGGACTCCGCAACTGCAGAGGAGAAAACAACTAACAAGGCGGACTGATGGATAGTCCGTCGCTGCAAGCTATTTGTGCGCGTCCAGCACTTTCGCGCGCTAAGGTCTCCAACCCAGTTTTCTGCTGACGTACATGCTGAATGTGATTAGCGGAAATGCTGGGAAATTCGAGGTTTCTTGTTGACGGGATGTCAATGAGGTTGTTCGGCTTTTTCGTCGGTTCTCGTGGTCAAGGCATGGGGTTTGTATGCAAGAGTTACATTATATTATCAGAATTGCCAGACTTCACGGTCTTTCGCCCTCACGCTGCTACACCATTGATAAAGAGAAAAAGGTGAGCAAAAAGTCAATGCTCTGATGAGTATATGTCATATACTGCGCCAATAGTTTAGTTTAAATTCCCGTGTCCTGTAATTCCCCTAAAACATCGCATCTCACAGTTATTGGAGGACTAGCTTTGAAAAGGTTTCCAGCCGAAGAGTACGATCTACCGTTCTTGCATGAAGCAGGTTACGTTAGGAAGCTATGTCCCAGATGCAATACTTACTATTGGACTCAGAACCCAGATCAAGAAACTTGTGGAGAAGCCTCCTCCCAAGGATGTGCTTCATACACCTTCCTGAACGATCCACCGACAAAAAGAAGCTATACGTTACGTGAAATGCGTGAGTCGTTCCTGTCGTTCTTCGAGAAGCACGGTCACGCTCGAATTAAACCCTATCCAGTTGTAGCTCGGTGGCGGGAAGACCTCTACTTAACGCATGCCAGCATAATCGACTTTCAACCCTACGTCACAGACGGTCTAGCCCCTGCTCCTGCCAACCCTCTTGTAATATCGCAGCCTTGCATTCGTCTCGTAGACGTAGACAACACAGGACCCACCTTTGGACGGCACATGACAATCTTCGAGATGGGCGGCGCACACGCCTTCAACTATCCGGACAAAGAAGTCTATTGGAAAGACCAGACCGTCAGGTATCAGAACCAGTGGGTCACGAGAGACCTAGGCGTGAAACCCGAAGAGATAGTGTACAAAGAAGAAGTCTGGGCAGGCGGCGGAAACGCGGGACCATGCGTCGAATCCATAATAAGAGGCTTAGAAGTCGACACGCTGGTCTTCATGCAGTACAAAGTCGTCAACGACGAATTCATCAAACTCCCGATCAGAACAGTCGATACGGGCTATGGGATTGACCGCTACACCTGGATCTCACAAGGCACCCCGAGTGGTTTCCACGCAATCTACGGAGACCTGCTCGAGAAGATCTTCAAAATGGCAGGGCTGACCAATATCGACAAGAACCTGCTCACAAAAGTCGCGATAGTATCAGGCCTAGTCAGTGTTGACAAAGCCGCAAGCAGAATGCAAACCAGAAGGAAAGAAGCCGAACTTGCCGGGTTGAACGCAGAAGAACTCGAAGAATTCGTCAGACCAATCGAAAACGCATACGCAGTTGCAGACCACACAAAATGCCTGAGCTTCATACTCTCTGAAGGTGTAGTTCCATCAAACATACAAGAAGGATACTTGGCCAGACTTATATTCCGCAGAATATACCGCCTCCTAAGAATGCTGGAGATTCCAGACAAGCTGTACGACATAATGGACATGCAAATCAGCTTATGGTCCAAAGACTTCCCCCAAATCAAAGAAATGCAGAACGAAATAGTCGAAATGGTGAAAGTCGAAGAAGAGAAATTTGAAGAAACCATAAAACGTGGCCAAGGCATGGTCAAACGCATCTCCAATGAGTTGAAAGAAAAGGGCAAAAAGGAAATTTCTGCCGAGACCCTGACGGAACTCTATGATTCACATGGGTTGCCGCCTGAAATAGTCAAACAGGCAGCAGAAAACGAGAACATGAAAGTCGAAATCCCCGACAATTTCTACACTCTAATCGCCCAGAGACACATGCAAGTATCAAAACCAGTCGAAGAAAAAA
>Ga0315279_10011516_pt1 | contig 10214 bp, 7 predicted proteins | sample YL17G06_20_MG_FD_203694 | JGI IMG/M metagenome (GOLD analysis project Ga0315279, IMG submission 203694) | Sediment microbial communities from Yellowstone Lake, YNP, Wyoming, USA - YL17G06_20 | ecosystem: Environmental > Aquatic > Freshwater > Lake > Sediment | place: USA: Wyoming | collected...
ATTACAGGCGCAAGACTTTCAAGAAGATGGAAGAGTCTCATTGCAATACTCATATCTTCCATGATAGGATTTGCTTCCGCATTTCTTTCGGGACAGTTCAATACAGTTTCAGTATTACAATCGATTGCAATTGCTTTCACTATCTCCCAGGTATTCTACGACCAAGTATTCAAGGACTTATTCAACAAATGAACGATATATTAAGAGCAGTTGCAGATGTCGGCTTTCCAATTGTTATTACTGTTTATCTTCTTATGGTATTCGGCAAAAAACTTGACAGACTCACTGATGCCGTTGAGAAACTCTCCCGCTACGTGGAAGGATTGAATAAGCAATTTCCCCCTGGCTTATGAAAATGAGAAACATTAAATATATAGTGCTTCATCACTCTGCGACCGATTATCAGGCAAATGCTGAGGATACCACAGGCAAGCAAATTGCTAAAACCATTTGTGACAGAGCACAAGAGCAATGGAAAAAGGAATTTCCTGCATACATTTGCGATTATCACTTTATCATAGGTCATACGGGAGAAGTTTTTAAGGCACAACTAATTGAACAACCTTCCTGGCACTGCACGAATTACCAGGCAAACCTTGTGAGTATCGGAATATGCTTTCTTGGAAACTTCGAGAACATTGAAATGCAAATAGAACAATTTAATACCGGTGTGCAACTTATTAAAACACTTATGAAGCAATACAACATACCACTAACGAATATATTGAGGCACAGAGATGTTGTATCTGATATTACTCACACCACAAACTCAACAGAGTGCCCCGGTAAAAACTTTCCCTATATTCATCTGCTTGACGCTCTTCGAGACGGCGAGCCTTTTTTTGATATCGGAGAGGATTACAAATGTATCAATGAAGTTAAGTTTCTCAAACAACTCGGCATAATCAAAGGAGATGGAAAAGGATACTTTAAACCTAAAGAATACATTACAAGAGAAGAGGTAATGCTCATTGCTTACAGAATTATAAAACTGCTCCAAAACTAAAGAGCAGGTTAGAAGCCTACCCAAAAAAGTAACTAAAAAGAACCTATATAATTGATAATTTTTTAAATTATTGTTCTTGCTTTCCTTCTCTATCCTTTCTACTTTTTTTCTCTATAATCTTTATGGTTTCTTCCGCAACATCTATTATTTTATTGCAAAAAGATATAAACCGATTCAACTCCTGCTCACTTATATCAACTCCATGTGAGAATTTATTTCTTATAATTCTTGCATCCTCATTTTGAAGTGGTATGTATTCCCAGATATCCATATTTTCTTCATTTGCTTTTCTTACAAACGATTTATTCAGTGGAACAAGTGAATATTGGTAAACTTTATCCAAAAGGTACTTATTCACTGTATCGGCAAGGCCTGGTAGTTGCCCTTGTTTATCAAACATTGTTATCGTTGGGTCAACTGAAGATATCAAATCAAGCATCTTAACAAGTTGCTTCAAAGTTTTCCGATATATTTTAAAAGCCTTTATAGCCATTGCTTCTGCTGGATCTTCTTCTTTTTCGCTTTCCTGATAGATCTTTTTCCCAAGAAACTTGTTCCATAAATCTGAAAGGGTTTCCTCGTTTATCTCTTTATAAGCAAACTCTGCAAGGAATCTGCTTGCAATTGTATCATCAGGATCGAAATCCTGAATCTTATTAAGTGCCTCGTAAATACTTAAACCCTTTGATTCAATTTCTCCAGCATAAACCATCAAATCAGAGTAGTCAGCAAAGTAAGTTGCGTCAAAACTTATTATAAGTGCTGAGTCTGCCGAGTCTGCATCTTCAGGGTCAATTTTATTAAATACTTCTTCAATTAAATATTTATCATACTCTTTATTATTCTCTTCTTTTATCAAATCAAGGCGGAATATTTCTCCCGGATAATTATCCATATTAAGCAATTCTTTCAGGAAAGAAGGATATTTGTCCAAATATTTAAGTAAAATATTTTTTGATAAACGAATAAATGTCCTAAGTAACTCTATATGTTCTTCTTTTGTCAAATTCTCTCTCTTTGTTAGCAAATCGAAAATTCTATTATGCTGAGGCTCTTTCTCTTTGCCCTTAAAATAATCCTTTATGCTTTTATAATTTGGGATATAACTAAGGAAGAAAAAGTCACCTACTATTTTCTGATCATCAGGTTCTCTGCTATAATAGTTGTCCTTGTGGGGATTTACTTGCATAAGGTTTGCAAAGTCAGAGCTTATGCAATCATCAAGAATCTCGGTATATATGCCTTCTGGTATTACCCTTCTTTTTTCTTCTCTGGTTGCAACTTCCTTCACCATATATCCCAAATCCCTGCCAAATACAGATTCCCCCTCAGTAATATATCCCATCTCGCTTTCGCTGTTGATTAATGATTCGCCTTTTGAACTCCACAGGACATCCTTTGTGTAAAATTTATTGTTCCAAATCTTATCATCAACTTCTTTGATAATACCCACCTGCCACTTCAAAACCTCTACAACTGAAAGAATTTCCAGAATTTTATTCTTTGAAAGACTTGAAGTTTTTTCTGCAAATCCGTCTGGAAGTCGAGGGTTAAGACTTTCACAAAGTTCAAAAGCATGATCAAGCATTATTGCCCTTTTCATAATGTCCTCTCTGTGAAAATCAGCAGAATCCTCCAGATATTTTTTAATATCATCAAAAAAGTCATCTATTTCAAGACACTTGGTCGTAAACTTATTAGATATATTTTTTAATTTAGGGGCTAATGTTAATTCGAATTCTCTTTTATATGCTGATGCTTTTGCTTTCTGTTTTTTTTCATATTCTTCCGCTGTGCTGTCCAAGTCAAAGTCAAATATAAAACCAAGTGCAAAAAAATCAAGAATAATATCAGGTGCCTTAAGACTTGCATAACAGACTTCTTCAATTTTCTCTTCAATATCTTTTTTTCTGAAAAGAGTAAGCAGGTCGCCACCTGAATTTAAATATTTTTCAACTTCAGAATGGGGCGCAATTGTTCTATATATCCTTATAAAAGGCTCAATTCTTGTACCGTAGATATATTTCTCTAAGTATTTTTCAGGAATATAACAGTTCGTGGCTACATCATTAAGAATTTTTTTTTCAAGTTCACTGTAATGCTGTGGATTCTCTGCGGTCTTTACATATTCAATCCTGCATGAAATCACGTCATATCCTTTTCTAATCTGTAGCATAGGAATATCTGCTGGCACAATTTTTTGGATATAAGCCATCACTTGCCTCCTAATTTTATATCTTTAAAGAAGCTTTCTTTAGTTTTACGCAAATTTATGGAATTATCAAATATCTATCGTAAAAAAATAATATCCAAAACGTTCTATCATTTTAAAAATCTTTTTTACTCTTTGGGGATCTCATAATCTTTGCTCGGCGTGTCCTCTGAATTACCGCCCTCAAGGGCGGTGTGGTTGCAGGCGGTCAGCCTGCCAATATTAACAGTCGCACGCCAAGCTACTAATAAAAGGGTGAGTGGGGTATTTGTCTTTGCCTAGGGCTTGATTCAAACCCTAAGTTAAATTTCCATACAACTGCGCTTTTTTCATTCCTTGCAATACCTATTGTCAGTGCTTCGTACTTCTCCATTGTTTGCCTTTCCGCTTAATATTTTATTTCTAAAACTCTTTTAAACCAAATAAGCAAGCCCAACTGAGAGTAAAGCCCATATAAGGTTAAGAACTACAAAAAGAACAAGATTCTTTTCAAACAATTTTGTTCTTTGAGTGTCTTCCTTTCGTGCAATGCTAAAAAATAGAGGAGTAAATATAATACCAATAACTATGAAACCTATTCCAGAAACTGTATTCACTGTTTTCCAGATTGCAGGGTCAGAGAAGGTTTTGCCAATTCTTATACCAATGTAAAAGTTAGGTGGAATAAAAGGAAGTAATAATCCAGTAATAACTGTAAGAACTGAGACAAAGCAAATTACATAAACAAAAGCCCTTGAAATGATAAATGGCTTGAGTTTAATTGTTGTTTCTTTTTCCTGCTTAAGTTTATTGCTGTAGATGACACCAAAAATACCAACCCCTAAAATTATAATACCCTCTGAGACTAAAACTAAATCAAGCTCTTTGAACCACAATTTCCAATCTAAATAGTATGCAATTAGATTTAGGAAGAAGAGCAATATCCCAAAAATAAGAATCATTACACCCGTAACTTTATTTGACTTTTCCCAGATTTCAGGGTCAGAAAGGGTTGTAGAAGTTCTTAGGCCAATCCATAAGTTTCGCTTCACAAATTGCAAGAGTATTCCAACAAGAATGGAAACAATGGGAATACTCTGAGCAAGGAAAAAATCAGAAAAAATAATAATTTTCATTATTCTCTCTTCACCTCCTTTCCTTTTAATCACCTAAATTTAATGCACGTAGTACCATAAGCAACAAGGATGCCCGCAATTATGACATACATCGCAGCGACGAAGAAAATAATCAACTGTTGTGGGTCTACTTTCCCCGGCCCACCTGCAGGCTCAATTGTCGGGCTTTCATACTTTTCCATCTTTGTTTACCTCCTTATATTAAGCCTATTTTAATAATATTATTAAACAAATTGAGCAATTTTTTATCACTCAATAAAATTTTATCTCTTCTGAGAATTTCGTCAAGTATCAAAACCATATTACCAAACCTATACGAAATTGAATCGCTTTCGTCCAACAAATTTATATGAAATTGCATTTTAAAATGCCGCATTTTGTTGCAAGGCCTCATATTACAGCAGCATTTCATCAAAGAAAAATATGAAGAAAATTGAGGGAAATCGCTTAGGTTAGGAGACAAATTAAAAAATAAAAAACTTGAAAATCCTTGATAATTTGACTCATAAATTTCTAGATTTACAAAAAGCCTATTTATTCTTTGCTTTCTTCATACTTTTTTAATATAACTTTACCATAATATAATTGTTTCTCAGAAGGCGTTTTACCCTGTGCGGAATAAACTCCAAGCCTATAGGCTAACTTCCTTTGCCAATAAGGAAGTGTGTTTTTGATTTTCCCCCAATGTGCAATTTTAAACCAAATATCTTTATCTATTCCTTTAAACCATGAACCATCATCTTTGGAAGAAGGCATATAATTGCTATTGAGATTATCTCCATTAATTTCATAATTATTCTCGAAATAAATTGAGCGAAGATAATAATATAGGTCAGGAGGAGGTTCATCAAGTTCATCAAGTCTTCTGCTTGCTTCTAAACAAATGGCATATATTTCTTTGTCATTAATAGGATGCACTTTTTGCATTTGTGTTATCGCTTCATATATTTCTTCGTCATTAAAAGGAAACGCTTTTTTCAGTAATATTATCGCTTCATATATTTCTTTTCGGGTTTGGCTTCTTATGTCTTGAGCTTTTTCTTTTTCAACAATTGTATTGTCTTTCTTTTCAACATCCCTAATATCAATGTTTTCTTGAGCAATATTTTCTTCTTTGATTTCATTGCTCAAATCTTCCACAATGCTTTCTTCCTCAGAAATTTTCTGTTCTTGTGTTTCGCTTTCATAAGTTTCAGGTTTTTCTTCAACGGAGATATCTTCGTCTACATTTATTTTATTATCCACAATAGGTTGTTCGATTATTAAATTATTATTTCTCTCAAGCAAATCCCATAAAGGTATGAGCGACTTTACGGGGTCAGAATAGTACTCGCATCCTCTTATCCTGAAGAATTGCCATCCACACCTTTCTAACGCTCTTTGCCTTAACATATCGTTTTTATATTGTTCTTTATCATGAAATTTATCGCCATCGCATTCCACTGCTATTTTTGTTCCATTACTCAAAATTACAGCTAAATCGATCCTAAAATTATTAACTTTATATTGAGGTATTACTTCATAACCTTTTTGAATTATTCTATTGTAAACTTCAAATTCAAACCAGCTTTCAAATGGTTCTGGAAGTTTTCCATCTTCCTGAACCTGAATAATTTTATATTGTTCTGGCTTATGTTGTTTTTGAAGATAAAAATACTGCAAAAGACTAAAACGCATATCCTCTTTATTAGTAAGATCTTCTAGGGCTACTGAATGGAAAAGCCACATCTGGTCCCTCGCACGGCTTGCAGCTACATTAAACCTCCTTTGATCGGCTTCAACGGTTAATGCTCTGAAATTCGAGCTTCTAGAAACAACCATGCTTAGGAAAATAACATCTCGCTCGTCACCTTGAAAACTCGATGAGTTGCCGCATACGAGTTTTCTTTTTTCCATTTCTTCTGGGCCAATTTTATTTAACAGCAAATTTTCTATATATTTCGCTTGAGCGTTTCCAAGTAAAGTAATTACTCCGAAAGTTTTTCCGTCATACATCTTGTCTCCTATGCATTTTTCAATAGTGTTTACTATTTCATCTGCCTCGGCACGGTTTATTATATTAGGAGATTGCCCTTCTGCTGAACCATCTTTGACGTAGACTTCTTTCAACGGGTCTAATCTTTTTTCTGAATACTGCCTCATTGGAAAAAGAGGAGTTCCAAACGGCGCATAAAAGTTTTTGTTGCTAAATTCTATTATTTCAGGCATGCACCTAAAATGCTCTCTAAGTGTTATTTTACCATATCTAGATATACAGAAAAGCTCGGCGTGGGCAAAGAAACTAAACTCTGGATTATAGAAATTTTTAAAAGGGTTGTCGTCTAAATATTTATCAATTAATTGCTGAACAGTGTCTTTCTCCATACCAATAAACTCTGGGGCTATCTGTTTATCGTCTCCTACAATTACTATTTTCTTAGCCAAAAATAACAAAAAAAGTGCCTCTGGTCCTGCCTGACTTGCCTCATCAATAATGACATAGTCAAACATTCCAGGTTCAGGTTCTATTGTTTCCGCGATCCTATAAATTGGCATTATCCAAGCTGGTACTGCAGTCCTACATTTGTTCATTCTGGATTGAGCTTCTTTTCGAAATTTCCACGCATTTTTCCCAGTCCCTTTTCCTATCTTTTTGACTGCTAGCGCCCATGCAATTAAATTCATCTTTTGCTCATAATCTGTATTTTCAAAAATACTTTCCCATGCTTTTAAGGAAACTAATTTTGAGGTTAATTTAGATATTTTCTCACTGGTCTCCTTAAAATCTGATTCTAATTTTGTCGAATGATCTTTAGAGATAAATTCTTCAAGAAAATCTTTTGCATGTTTCCATAAAATAGCAGATTTTAAATCTTCATCGTTAAAGTGTTCAATCTTACTGGTCAATATATAGTTCAATAAACTTGGGTAAGAGTGTTTCAAAACATATAATAGCTTCAAATATTCAAGCTCTCTCAACTTCGTATCGTATAATTCAAAATTATTGTTCTCTATTGCATTTATAATTTCATCGGTAATTTTATGACAATTACTTTTTTCTTGGCGTTTAAAAGTTTTTAAGTAATTTAATTCGTTCAGAATCTTATCTTCTAGTTTTCCGAAGTCTTTAGAAATCACAACAATAGACTCTAATTCATCTTTATTTTTTTCAAATTCTAAAAGTTGAAGAGAATAAATACTTTTCTTTTCAACGTATCCTTGCCAAATATCATTTAAGAGATAATCGAAAACAGATTCAATTTCAAGATGATTGACCAGTGCCTCTAAATCTTCTTTGCTCTTACAATTATTTTCATTTACTAAAACATCTTTAGTAACATATAATCTTTCCTTTACTTCGCGAGGCTTAAAAAGTTTTATACCTCCAAAGTTTCCTCCTCTGCTAACATAATCACGCAAAAATTTTGCATCTGATTTTAACTTCTGCTTAGAAATCGTATTTGGATATTCAATTTTATAATCTTTTTCATATGAATCTACCCTTTCTTTGAACTCCTGGGTTAATAGTGACGTAGTTTTTTTGTAAATAAATTCCCAATTTTCAGAAGAATCCATCATGCAATCATTAAAAGCTTTCTTCGACCATTTAAATTTATTTATCTTTGATTCATCAAAAGTGGAAGGGTTTTTCATTTTGGCATAAAATTCAAATTCTTTTTCTGGGATAAAATCAAAATCGGTTGGTAACTCTTTACGTAAATCAATGTCAACATTGTCAGCTTCAAATTCTTTATAAATATTTATAAATTTCTTTGCAGTCTGTATGATTTCAGGCAACTTTTCGATTTCATTGACTGGATCTTTAAACCAGCCGTATTTATCTTGCTCGTCGTTAATCTTTTTTGCTATTTCAATAATCTTTCCTCTGTATTTTTCATTAAACACCTGCTCTCTGCTGTCAATTTCTTTAATTCCAACAAGTTTAGTATCTATTTCTGCTTTTTTTCTCTTTGCGTTCTTTAATTCTATTTCAGTTTTTTTTAAATCTTGTAAATTATAGTTTTGATCAAAACTATTTAATCTTCCAATAATATCTTGAACACTAATTTCTAGATCTTTTATTGACTCTTTATCATTGCCTAACAAATTAACGCATAGCGGTTTGATATCTTCTGGCAGTTGACCCTTCAATACCTCTAAAGCCCTCTTAGTATACGCAGTAATAAGTATTTTGTTTCCACTTGCTAAAAGATGCGATATTAAATTGGCGATTGTATGTGATTTACCTGTTCCTGGTGGGCCCTGTACAAGTACTTTATTATTTTTATTCAAAGAGTATAAAATTTTCCTCTGCTCCTCGTTTGATGGTTTAGGAAAATATATTTCTTCAAAATCTTCGGAGTTAAAGAGCTTCTCTTTAAACTTATTATTTTCAGGAAAAATAAACAAATCGTTCAAGGTTTCTATATTAATGTCGCCATGGTTTTGAAGATTCTCCAGTATTGCCTGGAACAACGCTGAAAAACTTTTTCTGTTCCTCTTCCTTAAAATAACTGCAGGAGCATAAAAAATGGTAGGCTTTGCTGGAATTTGCGTTGAAATAGCTATATCATCAATAAAATCAGCATTTGGACTAATCTTATTTAAAAATGATTTTAAGCAGTCCTTAATTTCTTCGTCAAAGGGAGTTTCTAATAAATCTTTATCATCCAATTCTTCCTCAAGTTCTTTTACAGAATCTACAAGTCCACTAAATTCTTGAAGTCCCTCAATCATCTGATCCTCAATTTTTAATTTAGCACCTTCAGCTCCAATAGTCAAATCAAAAAGACCTTTTTCTGGACGAAAATCCAGTAATGCATTAGCTGCTAATATATGTCTCTTTATTATTAGACCTTTATCCGTTCTAAAATACATTAAACCTAATCCAATTATTAATTCAAATTCTTCGCCAAATTTTATTGATTTCTGGTACATATTATAAAATTTCTGGTAATTGTTTTGTTTTTTTTCAAATTCTTCATAAACTGATGCCCAGACCAACCATTCATTATTAAGATAATTATCAAAAAGATTCTTTAACTCTGGGTAGTCTTTTAAATAATAAACAATATCGTCTTCTTGAATTTCGTTTTTTAGATTTGGTATGGTCTTATAATTTTTTATTGTAATTTGTTCAATCCACCTTAATAACCTTTCCGGAGGATTAGGGAAATTTGGCTCTTTAGGTTTTTTAAATCTGATCCATTCTGGATTATCTTTACTGCCATCTTGCCATAAAATAGAGTAATTGCCATAATCATTTTGAATATCTTTAAACCAAATAAAATCTTCATATTCTTCAAAATTACGAACAGTTTTTTCGCTTAACGATACAAATTCTTTTAAATAACTAAATAAATTAATATATTTATCGCGTAAGCTGTTGGATTCATTAATAATGTGGTTATTGTTTATTTGACTTTCTAATCCGCTATAATCAGAATATTCTATCAATGTTCGATGGCAGAAAGGACACGTTTCTGCATTAATATCTATAATTGCATGACAGAAAGGACATCTTTTGGTTTTTTTATTATTTTCTTTCAATATTTTACAACCCCAATTGGATGATTCTTAATCATATACAAATATTGTATTTTTTATAAAAAATTTGTCAAATTTTCAAACTCCTATCATATCAAAATCTTTTTCCCTCCTGGGTGGGAACTTACAATTATTGCTCGGTGTGCCCTCTATGTTACCGCCCCAAGGCGGTTTAATTGCAGGCGGTCAGCCTGCCAATGACGACAGCCGCACGCCGAGCTACTAATGAAAGGGTGGGTGGGGTATTTGTCTTTAGCCCGGCGAGCGAGGTGAAACAAAACTGAGCAAAACGAGGTGGAGTGAAACCGAGCGAGCGAAAGGAAACCATAACAAAAAGGTGTGATTCTTCTGGCAA
>Ga0315279_10011517_pt1 | contig 10212 bp, 12 predicted proteins | sample YL17G06_20_MG_FD_203694 | JGI IMG/M metagenome (GOLD analysis project Ga0315279, IMG submission 203694) | Sediment microbial communities from Yellowstone Lake, YNP, Wyoming, USA - YL17G06_20 | ecosystem: Environmental > Aquatic > Freshwater > Lake > Sediment | place: USA: Wyoming | collected...
TAAAATCTGCAGGATGCCAAAGTATGGTTAAGTAGAGCTTTGGGCGGGTAGCTCAGTATGGATAGAGCACCAGCCTCCTAAACATGACGTAAACATAGATTGGTCGATGTACAAAGATTTCTTACATAAGAAGTATGGACGTCAATATGCTGTTGCTCAATATAGCTATGCCTTGAAATACCTTGACTGCCTTGATAATCCTTCTCGGATTGTACCTTTACACCCATCTACTAAGTCTAATGTTATGAAAGCACTGATTTGCCTAACAAAATACCTGGGCACTTACTTAGAGTACAAAGAGAAGCTCAAGCAACATGGCGTCAAGTGGACTAGACCAGATTCTTTTGATAGTTTTGTAAGAATAATGAACAACAATCACAGTGATCTCTTAGAATGGTACAAGAATGCCTATGGAATCTTAGATGATAATGAGAAACTCTACCTCAAATTCATGCTATTATCAGGTCTCAGGAAGAAGGAAGGAATTCAGGCTTTCAATCTCGTAATCGATTTAGCTGGGAGTGGTAGACTTGCTGAGTACTTCAATGAAGATCTCTCGATGCTTGAGCACTATAAACACAGACAATTCCTTAGAAACACAAAGAATGCCTACATCACGATCATACCTAGAGAACTTGTTATGCAGATAGCCAACAGCAAACCAGTCTCATATTCAGCAATACACTGCTATCTTTACAGAAAGCATCTGAAACTGAGATTGAAAGAGCTAAGGTCTTTCTATGCTTCATTCATGGTTCGACACAACATAATCAGTGAAGAAGTTGACTTATTACAAGGTAGAGTTTCCAAGTCTATCTTTGTCAGACATTACCTCAAAGAGAACCCTGTAGAACTCAGAGACAGAGTGATGATAGCTCTAACACAACTGGAGCAATCAATCTAGCTCTCTTTTTTCTTTGTTTCACTTGACATGTCCAAGATTTCATAAGAAAAAGAAAGGTGAATGTTTCACTTTGCTCTTGCTAGTTGTTGCTCTCTTTTCTTCATCTCGTTGTAGAGATATTCAAACCACTCGAAAAATCCTGGGTTGTGATATTCCCTTCTCATGCCTTCTACGAGAGGTTTCATCTTCTCCCACACTATTTCTATGGGAAAAAGTTGACTAATCAGAGAAGCGTCTATGAGCCCATTTTTGAAAAGAACTCCAATTTGCTCAAAGAAGTTGCCCATCATCATGAACGACATGGGAACCTGGCTTCTAGAAATGGGTTTTCCATACCTTTTTACAAAGTCGTCGTAGTCTTTGAACTCAACCTCAAAGGTATCCGCAAACGCTTCCAAAAATTCTTTGTTTGTAGAGATATCATAGGAGAGTCTGGTTACAAGGTCTGTTTGTCTCATTCTATTCTGATGCCTAATCTGAAGAGCATAATATGTGACTCCAGCCACAACACTTGCAGACGCTAACATTATAGAAATTGTCTGTATATCGACCATTGTTGGCACCTAACCTTACTGTATTGCACCAAGTTAGTATTAAGACTGAATCATGTGAGATCTGCCAGAGTGGATAGTAGCATAAGTAATAAGAACAGAAACAGACGAACTGTAGAGTCGTGTTCTTGATTGCTTGAAGGCAAACTTGTAAATCTCAGAATAATTGAGAGAGAAGATCTGCCAATCTTACTGGAATGGAATAACCACCCTGAGTTCTATGGTGAAAATCTTCCTCTCATATAACAATCCAAAGCTGATCTGGAGAAAGCCTTTGACAATAGTCTACCCGAAGCAAAAATGTTCTTTGTGGAAAAGAAAGATGGAACCAAACTCGGCAATATTGCCAATTTTCTTACTGGACATTTTTGGGAGATTGGCTATGTTATGACTCCAGAAGAAAGGGGTAAAGGCTATTGCAGTGAAGCAGTCAAAATCATGGTTGACTATCTGTTTCTCTCCAAGGATATGGTACGTATTCAAGCTGCTACTGATGTTAGAAATGTGGCTTCTCAGAAAGTTCTAGAAAAAGTTGGTTTCAAGAAAGAAGGCACGATACGGAAATCTGCTTTCTTCAGAGGAAAATGGAGAGATTGGTTCCTTTATGGTATTCTGAGAGAGGAGTGGAAAGAACCAAAGATACTAACAAAAGCCTAGCTTGACCAATAACACTTCGTAGATTCCGAAATCCTTCTAGGAACTCGACGAAGTCTTTTCTTTTGTGTTTTTCCTTTTTCGTTCACAAGGTATGTTTATCTTCTAGAAGATACTTCTATATAGTACTGGGGAGAAGGGTTGTGGACCTGGCTTTCCCATCAAAGAGGAGAAATTTTTTGGTCATTTCTATAGCAATTCTGAAAGCTGCAAAGAAAGGCATTAGGAAAACGCACTTACTTGCCTCACTTTCTCTGAGTTATGAACAATTCACCAGGTATGTTGAGCTTCTTAAAGCCCATGGTTTTGTTGAAGAATGTGGCAACTTGTATCAAACCACAAACGAAGGGTTGGAGTTGATAGAGGAATTTAACTCTTCATCGTTGATACGTAGCATTCTGGGCACCTGAGACTAACGATAGCACATTGGCATATCACAAGTTCCCCTTTTTCTATCTTTGAAGTTACAAACGTTCTAAGGGCTCATAGAAAGAAAACTTCACGAATAGCTTTATGTGATATTGAGCAAAGAGTATGTATTAGGTTCAAGATAGGTGTGAGCTGGGTCTGTCTATGAAAATATCTCAGAAGAAACTGAGAAAGAGGAAAAAATTGACTTGAAGAGAATGCACAGGAAAGGAAGATGGAAAGAATGAACTGGAAATTGCTAGTAATTAAATACCTTCCAACTGTCGTGAGTCTAGGGATTGCTTTGAGCTGTCTTAGTCAATGGGCAGTTCTTCAACCTAGAACATTTTAGAAGGTGTGATTGATGCCAGACAGCTTTCTTCTTACTCTTTCTTCTATTCTTCTATCCATATTACTTTATCCAATCTTCATGATTTACGTTGCTCTCGTAATTAACGTAGGATTCTTCACATGGTTAGTGTTTCTTCTGATGTTGAGCCCTTACATTCTCTTGTGGTATATTGTGGTGAAAAAGAGAATGCTCAATCACCTGAAGTTGTTACTTGAAAATAAACCAAGGGAATGGGATATTGAGAAATCTTTGGAAGAATATCTAAAACTCGTAAAGAAAAGAGATGAAGAAGAACAAAAGAAGACATGAAGGCGTCCTTTGTTTCAGCTTACTGTGGTCAATGGAAAATGTTTTAGCTTCATCTAGTGTAATCTTTGGAAAAGGGAATGAATATGGCTAAATGCCCCAAGTGTAAGAAAGAAGTTAGCAAACCCAAGAAGACTTGGAAGATGGCTGGAAGAAAAGACAAGAATGGCAAGAGAACAGAGCTTACTATTGGACTGTTTGAATGCTGCGGAAAATCTTTCAAATCAGTTCTGAACAAGAGAAAAATCTAACAAACAACAAGAAATCACACAATCCCTTTTTCTATTTTCGCAATCACAAACATTCTCTTCTGTGCACACAACTCTAGATCTACGATGAAAAACTTCTAGGGAGTCCCTGAAATCTTTGATTGCTGAAGCTTCTGGTCTCTCTTCTTCACTTCGTTGTAGAGGTATTCAAACCAGCCAAATACGCTTGGGTTGTGGAACTGTTCTCTAATCCCCAAGACTACAGGCTTCACTTTTTCCCATGCCAACATCGCTTCTGTATGGAAGAGGTCGTCAACTAATCCAATGTCAACAAGTTTTCTGTGTAGAAGAATACCTACTCCCTCAAAGAACTTGCAGACTTGAGCCAGAAGTTGAACTACTGGTACTGCAGACACTCCGACTCTGTATTTTTTCATGAAGTCGCTGTAATCCACAAACTCCAAGAGTTCTAGCTGCAGAAAAAAAGGTTGAGAGTTTTGGTCTTTTTTGACAAGCTATTTTCATGTGGAAAAGTGCCTAGCGATTCTAGATATGCTTACCAAAGTTTGCGGCCACTGTCGCCATATCTCTTATGTCTACTTTGCCATCACCATCGAGGTCAGCTAATGGATTCCACCTGGAGCTTCCCACATAAGAACCAAATGCAAAGGAAACAATTGCAATGTCTTGTATATCGACCTTTCCATCACCGTTAACATCGCCAGTCAGAGCAAATACTGGGGCTATCATGGCTAATGATAGAAGGACTAGTATTGAAATTGAGAGTAACTTTGACATTTTCTTTCACCTCCCATACAGCTTTTGTTAGTCATATTGTCTGTATAAAGGGAAAAGACTGTTTTAGGTTGAAAAATCAGAAATAAAGGTGTAAACTTAGTAGTAACTGTTGAATGGGGATAATTTTTGTCGTAGCTGCAAATTCTTGTAGATAGAATAAATTGAAAAAAAGGATTTGTGGTGATAACAACTGTTGAAATCATGGATTGTCGAATGTTGAAAGAGTTGATACTTCAGCCAAGCTGTAAGGTTGGGCTCTTTGAATGCTGTGGGAAATCTTTTAGATCTGTCCTAAACAAAAGAAAAATCTAGCCAACAAAACATTTCATCTCATTCTTCTATTTTTGAAGTCACAAGCATTCTAAGGAGTCCATAGAAAGAAAAGTTCACGGTTTATTCAATGGAAAATAAGTTATTTAGTAAAAAAAGAAAAAAAGGCATCGATGGTCATTCGTTTCTAAGGTAGATATCAACTTGGAATGTTATCCAACCTGAAGTAAGGTCTGAATCACAAAGGAATGTTACTCCGAACATTGGTGCCTTAACCTTAAATTCTGGAGCGCCAAACCAATAGTACATAGGGCATTCGATGACAGAAGTAATCGTTAAGTTAAGAGTATTTCGTGACAGCATTTCTGAGCTAAACATATATGGGTAGGTCGATGTTGTCCAAATCATTTGATTTAACCAAATTACTGTTGGATGGTAGCCTATGAAGCTAGCATTTGTTATCTTCATGTGGATGAACATTCGGCTATAGCCTCCAACATAGATGTTTGTTGCAGTACCTATATTGCCATAAGTAAGAGAGATATTCAATTCTTCCACGCTAATAACTTTCCAAGATGGTTCTGGTTGTTGTGATGGGAAGTTTGTTACGTTCACGTTTCTTGTTGAGTCTCCATATGTTCCAAAGCTTCCAGAAGTCATCGCCACATCAGTTATGTCAATCTTGCCATCTCCATTGACGTCTATCCAAGGGTCATATTCCAAAGCAGCTGTACTCGATGAACTATGCGTAGGCAATATAGTAAACAATGTCAATATCAGACAGAGAGTAGCCAGTACAACAATAACCAAATCCTTCCTAGTTACCATTTCATATCACCTCCCCTTTCTCTCTCAAAATACACTACCAGTATAACAGCGGTCTGGCTAATCTGTCTTCTGAAGAAATCCTCTATAAGCAGATATCATGTCCTACATAGAGCATTTTGAGAACAATAGATTCAGGATACTAATCTTGACTTCTTAAAACAAATATTCTAAGGGCCAAAAGAACAACAAAGGGTGCAAAGATTGAAAGCTAGACACAAGCAAACTACAGAACCAATAAATGCCAACTCGTTAAGAAACATTTCTAAAGAAGAAATGAAAAGAGAAGCAAGGGAGCCTCTGTACCTAACTCGATATGAATAAACTAGCTAGACTAAAAGATCACTTCTTAAGAACTTCAAAGCCTTATCCAACTAGAGATAAGGTACACACCCACACATACTCTGACTCAATAACATACTTCAATAACAATAGAAGATTCATCCATAAAACTTAACTGTAAGTCAACCATCTAATAATAGGACGTAGTATGACTTGTTTCCCAATCTCGGTTACAGCGTAAGAAATTGTTTACACGTTTTCTTAGCATTTTCACTTCTATTGCTACTTATAATAAATGGCTTTGATTCCGTCGCTTATGGAGTTCCTGCAGACGCATATCTCTTCATAACTCCGTCAATGTATGTTGCAAAGGAAATAGGCGAACTTTTCGACATAGCCATAAATATTTCTAATGTCGAAGACCTGCGTAGCCTTAAGTTCACCGTAACCTACAACACGTCCCTCCTTGATGTTACACAAGTTATCCAAGGACTGTTCTGTCCTTCACCCCCAGAAGTATACTTTGAATTCGAAAAAAATGAGTCACTTGGTTTCGTCATGGTCAACATGTCACTCGCTGACTCAGAAGCCCCCAGAAGCGGCAATGGAACTTTGGCATGGATAAGTTTCAAAGTAGTTCAAGGTCCAGAATCATGTGTTAGCAGTCCATTAGACCTTGAGCAAACTTTGCTTCTCAACTCTGCCCTGAATCCGATTGCTCACGACTTGGTTGGTGCTGTGTACTTCTGGAAATCAATGCAGCCTGACCCCCCTCCGGGAGGACGATTGTTGGACCTCTACACTCAAAAAGGTGGAAAAGGCCCAGATGAACCAGGCGGAGAATTTGTGGCTGGCGAAATGGTGTATCTTATTTCCCGAGTGACATATAACGATTATCCAGTGCAGCAAAAATTGGTCGCCTTTGAAGCCCGAAGCGCTTTAAATGAAACTATGGTGATATTAGTGACAGCAACAGACCAAGATGGCTTTGCGCAAATGTCGTTTAGGATACCTAACATTCCGAGTAGTAATCGAACTTGGACAGGTATTTCCGTGGTCGACATAGCTGGAGAAACTGTATGGGATACGATTAGTTTTCGAGTTTTGTCACTTTCAGCGTCCATCAGCCCGCTTTCAGCATCAATCCTCGTGGGTCAGTCAGTAACCTTCACATCAACAGTTTCTGGCGGATACACGCCCTACAGCTATCAATGGTACCTCAATGGCAATCCAGTTTCAGGCGCAACATCAGCTTCATGGACATTTACAACACCCACAAGTGGAATCTATTACATATACCTTAAAGTCACAGACGCTAAAGGCAACACCGTACAATCAGACACTGCTCGCATAACAGTTGCAACAGTCCCTGTTGGAGGCTACTCATTCCCAATACAAGTTACCACCAAAACAGAACCAATAATACCCTACATCGCTTTAATAGCAACCCTAACAGCAATCTTCACAAAATTGAAACCAAAAACCAGAAGAAAACGCTAAAGAACCATACAACCCCACCTTTCAGCAAAGATTTCAAGGAATAGACACTTTAAAGATTATCTTGCCCTATGCTAGAGGACCATACCGAATATTCCCAATTTAACCATTATTTTTCTAGAACTCCTATTTTATACCTTTACTAGCTAGAATATGCTGTATTGTTCGTAGTATGTAACTTACATGCTAGGACCGTCTATCTGGAAATACTAGCAGAATATTAGTGAACTTGGTGTATATAGTGAACATAGAAAGAGATAGAGTCTTACGTAGAGAAAATCAGGAATAGAAAATGACTGAGATAATCTTAAAAGTACTAGAACTTGAAGAAACTAGAAGAACCAGTACCATTTGTCATAGCATTATTAAATTTAAAGGATACTGTTCAAACTATGTTCTAGGAGGCGATAGCATATGAAATTAAAAATCAGAATACTCATCCTAGGCATAATTCTCCTGAGTATCCTTGGTGCTGCTTACGTTGCTTCCTATCTGTTAAGATCTGCTTATGGAATACGAATTTCTTTTATCTTGATACAGGAATACGAGTTCTGCGAGCTTCTAACAATAGATAATATTGGCGAAGACTTGCATAATGTTTCTGTTAGATATATAAACTCTAGAGAGGTTGATAGAAACACCTATTTTGGAGATATTCCTGGCAGAGAAAATTAAACTATGCTTGCTAAAGATTTCTACTATACTGTGGAGGATGCTAACCATGGATACCTTTTACTATCATTATAACAGCTAACGAAGGAAGCGTCACAATCATGATGGGATGGGTACCTATGCCACGGGAAGGCTTCAGTTATGTAACAAACAGAGATTGGATGTTATCTAAATGAAAGTAATAGTACAGAAAATACGAGTAGTCAATGCCTACTACAACATAGTGAACGTAGTGTAGTTAGTGAATGCATTCTGAGATAAGGAGTTAACTAGAAAAAAAGGGAAAATGAAAGAGCTATTCTATTAGCATAGAAGTTTCAGCAAGATGTCTTTGTACTACCTTCTTTTGTATTATCTTCTTTTCCTTCTTGAATGGTAATTTGAGACCACCATACTTGATAAGCACAGCTTTAGCTTTCTCTGTATATGGGTTCTCGAAGGGTTCATTCTTCAGTTTGCAACCTTCACTAAAGAAGTGTTCATAGCTTCTTCCAAGCTTTCTTCCTCTATGTGTATGCATGTCTAAGGCATAGTCTGGAATAGGCAACTTCTTGTCTTCATGTTGAATCTCTCCATAGACAACACTTAAGAAGTCATCAACTATTCTTGACTTGCAAGACCTTGCCAGAAATAGAATAGCATGGACAAGGAATAGCCTGTACGAATCATTCTCTCGTCTCCTAGCATCATATTCCTTTTCTAGCACATCAATGACCAGTGGAGCAAGTGGATTGGCTATACCAATGTCTTCAGAAGCTATGACCCTTAGTCTATTCCAAAGTGCAGTAGGATTGAAGCTTTCTAGTTCTACGGCCCAGAACACTGCCTGATATTCATTACCTCTCCTAATGTCCTTCTGCAGTGCTGAAAGTAACTCATGAAAGTCATATCCTCTTGGGTTTTGTGGCATTCTCAACCCTCCTTGCACTCCCTCAGTGTCAATGTTTTTACTCTGGTGAAGGCTCTAAGCTGGTCTATCAGTTGGTAAGTCTTGGACAGTGAAGGCTCAGGCAGATTGTTGTTGTAGTTGTCATATCCAACATGAACTAGTACTGGTTTTATTTCTCTGATCCACTGAACGAATGTCTCCAAGTCAAAGTCCATTATAGGTTCGACTGATATGAGCTTGTTCCCGTAGGGAAGCTCCACCATAGCCTTGTACCTCTCAACAGTTGTGGGAGCTTTTGAAACTGGATAGTGTCTGTTTGTCTCTATTGTGGCTCCAAGAACTAGGTTTTCAGGATACAGCTTCATATATTCCAGGTATTTTCCCGGATTTTTTGTTAGGAATAGGAAGTTGCTGGTAGGACTTTGCTTGATGGCATCTATTACTCTTGTAATCCATTCGTCTGGTACCCATTCTCCAAAGAGATCTCCCATGTCGGAGACAAATACAGACTGCTTGTAGAATCTCTTACCTAGTTCTTTTTCAACTAGCTTTGGTACAAAGCCATCTCTGTATCGTTCAACGTCTTTTAGCTTAGTTTCAGCTAGTCTTCTTGCCCAGCAGTAAGTACAGTTGTGTAGGCATCCGACCACTGGATTCCAGGTTTTAGTTATGTTGTCAAACATCCCTGAGTCCATCTCCTTTCTCTAACACGATCAAATAGTGTTGGTGGAAACAGTGTTTCAAGAGCTCTCCGATAGTTGTAGGCATGGCTTCTGCAACAAGGAACATCTTGCATTATCTCATCTATTGTCAGAAACCTGTTCCTTTGGAATACTAGACCACATAGCCTTAAGAATTGGACCAGTGTCTTTATTCTGATTTTTCCTCTTGGTATTTTTCTATCTCCACAGTTTCAACATGGTCGATTATTGTTTGGATACCTTGCCCTGCGGTATGTTCACTATGTTCACTACCTTCACTAATTCCAAGATTCTGAGCTAAAGCTTTGACTTTGGAAACCTGTAGAAAGTATTGATACCCTGAACCTACTCGTCTGCTCTGTGTGAAGCCAAGTCTTTTCAATAGATTTCCCACATGTCGAGAACTCAGATATTCATGATCTTCAAGATTGCTAATCATTCTAAGCCTGATGTCTGCGAGTCTGTAGAAATCATCATGGTTAACGATAGATAGCAGAGTCTCAACAAGGACAACTTCACAGAGCTCAGAAGCTGTATACTGATTTTCAGCAGCTTTTTCAATAGCTAAAGTCCTGATGCTCTGAAACAAGACGGTGTTATCAAAGAACTGTGCAAGCGACAATATCGGCCTCCACAATTCCCAGTCTCTGTTCTGAAGAATGTTGTCATTCTGGAGTTCAGCATATTTCTGTTTGACAGCCTTCCAGTTCTTCATCAAGAAGGGATATACCATGTCCCTAACCTGCTGCCAGATAGGATAGTCAATCTCAACAGATCTGGCTGTGATGCCCCTATTGGAACCTCTTTGCATAATGATGTCTATGCATCTAGAGCCAAGCACAGTCTCAAGTCCTTCTATGTTCACAAACATCTTTGGACTGTAGACCTCAAAGG
>Ga0315279_10011518_pt1 | contig 10212 bp, 10 predicted proteins | sample YL17G06_20_MG_FD_203694 | JGI IMG/M metagenome (GOLD analysis project Ga0315279, IMG submission 203694) | Sediment microbial communities from Yellowstone Lake, YNP, Wyoming, USA - YL17G06_20 | ecosystem: Environmental > Aquatic > Freshwater > Lake > Sediment | place: USA: Wyoming | collected...
TGGTGGGATTTTTTCCTCTTTGCCCCCGCAGGAGAAAAGAAAAAAGAGTGTTACTATAATAATAAAATTGCAAAATGACCTGATAAGAACAAACGCTTTATTTTTTGCCGGCAGTTCTTTCAAGATGATGCTCATTATTTGGAAAATATATCCCTGACTATAGCCGCACAATCAAACTCATATAATTACGGTATATTGATAAATGTTATCCGAAAAATTCGTCAAGGCAATTATAGCTGGATACGCGCCCTTCTATTTTCTTCAGATTTCACAGGGTGCAATATAAAGATTGTGGCAGTGGATATATTTCAGGACGCGGCGGGAAAGAAATGGCGAGGCGTCCTTGCCGGATAGAAGGAGGCGCCGGATTTCCGTACTGCTTATATCGGGCAGGAAAAAATGAGCCTCGTGAGGTGAGTCCGCCTGCGAACGCGGCAGGATGATTACCCGCACCATTTTTTGAATCTCATCAAAGGATTTCCAGAGGCACGTCTCCTTCAGGATGTCCGAACCGATGATGAGGGAGAACTCCACGCCGGGGCGGCGTTCCTTCAGGAGGCGCAGGGTGTCAATGGTATAGCTCGCCTCCTCCCGTTCCGACTCAATCTCCAGCACCTCAACGCGGTTACCCAATCCCTCCATGGCGAGCCGCGCCATGGCAAGGCGGTGTTCAAACGGCGTGGCATCCTTCCCCAGAGGATGCCTGTAACAGGGTATCACAAGAATGCCGTCAAGGTCGTTTGTCTCAAGGGCGTAAAGGCACGCAAGTGTGTGGCTGATATGAGGCGGGTCAAACGTCCCGCCGAAAATGCCCAGTTTCCGAGCGGCACCCGTCATGAGACTTATTTCAAACTCATTTTTCATCATGTATCAAACCCCTTGCGCCATCTCCCGCATGTGCCTGTCAACGCCTGCCCTGTTCAGATGAAATACAACTTCCCCTCCTCGGCAACGGGAATTTCTGACCTCCTGATATTAAAGTCATCATAGATGTGGATGAGCATCATCTTTTTCCTTAGCGCCGGCGGCAGGCTGAGGAGTTTCTCATATTCCGTATGCCCCCCCTTGTTCGTCTCATGAAGAATCAAATCGCAGTCGGCAAGAAAATCAATATGCGCGGGGTCAAATGTGGTGTCCGAGCTATAGCCGAAGGAATGCCCCTTGTAGGAAACCTTGAAGCCGAAGCATGGGATGAAGTGTTTTGTATGACGGATTTTGATTTTCATTCCCAGGATGGAGTGACAACGACCGGGGCGCAGTATGCGCAGGCGGAAAAAGTCCTCAAGTTTCATCTCGCCGACACGCTCAAATTCATCATTTGTGAAAGGGCCCATGGAGGATTTGAGCCTGTTCTCCCAGATTGCCCTCTCAACTTCGGGTATGGTGTATATGATGGGTTTTTTGTGGCGGAAGAAGCGGCTGTAAAAACCGAGCGATTCAAGACCGTTGGCGTGGTCGCCGTGAAGATGGGTGAGAATCACATGGTCAACGTCATTGAGTCCGAGGGAGACGCCGGATTTCTGCGAAGCGGCATGGAGCATCATGGGCAGGGGGTCGGGACAGTCCACAAAGACGGGTCGCCCATCAAGGAGGATGACAAAACTGCTGTGGTAATAATATTTAGAAAAAAAATCCCCTATGCCAAGAATCAAGATGGATAAAGGGCTCTTTCTTTGGGTCATATAAGCCTTGTTCCATGAGAATATACATTTATTAATTCCCCTGCACATGCGCCATGTCAACAGTTAAAAATTTGTCGGGAGATTTCTTACAGGCTGTTAAGCGCAATCTCTCTTGTTGGATGCATCTTGATTCCATTATTGATACATATTCCATGAAGGGTTTGCAGCTGTTATTTGCGGGGGGACAAAGGCAATCGCTGAGACATCGCCGGAACAGGCATAATCTTTATCTGGAAGATATTCAAGTATTCCATCTTCATGGATGCGCACAACATAAAATTGAGACCCCCACGTAAGTAAAGCACGTGTAATTGCGAATTTGCCATCAGGAGTTACTGCCATGTCCTCACCGGGTTCCCACGGTAAACTTAACGAACTCACTTCGGTAAGATGTGAATCATTTTTAATTCTAAAACACCTCATACAAGGATTATCTATGTATGAAACAATAGCATATTGGGAGTCTGGTGTAAAATCCACAACATAGGGATTGTAACTCGGTGCAGTACTAAATTGCTGGACCAAGGAACAACCGCCTGATTCTTGAACACGAAGAACTGTTATCGTATATCCCTCAACACCCGCGACAATACAAGTTCGCCCATCTGGACTAACTGCAATTTCCCAATTATTAGAGGGATTAATATTTACTGAAAAACCGGTTGGAACAGCCCTGCCATCTGGTAATATTTCACCTTCACGAATATTATGATCACCATTCCCATAAAAAAAATGATTATTCAATAGTGAAAAAGAGGCATAACTACCAGCAATGTCAGGGTTACTGGAAGGAATTACCTCATAAATTCCATTAAAATAACGAAGGCTCTCCAAATTACCTCCATATATTCCATAACGTGAATTTGGCGAGATTGCCACAAGATCTCCTATATTATTATAAATAGAACCCAAAATTGAAATATTATTATTTTCATCTATAACTAAAACGCTAACAACTTGTCCTTCGGGAAAAGTATCGGGCGGGGCGCCCCTCATTAATCCCCATTTGCCATTTGGAGCAAAGACGAGTCTAGTACGATCAAAAGGGGTATTTAAAAAATATTTAAATGAAATATCGCCTTCTTCACTTACTGAAAATACCCCGGCTTGACAACATTCAAAAAAAGTACACATCATGATATAATCGGCAAAAAGAAGACATGGCTGAATCATAAAAATACAAAACACGCATACCAAGATGATATGTTTTCTTAATAGTCTCATTTATGGAGCTAACTCCATTATTATAACTTTTGTATAATCATAATAATATTGTCCATATGAAATATAAATATCTTTATTATTGTGACGATTCGTTGTCATTTTTGGGTCATACTTATTATAAATCATATCATCTAAAAGTTCTGTATCTGATTTTAAATTATCACCCACTTTTTGCACGACACGCTCTGTCCCAAATGCGCGATATGTTACCCAGGGATATGTAAAGCCACTGGTCAGTCAGAGGGTCAGACCCCTATAAAAATGTATAAAATTGCACAATCAAATTGGTTCAATCTCCTTATTAAATATTATATAATTATAGTCATCTTACATGAATAATGTCAACAATTACATGCAATCTTTCACATTTTGTTGACGACTTTGCTGAAGAGTTGATACTAAGTTTGGAGTTCCGGCTTTAGCCGGAATAATGAACGACTGAAGGCGGAACTCCGAACTTTTTCCTTTATTCTGGTAATGAAATCAAGATGAGGCCTCTCATGCATCTTTATGAGAAAAATGATTGACAGCAGGGATGGGGGACACAATAGAAGAGTGAGAAATTGTCCAGTGGGCAGAAAATGAAACGTTTTGTCATAATCCTGTTCATATTGTCAGCCATCCGCATCGGGGAAAAAGCGAGGCGTTTAATAACATGAGAAATTGAGGATTTTTGAATTCGTGAGTGAATTTTCAGTGACATCGGACCCCCCGCCCGTATATCAGAAGACCATCAAACGAAAGGTGGAATATCGGGGCGTGGGGTTGCATTCGGGGCGGGAGACCCATCTTGCATTTCTTCCCGCGCCGCACGATGCTGGCATTATCTTCCGTCGCACAGATATCCCCGGCGCACCCGAAATACCCGCACGGGTGGAATATTTTATAGAGACGCCCATCATGTGCAGCACCGTCGGTATCGGCAATGTTGAGGTGAGACTTATAGAACATATCATGGCAACCCTTTGCGCCTTCGGGATTGATAATCTCCTGATAGAGATTGATAATGATGAGCCGCCCTTTGAGGATGGCAGTGCCCTCCCTTTTGTTTCACTCTTGAGAGAGGCGGGATGTGAAAGACAGGACACCTTGCGGCGCCCATTGCGCCTCAATGAGCCCCTCGTTTATAAGGAGGGTGAGGTTGAAATGACAGCCTTCCCGGCGGCGAATTTCCGCGTCACATTCTTTGTCTCCTACCCCCACCCCATGATTGGCAATCAGGCATATTCTGTGGATGTCACGCCTGAATCGTTTGTGAGGGAGATTGCCAGCGCCCGCACGTTCTGCTTTGAGCAGGATGTGCAAAATATGATGGTGAGCGGACTCCTCAAAGGCGCATCGGAAAACTCCTCGCTCGTCTTTGGTGACAAAGGACTCCTCCTTGGCAAACTCCAGTGTCCCGATGAACCTGTCCGTCACAAGGTTATGGACCTTATCGGCGACCTCTATCTCCTTGGAGCGCCCCTCATGGCACATGTCACGGCAAACAGGAGCGGACATAACGCTCATGCCAGATTTATGAAACTTATCGGAAAGGAACTGGAAAAATGAGTGAAGCAAAAACCTGCACCTTCCCCCTGAACGTTGAACAAATCTGCGAAATCATCCCACACCGTTACCCATTCCTGCTCGTGGACAGGGTTCTTGAAATCACGGAGGAGGGTAATGTCCTCGGATATAAAAACGTCACAATAAATGAGCCTTTTTTTCAGGGGCATTTTCCGGGCAAACCCATCATGCCCGGCGTTCTTATCATTGAAGCCCTCGCCCAGCTCGGCGCCGTGTTTGTCCTCTCAAGACCGGTAAATAGGGGACGTGTTGCATACCTGATGGGTGTTGATAATGCCAGATTCCGCCGCCCCGTCGTCCCGGGCGACCGCCTTGATTTGAAACTGACGGACATGCGGTTCAAAGGCTCATTTGGAAAAGTGCACGGCGTTGCATCTGTGGATGGAAAGGTTGCCGCCGAGGCGGATATCTTATTTTCGCTCGCACCGGAGAAAGAAAAGGAGTCGGCGATGTGACACGTCTCCGGTGTGATTATGTGCGAAGGGATTAACCATCATGTCTCAAGATAAGATTGGAATCATCGCTGGTGAGGGAATGCCGCCCATCTATGTGGCACAGGGTGCCCGCGCCAAAGGTCTCCATGTCACCATAATTGGCATTGAGGGCATAACATCACCGGAGATTGAGCAATACGCCGATGCCATGCACTGGATAAAACTCGGACGCTTCAACAGTATAATCCAGATATGCAAGAAGGAAGGCATCAACCGCGTGGCTATGATTGGCCGTATCAAACAGAAACTCTCCCTCAATCCTTTGAACTACGACCTCAGAAGTATCGTCGTCATGATGAAACTCCCCGATTTCAAGCCCCAGACCATCTTCAACGCCGTTGAGAAGGAACTGGCAGAGGAGGGGATGGAAATCATTGACACGCGCCCCTATCTTCAAAAATTCATTCCCATGGCGGGGCTCCTGACAACCTCCCGTCCTTTGACTCCTGATGAAGAGGATGCCATCCGTTTCGGCTATCCTATCGCCAAGTGGATTGCCGATGCCGATATTGGACAGTCCATTGTCGTGGACCGTCGCAAGGCTGTCATCGCCGTGGAGGCTATGGAAGGCACCAACAGTGCCATTGCGCGGGTCGGTGAACTCGGCATCCCCGATTCCATTGTCATCAAGGTGAGCCGCACATGCCAGGACTTCCGATTCGATATCCCTACCGTTGGTCTGACAACGCTTCAGGGGATGAAATACGTTCAGGCGACTGTCCTGGCAATCACAGGAGGGGAGATGCTTTTCTTTCAGATGGACCAGGCAATCGCCTTTGCTGAACAACATGGCATCTGCATCATCGCCGTGGATGACAGGGAGTATAATCCCCAAAACAAAATATCTTAATCTTAGCCCGCACATCTGGTTATTATTAATTACTTGAGGGGTTATTATGCCTGATATCGCGTGGTATGCCAGTTTTATCTTTCTCGGTCTTTCAGTCTCTGTCGGTATCCTTGTCTATTTGCTATTTTATGTGAAGAAAAAGAAGGGCTCCGGGGAGCAGGAAGAAACGACTCTCAAGGAACTGGAAAAGAAGTATGGGAAGAAGGGATGACAGGGTCGGGAAAGGGAAAGTCAGCACTGGTGTCCGCCTGAGGCGGATTGTGCCTTATGGGTAAAATATTTTTTTTGAAGTTCCGATTCAATCGTTTTGTGGATTTTCAGTTTTTCCGCCTGTCCCTCCTTTTGCGGCGATCCCCGCCGTATCGCTTGTTTTTGAGAATCACATCCACATCTTTGCGGCGGGACTTGTGCACGCGGCGGTCCTTGCCCTTGCGGCGCTCCACCCCAGTCCATGTCTTTTCGGCTTCCTGGGAAGGTTTAGACTTGATGGCGTGGGATAAGACTGGTGACACATCGCTTGGAGTTGAACCTTTTTCCATCGTGGCGGTGGAATCAAGAGGGCTGCCTGGGTAGCCTTTGGTGGGTGAAAGAACTGTTTGGGAGGGTCGGGTGAAGGGAGATTCCACAGGCTCAACCGTGTAGGTGGATAATTCCTTCAGAATCTCATTTTTATAAATATTCAGGAAACGCCGTTCGCCAAAAGTGTAAATCCAATTAACAATTTCCGAGTGGATGGTATCTTCATCCTTATCTTTCGGTATGATGGCGAGTTTCTTCATGAGATTGTTTAATCCAGTGGCAGTGATGGCATAACTTAGCATGATATTCAAGACGCGCTCGCCAAAACAGGAATAGTTTTTTTTGATAGTGGCAATCCTATTCTCTTTCTCGCTGCGCAGGAGCACGTCCTTATTCTTCTGCCGAATAAAATAGTCACGTTTCATAAATAAAATTCCTCTGTATGAAATGATTAATCATTATTTGACTAATAATGAGTATACATGAAAAGCAAAACTTCAATGGAAAAATAAATTGACGCATGTTTTCAGTGAAATTATTCTCCCGTTTAATAATTGCAGATAGAAGGAGATGAGTGAATCATGGGGATGGGGAAAGTCCGGAGAATCGGTCTTTTGACTGCGGGTGGTGATTGCCCGGGTCTTAATGCCGTTATCAGGGCAGTTACGAAAACCGCGCATAATGATTATGGCGCGAATGTCATTGGCATTGAGGATGGCTATATCGGTTTCGTAGAGGGGCGGGGAAGGATTCTGAGCAATCGTGACGTCTCAGGGATTCTGCCACAGGGTGGCACTATCCTGGGCACGGCACGCGGGAATCCTTTTGAAGCCGCCGGAAAAAAGGAGGGCGATTATTCCTGTTTCGTTAGAGCCTTTGACGACCTCAAGATTGATGCGCTTATCTGCACCGGCGGCGATGGCACCCTCACCATGGCGCGCAAACTTTATGAGAATGGCTTTCACGTCGTGGGTATCCCCAAAACAATTGATAATGACGTTATGGAGACAGACTACACATTCGGGTTTGACAGCGCCGTCACCATTGTCATGAACGCAATTGACAACCTCCATTCAACCGCCATGTCTCATCATCGCGTCCTTGTGGTGGAGGTGATGGGGAGGTTTGTGGGTTGGCTGGCATTGGTGGCGGGGGTCGCTGGCGGAGGTGATGTGATATTGATACCGGAAATCCCCTATGAGGAGGGGGTTATCTTTGAGCGCGTCCTGGAGCGAAGCCGTGTGGGGAAGAGATTCAGCATAGTGGTTGTGGCTGAGGGTGTGAAGGTAAGGGGTAGAATTTTAGGTGAGGAGGAAAAGGGCAGAATTAAGTTTGGGGGCATTGGGGCATATATTTCGCATCTGATTGAAGATGCCACCGGACTTGAAACACGCCCTGTTGTTCTGGGACACTTGCAGCGGGGCGGACCGCCGACAGCCTTTGACCGCATCCTCGCCACAAACCTCGCCGTGAAGGCAATAGACCTCGTGATGGAGGGAAAGTTCGGTCAGATGAGCGCCCTCAAAGGTAATCGCATCATATCCGTTCCTCTTGCGAGGGCAGTCCGGAGGCTGAAGGTTGTCCCTAAAAATCATTATATCATTCGCTCTGCCACGGCGGTGGGAACCAGCTTCGGCATCCGGGAATGAGAAAAATGGCAAGGTGAAGTATGTTCACGTTCTTTTATTTTTTGAGACTGATGTTCAACGCAATCAAACGGCGTTAATCCGCCACCACTTTTTGCCCGATTTTCACGCCGGGAATCATAAGCAATCCAAGAATAAGCGCACCCCAGCCGATGCCGTCATAGGCGTCAAGGAATCTCTCAAGTGATTCGCCAGCCACCCGCGATGTACCGATAAGCAGTGCCTGGGAAAGAATGAAGAGCACAAGGAACCATTTCACCCGGGGCGAATGTCTGCCTGAGGCGGATATTGTGTAATATCCCATGATGAGTGTGGCGCTGGGTATGTAGGTGGTGAGAAACTGTGCCTTCCGCGCCTCAGGGGAGATGACGAGGAGTACCATGAACATCAGCCCGTATTCCCACATGCAGCGTGGAGGAATTCCGGGGAGGTAGGTTTCACTGGCACGTGGACGCAAAAACCAGCCCATTGCGAGCAATATCAGGGCACAAAAAATTCGCGCAATGGTTTGAGCATGCTTCGGGTTGAGATTCACGACATTTATATATATTGGACTGCCGCCCTGCTTTGCCGCCTCCATAGAAATCTTGGGTGAGACATCAATGGGCGTTAGAATGGAATATACAAAGGTATGGAGAGATTCTCCCGATACGACGGCGCTGCCAACCATCTGGTCAACCCTGCGTGTGCCTTGCTTGATAAATTCCTTTTGTAATTCAATACTGCGAGACGGTCCCAGAAAAATCCCCGGAATCAGGACAAAACACACAATCACGCCTGTCATCATCCCCGCACATTCCCGCCATCTCCGCTTAACGGCAAAATAGAGGAGGAAAAAGATTGGCATGTATTTCAACACCCCTGCCATGCCAACAATGGCACCCCCCCGGAAAGGCATTCCCCGCCGCTCAATAATATATAACCCGAGCACAGTGAAATAAAAAACAAGCAGGTTGATTTGCCCCAGCTTCAGGTTTATCCAGAAAAACCGCAGTGATAATATAATCGGCAGGAGCCACACCCAGGCAGGCACGGAGTCCTCCGCCGAAGGCGCCTTCACCGCCAGGGCTTCAGCGCCGTCAGGCTTCGACCTGCAGGCGGATGTTGCCACCTCGCGCCCCCCCACCATCTCCCATGTCATAGACCAGATGCATAAAATCATGAACACTCCCAGGGCAAACCAGAGAGACTGGCTGAGGTCAATGTCAAATAGGCTTAATGGGGCAAGCAGAATGGCATTGAAGAGTGGGTATTTAAATTTTGCCTCATCGCGTAAGTAAGGATTTACCCCTTCGCGAATATCCTTTGCGGCAAGATAATGACGCCGGTAATCATTGCTGATGCGCCCCTTATGAGTGGTATAATACCACCTTGTTCCGCACATGAGAAGGAAGATAATTAGAAGGATGTACCAACGGAGTTTTGGCATGGATTGTATTCCTGCAATATTAAGAAAAAATATAACCGCCGATGAATCCGCCAAAGGCGGAATAAATGCAGATTCAAAAAATTAAACAAATTAAGTATTCATCCCTGTTCGCCATACGGCGGGTCATTCAGAAGTCTGATTGCCTCCCCGATGTTGAGAGTCCCTTCATAAAGCGCCTTGCCGGTAATTATACCGGTGATACGCGGGAGTCCAAGGGATTTGATTTTCAAAATATCATCAAGCGTATGAATCCCACCGGCGGCAATGATATTCATATCCACCGATTGAGCAATGTCCCTGAGGGAGGTAAGATTGGGACCGGTGAGCATACCGTCCCGCAGGATTTCAGTATAAATGATGGTTTTAACGCCCATCCTTTGGAGTTCCTGCGCAAATGAGACGGCTGTTATCTCCTCCGTGACCGTCCATCCGTGGCTTGCCACAAGCCCGTTTCTGGCGTCCAGCCCCACAATAATGGCGGACTCATGCTCCCTCAGTTCGCCCTGAAGAAAATCTTTGTCCTCAAATGCACCCGTGCCGAGGATGACATAATTCACTCCGATATTCAGGTAATCAGTTACCGATGTTTTCGTCCTGATGCCCCCTCCAACCTCAATCTCCACGGATGTGGGGATAGCCCGGCGGATTTTCTGAACCATCCCCATGTTCTGGGGATTTCCCATAAACGCCCCGTCAAGGTCAATCAGGTGAAGACGCCATGCCCCAGCCTGCACCCACTTCTCCGCCATGGCGGGCGGGTCATCAGAATACACCACAACGGAATCCTTGCGTCCCTGAA
>Ga0315279_10011519_pt1 | contig 10212 bp, 4 predicted proteins | sample YL17G06_20_MG_FD_203694 | JGI IMG/M metagenome (GOLD analysis project Ga0315279, IMG submission 203694) | Sediment microbial communities from Yellowstone Lake, YNP, Wyoming, USA - YL17G06_20 | ecosystem: Environmental > Aquatic > Freshwater > Lake > Sediment | place: USA: Wyoming | collected...
ACCGCTCGTGGAGCCGTACGCGGTGACGGCGAGCTGGTACGTGCCGGGCCGGAGAACTCGGTAGAGGAGCGAGTTCGTCCCCTCGCCGCTGTCGTCGTCGCGGGCAATCTCGGTGCCGCTGTCGGAACGCACGGCGAGCGTCGGGTCGAGCGACGAGCCGCTCGACTTGTCCACTGCGATGGCGACGAACTGCGCGGCGGGGACATAGAGCGTGTAGAGGCTCTCCTCGCGCGATGAGCCGAGCGATCCGGACCGCGCATCGCCGACCTGGATGCTCTGCGCCGCCTGCGCCGCGACCTCGCCGATGGAGAGGAGATAACTGCCGGAGGTCGAGCCGTACGCGGAGACGACGAGGGTATAGTTCCCGGGCGGCACGCGGCGAGTTAGCAGCGCGTTCGTGCCCTCGCCGGAATCGTCGTCGCTGCCGATCTCGGCGCCGGCGTCGTTGACGAGGGTCACCTTCGGATCGACCTGCGACCCTTCCGTCTTGTCGGCGCTGATGACGACCGTCATCTCCCGCGGCACGCTGAGGCGGTAGCTCTCCCTGCCGCCCGACGACAAGCTGCTCGTCTGTCGGGAGCCCGGGCTTAGCGCCCCTGCACTGCTGGGTGCGGGCGGCAGGATGATGGGCACTGGTGCCGACGGCGTCGGTGCCGATGGCGTCGGTGCCGATGGCGTCGTCCCTTGCGGCATGGTGATGACCGCCTGACCCGGCAACGGTGCGATGCCCGCCAGTTCGGCTGCAACCTCCCGCAAGACCGTCATGAGCAGCTGCTCGACCGGACAGGAACAATCCCGCGCGGCCACGCGCTCCAGCTTGCCGGTCTCCACGTCGATGATGCGCGCGTTGATCGTGTAGATGCTGCCGATGCGGCCCACGCCGCCGGCCACCATCTTCCGCGCGCCGAGGAGCTGCCCGACGTTGACGGCGCACTCGGTCCCCGCGCAGGCTGACATCTGGAAGTTGTGCTCCTGGAGGATCGACTCCATTCGCTCGCGCTCGATCATGGCGTACTTCCCGGTCTTGAACAGTTCGACCCGCAACCGGTCGGAGAGCAACCGCAGGTCGGGGGCAGGTACGTTGTCGCTCGTCAGATCGAGCACCGCGACGGTGACGAGGGTGCTGTCTATCTGCGCCCGCGCGCCGGAGGACAGACAGAGAGCCAGCCCGAAGATACTGGACATGAGGGTACGCATGATCGCCTCCCCTTCCCGCGGCACCGCGTGATGGCCGCAGGACACGAAGCGTGTCTGCATGGCCGGCGCGGGAGAGGACCATCCCTGCGGCCAACCGTGCCTTCCCCGCCGCCTAACGCAGGTTCCCGACCGCTGATAAGGGTACTCGACGCGCCCGCCGATGCAAGCCGCTCACGTATGCTGGTGCCTGCCTGGCGGTCAGTGGCCGGACCGGACACCGGCTTCCTGCGGTATCTCCAAGTCGTCGAAGAGGATGCGAAGTCCCTCGGAGACCGACAGACCCGCCATGCCTTCCACGTACGTCGTATCCGTGGCCCGTCCGACCTCGGTGCCGTTGATGGAAAGGGTGAAATCCGGCCCGTTCGCCTCCACGCGGAGGATGTTCTGGGCGTACCGGCCCTTCTCGATCGCTGCGGCGCCCGTCCATGGGATGATGTCGATCACACGCCCGCGGGCTCGTCGTACGAGCCGATACTCGCCGCTCGCGTCGATCTCGAATGCGTAGCAGCCGAGGTTATCTCCGCGGCCCGTGATGCGGAACGCGAGGCCGTATCCCTGGCGTTCAGGTCCTTCGACGCACACCGCGGCCACGCCCACTACGCCGGCCGTGAACCCGGCGGATTCGGGGGTCGATGCCACATGGTCGCCGCGGATCGCGCGGAACGAGTACTTCCCAATGGCGAGCGCTCGCTCCTGCGTTGGGTCGGAGATCACGCCGAGGCCATGGTCGCTCTCCTCGAACGAGAGGACTCCTCCGCCCGTTACGCTGGAGACGCGCAGCACGTACGACCCTGTCGATCGAGTGTAGCCGCTGGCGACGATCGTGTACGCCCCCGGCGTGAGATCGCGGCGAATCAGCGCGTTCGTGCCCTCGCCGCCGTCATCGTCGCTCGCGAGCTCGGTGCCCGCGTCGTCCATGATCCGCAGGTAGGGGTCGATCTCCGAATTCTCCGCCGCGTCGAGATGGATCTCCACCTGTGAGCGGACGGGGACCATCAGACGCCAGGCGTCGCGTGTCTCGTCGCGGCCCCTGGCCGGGATCTCGCCGCTGCGCGTCTCGTTCATGCCGATCGCGCCCTGCTGGCGCTCGCTCGTGGTCCGCTCGCCGAAGTAGAACGCGAGGCGGTACGGTCCGGTGGAGCCGCTATAGCCGCTCGTGATGACGCGATAGTGGCCCGGCTCGAGGTTCTGTTCGATGAGGGCGTTCGTGCCGCTGCCGTCGTCGTCGTCCGTGGCCACTTGCTCACCGTCGGCCTGGTAGAGTTCGAGGTATGGATCGAGCTCGCTCGTGGTGTGTTCCATGCTGATCGTCAGGTACGCGGCGGCGTGGAGGCTGAATGTGAAGGCGGCGCGCTCGCCGGAAGCGCCGATAGTATCCTCGATGGTTCGCTCACCCGTCAACGGCCCGAGGTCACGCTCGGCGACATGCTCCTCGTCGATGCTCAAGGCGTACTCGCCGGCGGTGTCGCCGTAGCCTTGCGCGACGATGAAGTACTGTCCGGCGGCGAGGTTCCGGCGGATGAGGGCATTCGAATTGCCGCCGTCATCGTCGTCGCTTTCGAGCTCCGCACCGTCCTCCGATTGCACCGCGAGCTTCGGGTCGAGCCGCGAATTGCCGAGCTTATCGAGCCGAATCATGACGTTCGTCGGTCGGTCGAGGACGAGATGGTAGCGGTCGATCTGGTCGCCCGACAGGATGCGCCCGAGCTTTCGGTCGCCGAGGGCGACCGTCGGGAGCGAGGCATCGGAGATGTCGACGACCCGCTCCACTGCGAGCACGTAGTCGCCCATGCTGCTGCCGACGCCGCGGACCATGATGTCGTAGTCGCCCGGTTCGAGCATCTGGCGGAGACGCGCGTTCGTGCCCTCGCCGCTGTCATCGTCGCGAGCGATCTCGTTCCCATTCGCGTCGTAGATGACGACGAGTGGGTCAATAGTTGACCCGAGCACTTGCTCGGCGCGGATGATCACCGCCTGCTGCGTGGGAACGGCGTACGTGTAGTGATCCTCTCCGCCGGCCTGGCGGATTGCGCCAAGCCGCCGCATGCCGACCTCGACGGTGCCTACGTCTTGGGCGGCGACGCTGAGCACGTAGCCTCCGGTCTTCGATCCGTAGCCCATCGCGATGATGGCGTACGTCCCTGCGGCCAGGCGGCGACTGATCCGTGCGTTCGATCTCTCGCCGCCATCATCGTCGTCCGCGATCTCCTCGCCGTTCTCGCGGCGCAGCGCCACCTTCGGATCGAGCTCGGAGCCTTCCGGCGCCTCGAGATCGATTGCCACCGCCGTCGGCTGGGCGAGTTGGAGATGGTACACGTGCCGCTCACCCGATGAGGCGATGGCGCCCGACCGCTGCTCGCCGACGCGGACCGCGCCAAGATCGCGTGTCGCGGGTTCGTGGACGGTGATCGTGTACCCGCCGCCGGCTCTGCCGTAGCCGGAGACGACCACTGCGTACGCGCGCCGGGTGACGTGCAATGATAGACGGGCATTGTTGTCTTCCCCGCTGTCGTCGTCGCTGCCGATTTCCGCGCCGCTGAGAGAGCGGAGCGTCACCTTCGGATCGAGCTCTGCCGTGCCGGCCTTCCCGACGCTTTTCTCGACGTCGATCAGGATGTCCATGTCCCGTTCCGCGACGAATCGGTACATGTCACTCGCCCTGGGGCCGAGCTCGCCGTGGATCGATTGGCGGAGGGCCAGCTCGGGCAGGTGATCAGTCTCCACGGAGAGGGCGAAGCCTCCTGCCGACGTGCCATAGCTGCCGACGAAAATCTGGTAGTCGCCGCGCGCGAGCGGCAGGCGAAGCATGGCGTCCGTGTCATTGCCGCTGTCATCATCGGAGCCGACGATGTTCCCTGCGGAGTCGACGACGATGAGGAATGGGTCGAGCTCGCTAGCGCCGGCTCGGTCGGCAAGAATGCGCACGTCCTGCACCTCGGCGCCGATGTGGAGCATGGCGACTACCGGCTGCGAGGGGTCGATGACCGTGCCGGCGAACCGGCCGCCAACGGCGATGCTGCTGCCGATGGGCGGCGCGTCTTCGTCGGTCACGGCGAGGAGATACTGCCCGCCGCTCGTCCCGGCCCGTCGCGCCGTCACCAGGTACGACCCGGGTTCGACCGTCCTGCGAAGCAGCGCGTTCAGCCCTTCGCCGCCGTCGTCATCGGTGCCAATTTCCCGGCCCTGCGTATCGGCGACGGCTACCTTGGGGTCGATCTCCGAGCCGAGCACGCGGCACATGGCGACGCGCAGGCGTGTCCGCTTCGGCACGCTGACGCGGAACAGCATCTCCCGAGTGTTCTCGTCCATGTTCCCGAGGATGACTGCGCCGAGCGAGAGGCTGTGGACGACCTGCTCCTCGACGCGGAGCGCGTAGTCGCCGCTGCCGGTCCCGACCGCCTGGGCGGCGATCGTGTAACGCCCTGGCCGCAGCATGAGCGCGAGCTGCGCGTCGAGATCGCCGCCGTCGTCGTCGTCCGAGCCGATCTCGTCGCCGTGGGCATCGATCACGCGAATCTTCGGATCGATCGTCGAGCCAAGCACCTTCTCCATGCGGATCACTACGGTCATCGGGGCCTCGATGATGAGCGCGTAGCTGTCGCTCCCGCCGCCCGCGGCGATGTGGCCGAGCACGCGATCGCCCACTCGCAGCTCGCGAGGCTGCTCCGCCGCCGCGGGAGCTGTGGTCTCTGCTGCCTGTATCGTGAGGGCGGCGGCCGTCATGAGGATGCCAAGCACAGGTGCAACCGCCGGGAGCGAGCGCCGAAGCTCACCTCTGCCCGCCGTCTTCGCCTTCATTGCGTATCTCTCCTCTGGCGATGTACGGAGCACTGGGGCGAACACGGTCGAAATCCTTCGCGTTCGTGGGTTCGCTCCTACTCCGCCGGGGCGACGCCCTGTGCCGGGCGGCTCCACAGCGTGCGGATGGCTTGGTGGATGGCTGGCGCCGCGTCCGGTCCGACCGAGTTGACCTCGCCGTATGGTGGTCTATCGAGGTCGTACGCGAAGGGCTTGGCCTCGTCCCATTGGGATTTCGGGATGATGTAGCCGATCTCGTCGTTCGCCAGGCCGAGGATGAACTTCGGGCCACCGGGCATGAGCGCCCTGATCGGCGGCGTCTCTCCAGGAGCTTCGGCAAAATCCGCGCCATGCGGATGTTGCACACCTCCGACGACGATCTCGGGGTACATCTCGCCGGGGATGCACGTCCAACTGCTCGGCCCGACTCGAAGGACCGCCACCTCGCTCCGTACCTCGCCATCGGCGAAGGCCCGTGGGATCACCCCGATCTTGCCCGCGGCGCGAAAGAGCCGGTTTGCAAGCGGGATGAAGATGGTCCGCGCGCGCACGGAGATCGGCGGCGCGTCGAGCGGAGCAGTTGCGCTGGCGACGAGGTCGAGGACGTGCGCGGCCACGTTCCGCCCGAGCGCTTCGGCCTTGGCGAACGTCGGGGTGGTGTAGGATGTATCGGCATTGATATGGTCGGGAACCCTCACCCCGATCGGCGTCATGAGGCCGCCGACGGAGCCGGAGAGGTAGATGCACATGCCGCCGAGGCCAAGGCGTGCCGGCCGGCCGCGGGCGGCCGGCATGCCATGTTCCACCGCGTCGCGCAGGTAGCCGGGGAAGTCGGACGTGACGAGCAGATTGCCCGAGGTGAGGGCTTCCGGGTGGTTGCTCCAGTTGACGAGCGTGGCGATGGTCTCGTCGGTGCTGCGGCGGACGAAACGCGCGACGGCGACGGTGTCGTCGATGATGACTGGAGGACGCGAGTCGCGGACGAACCCGTCGGTGCCGGTGCTGCCCGCGGCGAACACGACCTGCGCCGGTTCGGCGGCCCGCGCCGCCTCGATGATCGTCCGTACGACGATGGCGCGAACGCGGCCGAGGTAGGCCTCGTTCACCCCGCTTTCCATCTCGCTGGGTCCCCAGATGCCCATGACGTCGGGCCCGCTGTGCGTGTGCGTCGCGGCGACGATGACATAAGAGATGCTCTTGGGCAACCCGGCAAGTTCCTCGTTGACGAGCTCGCGGATGGCGATGACGTCGTCCTCGAACAGGCCGACGAGGTCCACCGCGCAGATGGCGACGCGGCAGCCGGGGTACCCGAAGACAACGGCGCGAGCCCATAGATCGTCGTGTATGCCCGCTGCGGCGCGTGCGTGGTGGAAGCCGGCAAGCCAAATCGCGTCGAAGCGGCCGTTATGGTTGCCATCGATCCAGCGATCGACCCGCTCGTCGAAGCGGTGGTTTCGGTTCACGTCCTCCCAGCGGTCGGGGACAGGCGGCGTGATCGATGCCCTCGCGGCGCCGGCGGTGAAAAGGCCGCTCTCGGCGGCGCCAGATGTGAGGTCGAGATCGAGGCGATAGTCGGGGTAGCGCCCGCCGCCGGTGTCGAGGTTCCACCAGACAAGCCCGGCGACGACGAGGATTGCCATGCCCGCGACCAGGCTTCCCAGCACGATCGCGATCCTTCGCAGGGATGACATGAAGGACCTCCGAGACGGCGCACTAGGCTTCCACATGTGGTCAAAGCACTATGAATATACGGCGGCGGCTTCCCGAGCGTGACCCGGGACGTACCACGGATGTAGGCGTAGCACTCCGCGCAGCGATTGCTCTCACCCCGGGGTGCATGTGATGAGGCCCGGGACCCGGGTTCCCGACCATCGCTGCGCGGCGTACCTTCATCTCGAGACCGCACGGCAACCGAGGCAGCATGACACTGCGGGAAGCACAAGCCCTGGGCGACGGGAGGAACGCGCATCGCACGGGTATCTCGTGGAGAGATGCCCTCTCCCTCGCGATCCTCGGCTTCGTGGCCGCCCTGTTCGCGATGAAGTACGGCGCGCGAACTGCTACTGCGCCGGCCGTCGCGTGGACGATTGGCGCCATGTTCGCCTTCGTGCCGGCCGTGATGTACCTCGTCGCGGACCGGTTCGTCGTGCGGTTCCTGCCGAGCCGGCGAACGTTCATCGCGGCGCTCGTCCTCGCCGTCCTGGTCGTCGCGGTGGGGGTGCATGTCCTGCCGGAGGCGAGCCGGGTTGGCAGGCTGCCCGCGCTCCGCGAATGGCTCGACGCATTCCTCGCCGGCCGCTTTCCCTACGGTACCCCGGCGATGCCTTCAGGGCTGCCGGTCCTCTTCCTTCTCGCGCTGCCGTTCCATCTCGCCGGCAACCTCGGCTGGCTCGAAGTCATCACAGTTGCTGCCTTCGGAGTCGTGCTCCTGCGGCTCGACCCGCGAGATGGTGCCGGATGGCGGCCGCTCGCCGTGCTCTTTGTCATGCCGCCGTTCTGGTACGAGGTGTTCGTGCGGAGCGAACTGCTGTTCAACATGGTCCTCGCCCTCGCGCTCATCCTCCTTGCGGAGGCCCGCCTGCGGGCGGACCGCATCGACGGCCGGTTCATCCTCGTCGCAGCGCTCTTCGGGCTCGTCCTCTCGACGCGGATTGTCGTCGCGCTGCCCTGGGCCGCGTACGCGGCGTACCGCTTCCGGCGGGATATCCTGCGCGGAGCCGCCTTCGCCGGACTCGTCCTCGCGGCCTTCGCGCTCACGCTGGTCCCGTTCTTCCTCTGGGACCCGGCGGCGTTCCTCTCCCGCGGGCCGTTCGCCGTGCAGGGACGGTACCTGCCGCTCCCGCTCGCCGCGGCGGTGCTGATGACTGTGACGTTCCTCGGCTGGCGCGCCACGAGCCTGCGCGACGTGGTCTTCGCTGTCGGGATCATCCTCCTCGCGGTCGTTGCGCCGCCGTTCGCCGCCGCGACGGCCTCGTCCGGCTTCCCGGACGTCCTCTTCGCCGATGGGTTCGATATCGGCTACTTCATCCTGGCTGTGCCGTGGCTCGTGGCGGGGATTGGGGAAGAGAGGGCAACGGGAACACGGTCTCTCGCGCCTGGCGCGGCGCATTCAGCATCCGCTGATGGTCAAGGCATCATGTATACACAGTAGCCGTCTGGGCAGCGTGACCGGGATGTACCGTGGATGCAGCCGTTCTCAGCCCGCGAGCCATTCGATCCACCGGCCGTGGGCGTGGCACCGGGCGAGGAGTTCGCTCGTGCGCGCCCCGGCTGCGGACACGGTCAACTCGAGAGTTACCTCCAACGTGGATAAGCTCTCGGCGGCGAGTCGGTAGATGTCCCGCGCCGCGGCATGCTTGTCGATGAGGGCTGCGAACCGATCGCGCGCCTCGGGCGAGAACTGGTTGAGCGTGTGGTTGTGGTAGACACACAGCGCCGCCTCGTCGGGCGCCATTGCGAGCACCTCGGGGAGGATATCGAGCGCGTCGCCCGTCCGCACCGGTGGCGGGTCATGCCGCGCAACTGAGATCGCTGCATCGAGGAGCGCCGCATTGTCGGCATGGTCCGGCCAGACCAGCGCGCGGAGCCAGAGCGCGGCATCCGGGTCGCGCACGTCGATAGGCGCGAGGTCGATCCCTGTGCGGAAAGCGACCGCCGGCAGCACCTTGGGCAATGGCGGGAACCGCTCGCCGCGAAGCTTGCAGGTAATGTGTACCGGCGAGGCCGGGTTGCCGCAGTGCCGGCCACCTCCATAATCGTACCCGTACCGGTCCCAGAGCAGGTTGAGCCCGGCGCTCGCCCCGACATCAACGAGCGCAAGAGGCCGCCCGCCGGCCCGCGCTGCCACGAGCGCGAACGCTGGGACAAGGTACGCGCAACGTCGCACGACGCTCGTCTGCACGAGGCGGGTCGCGAGCAAGCTGCAGATCGCGTCGGCGTGCTCCCTGCAGAACGAGCGGAAGCAGGGATATGGATCGTCCGCCCTGGTGCCCTCCGCGGCGGCCCGGTAGAGCGCCGCGAGCGGGTGTGCCGTCCCCTTCAGGATGAGGTAGTGAACCGCCGCGAAGAAGAGGTTCGGCACGGGACGGTTGCGGGCGTGCGCGGCGAGCGCGAGGAGGTCGGAATCGCTGGCGACGGCAAGTGCCAAGCGTTCGTAGAGCGAGGAGCCATTGAGACGGCCTTCCTCCCCGAAGGAGGCGAACTGCGCGGCAAGTGCGTCGGGTGGCAATCCAGCGGCTCCGGGCATGACAAGCGCTCCGCTGTGTGGGGAGGTATGGTGCTCCCGCAGGGCGTTGAGCGCGGCGACGTATCCGCCACGGTCATGCCTTCACGCGCGCGGTCGAGCCGACCTTCACCGCGAGCATTCGTTCGAGCGCCAGGCGCGCCTTCGCGGCGACGTCGTCCGGCATGACGATCTTCGGCGCGAGGTGCCGCAGCGACCACCAGAGCTTCTCCGGCGTGTTCCTCTGCATGTGCGGACAGAGGTTGCACGCGCATGACGGCCCCGGAGCGGGGATATACTCGTTCTCCGGCGCCTCCATGCGGAAGCGGTGGATCATGTTCCCCTCGGTGGCGACGATGTACGTCTTGCCTCGGTTCGCGGTGACGATGTGGAGCATCCCGGCCGTGCCGCGGACGTAGTCGGATTCGTCGCGCACGTTCTTCGGGCACTCGGGGTGCGCGAGCACGATGGCGCCCGGGTGCTCGGCCTTGATCTGCCGCAGCGCATCGACGCTGAAGAGCTCGTGCACGATGCACGCCGCGTTCCAGAGCTGGATCTCCCGCTCCGGTCGCTGCTCCTTCACCCAGCCGCCGAGATGGACATCCGGCACGAAGAGGATCGGCCGCTCCGGCGGGATCGAGTCGATCACCTCGATCGCGTTTCCGCTCGTGCAGACGACGTCGCACAGCGCCTTCACCGCCGCGGTGCAGTTGATGTAGCAGACGGTGACGAGGTCATCGCGGCCGAGCTTCGCCCTCAAGAACACCTGGTACCGCGCGAGATCGCCCGCGTCGCAGCCCTCGGCGAGGGAGCAGCCCGCCTCCGGGTCGGGCATGAAGACGATTGATTTGGGATTGAGGATCTTCGCCGTCTCCGCCATGAAGTGCACGCCGCAGAAGCAGATCCTCTCCGCCCTGGCGTCGACGGCCTTCCGCGCGAGCTCGAGCGAATCGCCGACGACGTGTGCGGCGTCTTGAATCTCCCCGTCCTGGTAG
>Ga0315279_10011520_pt1 | contig 10212 bp, 5 predicted proteins | sample YL17G06_20_MG_FD_203694 | JGI IMG/M metagenome (GOLD analysis project Ga0315279, IMG submission 203694) | Sediment microbial communities from Yellowstone Lake, YNP, Wyoming, USA - YL17G06_20 | ecosystem: Environmental > Aquatic > Freshwater > Lake > Sediment | place: USA: Wyoming | collected...
CGGATTCCGGGTCAACATGCAGGACATCGACTTCAACAACCACGTCAATTACGCGGTCTATATCCAATGGGCGCTGGAGACGCTGCCCGAGGACATTCTCCGGTCCTATCTCCTTTCCGGCATCGAAGTTTCGTATCGGGCCGAAACCTTTTATCGGGACGAGGTTGTTTCCCGGTCGCAGCGGGAGACGTCCAGAGCGGACGCCGTATTTCTCCACGGGATTTTTAATAAAGCCAACGGAACGGAACTCGCCCGGCTGCGCTCGACCTGGTCCGAATATCGCTGACACCTCTTCATGAGGGGCCTCTGCCCCGAGCCCCCCTTTTTCTGCTTGCCCCTTCGTGAGAATCTCTAAATTGACATTCGACGAGGCTTTTGATAAAAGAGGCTAAGGAAGTCTGGAGCCATGGTCATTAACAGGCGCGAGAACAAAGGCGTTGTGATCTTCGACATCGATGGCGAAATCAAGCGGACGGACGTCATGGACGTCACGCTCCATCAGCTGGTCAAGACCGAGCTCGAATCCAGCCGAAAAAACATCCTCCTCAATTTCGCCGACGTGGCGTTTATCGACAGCTTCGGTGTCGGCGAGATCCTCGCCAGCTATATCTCGACGCACAACCTGGGGGGGCAGCTGAAGCTCGCGCGTATCTCCAAAAAGCTGTTCCTCATCTTCCAGGTGACGATGCTGACCAAAGTCCTCGACATTTTCGACGAAGAAGACACGGCTCTGCGGAGCTTCTTCCACGACTGACGCCGGGCCCGGCTTTTAAGGTTCTCCATGGCGAAACGCCGCCTGTTCAGAGTCCTTTCGGCCGTCGTCAAGGTCAAGCCGGGCGAAGAGCGGGTCGCCATCCTTCTCTTCTTCTATTTCTTCCTCATCACCGCCCCGTTCACCATCGTGAAGTCCGTCCGCCAAGGCAGCTTTCTCGACGATCTCGGAGCCAATAATCTCCCCTATGCCTACGCGACGGCCATTCTCGTCGGCCTCGTCGTCGCCCTGCACGCCCGCCTCCAGACCCGCTTGTCCCGCCGCAGCCTGCTCGTTTCGACCCTGGCGTTCTTCCTCCTGACCGCCCTTATTTTCGAAACGCTGTTCGCTGAGACCGACTGGAAATGGCTCTCGCTGGTCTACTGGTTCTGGGCCAACATTTTCGCCGTCGTCATCACGACCCAGTTCTGGATCCTAGTCAACGACATCTTCAACCCGCGCGAAGCCAAGCGGCTGATCGGATTTTTCGGAAGCGGCGGCATCCTCGGCGGCGTCGTCGGTGGTCTGTTGACCGGCGTCCTGGCCCGGGCCGCGCCGGCCCACCAGCTTCTGTTTCTCGTCGGAGCGTTTCTTCTGGCCTGCGGCGGCTGCGTCCTGGCCCTCTTCGTCCGCCTCCGTAAGGACGGCGAACTCATCGCGTCATATCGCCCCGCCGCCGGAACGAAAGCCCCCGAAGCGCCCGAGGTCGGATTTCGGGATTGCGCCCGGAGCGTCGGAAAAAGCCCGTATTTGAAGCTCCTGGCCGCCGTCGTATTAGTTGCCGGCATCGTTTCGACGTTCGTCGACTGGCAATCCATGAGCATCATCAGCGGCGCCGAAAAAATATCCAACCGCACGTCCTTTTTCGGCTACTTCAACGCCGGGCTTCTCGTCTTCGCTTTTATTTTTCAACTCGTTCTGACCAGCCGCTTCATCGAGAGGTTCGGGCTGCGGACCGGCCTTCTCGTTTATCCCGCCCTGCTGCTCCTGGGTACGGCCGGGCTCGCCCTCGCCGCCGGCGGCGCGGGCGTCCTCCTCGTCGCGGTGAGTCTCAAGGGCGGCGATAAGGCCTTGTCCTATTCCATCCAGCAGTCCTCGCGGGAGTTGCTCTATATTCCCGTCCCGCCCGGCGAGAAATACAAGGCCAAGATTTTTATCGATATGTTCCTCAACCGGCTGTCGAAATCGTTCGGCGGCGGAATTCTCCTGCTCCTTCTGCTTCTTCCCATCCTTCAAGGCTATCGCCACGTTTACGTCGTGGCCGCCGCCACCTGCGTCGCCCTCGTCATTTGGATGGCCCTCAACGTCCGGCTCAGCGGGGCTTATGTCCACGCGGTCCGGGACAACCTGGCGAAAAAATGGGAGCGGGCCGACGGCGTTCTCGCCGGACAAGCCGACGTCGGCCTGGCCAAGCTCGTCGTCGACACGCTCGAAAGCCGGAAGCGAAGCCCCGAACTGTTTGCTCTTCATCTCTATGAAATGGCGAAGGCGAATCGTCTGACGCCCGAGGTCCGACAGCTTCTGTCGCTGACAGAAACCGACGGGGGCTTATCGGTCGGCCATCCGATCCTGGACGGCGATGAGCGGCCGTGGATCCCGGGCTTCGAGACGGCCATGCCTACGGCCGACGTGACCAAGGAGATCGAAGAGGTCTTCGCCCTCGACAGCTATAAAACCGTGATGGCCGACTACGCCGGTCGCGTCGTCGAGGGAGCGGCCGCCGGCGGCGAGGTCGGCCGCATGGAGCTGGCCAAGGCAATCGGCTTGATGGAAAAAACGTCGCCCTTGGCCGCGAAGCTCGAGGACCTGCTCGACGACCCGTCGCCGAGAGTCTTTCAATATGCGGCTGAAGCGGCCGGCAAACTCGGCCGGCGGGAATTCGTCCCCATCCTGGTCCACAAGCTGGCCGATGCTCATCTCCAGGACGACGCCCGGTCCGCGCTCGAGCGCTTCGGCCCGGCAATCACCGGAACGCTTTCGGATTATCTCCTCGACCCCGCCGAAGCCGTGGACGTCCGGAGAGAGGCGGCGCGTCTTTTAGGGCAGGTCGCGAACGCGGAATCCGCCGCGCTGCTCCTCGAAGCGCTCGCCGCGGAAAAGGACGGGGTCGAGACCGACATCCTGGACGCGCTGGACTGGATCCGTTCGAATAAACCCGAGGTCATCCTGCCCCGGGAGGTCGTCCTTGAGCATTTCGCCGGGGACGTCGCAACGGTCGCCGCGGCCAAGGACCCGTCCGCGCTGCTGCACCTCTTCAAACTGCTCGGCCTCGTCTATGACCACGACGACGTATTTCGGGCGTATCAGAACGTCCTAAAGAGAACGAAGGATTCGGTCGCCTACGCGGTCGAGCTCCTCGATTTCTCCGTCGACCAAGAGGTCAAGGACAAGCTCTTTCCGCTCCTGGAACGGTTCGGAGCGCGCGGGGACGCCTGATGACGCAGGGATGGACCTATCGTTTTCTTCGCCGGTTCACGGACGCTCGGCCCGACGAGGCGGCACTCACCATCCGCCTCTATTTCTATTTTTTTCTGATGATGGCCGCGTCCTACATGATCCTGCCCCTCAAGACGTCTCTTTTCCTGAAGAGGCTCAAGCCGGAAAGCCTCCCCGTCGCCTATCTGATTACGGCGGTGCTTATGAGTTTCGTCGCCGCCCTCAATTCCCGCCTGATACAGCGCCTCAACCGGCGGCGCTATATTTCCCTGAGCCTGATTTTTTTCATCGGTAGCCTCCTCGTTTTCCGGATTTTATTCCAGAACCCTTCGGCCTTGGTGACGATCGCCTTCTGGTTTTGGGCCGAGGCGTTTCTCGCGATCTCGGTTATGCAGTTCTATATCCTGGTCTACGACCTCTATAGCCCGCGGCAAGCCAAGCGGTTCATCGGTTTCTTCGTCGGCGGGGGACTCCTGGGCGGCCTTGCCGGGTCGCTCGTGACCGTCTTCTTGTCGCGTCGTCTCGGCTCCGAAAATCTCCTCCTTATCTGCCCCGTGCTCCTTGCCGCCGCCCTCTGGCTGACCTCCCGCATCCACGGGACGGCCCCTACGGCGGAGAGCGCGCCGGCCACCGCCCGGGGCGAAATCGGTTTGCCGAAAGCCCGGGAACGGGTCAGTTATCTCCAGAGCCTCCGGGTGCTCTTGAAGAGCCGGTACCTCCTCATCCTGAGCGGGATGATGCTGGTTTCGTTCGCGGTCTCGAAGCTCATCGATTGGCAATTTAACTCTGAGCTCTATCTCCATTTCAGCGACGACGGCAAGACCCAGTTCTTGGGCGCATTCCAGATAGCCTTGCTCTCCGTCTCCTATCTGCTTCTAATCTTTCTGACGGGCCGCATCCTGAAAAAGTTCGGGCTGCTGACGGCCCTTTTCGTCGCGCCCGTCGTCCTGGCCTTCGGGGCGGCCTCCGGGATCGCCCTTGGCTTCCTCTTGCCGGGCGCTTTGATGGTCTGGGCGACCCTAATGCGCGGGACGGACAAGAGCCTATCCTTTTCGCTCAGCCAGTCCACCCGCGAAGTCCTCTATATTCCGGTCCCTCCGGAAACGAGAGCTAAAGCGAAGGTTTTCATCGACCTATTCGTCAACAAGTTCGCCGACGTCATGGCCTCAGTGCTCATTCTAATTTTCTCTATTCGTCTCAAAATGACCGTTGCGGAAATGAGCGTTTTTTCGCTCGGCCTCATCCTCGTCTGGTTCGTCCTCAACCGCAGGATCACGCGCGAATACATCGGCATCGTCAAAAAGAACCTGACGATCAAGTGGCCCGACGCGGACAAGTACGTCCTGGAACATGTCGACCTCGACGCGACAAAGCTTGTCTTCGATACTCTGGAGAGCCGCAACCGCAGCTCGGTCCTTTACGCCATGAACTTGATGGACCTCGTCCAGCGCGACAAGCTCAGCCCGGAGCTGCGTAAGATCATCGGCGAGCACGCCTCTGAGGTGCGGGCCGGGTCGTTCGACACCCTTCTCGACGTGGCCGGAACGAAGCTTGTCCCCGAAATGGACGATGTCTTGGAAGAGAGGGATTTCGGCGCCGAGGTCCGGGAGGTCCTGTCGCTCGATGTCTATCAGCAGTTGATGCGGGAGCATATCGAGAAATCGACCGAACACGCGGGGCCGGGGTCGGACGTCGCCCAAATGGAAATCGCTAAAGCGCTGGGGATGATGAACGCCGATTCGCCCCTCGTCAAAAACCTGGCGAAGCTCCTGCGAAGCGATTCGCCCGAGGTCGTCGGCTATGCCCTGGAGAGCGCCGGCCGCCAGCGGAAACGGGAGTTCGTGCCTATGATTGTTCCCCATTTGGGCCGTCCGGGCACGGCCGAAGCCGCAGCCGGAGCGCTTCTCGAATACGGCGACCGGATCGCCGGGATGCTGAAAGATTATCTCGCCGACCCGGCCGAAGAGCCCGCCGTCCGGAAGGCGATTCCGGCGATCCTGGCCCGGATGGGAACGCCGCGCGCCGCGGCCATTCTTGTCCATGAGCTGAAGGCGAGGGAGGGCGCGGTCTCGGCCGAGGTCATCGCGGCCCTGGACAAGCTCCGGTCCGCGCGGCCCGATATTCCGTTCGCCGCTGCGGATATCCAACCCGAAATCTTCAACCACGTGGCGAAGGCCTGCGGGCTGATCCAGGAACTCGCCCTGGCTCAGCACAAAGGCCGGCCGGCCGCGTCGGCCGGGGACCCCGAAGCCCAGCTCGCCCGGACGCTGCAGCAGATATTTTCGCTGGTCGGGCTCCTCTATTCCCGCGACGACGTGGCCCGGGCCTTTCAGAACTACCATGAAGGCAAGAAGACGTCGGTCGATTATGCCCTCGAGCTTCTCGAGAACATCCTCGATAAGGACATCAAGGATGTTCTCCTTCCTCTTCTCGAGGAACGCCCCCTCGACGAAAAAGCGCAGGCCTGCAGGAAAATCCTCAAGAATATGCTATAATATCAAGGGTGGTCGATGGCGACGCTTTTTATTTATCCGAAGCAAGGTGAGCCGTATTCCGTTCTTTTAAAGAACGTACAAGTTTGCCTCGGCCGGGCGGCCGAAAACGACATCCCCGTCCCGGATGCATTCTGCTCGAGCAAGCACGCCATCATCTATCCGACCGAGACCGGCTTCGCCATCAGGGACGGCGGCAGCAAGAACGGGACGTTCGTCAACGGAAAGAAGATCGCGGGCGGGGTCGAGCTCAAGGAGGGCGACGAGATCCTTCTCGGCTCGGTCCGCATCCTGTTCGATAAAGCCTTGTTGACCAACGTCGAGGTCACTGACGCTCCGGCGCCGACGACGAACATCAACACCGTCATACCTTTTCGCGATATCCTCTCCCGGCCATCGGCCCGGACAACGATCCAAGCCGCCGTCCCCGTCAGCGAGACCGACCAGATCCGCGCCGAGAACAAGATGCTCGCCGTCATGAACGAAGTGAGCCAAGCGCTCGTTCTCCACAAGCCTTTAGCCGAGCTCCTGGAACACATCATGGACGTGTTCCTGGCCAACCTGCGGATGGACCGCAGCGTTCTGATGCTCCGCGAGGGGAATCCCGTCCAGCTCATTCCCAAGGTCGTCCGGGTCAACATCAAGCAGCTCCAAGGCCAGAAGATCCAGGTCAGCCGGAGCATCGTCGCCATGGCGTTCGAGCAACACCTGGCTGTCCTGACGTCCGATGCCGCGCTCGATCCCCGCTTCAAGGGACGGGAGAGCATCATCGATTCGGGCATCCATTCCGCGATGTGCGTCCCCCTCTGGAACAACAAGGAAGTCATCGGGATCATCTATTCCGACCGCCTGTCGCTCCTCCAGCCGTTCACGGAGGAGGACCTGCGGCTGCTGACGCTCCTCTCGAACCTGGCCGCGATCAAGATCGAGAACTCCATTCTCATCGAGCAGTCGATCGAGAAGGAACGGATGGAGCGTGAGCTCGAGCTCGCCGTCAAGATCCAGAAGGACTTCCTGCCGAAGGCCGTCCCGTCCTGCGAACCCTACGACATCGCCGGCAAGAACATCCCCTGCCGCCAGGTGGGCGGAGATTACTACGATTTTATCTCGATCGACCCCGGCCGCATCGCCGTGGCCGTGGGCGACGTCTCGGGCAAGGGGGTCAGCGCCTCCCTCCTGATGGCGTCGTTGCGCGCGGCGCTTCATTCCGAGATCCACCCCCGCTACGAAATGAAGGCCATGGCGGCCAAGCTCAACGATTTCGTCGAGCGCAGCTCGTCGATCGACGCCTTCATCACCTTTTTCTTCGGCGAGCTCAACGTGACGAAGGGGGAGCTGGCTTATTTCAACGCCGGGCACAACCCTCCGATGGTCCTGGACCGGGACGGCCGCCTGAGGCGCCTCGAGAGTACGGGCCTGTGCCTCGGCATGTTCCCCGCAAGCGTCTACGAAAGGAAAGCCACGTCGCTGGCTCCGGGCGACGTGTGCGTCCTATTCACCGACGGCATCACGGAAAGCCGGAATGCGGCGAACGAGGAGTTCGGCGAGGAGCGTCTGACCGAGGCTTGCCGCAAAGGCGCGAAGAAACCCGCGGCCGAGATCATCACCTCCGTCTTCAACACCCTCGACGCGTTCACGGGCAAAGCGCCGCCCGCCGATGACCGGACCCTGGTCATCATCAAAAGAACGGCCTGAGCACCGTCCGCCCTATCGGACTCGCTTATTACCCTGACGAGGTCTCTTCTTCCTCTTATTTCTCCAAAGCGAGGGGTGGAGGACTCGCCTGGAGGGACTCGCTCCTTCAAAAGTTCTTAACGCTTGCGGACCCTCCCTTTTCTCGGCGGCGATGAACTCGCGACCGCGATTCGAGCCTTTAACAACGATTGCGTTGACATTTCGGGGTTATCATTCAATCTAGCAACGCTCAAACATCATCGCCGCAAAGGTCTCCCTCGAAAATGGAGCCGCCGCGGGCTAAACTTTTGATGGTCGCTTTGTTCCCTCCAGGCTCGTCCTCCGCCATTAATGGGGGGAAGAGGGAGGTTCTATGCTTTTCTCTCCTGTCCCCTCCGATCGTAAGGAGAAAAGGTGACGCCGATCGGGGCGCCCTAAATAAAGTCCGAGTTTTTGTTTACGAAGCGAGGGGTATGCCGCTCGGAACCCGTCCGAGAGCGAGAGCGGGCATGGATCAGAAAAGCGGAGCTTTTCTGAGAGCTCGAGAGCGAGGTCGAGCGGATTTTCCGCGCCGGGGAAAATCCGCGTGGTGACGGGCGGCATATCCCGAGCGCCCCTGCTTCACTTTTGGCCCCGACTTCTTTATAATAAAGCTTCGTACCATGAGAAGAAATCTCGTCTTCAGAGCCGCGCTTTGCGTCGCCCTGGCCGCGGTCGGATATGTCGTAGCCGCGGGACAAACGCCGCCGGCCCGGCCGACCGGGACGCCCGCCGCGGCCGTCCAAAGCCCGCCCGCCGAGGTCTCGCCCGACGACATCGCCAACTTCATCGCCGGGCTGCCGTGCCGGGAGGATAAGCTCCGGTCCCTACAAGAGTCCAAGGAGTGGAAGGATTATGCGGCCAGCATCGAGAAGAGTTGGGCCGACCTCGAAGAAAAGCGTCTCCTTCCGATGCGGGCCTGGACCGAGATCGAGTTGGCCGACGCGAACGCGGCGACCAAAACGGTCTTCTATCCGTTCGGCGGTCCGGATTTCATAACGCCGTTCGTCCTCTTCCCGAACGCCGATATGTATGTCCTTCTCGGGCTGGAGTTCGTGGGGAAGCTGCCGTCCTTCGACAAAGCCGGGCCCAAGAACGTTCAAACCTACACGGGCAACCTCAGCGCGGCCCTCTGGGACTTCGTCAACAAGAGCTATTTCATCACTCATCACATGGACGAGACGCTGACCGGAGACAAGGTCGACGGCGTGCTCCCGCTCCTGTGCTTTTTCCTGAAGCGGACGGGCAACGCGATCGTCTCGGTCAAACGCTTGGAATTCGCGGCCGACGGACAGGCCGTGGAGTACGCTCTTTATCCGGCCCCGGCCAAGCTGCGGCGGCCCTACGGCGTCAAGGTCGAGTTCCGCGCGGAGGGGACGGAACGGATACGGTCGCTTATTTTTATTTCCTGCGACCTTTCGGACGGCTCGTTCATGAAGAGCTCGCCCATCTTTAAATATTGCGACGCCCTTCCCTTCGAAACGACGTTCATCAAATCCGCGTCCTATCTCCTCCACTACAAGGAGTTCTCGAACATCCGGACGATCGTCCTGGCGAAAAGCCGCTTCGTCCTCCAGGACGACACGGGCGTGCCCTATAAATATTTTGCGGCCGCGCAATGGGACGGCCAGCTCTACGGCGAGTACGTTAAGCCTATCGCGGATTTCTCCGCGGGCGTCGAGCAGGCGGACCTTAAGGCGGCCTACGCCGACCCGGCCCGGGTGAAGAGGCTTCCCTTCCACCTCGGCTACCACTGGAGCACGAACAAGGACTCGGTGCAATATTTTAGAAAGAAAAGCGCCTCATGAAGACGCGATTCAGCCTCACGACAGCCACGGCCCTCGTCATCGCCAACATGGTCGGGACGGGAGTTTTCACCAGCCTCGGGTTCCAGGTCGGCCGGGACGCGGCCGGCAATCCCGTGCTCACGTCCGGGCTGGCTCTGCTCCTTCTCTGGGTGCTCGGCGGCGCCATCGCCTTGTTCGGGGCCCTGACTTATTCGGAAGCGGGGGTCCTCTTTCCAAGGAGCGGCGGCGAATACCATTATCTGACCAAGATGTATCATCCGGCGGCCGGGTTTCTCTCGGGCTGGATCTCGTTTCTCGTCGGGTTCGCGGCGCCCGTCGCGGCCGCGTCCATCGCCCTCGGCAATTACCTAAGAAGCGCGCTGGCGCTTCCCGAGCGGCTGGCCGGCGGGCTGTCGTTCGTCCGCGTCTCGTCGCTCATCGCGATCGGGGTCATCCTGCTGATCACGGCCATCCACGCCACGGACAAGATGTTCGGCGCGAAGTTCCAGAACGTCATCACGTTCTTCAAAGTGATCGTTATCTTCGGGATGGGCGGGCTCGGCCTGGTCCTCGGAAAATCGGCCCATCTCTCCTTCGCCCTGACCCGGTCGGCGGGTCACGACATCCTGAGCCCCGCTTTTGCCGTGTCGATGTTCTTCGTAACGTTCTCCTATTCGGGATGGAACGCGGCGGCTTACGTCGCCGGCGAGATCGAGAAGCCGTCCCGTAACCTGCCCATCAGCCTGATCACGGGAACGCTCTTCGTCATCGTCATGTACGTCCTGTTGAATTTTGTTTTTCTTTTCACCGTGCCGCTGCCCGAGCTCGCGGGGAAGCTCGAGGTCGGGTTCCTGTTCGCGACGCGGGTCTTCGGGACGCAGGGCGGGCGGATCATGGCCGGCCTCATCTCGCTCCTGCTTCTCTCGAGCATCAGCGCCATGGTCATTGCCGGGCCGCGCATCTCGCGCGTCATCGGCGAGGATTATCATCTTTTTCGCAAGCTGGGCAAGAGCAACCGGAAAGACATCCCGGC
>Ga0315279_10011521_pt1 | contig 10212 bp, 7 predicted proteins | sample YL17G06_20_MG_FD_203694 | JGI IMG/M metagenome (GOLD analysis project Ga0315279, IMG submission 203694) | Sediment microbial communities from Yellowstone Lake, YNP, Wyoming, USA - YL17G06_20 | ecosystem: Environmental > Aquatic > Freshwater > Lake > Sediment | place: USA: Wyoming | collected...
GGCCACGGGGTTGTCCATGATGCAGCGGCCGCCCGAGTCGAAGTACCCCCCGTCGCGCTGGAAGAGGCACATCTCGAGGCCGGAGGGGCTGGCGTCCGGGAAATCCAGGAGGTATCGCTTGTCGGGGATCGTGAGGCGCCGCCCGATGGCGATCAGGTCATCCCACGTCCGGAGCTTCGAGACGTCGATCCCCTCGGCCTCGAAGATGTCTCGCCGGTAGGCGAGCATCACCGGGTGCACGTCGTGCGGAAGGCCGTAGATGCGGCCGCGATGGGTGTACGGCGCGAAGCGGGCCTTGACCATGCGGTCGAAAAGCCCCTCGGCCTTGAGGCGCGGCGTGAGGTCCTCGAAGCCGATGTCGTCGGACGGACCGCGGAAGAAGCTCCCGGCGGCGCTGATCTCGACCTCGACCATGTCGGGCACGTCGAGGTTCGCCCAGAAGGCCGCCCGCAGGCGCGTCGTCACCGCCTGGCCGTGGACGAACTGGAAATCGACGGTCTGGCCGGGATGGGCGGCCTCGAGCGAGGGCTTGGCGTTGAGGTAGGCGTAATAGTGCGTGTCGGCGAAGGTCCAGAACCGCAGCGTGGCCTGGGTCCGCTTCACAGGATGCAGGAGAAGCCACCCGCCCGAGACGAGAACCAAGAGGAGGATGATGAGTGGGGCCTTGCCGAAGGGGAACCAGTCGCCGAGGCGGTCCATGGCCGCCTCCCACCGGGTCGCCCCTTGTGTCTGCATGCCGTCGCCTCGCTGTGCCGATTCACCCCCTCTTATTCCTTACGGCGAGCGATGCGTCAAGGACTTTCTCGGGAATGCGAAATGCGAAATGTCGAATGCAAAATGAAAGGCCATAAGCGAAGGCATTCAACATTTAGCCGCCCAGCTTGCTGGGCGCGTTTCGATGCGGCGTGCACGGCGACGGACAGCCCGAGCCACCAAGGGGCAACGACTTTTTGCTTTTCACGCTCTCGGCGTGCTGGTACGGTTGTCGCGCAACCTTCATCGAAAGGAGCCTCGCATGAGTCGCGTCACGTGGCTGGCCGTTCCCGTCGTTTCGATCCTGGCGGTGGCCCTCGCGGCCGCGCTGGCGGCGGTCGGGGAAGAGCCGAAGGCCGGCGAGGGCGGTTGGATTCCGCTCTTCAACGGCAAGAACCTCGACGGCTGGAAGGCCCAGGGCAACGGCACGTGGAAGGTCGAGGACGGCTGTCTCGTCGGCACGCCCAACAATGCCCAGGGCGGCGACCTTTTCACGACGAAGGAGTGGGACAACTTCGAGCTGAAGTTCACCTACAAGGCCGTCTGGCCGGCCAACAGCGGCGTCTGGTTCCGCACCCAGTACCAGTTCGACATCCTGGAGTGGAAGGACCCCGTCGCGTTCAGCGGGACGCTCTATTGTCCGAACAAGATGTTCATATTCAAGAACCTCGACAAGAGTATCGAGAACCGCGAGGGGTGGAACGAGGGCCAGGTCTACGCCAACGGCGACGGCCTCATCCAGTGGCTCAACGGCAGGAAGATCGGCGAGTGCCGCGACACGAGCTTCACCAAGGGGAAGGTGGGCATCCAGGTCCACGGCGGCAAAGAGTTCGAGAACATGAAGATCCTCTTCAAGTCCATCGCCCTCCGGCCGCTGAAGGAAGGCGATAAGCCGACCGCGCCGCCCGCGCCGAAGGGCGATGCGAAGTAGGGCCCAGCAACACGCGGTCGCCTTCGGCCCGCTGAACAGGCCGACGCGAAATCGGCGGGCGTTTAGCGGGGAGCCGCAGGCGACCGCGTTCTTTGGCCGCAGGTGCTGCTATGGTTCTTGCTTACCACGTCATCCTGTCGGCATACGGCTTCTGGTTGCCGAACGATCCCCGCGGCTCATGGTCGGATTTCGTTGGGGCGTGGGAACTCGTGCGTTTCGGCAAAGCCACCAAGACGGACGAGCGGTGCTCGCTGGCGGCGGAAGCGCACGATGCTGAGGCCCGCCTGGCGGCCAAGGCGGCGCTCAAGTTCCCGCCGGTCAAGTTTACGGGCCTCCAGGCCCGCGCGGTCGGCCGCGGCTTTGGGGCGATGGTCGAGAAATCGGGCCTTGCCATCTGGGCCTGCTCGATTCTGCCGGAGCACGTGCACTTGGTCATCCGGCGGCACCGGTTCAAGGTCGAGCAGATTGTGAACCTGTTGAAAGGGACGGCCACACGCCGCCTGAATGAAGAGGGAATCCACCCGCTCGCGCAGTTCGTCGGCTCGCGGCGGCGGCCGCCGCACGCGTGGGCGCGCAAGGGATGGCAAGTTTTCCTCGACAGCGAAAGTGATATCGTGCGGGCGATCAAATACGTCGAGGATAATCCGATGAAAGAGGGCCTGCCGCCGCAGCGGTGGCTGTTCGTTCAGACCTTCGAAGGTTTGTGATGGCCGGCGCTTGGCGGCGTGAACAACACGCGGTCGCCTGCGGCTCCCCGCTAAACGCTGGCGGGGCGAGACCATCGCGCGTTTAGCGGGGAGCCGAAGGCGACCGCGTTGGAAGGGGGAATATGCATCGCCATATCTCCGCTGCGATCATCCTGGCGGCGATGGCCTGCCCCCTGGCCGCCGAAACGGTCGTGCTTCAGCAGGGCGCCGAGGGCTACGCCGGGTGCGTCGCGGCGACGCTGCGCGCGGAGGAGAAGGGCAGGGCCGAACCTGCCGACGCGTCGGTCCTCGCCCTGCGGGGCTCGAACAACCGCGCGCTCCTCAGGTTCACGCTGCCGGAGGCGCTGCGGGCGAAGCGCCTGGCCCGGGCGCGGCTCGAAGTCTTCGTGCCGGAGGCGAAGGACCTTCGGATGATCTTCGAGATCCTCTGCCGCGAGGTCCTCGAGGACTGGCAGGCCGGGGCGGACTGGAAGTCGGCCGGCGGCGCGCGGGCGTGGCGCGACCCCGGCGGGACCATGGACCTCGCCACCGACTACAAGGTCGGCCGGCCGCCCGGGGCGCTCGACTCGTACTCGCTCTGGGAGTACGACGGCCAGTATTTCCCGCACCGGTACGCCTTCCTGGGCGTGCCGGCGGGCGGGAAGTGGATCGATTTCAACGTGACGCCGCTCGTGCGGAAGTGGCTGGCCGACCCCTCGGCCAACCGCGGCCTGGCCCTGGCGCCGATGGACCAGGCGGACAAGCGGTTTCCATGCCGCGGACGTATCGACATCCCTTCAGCCACGAATGCCGACGCCGCCCACCGGCCGCGGCTGGTCCTGGACTTCGAGCCGCTCGAGAAGCCGTACCTCGTGGGCATGACCCACACGCTCGAGAAGTTCTGCGACCGCGACACGCGCTACCGCTTCTTCGGACCGTTTGTCGAGAAGTACGAGCTGGCGATGGCGCGGAACGAGTACGAGGGCTTCCAGGTGCTCGTGTACCCGATGGTCGCCGACCTCAAGGGAGTCGCGATGGCGTGGACGGACCTCGTCGACGCCGCGACGGGGGCGAAGATCCCCAAGGAGGACGTCGCCTGCAACCTCCAGGACGTCTTCCGCCTCCACCCGAACAACAAGATCGGCGACTGGTATTTTCATGGCAAGAACTTTGAGGTGCCCGACCCGCTCGTGGCGGCGCGGCCCGCGGACCTGCCGGTCCACGCGTCCACGCCGTTCTGGTTCACCGTGCGCACGCGGCCGGCGACGAAGGCGGGCACGTACCGCGGCCGCGTCACCGTGAGGCCGCAAGGCGCGCCGCCGCGGGACCTCGAACTCGCGGTCAAGGTCTGGGACTACCGGATTCCCGAGAGGTGGAACTTCCAGACGATGGGGCAGACGTGCTGGGACCCCATCCGGCAGGTGTACGGCAAGATCACGCCGGAGCTGAAGCGGCGGTTCGTCGATTTCCTGCTCGACCACCGGTTCAACCCGACCGAGCAGTACGCCGACAGGCTGTCGCCGGACCTCGAAGACATTTCGTATGCCGTCGGGCGCGGCGCGAACACGATCTACCTGTCGGGCAACTTCCGCGGCAGCGCCGACGCCCTGCGCGAGCGGTACGAGGCGGTGCGGAAGCTCGGCTTTATCGACATGGCTCTGGTGTATATCGGCGACGAGACGAACAAGTGGGACGAGATGCGCCGCCGCAGCGACGCGATCCGCAAGGCGTGCCCGGAACTCATGATCATGATCGGCGGCTCGTTCCCGCGCCCGGAACTCGACGGCGTCATCGACATCTTCGACCCGCAGATCGACCTCGCGACGAACAAGGTCTACAGCCTGCCGGCCGGCGAGATGCGCCCGCTCATCGGCGCCGCCCAGGCCCGCGGCGAGAAGTTCTTCTGGTACGTCGCGGCCGGGCCCATGCTCCCGTGCCCGAACGTCCAGATGGAGGACCCCCTGATCGCCTCCCGCGTCCTCTTCTGGATGACGTGGAAGTACGGCGTGACGGGCTTCGAGTATTATTGCTACAATATATGGACTCATAACCTTCCGACGAAGGACGGCAAGCGCTGGCCCGACAAGCCTTTCTACCCGCGCGGCTGGGGGACCACGAACGGCGACGGGATGCTCTTCTATCCCGGCCCCGACGGCCCGTTCAGCTCGGTGCGGTTCGAGAACATCCGCGACGGCATCGAGGATTGGGAGAGCCACCGGGTGCTGAGCGATTACGCCGAGGCCCTGAGGTCAAAGGCCGAGAAGGACGCGGCCCTGAAGGTGAAGGCCCAGCCGCTCATCGAGAAGGCGAAGGCGATTCTGGCCGTGCCCGAGGAAGTGGTTGGCGCAGACTTTTCGAAGTGGACGTGGGAGCCGCCGGTCCTCCTGAAGGCGCGCCGCGACCTGGGCGACACGATCGACGCCCTGGCGAAGCTGGTGACCGAGGCCGAGATGCAGGCCGTGGCCGACGGTCGGCGCCAGGCCGACGCGGCGCGCCAGCGCGCGATGCTCAAAGCCCGGGCCGCCGCAGCGAAGTAGGTTGGCGCGCCGCTCTTTCGATCCCGCCGCGGGAGATGCTCACTCTCGGCGTGTCCCGCCGCTCCCGCGGGGGGCTCGTACTGCGCCGATCGTGGCTCGCCCCTCGCGGCTTATTTCAGGTGCGGCGCCTGCCAGCTCTCGGGCGTGTAGTGGTGAAGCTCGATGCGGTTGCCGTCGGGGTCGCTCAGCCACGCCTGCCAACTGTGGTCGGAGCCGAGGACGGGGTCGGAGACCTGGGCGCCGTTGGCCCGCAGGTCCGCCACCGTGCGCCGGATGTCGTCGACCTCCAGGCAGCAGTGCTGGTAGGACTGGCCCTCGCGCGGCCCGCCGGAGGCGCCCTTGAAGAGCTCGACGAAGCACCGCCCGCCGATGTGCAGGTACACGCCGAACTTCTCGCCCTTGTCGCTCAGGAAGTCGAAGGCGTGCTTGAAGCCCAGCGTGTCGCGGTAAAACGCCTCGGCCTTCGCGAGGTCGCGGACCGTGAAGCAGATGTGCGCCAGGCCGGTGATCATGGAGTTCTCCAGTTCGGGGCCGCGGGTCGCAGGTCACGCCCGCAGGGCCATGAAGATCCAGTAAATGATGGCCGTCAAGACCGCCGACGCGGGAATGGTGATGAGCCACGAGCCGAGGATCCTGCGGATGACTCTGAGGTCGATAGCCGCGAACCCGCGGGCCAGGCCCACGCCCATGACGGCCCCGACGATGACGAAGGTGGTCGAGATGGGCATGCCGAGCTTCGAGAAGACCAGGACGGTGGTGGCCGTCGAGAAGTCGGCCGAGAAACCGCGCGTGGGCGTGATCTCGGTGATGTTCGTGCCGATGGTCTGGATTACCTTGTAGCCGTAGGTGGCCAGCCCCACGACGATGCCGAAGCCGCCCATCGCCAGGAGCCACGCCGGGATCTCAACCTCGGTCGGAATCACGCCGCCCCGCAGGATTTGGATGGAGGCGGCGAGAGGGCCGATGGCATTGGCGCAGTCGTTCGCCCCGTGCGCGAACGACATGTACGAGGCGGTGAAGATCTGCATGTAGCCGAAACACCGCTCCACGAACTGGTAGCGCTCGGCCCGTCGGACGCGATGGTGCCACATACGCTTATGGAGCAGCACCCGAAGGGCGACGCCCACGGTCAACCCAAGGCCGCCGGCGATCGGCCCCGCCCACTTCAAAGGCAGGTCAAGGTGCAGCCCCGGCAACCCGTGGTAGACGACGGAGAAGGTCACGATGGCCACGAGGCAGCCCATGGCGACAGGCACGGCGGTCAAGGCCATGAAAGCGGGGTGGCGGCTCTGGAGGACGAAGCGTCGCACCAGGAAGCGATAGAGGCAATACGCCAGGATGCCGCCGGCCAGCGGGGACACGATCCAACTGGCCACAATCGTGCTCATCTTGGCCCACTGGACCCACTGCGGGCCGACGGCCACGGCCGCGAACCCGATGACGCTGCCGATGATCGCGTGCGTCGTCGAGACCGGTTGGGAGAGGTACGTGGCCACGTTCAGCCAGAGGGCCGACCCGATGAGGGCCGCCAGCATGCCGATGGCCAGCATCTGGGCATTGCCCTCGAAGGCCACGGTCTTGACGATCTCTCCGGAAATGGTTCTGGAGACGGGCGCCCCGACGAGGAACGCGCCGGAGAACTCGAAAACGGCGGCCAGGAGCACCGCGTGTTTGATCTTCAGCGCCCCGCCGCCGACCGAGGCGCCGAACGCGTTGCCGACGTCGTTGGCGCCGATGTTCCACGCCATGTACAGGCCGCCGACGAGGGCGATGACGATCAGGACGGTGGTGGTCAGCACCGGCGGCTCCCCAGGCGTCCGCTATTCCCCTATTTGCGGGTGATCATCAGGCGGAGGTTCTTGCCGACGTTCTCAGCGTGGTTGGCGATGCCCCCCAGGGCCTTGCAGAGCTTGTCGAGGAGGATGATGACGATCGGGTCCATTCCATCGGTGGCGAAGAGGCGCCGCGCGAACTTCCGGCTCAGCTTGTCCGACTCCCATTCCATGTGGGCGACTTCCTGGATGCGGCGCAGCACGTCCTCGGCGTCCGGCCCGACGAACGCCTCCTTCTGAAGCTGCGCCAGCCGCTCCGCCAGGCTCAGGAGCGACTCGCTCACCTGGACCACCTTGTCCACCAGCGCGAGGAAGTCGTCGTGGAACTCCTTCGGCAGCGCCAGGCACCGGAACGTCGCCACGATGGCGAAGTCGTGGGCGTCATCGGCGATCCGGTCCATCTGGGCCAGGAACCTGGCCACGTCCTCCCGGTCCACCGGCAGGAAGTACCGGTGCGGAAGGCTGTGCCGCACCTGGTCTTTCAGGAGGTCCGCCTCGTACTCCGTCTTCGACATGTCGTGCTGGAGCTCGTTCAGACGGTCCATGTCGCAAGCGAGCAGGGCGTCGGCGATCGGACGCACCATCTCGACGCACTCGTGGACTTTGCGCGCATGGTCCACCAGGGGCTCGAAAGGCGACTTCCCAAAGACGCCAAGAATACTTCCCATGGCCTTGCCCTCCACAGGAAACCGGGACGGCGGAATCATAACATGCCTTTCGGCCGCACTGCAACCACAACCTTCTGTTGACCGGGAGCGGCCGCGGCTCATCGGTCAGACTCCACAGAGAGCCAGGAAGATCCAGTAGATGACCGCCGTGAAGAATCCCGAGATGGGGACCGTGATGATCCACGACGTGAAGATTTCGCGCACAATCCGCAGGTCGAGCGAGGCGAACCCGCGTGCCAGGCCGACCCCCAGGATGGCTCCCACCGAAGTCAACGTCGTAGAGATCGGCAGGCCCAGTTTCGAGCACACGAGCACCGTCGTGGCCGTAGCGAACGCCGCCGAGAACCCGCGCGTTGGGGTGATCTCGGTGATCTTCTTTCCAACGGTCGCAATGACTTTGTAGCCATACGTGGACAGGCCGACGACGATGCCGATGCCGCCGAAGGCCAGGAGCCACGGGGAGGCCGGCACCTCAAGGCTCAGGTCTTGCCCGCGGAAGGCTTGCATGCTCCCCGCGAGGGGGCCGATGGCGCTCGACACGTCGTTCGCCCCGTGGGCGAACGCCATGTAGCAGGCCGTCAACACCTGGAGGCTCCCGAACCACTTCTCGACCGCGGCGTAGGCGTCGCCGCCGACGATGGGCGCCTTGCGGGTGAGAACGGCGATGACCCAGCGGGCCGCCACGTACAGCACAAGGGCCAGGACCAAGGTTATCCCAAGCAACTGGTGCAGCGGCAGGTCGATCGTGATTCTCGGCAGGCCCTTGTAGGTGGCCGAAAGGAAAAGGATTGAAACTGTGACCGCGACCCCGAGCGGAACCGCATGCTTTGCTTTTTGGAGCGGATCCCCGCTCTTGAGGACCCATCGGACGATGGCCCTGTACATGAGGTAGGCGCCGAGGCCGCCGAGCGCCGGGGAGATCATCCAGGTCAGGACCACGAGGCCGAGTTGGCGCCACTGAACGCACGCCGTTCCCCCGATGGCACAGACCATCGCGAAGCCGATGATCCCCCCGACCGTTGACTGGGTGACGGAAACGGGGTGCGACATCGCCGTCGCGATGTTGAGCCAGATGGCCGTGGCCAGCGCCACCGAAAGCATGCCCAGGCCGAACACCATGGGCTGGTCTGCGAAGAGGTCCAGCGAGACGATGCCCCCCTTGATCGTCTCGGTGACGTGGGATCCGACCAGGATCGCCCCCAGGAACTCGAAGACCGACGCCAGACAAATCGCCTGCCGGAGCGTCAGGACCCCCGACCCGACGACCGTGCCTATACTGTTGGCCACGTCGTTGGCCCCGATGTTCCAGGCCTTGTAGAAGCCAATGACGACGGCGATCACGAGAAGCGTGTTGGTGGCCAGTAGCGCCGCGGCTATCAAGAGTCGCCCCCGGGGTACTATTTCCTCAGGATCATCAGGCGGAGGTTCTTGCCGACGTTCTCGGCGTGGTTGGCGATGCCCCCCAGGGCCTTGCACAGCTTGTCGAGGAGGATGATGACGATCGGGTCCATTCCATCGGTGGCGAAGAGGTGCCGCGCGAACTTTCGGCTCAGCTTGTCCGACTCCCACTCCATGTGGGCCACCTCCTGGATGCGGCGCAGCACGTCCTCGGCGTCCGGCCCGACGAACGCCTCCTTCTGAAGCTGCGCCAGCCGCTCCGCCAGGCTCAGGAGCGACTCGCTCACCTGGACCACCTTGTCCACGAGGGCCAGGAAGTCGTCGTGGAAATCCTTCGGCAGCGCCAGGCACCGGAACGTCGCCACGATGGCGAAGTCGTGGGCGTCATCGGCGATCCGGTCCATCTGGGCCAGGAACCTGGCCATGTCCTCCCGGTCGACCGGCAGGAAGTACCGGTGCGGGAGGCTGTGCCGCACCTGGTCTTTCAGGAGGTCCGCCTCGTACTCCGTCTTCGACATGTCGTGCTGGAGCTCGTTCAGACGGTCCATGTCGCAGGCGAGCAGGGCGTCGGCGATCGGACGCACCATCTTGACGCACTCGTGGACCTTCCGCGCATGGTTCACCAGGGGCTCGAAAGGCGACTTCCCAAAGACGCCAAAGATGCCTGACATGGCAACCTCCTTCTACGGTCCGGCGGCATTGGCAGGGGCACGACAGGCCGTGCCCCACAGCGGGGTCAAGCGCCAACATCTTAACAGCTTCGCCCCCGTCTGCAACTGAACCTTGGCAGTAGCGGGTGATAGATATGGGCCGCAGCGAAGCCCCGGCACTTCGGTTCGCGCGACCTGACGAAAGGCTGGGCCTCTGCCCCGGCCTGCATGCCCCCATCGCGGTCGCCTGTGGCCGCCCGCCAAACCTTGGCGGGGGCCCGGCGCGCCATGGCCAGCGGGGAGCCGAAGGCGACCGCGTGGTCGGGATCTCGTGCCATCGAGCCCGACACGCGGTCGCCTTCGGCGCCCCGCTAAACGCCGCGAATCACAGGTGTGGCGCGGGGGCGATCACCCTACGCCTGCGGCACCGGCTCTTTACCCGGAAGGCTCAGCAGGATCGCCACGCCCAGCAGCGTCACGCCGCCGACCAGGGCCGCCATCCGAAGCCACGGATTCCCGTACTTCGCGAGCGACTCCATCGCCGACGGCAGGAGGGGGTCCGGGACCTTGGGCTCCTCCTTCTTCGCCGCCGGGATCTTGACCGGCTGGGGCAGGGCGATCTCGCCCGGCTTCGTCAGGCGCAGGTTCCCGCGGACCACGCGCTCGATGTACTCCGGATCGTTCTGGAGGGCGTTCTCCCTGGCGGCGAGCCGGTCCCGCATCTCGCGCAGCGAGTCCACCTCGGACTGCATGGCGG
>Ga0315279_10011522_pt1 | contig 10211 bp, 11 predicted proteins | sample YL17G06_20_MG_FD_203694 | JGI IMG/M metagenome (GOLD analysis project Ga0315279, IMG submission 203694) | Sediment microbial communities from Yellowstone Lake, YNP, Wyoming, USA - YL17G06_20 | ecosystem: Environmental > Aquatic > Freshwater > Lake > Sediment | place: USA: Wyoming | collected...
TGATCACGCCGATCATCGCGGCCATCGTTGGCAAGCCGAATTTCTCTGCGCTGACGTTCGAGATCAACAAAAGCACGTTCAGGCACGGCGACTTCATCAATGCGTTGGTCACATTCTTCCTTACAGCCGCAGTGATGTTCTTCTTCATTGTTGTCCCGATGAACGCGCTCATCGCGCGCTCCCGCAAGGAGCCACCGGCGGACCCAACGACGCGCAAGTGCCCCGAGTGCCTGAGCGAGATACCGGTCGACGCGCGGCGCTGCGCCTTCTGCGCGTCGGAGGTTCGGGCTCGATAAGGTACGCCCAACGAGGCGTCCGTCAGGCGCCTGGCACGCCAGGAGCCGGTGGCTCCCCATCGAGGCCCTGCCCTTGCCAACCCTCGCGGGTGCGAGCTAGGATGGGAACCGTATGGTGGTATCAGAGCTACGACGGCCAGGAGGAAGAGCCATGCCACGTCATGACGACGACCCTGAGGTACGCGTCCGCCGCCGCGTTCGACGAAAGCTCAGATTCTATCGCGATGTGACGTCCTTCGTCGTCATCGTGGGTGCGCTGGCCCTGATCGACTGGGCTACCGGAGGCGGATGGTGGGTGCAGTGGGTGGCGATCGTCTGGGGCGGCATCCTCGCGCTGCAATTCCTGCGTAGGTTCGTTGCACCGATTCTCTGGGGCCGCGATGTAGAGGAACGTATGGTCCGGCGTGAGCTGGAGCGCCGCCGCCTTGAGCCTCCGTCACATTCACAAGACAAGTAAGCTGCTCTGCTGTCCGACGCCCTCGTGTGGTTCCTGGTGGCAATTCTGGCCATCCGCGAGCTGCCGCCATCCGCACCCCAGCCTCCGCCCCTCTGATGCTATAATGAATGGCGCCAGGAGGGGTGACCGAGAGGCTTATGGTGCCGCTCTCGAAAAGCGGTGTGGGTTTACGCTCACCGGGGGTTCGAATCCCTCCCCCTCCGCCAAGCGAAGAGAACCAACAAACCAGGGAACCAATAAACCAACGGCTACTTGGTTTGATGGTCAGTTGGTTCCTCTGGTTCTGCGCAGCCCGGAGGGGTGCTGGAGTGGTCGATCAGGCACGCCTGGAGAGCGTGTGATCCGCAAGGGTCCGTGGGTTCGAATCCCACCCCCTCCGCCAGCGAACAGAACCAGCAAACCAGGGAACCAGCAAACCAACGGGCACCTGGTTTGATGGTCAGTTGGTTCCTCTGCTTCTACGAAGCAAAGATCCCCCGACAACGAGGGATCTCGTTCTTGGCTCGGGGCGTTCTAGTTCGTCTAGTCCTTGGTGGCCTCCTCGTGGCGGGCCTGCATCTCCTTCTCCGCCTCCTTCTGGGCCTCCCGCCCGGCCCTTAGGGCCTCCTCCAGCCGCCGACGCGCCATCTCCACGCCCTCGCGCGCCCGCGCTATCGCTTGCTTGGCCCGCGCTCGCGTCTGTTCGCTGGTGCGCTCTCGCCAAACCTCCTCCAGCCGCTGCCGCGTGTGGCGGCCGGGAGCGGGAGCCATGAGAGTGGCCAGGCAGGCACCAGTGATGAAACCCAGGACGAACCCGCACAAGAACCTCATCATTTCTTCTGTCCCTCCTGGCGGCCCTTGCCGCCTCCCCCTCTCTGCCCCAGCCCAGCGAGCACTCCCAGCCCTCGCTTGACCCCCGAGAAGAGGCCGTAGGCGCGAATGATCGGCGATACCGTGGTGTCTGAGATGAAGGTGACCGTCCCCCGCACGTTATTCACCATCGGCTTGACCCCTTGATCGATGACGCGGCGCGCCGCTCGGAAGGCGCCGGTGGCAGCCACGCCTGCCACCACGGTCACGACAATGGCCACCAGAAAGAGGATCGTCCCGGCGATGGTGAAGGCAATAATGCATACGTCCCGCACGTCCTGCAGATTATCGATGCCCATAGCCGCGACCTCCTAGGATGAAAGGGCCTGCCTCCGCCGCAAGGCGGCTCAGCCTCTGGCTGATGCCGCTGGGCAGGGCTAGCGGCCCATTATAGCACAGGTCGAGCGCAAGCTGAACAATTGTGGTGAGCTGTTGGGCCGCTCATCCCTCGACAGGCTCAGGACGAGCGGGGCCGCCGGCGCTCTCGGCGATGATGCCGCCGCCCAGGACCTTCTCGCCCTGGTAGAAGACCACCGCCTGGCCGGGGGTGATCGCCCGTTGGGGCCGCTCGAAGCGCACCTCCGCTCGCCCATCGTGCAACGTGAGCAGGGCCGGCGCTGCCTGGCTGCGATAGCGTATCTTGGCCTCCACCGCCAGCGGCCCCTGCGGCGCCTGGCCCGAGACGAAGGAGAGCTTGTCCGCCCAGAGGACATCGCTCAGGAGCTCATCCTCGCTGCCAGCGACGACGGTGTTGGTCAGCGGGTCCAGGCTCAGGACGTACAGGGGCTCCCTGCCACCCCTGGCTGGCAGGCCCCGCCTCTGTCCGACGGTGTACCCACCGATGCCCTCATGGCGGCCCACGATGCGGCCGTCGCTGTCCACGATGTCGCCTGGCCGCTGAGGGAAGCGCTCGGCGAGGAAGAGACGGTAGTCGCCACGCGGCAGGAAGCAGATATCGGCGCTATCGGTCTTGCTGGCCACCGGCAGGCCCATCTCCGCCGCCATCCGGCGCACCTCCACCTTCGTGTAATCGCCCAGGGGGAAGAGCAGCCGCGCCAGCTCCTCCTGCCCCAGCATGTACAGCACGTAGGACTGATCCTTGCCCTCGTCCCTGGCTCGCCACAGCTCGTGGCCATGGTCATTCCTAACGATGCGACAGTAGTGGCCGGTGGCCAGATAGTCAGCGCCTTGGGCTAGGGCCTTGGGCAGCAGCAGCCGAAACTTGATGTGCTGGTTGCAGGCCAGACAGGGGTTGGGCGTGTGCCCCCGCAGGTACTCCTGACAGAAGTAGTCCACCACCGATGAGGCGAACTCCCGCTCGAAGTTGAGGACGCGGTGGGGGATGCCCAGGGCATCGCAGACCGTGCGGGCGTCCTCAATCTCCTGCGGCGAGCAACAGCGGCGGAGATCCACAAGCGCATCGGGGTTCTCCGGCGTCCACAGGCGCATGGTCACGCCGGTGACCTCGTAGCCTTGGCGCACCAGGAGGGCGGCCGCAGTGGAGGAGTCCACCCCGCCGCTCATGGCCACGATCACTCGCTTCCTACCCATCGCCACCGCCTATGTTATAATGTCCTTAGTCTTGACTGAAGTGGGAGGCCATCTGGAAGGGACGACCCTAGCTCGCAGAATCGTCGATCTCCTCGCCGATAGGCAGGCTGAGGATATCCTCCTCCTGGATATCCGCAAGGTAATCCTGTTCGCCGACTACTTCGTGATCGCCAGCGCCCCGACCGTTCGCCAGATGCAGGCCCTCTGCGATGCCATTGACTCCGAGCTGGCCAAGGACGGCATCTCCGCCCACGGCCGCGAGGGGGCGCCGGCGTCGGGCTGGGTGCTCCTGGACCTGGGCGACGTCGTCGTCCACATCTTCGGCCCCGACGAACGCCACTTCTACGATCTGGAAGGCCTGTGGCAGCAGGCCACGCCGGTGGTGCGCATCCAGTAGCGCCCTACTCGAACACCCAGGGGTCGATGCTGCGCTCGTAGCTGAACATCTCCCCCTCCTGGAAGAACAGGCGGATCTCCTTCTCGGCGGCCTCTAGAGAATCGGAGCCGTGCACCAGGTTGCGGCCGGTATCTATGCCCAGGTCGCCGCGGATAGTGCCCGGCGCCGCCTGGGCGGGGTTGGTCGCTCCCATAGACTGGCGCACTATCTCCACGGCGTTTCTCCCTTCGAACACGGCGGCGATGATGGGGCTGGAGGTGATGTACCGGAGCAAGCCCGGGAAGAAGGCTTTCCCCTCATGGGCGGCGTAGTGCTGGCGAGCCAGGGCCTCATCCATGTGGAGCATGCGCACGGCGACGATGCACAGGCCCCGTCGCTCCAGGCGGGCGATGATCTCTCCCGCCAGGCCCCGCTGCATGGCGTCGGGCTTGATGAGCACCAGCGTTCGCTCCATGGGGCTCCCTCCTTACTTGCGACCGCCGCCGCGCGGTCGGGTGACAACCGCCTCCCGCAGATAGATGGGCTTGAGGCTGGCAGCGTCGTCCGTCTGGCCGGCGGCCAGCCTCCGCCAGGCCAACTCGGCGATGAAGCCCGCCCGCCGCACTGACATGGCCGCTGCCCCAGCGCCGGCCGCTTGTCGGCCCAACGCCTCTCTCAACCTTTCGGCCAACTCGTCCGATATCTCACCGCAGAACAGAGCGCTCTTGAGCCGCCGCCTTCCCGCTGCCAGCAGGCCATCCAGCGATGACAGCCGCGGCGGCACCACCTCGCGCCAGCCCGCGGCGTCACGAGCGTAGACGGCCCAGGCCAGCTCGCTCCGGCCAGCCCGATGGATGGGGCAGATGGGGCCGCGGTAATCGGCGTGCTGGTAGGCATCCACCTCCAGGCGGCCGACGCCCACCAGGGGCAGCTCCAGGGCGAAGGCCAGACCCTTGGCAGTGCTCACGCCCACCCTCAGGCCGGTGTAGCCGCCCGGCCCGGTGCAGACGAAGATGGCCCCAAGGTCGCTCTTGTCCACGCCCGCCCGCTGCATGAGATACTGGAGCGTGGGTAGCAGCTCCGCCGAGTGGTTGCGGGGACAGCGCCAGGTGAGCTCGGCGACGAGCGCACCCTCTTGAGATAGGGCCACGCTGGCCATCTCCGAGGCGGTATCGATGGTCAGCTCCACTCTCGCCCTCCTATGACCGCCTGGGCCGCCCGCCGGCCAGGGCCGCCAGCAGCCGCTCGTAGCGCTCGCCGCGCGCCTCCAGCGTCAGGTCGCGCTCCCTGGCGCCGCTGATCTCCAGCCGCACCAGCAGGTGCTCGGGCGGGAAGACATCCCAGGCCCGGTCGGCCCACTCAACCACCAGGGCTCCCTCGGCGCAGTATTCGGTCAGGGCTAGTTCCTCCGCCTCCAGGGGGTCCTCCAGGCGGTAGAGATCGCCGTGATAGAGAGTCAGCCGGCCCTGATACTCGCCCAGGAGGACGAACGACTTGCTGGTTACAGGGTCGGGCACCGCCAGGCCCCGGCCGATGCCCTGCACAAGGCAGGTCTTGCCCGAACCCAGCTCGCCGGAGAGGAGCACAATGTCGCCGGCTTGCAGCAATCGCCCCAGACGGGCGCCGATGCGCCGTGTCTGAGCGGGGCTCTTGCTCTTAAGCGCCAGCGATGCCGCTACCGTGGCCACGCTGCCCCTCGCAGGTGGTCCCAGCCAGCCGCTGGCGGAGGCATCTCGCGGCCGTCCTCGCCCAGAAGACGGACGCGACGCTGGCGGTCGGCCACCATCTCCCCGATGACAGCGATGGGCACGTCGGCCTTGCCCTGCAGGCGCTCGATGACCTCTGGCGGCGCCGCCAGCAGGAGCTGGTAGTCCTCGCCGCCACCGCAGGCCATGGTCAGGGCGTTCTGGGGAAAGGCCTGTCGCAGCGCAGGGCTGGTCGGTATTCTCTGGGCATGGACGATGGCCCCCAGGCCGCTGGCCTGGCAGACGTGGCCCAAGTCCTGGAGGAGGCCATCGCTGATATCGATGGCCGCTCGCACCCCTTCGCGGGCAGCCATCTGGCCAGCGGCCAGAGGTGGCCTGTGGTGCAAATGGGCCCGCTTCAGGTAGTCGGCGGCCTCCGCCGAGCCCGCGCTCTCCCCCAGCAGGATGCGCAGGCCGCCGGCGGAGTCGCCCAGATAGCCCGTCACCGCTATCGCATCGCCGGCGTGGGCACCGCTGCGGGTCATCAGCAGCGGCTCGCCTCGATCATCGATCAGCGCCCGGCCGATGATCGTGACCGTCACCATCGTCCTGTCGCAGCCAACGATGTCCCCGCCCACGATGGCTGTGGCGTATTCGCTGCCTGCCGCCAGTATCCCGGCCAGAAGCTCATCCACGTCGGCCACCTCCGTCTGGAGCGGCAGGGCCAGGGTCAGGAGGGCCTGCTCGGGGATGCCACCCATGGCAGCGATGTCGCTCACGTTCACTGCCAGGGCATTCCAGCCAAGGTCTCGCCAGGGGACGTGTGGCAGGGAGAAGTGGGTGCCCTCGACGAGCGTATCGATGGTGACGAGCTGGACGCCGCTGGCTCTCCAGGCGGCGGCATCGTCGCCGATGCCAATGACCAGGCCAGACGGCTGGCCGCCTCTGGCGAAGGCCTCAGCCAAGCGGGCGATGAGGCCGAACTCCCCCAGCTCAGAAACCTTCACAGGCCCGATTATAAGCTATCGGCACTGGATGCTGAAGCCCGCCGCCAGGCGGCTGTGCAGCCCTGACCCAGCGGGTGATATGCTGTAGGCAGAGTGCGCATCGCCATCATCGCCGACGTTCATTCCAACCTGGAGGCGTTGGAGACCGTCCTCCGCCACGCCGAGGCGGAGAACGCCCTCGGCCAGGTGTGGTGCCTGGGCGACATCGTGGGCTATGGCCCCGACCCCGTTGCTTGCCTGGCCCTCCTGCGCCGCTTCGACCTGCGCTGCGTGCCCGGCAACCACGACCATGCCGCCATCGGCCTCCTGCCCACCGACGACTTCAACCGCGATGCCGCCGCCGCTGCCCACTGGACGGCTGGCCAGCTTTCCCCCGAAGAGCGGCACTACCTGGAGAACCTACCTCACGTCGTTCAGGAGGGGGATTTCACCCTGGTGCATGGCACCCTGCGCTGGCCCATCTGGGAGTACCTCGACTCTCCTGACGCCGCCCTGGCCCACCTCCAGCGCCAGCAGACGCCCTTCGGCCTGGTGGGCCATACCCACGTGCCGATGCTGGTGGTGGAGGACGAGAGGACGAAGGAGGGCTGCCAGATGCACTACCTGGAGGATGGAACGACGGTCGACCTGGCTGACAAGCGTCTCGTCATCAACCCTGGCGGCGTCGGCCAGCCCCGCGATGGCGACTGCCGCGCTTCCTACGCCGTATGCGATGCCGATGCCCGCACCGTCACCCTTCACCGCCTGGAGTACGATATCGCCGCCACCCAGGAGAAGATGGAGGCGGCGGGCCTCCCCCACTGGCTCATCTACCGGCTGAGCATCGGCCAGTAGCCGCGCGTGCCGACACTACGCCCTGCTGAGCTCGGCGACGGCTTCCTGTCGTCCGACCATCCGAACGAACGATTCCACCAGCTCCGGGTCCAGTTGCGTGCCGGCACAGCGCTGAATCTCGGCCAAGGCCTCCCCTATGGTTCGCCGCTTCCGATACGGCCTATCCAGAATCATGGCCGAGAACGCGTCAGCGATGGCCATGATGCGCCCCAGCAGCGGTATCCGCTCCCCCTCGAGACCATTGGGGTAACCCATGCCGTCGAACCGCTCGTGGTGATTCAGAGCGGCTTCGCGTACCTGCTCCACGTTCGGCAGATCGACAAGCAGGTGCTCGGCAATGACCACGTGGTGCTTCACTATTTCGTACTCGCCGGGCGTGAGAGGGCCGGGTTTCCTGAGAACGCGGTCAGGTATGCAAATCTTGCCCACGTCGTGAAGCAGGCCGGCGATGCGCAGCGTCTTTTGGACCTGCTCGGAATGGCCGAGCTCCTGGGCCAGCATGACCGCATAGTCGGTCACGATCTCGCTGTGAGCCTTGGTGTAGTGATCCTTATTGTCGATAGCAGTCACCAGGCTCTCCAGCATGCCGAAAGTGCCCAGCTTGCGCAGCTCTGCTTTCTGCTCCTGGCTCTCGGGCCGTCCGACGATCTTGCCTCCCAGGCCCTTGGACTCGTAGAGATTGGCGTCGGCCACTGCCAGCAGTTCGTGGCGTTTCTGCCCGTCCTCGGGGGAGACAGCCACGCCGCAGCTTACCGATATGGGAATGCGCTCGCTCCCACGAGCCTGGAAGTGTTTTTCGGACAGCCATCCCTGAACTGACTGAGCGAAGGCAAATGCCGCTTCCCTGTCGGCGTTGGGCAGGATGACCATGAAATCATCGCCGCCATAGCGGCCGGCCAGGCCGTTGTCCTGGCAAAGTCCGGCCAGGTGGTCAGCGATCATCTTGAGGACCTGGTCGCCGGCCGAGTGGCCGTAGGTGTCGTTGAACAGCTTGAAGTTGTCGGTGTCCATCACCACGATAGCCAGCGGCTCGCCCCGCCGGGACGATGCCGGCAAGGCGCGCTCCAGCTCAGCCTGGAGGGCGCGATGGCCGTATAGACCCGTGAGAAAGTCCCGGTCGGCCTGCTCTCGAGCTTCCTCGTACTGCTGGGCCCTTTCCACCGCTATCCCGATCTCCATGCCAAGGGCATGAATAAGGGCGATGTCGCCGGCGGTTAGGGCTGGTGTTTTGGCGAGCTCCACCTCTAGAACGTGGCGAGCAGGTCCTCTCCGACCCAGAGAAAGGTAGAGTCTGCCGCCCCCATCGCCCGATGGGTCGGCCCCTCCGGCTGCGCCATCGCCATTTTCTGGAATGAGGAGGGGCGTTCCCTGGCTCGCGGTGAGCTTCACCCGCTCGACGCTGGCGGGCGAGGGTGCCACGCCCGGGTTTTCCGATCGCCGGTTGGGATTGCTGGCCCAACGATGGGCCTCGCCGTCTTGCACCTCCCACACCATAACGTCCTGGCTTCCCTGGCACTCAGAGACCAACTTGCGGCCCAAGGTCAGCACGCCGTCGGTGCTAAGGCTCTGGCTAAGCGCCGACACAGCCCTGTGCAGAAGGGAGAGCTGCTGGTGGCGCCGCTGGAGTTCATCTGTCCTCTTCAGCAGGGTTTCCGTCATCTCGTTGAAGCTCCGGGCCAGCGAGGCTATCTCCTCCGGGCCAGATGTGTTGGCTCTGATGTCCAGGTCTCCCGCTCTAATCGCCCTGGCTCTTGCCCGCAGCGAGGCCAGCGGGCGGACCACCGTGTTGGTGAGCGCCATCGCCCCGCCAACGGCTACCAGGAAGGCGACGCTGCCCAGGCCGATCAGGGTCCACAGGGTCGTGTCGGCAGCGTGAGCCGCTACCGCCCGCTCAGAAGCGTACATGTCCTGCTTTCGCTGGGCTGCCGCCTCTAGGTTGGCGCTCGCCTGCTCCGAGGTAGCCCAAGTCCCGACCTGATAGGTCGCCGCCAGTTGCCTTATCATGTCCGTGTCGCCGGCCGTTAGGATGGGTAAGGTGAGCTCGAATGTCTGCTCGAGCTCGCCTATCTGCCGAGACACCTCTTCAAGGGTTGCCAGGTCCTCCGTGTCGCCTTTAGCCAGGGCCAGGGATCGGGCTTGCTCCAGGTCCTGGTGTAGGGCCGCTTGAGCTTGGCGGAACTCGTCAACCAGTGCAGGCTCTCCCATGAGTGCCAGGCCGGCAAAAGTACTGGCCTCCATGAAGTATTCTGCACGGGCGTGCTCCAGAGTGATAGCGGCCAGGGAGGTTTGTTCCAGCGACCTCAGCCGCGCCTGATGATCGCGGGCGCTCCACACCGCCACGGCCGAGATGCCGGCCAAGAGGAGGACGAACAGCACAACCGCTGCCACAATCTGCGTTCGGGCTGACCTCAAGATACGCATTGTGTCACTCTCTCCACCGTCTATTCAGCGATTGCTTCAGCCGTCAGGTCTACGCTGGGTGGTGCACGCCCCCGGGCATCTCTCAGCCCGGTGGACAGCCCTCACTCATCGGCGCGACGATCTACGGCGGGTATCCACTTGTAAGGACGCACATCCCTAGGGTTTCGCTACGGGACAGTAATCCTTGTTAGCGGGCTTCCGTGCTGATAGGATAGGGGTAGGGTCATGGCCGACGTCAGTGTGCTCATAACGTTTGGTCTGGACCACGAGCTGGTGGAGCGCATCCGGGGGAGCGACTCGCGGTTGCGGGTGGCCGTCCTCAGCCCCGCCCAGCGTCAGCTCTTCCGGGGAGGCAGACCCATCTGGCGTCGCTCCAGCGAGCTGGCACAGACGACGGAGGAGAGCGATGAGGATGCCCGGCGCGGCCTGGATGAGGCCCTAGCCGAAGCGGAGGTCCTGTTCTCCCTCTCCACCATGCCTGCCGACCTCCTGTCGCGGGCGTCCCGCCTCAAATGGATACAGCTCTCCAGCGCTGGCGCCGACCGCCTAGTGGATCGGGAGGTCCTACACAGCGACATCACCGTCACGACCGCCAGCGGCATCCACGTCACCCCCATCGGCGAGTACGTCCTGGGGATGATGATCATGCTGGCAAAGGGTTGGCCTCATCTCTTTCGGGCCCAGGAGAAGAGGGAGTGGGCCCGCCTCACCCCGCGGGAGCTGCAGGGCAGGACG
>Ga0315279_10011524_pt1 | contig 10210 bp, 10 predicted proteins | sample YL17G06_20_MG_FD_203694 | JGI IMG/M metagenome (GOLD analysis project Ga0315279, IMG submission 203694) | Sediment microbial communities from Yellowstone Lake, YNP, Wyoming, USA - YL17G06_20 | ecosystem: Environmental > Aquatic > Freshwater > Lake > Sediment | place: USA: Wyoming | collected...
AGCGCGGCGTTTCCCTTCCGACCCACAATCTGATACCCTCTGCTCACGGCGGTTCTCTCCTTTCCTTCTCAGGATCTGGCCTACCCGATTCTATCGGGCGGAGAGAGCCGCCTCAACCTTCAACTATCTTCGGGACACCATCTCCGTACCGGCCTCCCCGGCCGAGCGGCTGCACATTCTCTGGGCCATCGAACTGCTGGTTGAGCAACTCGCACGGCCCGCCGGGACCTGACCGGGGCATTCGCCGGCGACTCAACGAGACTTGAACAGATGGAACTCCCAGACCGTCGGCCCGCCGGTGGACTCGAGGATGTTCAGGCGTACCCGCTGCGCGGTGACGGGAGGAAACTCCTCTTGCCAGAGGTCCCCGATGGCGGTACCGGTGTGAAACGTCTTCCACGAACCGTCCTGCCAGGCCTGCAACTCGAAGGCCAGGACCCGCGGCGCGTAGGCCTCCAGCAGCTCTGCGCTCGCGAACGTCTCAGGCTGTCCCAGATCGACCTCGAGCCATGCCTGATGGGTTCCCTCGTCGGTGGCCCAGCGGGTGTCGTCTCGGTCATCAACGGCTTTGTCGGGACCGAAGCTCGCGTCGTCACGGTAGACGTTGGATGCTCTTGCCTGCTTCCCGACGGTGAGGGATGGTGTCGAGAAAGCGGCGTCCTCCACCTCGGCCGCGGGGCCATCGAGCTTGAGCGCGATGATGGTGTCTATCTCCTGCCGGTCCGCGGCCGGGACCCTGATCTTGACCCCATCCTCGGTCTGGCCGACCTCTGCTATGCCACCGGTGAGCACGGAACTGGAGAGGATCTTCTTGTTGACGGCCTGCAGCGAGATTGACTCGCCGGTCCAATTCAGCACGTGCACGTAGATGACATCGTCCTTGCGTGTGGTACAGCCCCACGTGCCTGGGGAAAGAGGTCCCCCACGGGTACCGTAAATGCTCTCGCCGTACTTGCCCAGCCACTTCCCCATCTCCCGGAGGCGCGCAGCCTGCCTTGGCTCGATCTCGCCCGTTGGCATGGGACCGACGTTGAAGAGCAGGTTGCCGTCCCCGCCCGCGCAGCGTATCAGGGTATGGAGGCACTGCGTGAGCGACTTCATCTGATCGTCCGGCCGCCAGGACCATTGGGTGCCGATGGTGATGCACGATTCCCACGGAAGGGCGTCCCCGAAATTGCCGATCTGCTGCTCGGGAGTGCCGTAGTCGCCCACATTCCCGCAGCGGGTATTGACCAGAATGTCGGGCTGGAGAGAGCGGACGAAGTCGACAACCTGTGCGCCACGCTCCTCGTCAAAGCACTGCGCCACATCGAACCAAATCGTAAGCAGCGGACCGTACTGGCGGATCAGCTCCTCGACCTGTTTCTTCAGATACTGCTCGTAGCGGTCGAGGTTGGAGGTCGCTCTGGGCACGCGGCCGCCGGGGCTATCGAGCGGGAAGTCGGGGTGATGCCAGTCACAGACCGAGTGATAGGTCCCAAAGGCGATGCCGTGCCTCCGACACGCCTCGGCCAGCTCCTTCACTACATCGCGACCGAAGGGGGTATTCATAATGCTGTAGTCGGTCTGCTTGGTGTCGAAGAGGCAGAACCCGTCGTGGTGCTTGGTGGTCAGGATAATGTACTTGGCGCCGGCGTCCTTGGCGATCTTCACCCACTCGTCGGCGTTGAACTTGCTCGGGTTGAACTGCTTGTAAAGATTGTCGTACTCCTCGATGGGCACTCCGTCGCCGCGCGACCAGCCGATCTCCGTGCCCTTGAGGCTGACGGGTCCCCAGTGGATGAACATACCGAACCGGGCCTCCCGCCACCACTGCAGCCGCGCCTCGCGCGTGCTGAAGGAGGTCGGTGGCTTGGTCGGGGATTCTCCGCCGGAAGCGAAGACGGACCCTGGTAAGACGAGCGCGAAGGCCGCACAGAGCGCGACTAGCAGATGAGAGTCCATGATTCCTCTTTCTCGTGCCTATTTCCGGAGCAGCGCCGGCAGGCCGCGCTGATATCCCGCGCGCCGGCGATGGAGCCGTAGGGGCACAGCATGCTATGCCCCTACAGGCTGCACCCCGGCCTACACCGCCCAACGGATGTCACAAGCCCACGTGACCCCCACCGAGTGTGCTAGAGGATCGCGGCCCGTCGCGCTCACATCCGCATCTTTGCGAGCCACCTGTCGAGAGTCCGGTCCTCGCCCTCGCCGACATGGGTGACGCCTTCGGCGCGGGCGATCCTCTCGAACCGGTCGAGAAGATCGCCGCGGGCGGGCAGATCCTTGCCTCCGAGCATGAGCTGGGCGTAGATGACCGGCAGGCGAGCGACCTGAACGCGGTGGCTGCGGACGGGATCACGCGCGACGGCTCGCTCGGCCCGGTCGAGGAGACTGACCGCGCGCGCCAGCAGACCCGGTGTCAGGTAGCCCCAATCCGGATCGACGTAGATGCCCATATGGAGGTCCGGCTCAGTGCGGGTCGGCTCGTGGATGAGGTCTATGTAGTCGCGGATCGGCTTCGCGGCCGGGCCGTAGTAGGCGCCGACAAACTCATCAATGGCCTTGTCCGTGTCATAGGTCGGGTCCCAAAGGGTCTTGGCCAGGATGTACGTACGTAGTTCGGCGAGTTCGCCGCCGCGGGAGTAGAAGTTGGCCTCTTCGTAGATCCCAGTCACGCCGTGCTTGATGTAGAAGTCGATATTGGGCTTCAGGACATAGAGGTTCGGGAACGGCAGAATGCTGTGGGCGAAGTTGATGACATAGTCCCAGATCCAGAGACGGTTCGAGATCCTCGACCAACCCACAGTGCCCGCACGGAAGGAGGCATTGAAGGAGTCGCTTTCTAGAGGGTGGGCGAAGCAGCACACGTTAGAGCAGAGGCGTACGACGACGTTCGGCCGAGGGCGGACGCGGGTGGGCGGCTTGCGCGTGTGCTGGTAGGCCAGGGTGTCGATCACCTTGTCCGGGTGCTCTCCCTTGACCGCGTCCGCGATCGCGTTCACGAAGTGGAGGAGTGGACCGGCCTCGCTCCCCTCCTTCTCTGCCAGGGCCCTGCAGTTCGCGCACTGGCAGTAGGGGTGACAATCGTTCTGGGAGACCGAGTAGACGGTGGCCTCGGGGGACTCCTTCATCCATCGCCGGACCGTGTCGATGGCGATGCCGAGGACGTGCGGATTCGTGAGGCAGAGCTGGGTCCCGTCCGGCCCTCTGCGCTTGCCGTCGACCTCAGAGTAGTACTCCGGGTGGTCTCTGAAGTACCTCTCGGGCGGCACCAGCGAGTCGAACGTATGGACGAAACCCCGGTAGTCGATCTTGCCACCGCGAGCCTCATCGCACCGGACGTAAGAGCCCAGGTTAGAGCCGTTGAGCTTGTTGCGCACGGCCCAGTCGCCATCGCGCGAGTTCGGGTAATCAGTGGAGCGGTACTCCAGCAGAGGAGCGTAGATGCGATCGATCTCCCCGATGTCGAAGAGGCCGGACTTCGGAGTCACGGTGCAGTCCGGGGTGAACCAGCGACAGCCGAGATAGTCCTCCAGGAACGTGTAGACAGCGTAGAGCACGCCGCGCCGATTGCCCGCGAGCACGAGTGCTGGGCCGGCCGTCTTGATGCGAATGCCCTCCTCGCCGAGGGCGGCGAAGTCAACCTTCACGCCGAGCTTCGCCAGGAGTACGCTCTTGCCGACCACCAGGGGCGTGTGACCGCCAGCGTCGGCCTCGCTGACGATGGCGAGTTCCTCGCCGGTGATCTGCCGGAGGTAGGCCTGCAGATCCTCGGCGGCGTGCCGCTCCTGTGGCCCCGGCTTCGCCGGAATGACTATGTCATGGGTGTGAGCTGTGAGTCGTTCCCCGCCGATCTTCACGATCGCGTGTTCGGAGGCGGCCATCGAGGAGGCTCCTTTCGCGACATCATGTGTAGAGTGTCAGCAATGGTGAGACGAAACGGCCCGCGTGTCAAGCTACACTCCGGACGTCCCTGACTCCTCATTGCCGTCATTGGCCTGGTTCTTCACCGACTGCCGGTAGTGCTCTCGCCGGGCCGCGAGAGTCCGAATCTTGAGCGCCTTTCGGTGGGCAAGGATCTGTTCCCTGCGGCCGAACCAGACATCATCCGGGGTCACGTTCTTCAGCGCCTCGTGGTAACGCTCCGAGTTGTACCAGGCAACGAACCGGGCGATCGCCGCCCGCAGCTCGTCCGGGCTGGTGTGCACGATGAGCGTCACCTCGTCCTTCATGGTGCGATGCATCCGCTCGATCTTGCCGGTGGTCTGGGGGTGATGGGAGCGGGCCCGGATGTGCCGCAGCTCGTGAGCTCGCAGGTACTGCTCCATCACCCCTGAGATGTACCCGGAGCCGTTGTCTGTCAGCAGCACTGGCTTCTGCACCGGGGGCGCCTGGGTCATGCCGGTGGTCTCCATCGCCAGCTGGATGACATGGGCGAGGTTGGGCGTCTGGAGGTCTGTCACCAGTTCCCAAGTCAGAATGCGCCGGGAGAAGTCATCGAGCACGCTCACCAGCCAGTAGTGGCCCCAGCCCGGGATGAAGAAATGGGTGGCATCGCTCTGCCAGAGTTCGTTGATGCGCCTGGTCCTGTGCCGCCATTCCTTCGCCGCCGGCTCCTGCTCGGGCGCTCGCCTGGGCAGCAGACCATGGGCTTTCAGAATGTGATGCACAGTGGACTCGGAGACACTGAAGTTCGCATGGTCACACAGCCAGAATGCCAGTTCCCGGGCGCTCAGGTGCGGCAGCGCCAAGGCGTACCCCAGCACCACCTGGCGCTCTTCCGATTATGTCCCACCCATAGTGTAAGGTTGGGCGGACCCTCTCTCGTATGTTAGGCCGCGAGGCGGCCGTTGTCAACGGGAATCTGCGACTCGTCGGTAAACAACCTGCCCTCGTCCAGCGCGGCCTTGAGCATCCACAGATCCTCGTGTCCGATGATCTTGCGGAAGTTCCTCTCCGTCTCGAGAGCGGCTGCCGCCCCCCACCGCAGGGCCATCTCTCCCGAGCGCCAGCGAGTCACCCGCCCGGTGCGACCTTCCACCCCCGAGAGCGAACTCTCGATGATGTTGGTGGTCCCCAGGCACTTGCGCAACCTTGGAGAGAGGCCCAGGTGGTTGATGGTGAAGGTCTCCTCCAAGCCCTCCCGCAGGCTCGCCGCCGCCTTGGGGTGCGTGCGTTCCAGCCACTCGATCTGCGTGCGCAGCCGCGCCATCCCTTCCTTCGGTTCCAGCTTCCAGGCCGCCGAGAGCACCGCCCCGACCTGTCCCTGCAGCTCTTGGGGCAGGTACCCCAGCACGTTCTTGCGCTTGTGGTGGCGGCACCGCTGCACTGGGTTCTGCTTCCCGTACACCTCATCAATCGCCGTGCGCAGCGCCTTGGAGCCGTCGATCACGAACAGTCGCTTCCGCCCCGGAGTCACCCCCCTCTGCACCAGCTCCTCCAGCAGCCCCTTCACCACCTGGGCATTCTCGGTGGCTCCCTCGGTGAGCCCCAGGACGTGTTTGCAGCCCTCTGCGTCCACTCCGATGGCGCTCACCACCTGGTGGCCCCCGAAGGCCTTGCCGTCCAGGTAGATGATCAGCAGATCCACCTCCTCGAAGCGCCGCTCGCAGAGATCCTTCAGCGCCTCCGCACTCGCCTGCTGCACCTGCCGGCTCACCGCCGAACGGGAGACCCCGCATCGCTGCGCCACCTCCGGCAGCACCTCCTGATACTTCCGCGTGCTCACCCCCCGCATCACGATCGACAATAGCCGCTCCCGCAAGCCTTCGTCATCCCGCATCGCCGCATAGGCGGGCACCACCACTTCCGCCCCCTTCCCGCCTCCCTTGCGCCGCAGCCGGGGCTTCTGCACCCGCACCCGCTGACCGCCCAGCGCCACCACGCCTCCCTACTCACCGTGGCGCCGGATCGCCCCGCCCGGCCGGCCCGGATGCGGCGGCCCCGCCACCTGCTCCGCCGACATCGCCAGCACCGCCTCCAGCGTCGCTTGTCCCAGTCGTCCTACCAACTCCTCGACGGCCAACTGCCCCGCCTCGATCAGCTCCACCATCGGCAGCAAGGCCGTCCCCTCCTTCGCCAGAAACTGCCGCAGCGCGGCGTTTCCCTTCCGACCCACAATCTGATACCCTCTGCTCACGGCGGTTCTCTCCTTTCCTTCTCAGGATCTGGCCTACCCGATTCTATCGGGCGGAGAGAGCCGCCTCAACCTTCAACTATGAACGGGACACCATCGGGTTGTAGTAGCGGACGTACTCGGCAAGTACCCAGCGCAGATGGGCTTCGTTGAGAATGATGATTCGGTCCAAGCACTCCTGCCGCAGGCTACGAATCCAGCATTCCGCATAGGCGTTGAGATCGGGGGAGCGCACCGGCAATCGGATCGCTTTGCTCCCCGCCTCCTTCAGCAGGGAGTCAGCGTGCATCGTGTACTTGCTGTCCCGGTCGTGGATCAGATACCGCGGGAGGTCATCGTTGACCACCGACAGGTTGCGGAACTGCTGAGCCACCCAGGCCTCATCCGGGGAGGTGGAAACGTTCCAGTGGATGATCCGACGGGTGCCGATCTCCAGGAAGAAGACGAGGTAATAGGTCTTCAGCGTGGCCGTGGTGACGGTACAGAAGTCACTGGCCCAGATGAACCGCCCGTAGTGGGCAAGGAACTGCAACCAGCCCAGGCCGAGGTTCCGGCGACGTTCGGGAGTGAGGCCATGCTGCTTCAGAATGCGCGCCACGCTGCTCCGGCCGAAGCGCACGAACCCCAGCTTGCGCATCTCTCCGGCGATCTTGCCGTACCCCATCCACCGGTTCTCGCGGGCTATGCGCAGCACCCACTGCTCCATCTCCGGGGTGATCTTAGGGGGGACGGCCTGGCCTCCTCTTCGACAGCAACCTCCAGTGTCGCCGCACGATCGCCCGATGCCATCCCACCAGCGTCTCCGGCTTCACGATCAGCAGCGCCTCCCGCAGTTTCTCTTTGCCCAACAACAGGCTGGACAGCACCAGCGCCAGCCGCTCGATGGGCACCAGCGAGGGTCGCTTGCCCAGCTGTCGCTGCAGCACCAGCACTTGGTTGTAGAGCGCCAGCACCAGCCGGGCCTGATCACTGCGCAACACCAGGCCGAACAACAGGCAGAGGGGGGAGAACAGCATCAGCATCATATGCCAGAACATGGTCGGGAGGATGCCGCACCCGCGGCGAGAAGTCAACCTCGCGGGTTCCCAGGAACCGAGCTCCTTGGCTTCCTGGGTGCCTCAGATTAGTTTTGGTACACTTCGCGTCCTATCGCCATTTGACCGCGACACCGTGTCCCGTGGGCGGGCCGAGCCCGTCACCTGTATCACGGTGGGCACAACCGCGGTCTTCCTGTCCTCCCCCGCCGCCCGGGTCTCACTTGCTCGGCGTATGATGCTGGCGAGGAAGTCGGGCAATACCACTGGGGCGCGGGGACCTCAGGAGTAAGGGTACCGGCCATACCGCTGGATCGCTGCCATAATCAGGCGCAGTCCTGTCAGGCGGGAACCGTTGTTGACGCTGCCGGCGGTGGCGAAGCGTAACCCACGCTCCTCTCGAGCCATTTCGAGATCCCGCAGGAACTCGGCCACTATCTGCTCCTCTTCATTCCGGCTGAAAGTGAACGGTGCGAGCTGTCCCTGGATGACCGCTCCTGGAAGGTACCGGCGGATCTGACTCACGGTCAGCGTCGGCCCGAAGTTCACCTCGGTGAAATGGAGGTCGCCGAGCACCGGCAGCAGGTGAGCCATGTCCGAATCGGAGTGCTGATAGCGAGAGTCGCCAGGGCCGGGGCTGTACCGTTCGAATATGCCCTCCAGGATCGGATAGCCGAAGAGCTCGTACATCTCGGGGGTCAGCAGGTAGCAGTTGTCGTCGTAAAACGAGAAGCCGTGAGGCGCGGTCTCGGGCGTGTAGCCCGCTTCCTCATCCAACAGGCGCGCGATGCCCAACATAGTGTTGAGGATCGCCTCGCGGAAACGTACCGCCAGGCCCGGGTTGTCGTGGATGAGGAAGACCAGGTTCTCGACGCCATAGATGGAGGTGGCGAAGGTCACCGGCCCTCGCTGGTAACGGTAGAGAGGTACCGGGACACCCGATGCCGTCAGCCGTGTCTTCTGCTCATCCCAGTTGTCCGGTAGGATGAAACTGCGGAGATCGCGCCGCTCGACCCGATCCAGCAGCCCGCGCAGCTCATCCTCGCCGCCGGCAGAAGGAAGCAGCCAATCGGACCCCGATCGGCGGACGTTCTCAGCCTCGAAGACGTCGTGCAGTCCTTTGATTCCGACGTACTGCCGCGCCGGATCGCTGGGTGATTCGGTGAACAAACGGCGCCCAATGATCTTCTCTGCCCTATCGTTGTACGCTCGATGCAGATCCAGCCGCCACGCCTCATCCTCGGAGTAGTAGCGCTGCAGGTCCTCCTCGACGCCCAATTCAGCGAAAACGCACTCACCCGCCATGTCTATCCCCATCGGGACCTGCGGGATACTCGGGCTGAACGGATCGCGACCTGCCTCGAGCTGGTCTGCCCAGAACTGATCCAGGTCCACAGGGGCCAATCCACTGTTAGCCCTGGTCTCCAATAGCAGCTTCTCAACTCGCTGATCGGTTGGTCCGATCTCGTGACGCAACATGCTCTCCAATCCTCCCATTCCCGTCCCCTTTGGTGATGCCGATCACGATGGTAGCCCGCCGTGCATGGCCGGCATTTCGACACTAAAGCCCACAAGCCCGTGTTCTGACCGGCGCTGCTACTGGTGACGAGGGCAGTTGGCACGCACCTCGCCCCACAGAACGCGCCCGCGCTTACTAGAAGTCATCTCAAAAGTGCTGCCAACGCGATCATGAGGCAGGCGAGCAGGACGAGAGCGCGATAGGTGGTCAGGAGTCGCTCGTGACGCACCAGGACTTTGCGGTAGTTCTGCAGCCAGGCGTTGGCCCGCTCGATGATCCAACGACTTGCGTAACGAACCGGATCAGTCTGAATCGGGCGGCCAGGGCGGCGTCGGCCCTTGCGGCGGATCGGCGGGATGGTGTGGGCGATGCCGCGACCACGCAGATAGTGGCGGAAGCGGCGGCTGTCATAGCCCTTGTCCGCCACCAGATGCTTGGGGCGAGTGCGAGGCCGGCCCCTGGGCGGTTGGACTCGCACCGTCTCCAGAGTGGTCTGAGCCAGCGTCACTTCCCCTTGCTGGGCGCTAGCCAGATGCAGGCCTATGGGCACTCCTGCGCCCTCCGTGACCAACATGAGCTTGGTGCCCTTGCCTCGGCGAGTCAGTCCGACTCCAGCGCCCCCTTTTTGGCGGGCACGAAGCTGCCATCCAGAAAGGCCTGCGCCCAGTCGAGCTTCTGCTCTGCTTCCAGCGCAGAGAGAATCACGCGCCATAGTGTCTCCCAGACGCCTGCTTTCTCCCACTCCTTCAGGCGTCGCCAACAGGTGGTTCCGGGAGTGTATTGGCGAGGGACATCTTGCCAGCGCGCTCCAGTGCGCAGCACCCACAAGATTCCTTCCAGGGTCTTGCGGTCGTCCGCTCGCGGTCTTCCCATGCGCTTCCTGGGCGGCAAATGTGGTTCGATCAACTGCCATTGTGCATCGCTGAGTTCTCGGCGCATGCCACAACGGTTTTTGAACCTTCAGCATACACCTTCTCGACTTTTGAGATGACTTCTAGTGTAGAGCGCCAGCGGAAGTGGGACAAAAGGAGGTTGAAATAAGCTACACCTCCGGCGTTCCTGTCTCCGTGCTTGGGCGTCATCCCCTCCGCCTTCGGTAGCGCTCCCGGCGCGCGACCAGGGTGCGAATCTGCAAGGCTTTTCGCCGGGCTAGAATCTCCTGCCTTCTCCCAAAACAGACATCATCCGGGGTGACGTTCTTGAGCGCCTCGTGGTAGCGTGCTGAGGTGTCGTAGGCGGCGAACCGGGCGATGTCGGCCCGCAGTTCATCCGGGCTCAGGCGGGTCACCAACTCACCGAGGGGATGGAGCAGCCAGCTGCCAGCGCTGAGCCGACTCGCAAGCGGGGGGAGACCCCGCGCCAGCAGATCCGCAAAGCCAAGCACATCACTCGCCGGGCCTTGACCGCCGAGGACAAGATCCGGATCGTGATGGAGGGGATCCGAGGGGAGGACTCGGTGTCGGAGATCTGCCGGAGGGAGCGGCTGCACAACACGGTCTATTACCGGTGGCTGAAGGACTTCATGCGGGAGGAAGTGGC
>Ga0315279_10011525_pt1 | contig 10210 bp, 10 predicted proteins | sample YL17G06_20_MG_FD_203694 | JGI IMG/M metagenome (GOLD analysis project Ga0315279, IMG submission 203694) | Sediment microbial communities from Yellowstone Lake, YNP, Wyoming, USA - YL17G06_20 | ecosystem: Environmental > Aquatic > Freshwater > Lake > Sediment | place: USA: Wyoming | collected...
TTCCAGGGAGCAGAGGGGGAGGCTCTTCTCCCGGAGGAGCTTTTCCATGTCCGGCCAGGGGGCAAAAGCACGTTCGCAGGCCACCGCGGGGTTTTCGTTCAGGAGGTGATAGAGAATCTGAAACCCGAGGTGGGACATCCCCACCTCGTACACATCCGGGAAGGCGAGGGCAAACTTCAGTTTTACCCGGTCTGGGTCTTTGACCACCGAGTTCAGCTCTCCGCCGATGTATCGGGAAGGCCTGGAAATTTTGAGCAGATCTTCTGGTTTCACGATGCCATCTTAACATTCGACTGAAGGGGGGGCAAATGATTTATGTCCCCTTAAATATTCGTTTTCCCATCCCGCCATATTGGGTATAATTGAAAAGATTAGGATTTGGAGAACCAAGCAGCAGAATCCCAAGAAAGCCGATCTTGTCTTTTCGAGAACCCCATGTACAAGGATTTTTTTGGTTTTTCCGAAGACCCTTTTAGCCTGACTCCGGATCCCGCTTTTCTCTACATGACCATGAGCCACTGGGAGGCTCTCTCCACCATGATGGACGGGATCAAGGAGAGGAAAGGGATCATTGTCATTACGGGAGATGTGGGAACCGGCAAGACCACGCTCATCAATGCCCTGCTGAAAGACCTAAGCGACCAGATCAAAACGGCCTTCATCTTTAACCCCCAGCTGACCTTCAAACAATTGCTCAAAGCCATCCTGAGAGAATTGAATGTGCCGGTCAGGGGGGAGAACACCTACACGCTTCTCTACAAGTTCGACGAGTATATCAGGGAGAAATCGGCCGCGAATGAAACGGTGGTGATCCTCATCGACGAGGCTCAGGCCATGCGGCCAGCTGTATTGAGGGATTTCGACAGGCTTTTGCAGCGGGACGCCGCTCAGGAGAAGGTCCTGCAAACCCTGCTGGTGGGGCAGCTGGAGCTGGAGGCCCATCTGGGTTCCGAAGAATTGCTGCAGTTCAAACACCGGATCGCGATCCATCGCCGGATCCGCCCTTTGACCGAGGAAGAAACCAGGGGGTACATCGACCACCGCCTGAAAAAGGTTGGAAGCGAAAGTTCTAAGATTTTTACCCCGGAATCCCTTGACCTGATCTGTGAATCTGCCAAGGGAATTCCCCGGGTGATCAACCTGGTTTGTGACGGAGCCCTCTTTGCGGCGTACAGCGAATCCAACCAGAAAATCGACGCCAAGCTCGTCCGGGAGGTTCTCGTCGAGAACGAAATCATCGCCGGGGAAGAAGACGGCGGGGCTTCAGAGGTGACCGGAGAGCAAGGGGCCGTGGGGAAAAAAGAAGCCGCTGCGGCGGAAGAAGAAGCCCTGGCCGGGTTAGAGAGTATCGCCGCGCGCGGGCTTCCGGGCAGGGAAAAGGGCCTGGCAGAGAAAGAGGGGATCCCAGAGGGAAAAGCCGTCGCCGAGATGGAAAGCGTTGCCGAGACAGAGCTCCTCGGCGAGAAGGAGGTCATAGCCCTGAAAGAAGCCATCGAAGAAATGCCCAGTCTCCGGCCTCGGGAAGAGGGAGAGGTTCCGCGGGATCGACTTATTCATAAGAAAATCTGGATTTCCGTATCGGTTTTGGCAGTCCTGGCGGCTTTGGCCCTCGTTTATTGGCCCCAAAGTCGAGGGGTAGTCTTAAAAAATGGAGAAAAGATTTATTCTCCGCCCCAAGAAGGGGTGGGGAAGCGAGAACCCAAAAACATTAATATAACCGAAGAGCGGGAAGGAACCTATATCAAAGCAGAGGGAGGATTGAACCTCTTCTCCCTGGCCAAGCGACATTACGGCGCGACGAATCCGACGCTCATCGATCTGATCCTGGAAGCCAATCCTCAGATCACGGATATGAACTTGATCCAGTTGAATCAATCCATAATGATCCCCAGGATGCAGGAGGAAATACTTCTCACCCGAACATCCCATCAGACCTATAATATTCACCTGGGAACTTTTGCGGACAGGAGCCAGGTCCGAATCTTTCAGGATGAGCCTTTATTAAGCGGGAAGAAGCTGGAGATGGTTCCGCGGGAAGTCTCGTCCCGGGAGACGTGGTACCGAATCTACGCCGGAGAGTTCAAAACCAAGGAGGAGGCGCAGAGGACGATTCAGGCCTTGAAACAGAAAGGCCTTTTGCCTGCTTTTCCCGGGGTTAAGAAAAAATCCTAGATGCTTTTCGTCCGGAAATCTCTTTGCCGCGCCCTAGGCTGTTTTTCTGTTGCTGGCTTGTTCCTGGCTGTGTTACAAAGGAAAATCAATGTTTGTGAAGGAAGGAGAGAGGCATGAACCTCAGAGCGAAGGTATATGTGGAGAACCAGAAGAAAAGCATTCAGGACAAACTCAGTGCCCGCCTGGTCCTGCTCAAAGAAAGAGGGCTGAAAGAGGATGTGATTCAGAGAGACGCCGGGGTCCGGCAGCTGAAGGCTCAGGTGCGAAAGATGAATTATCGCCTCGCCGCCATTGCCGCCCAGGAGAAACTCAACCAGGAGAGAACGCAGGCCAAGATCGACAAACTGGCGGCGGAGAAAGCAGCCAAGGAAGCGCCCAAGGGAGAAGCCCCGAAAAAGATGCCGGAGAAGAAAGAAAAGAAAGCCAAGAAAGAAAAGGGCGAGAAACAGCCCAAACCGGAAGGGAAGGCCGAGCCCAAACCGGGAGAGAAAAAGGAAAAGAAAGAGAAACCCGAGAAGGCGGAGAAGAAGCCTAAAAAAGCAGAGGGCTAGAGAGATTTCCGGTAAACTTCTTTCCTCCCCGGCTTGAATAAACAAAGAGCGGGGCGGAGCCATAGGGTTGAGATCGAAACCTGGAGGGTACTATGGCGGTGTTGGTGACCGGAGGATGCGGGCTGATCGGCTCCATGCTGACCCGTATGCTGGCGGAAAAGGGCGAGAAGGTGTATGCCATGGACATCAACCTGCGGCCCGAACGGTTTTCCGGGATAACCGGTTCATTGACCGTTTTCCAGGGGGATGTGGGTAATTTTGCCAAGGTTCTGGAAGCGGTAAAAGAAAGCTCTCCGCGGGTGATTTTCCATCTGGGGGCCATGCTCTCCCTGCCTTCCAATGCCGATCCCCAGTCTTCCTTCGCGACCAATGTGGCCGGCACGTACCACGTTCTGGAGGCCGCCCGCCTCTTCAAGGTCCCCAAGGTGATATTTACCAGCACCGTGGCCACCTACGGACTGGACATTCAGAGCCAAGTCATCAACGATGCCACGATTCAGAGGCCCATAACCATGTACGGGTCCACCAAGGTTTTCGCCGAACTCCTGGGGCGGTTCTACCGCACCAAATACGGGATCGACTTCCGGGCGGTCCGGTACCCTTCGGTGATCGGTCCCGGGGCGAAAACCGCCCATATCTCCATTTATAATGCCTGGGCCGTGGAAAAGGCTTTTTATGGTGAGCCTTACCAAATCTTCGTGGAACCGCAGGTCCGCTGCCCGGTAATCTATTTCAAGGATGCAGCCCGGTCTCTGCTGCTGCTGGAGGCGGCGCCGGCGGAGGCCATCCAGACCGTTTGTTATCTCCTGGCGGGAATCCAGCCCATGATCTCCGCGGAAGAACTGGTGGGCGAAATCAAGAAGCATTTCCCCCAAGCGCCGTTGACTTTCAAGCCCGATCCCCTGGCCATGCAGTTTCACGGCAAATCCCAGGGGGTGGTTTACGAAGACCAGAATGCCCGGAAAGAGTGGGGCTGGAAGGCGGAGTACTCCCTTCCGAAAATGATTGCCGATTTCTATGCGGAATTGAAGGGGTACCCCGAACGGTACCGTTAGCGCTAGAGGGCGAGTCGATTCCGGAGCGGAAGAATTCCACGGCGGGTCGACGAAATCTCGATAAGAAAAAGGGGATGAACCTCTTTGCGGTCCATCCCCTTTTTCTTTCATTCCGACATAAGGCTATTTTTTCTTCAGAATTCCTTTTAGGGCCCCGGCAGGAACGGCTTTGACCACTTTTTTCGCCGGGATCTTAATCGGCTCCCCGGTCTGGGGATTCCGTCCGATGCGGGCCTTCCGGTGCTGGACCTTCACCGTCACAAAACCGGGCAGAGCCAGTTTTTCTCCTTTTTTTATGACCTTGGCGGCCAGGCCGGCAAGGGCATCGAGAACCGCACCCCCTTGTTTCTTGGTGATCCCAACTTCTTCCGCCAGATAGGCCACCACCTGTGACTTGGTCATGGGAATGGGCGACTCCTCCTTTTGCAGTTAATGATTTTTTTCTTATCTTCGGCCCTATTCCTATCCCCTCGCCGTTTCCCCGCGGCGAAAAGCACACTTTAGAACATCCCTGGAGCATATGTGTTGCCCCTGTTGGGGGACATCATTTTATGGCCAGAACATCCACCCGGCGATTTTTGGCCCAGGAGGCCTCATTGTGTCCGGCATCCATAGGGCGTTCTTCCCCGTAGCTGATGGTGGCCATTCTCTGGTTTGAAATTCCCAGCCCTTCCAGGAAGGCTTTGGCCGCCTCGGCTCTTTTCTGGCCCAGGGCCAGGTTGTATTCGGCCGTTCCCCGTTCGTCGCAATGCCCTTCCAGCCTCACTTTGGCGTTGGAGTTGGCTTTGAGCCACTGGCTGTTTTTCACCATGACCTCTTTCTGATCTTCCCGGATCGACCACTGATCGAACTCAAAATAGATCGGTTCCAGCTTGTCTGCCTTCAGGGCGGCTTCCCGCGCGGCGGCTTCTTTGCGGGCCGCTTCTTCCCGCAGGGCTTTTTCCCGCAGGGCTTCCTCGCGGAGGTTCTCTTCCGAAAGTCTTTTTTCTTTCTCCAGGGCCGCGGTTTTATCCGGGGATTCGGCCTCCGGTTTGGCCTCTGCGGGTCGGGGCTCAACCCGGGAGGGCGTATATCCCACGGCATCGGAACGGATCGTTTTTTTGGCGCAGCCGAAAGCGGCCCCGATCGCCAGAATCATGAGCACGGCCAGAAAAACTCTGAGGCTTTTCACTTTCTTTCTCCTGTTAGGGGTTTTTATAAGAGCGTATCGACTGCCAATCGGGCTGTCAAGGGCAAAATAGCAGAGGTTTTGTCAAAGCAATTCGGGGGCGATGGAGATTTTATCCCTTGGCAGATGAAGGGGAGTCTGGTAATTTGTAGAAAATTCATGGGGGAGGCTGGAAAGGGGAACATGAAGGTCCTGGGGATTCATGGAAGCCCCCGCAGGGGAGGAAATACGGAACTGCTTCTCAAGGAATTCCTCCGCGGGTGCACGGAGGGAGGGGCCGAGGTGGAGGAAGTCTTTCTCCGGGAACTCAAGATTTCTCCCTGCCTGGAAATCTATGCTTGCAGGAAAAGGGGAGAATGCCCCATCCAGGATGACATGAAGCCTCTGTACCAAAAACTGGTGGATGCCGATATCCTGGCGGTGGCCTCACCCGTCTTTTTCTTCGCGGTCAGCGCCCACTTGAAAGCGATGATCGACCGTTGCCAGGCCCTCTGGGCCAGAAAGTATCTCCTTGGGCAGCCGGCGGCCGCCGGGCGGGCGGGGAGGAAGGGGATTTTTCTCGCGGTAGGCGGGGCGAATCTCGGAAAAATTTTCGACGGCCCCCTGCTGACCATGAAATATTTCTTCGATGCCCTCGACCGGACCTTTGACCGCGCCCTTCTTTACAAAGGGGTGGACGAGAAGGGGAAGATTCGGCGACATCCCACGGCTATGACAGAAGCCTTTGCCTTGGGGAAGAAGATGGTGGAGAAAAATTCGGAATGCGGAATTCGGAATGCGGAATGAAAAATTTAACCGCAGAGGTCGCAGAGCACGCGGAGATAAGAATGGCCAAAGGCCCAGGGGCATAGGAAAAAAGCGCATCATTTCCGAAGCCTCCGGAGAAGCCAAAACCGCCAAGAGGCTTTCACGGAATGATCTCTGCGCTCTCTGCTTCCTCAGCGGTCATTTTGTTGTATTCTTCCGCGGGGGGTTCACAGAAAGAAAGTTTTTCATTCCCAAAATGAGAAAACAATCAATAACCGCGGAGACCCGGGAGGACGCAGAGAGCATGAAATATCCATAGAATGATTGGTGTTTTTGGCCCTTAGGAAGAAAAAGCTCTGCGGTCTCTGCGTACTCAGCGGTTCAATCCTTTTCTTGGTCGCCGGGCAAAAAATTTTTATAATTTCCTGTGCAATGAAAAAGAGAAAGCCAATCAGCCTCACGGAAAAGTCCACTCGCTCCTCGCGCCGCATCGATACCGCTGCACCCCTGGAAATCGCCCGGATCATGAACCGGGAGGATGAAAGGGTGGCCCGGGCCGTCCGCACCCAGCTGAGGCCGATTGCCAAGGCGATTGCATTGGGGGCGGAAGCGCTGTCTCGGGGAGGAAGGCTTTTTTACGTGGGCGCCGGCACCAGCGGAAGGCTGGGAGTCCTGGATGCCGCGGAGTGCCCTCCCACTTTCAGCGTCTCCCCGAAAATGGTTCAGGGAATTATCGCCGGGGGAAAGAGAGCTTTGTGGAGATCGGTGGAAGCGGCTGAAGACAATCTCTCAGCCGGGGCCCGCGCCATCCGCCGGGCAAGAGTGAATGACCGGGATGTCGTATGCGGCATCAGCGCATCCGGCAAAACCCCCTTTGTCCGGGGAGCGCTGGGCGAGGCAAAAAAACGGGGAGCCCTTCGACTGCTGGTGGCCTGCAACCCCGCCCCGGAAATCGGCCCCCTGGCGGACGTGGCCATTCAGCTTCTGGTGGGACCGGAAATAATCGCCGGTTCAACCCGGTTAAAGGCCGGGACCGCCACCAAGATGGTCCTGAATATGCTTTCCACCGGGATCATGATCCGGCTGGGCAAGGTATACGGCAACCTGATGGTGGATGTAAAACCGTCATCCCGGAAGTTGAAGGACCGGGCGGAAAGGATCCTCATGACCGTCCTGAATTGCCCCCGAGACCGCGCCCGAGTATTTCTCCGGCATTCGAAGAATCACCCCAAGGCGGCCATCGTCATGGGGGCGAAGGGATGCTCGAGGAAGGAAGCCGAGCGCTTGTTGGAAGAGAAAAAGGGTATTCTGGGAGAGATCCTTTGAAACGCCTGGATAAGATCCGGAAAAAGAAGGCCCGGATTGCCCTGGGCCTTATGTCCGGAACCTCCGTGGATGGAATCGACGCAGTGCTGGCGGAGATTTCCGGAAGGGGCCTCAGAACCGGAGCGAGGATCCTGGCCTTCGAGACGCATCCGTTTGAGCCCCCCATGAAAAGGCGCATCCTGAAACTCTTTTCCGCCAGGGCCGAAGAAATCTGCGAGATGAATTTCATCCTCGGGGAACTGCTGGCCGACGCCGCCCTGAAGTTGATGTGCCGGACGGGAAGCCCCCCCGGGAAGGTGGATTTCATCGGCTCCCATGGCCAGACCCTTTACCATCTCAGCGGTCACCCCCGGCGTAAGAATTCGACGTTGCAGATCGGGGAAGGGGCGGTCATTGCCGCCCGGACAGGGGTGGTGACGGTCTGCGACTTTCGCCCCGCCGATATTTCCGTCGGGGGAACCGGAGCCCCTTTGGTTCCCTACGCGGATTATCTCCTCTTTAGGAAGAAGGGAAAAGTGCGAGCCCTGCTGAACCTGGGAGGAATTGCCAACGTCACGGTCCTTCCCGGGAGGCTGGAAGAAGTGATGGCCTTCGACGCCGGGCCGGCGAACATGGTCATCGATTCTTTGGTCCGGCTCCGGAGCCGGGGCAGGATGAAATGGGACCCCGAGGGGCGACTCGCCGGACGGGGCAGAATCAATGAGGAGCTGCTGGGCGATCTGATGCGGAACCCCTATTTTCAGCTGTCCCCGCCCAAATCAACCGGAAGAGAGCTGTTCGGGGAGGAGTTCGCAAAGGATCTTTGGGGAAAAAAACGAAGGCTGTCTTTGGAAGACCTGTTGGCAACGGCCACCTTCTTTACCGCTGCTTCCATCTACCGGGGGTTTGATGATTTCATCTTTCCCCGTTTTCGGGTGGATGAGATTTTCGTCTCCGGGGGCGGGGTGCACAACCAGACTCTCATGGGCTTCCTGCGGAAGGTTTTTGGCCCGATTCCCATCGGTCCTTTGAATGATCTGGGAATCGATGGAGACGCCAAAGAGGCTCTGGCCTTCGCCCTGCTGGCGGATGCCACTCTCCAGGGGTTGCCCTCGAATGTCCCCGGAGCCACGGGGGCAAGGAGACGGGCGGTGCTGGGGAAAATCGTCCTCTGAATGCGGAATTCGGAATGCAAAATGCGGAATTAAAAAAAACTTAACCGCGGAGGTCGCGGAGCACGCAGAGGTAGAAATGGCCAAAAGCTCAGGGCCAGGATGCAAGGGGAAAAACGACGTTTTTTCTCACCCTTCCCAGAAGGTCAAAACGAGAAAGGACCTTTCCAGGAACGATCTCTGCGTTCTCTGCTTCCTCTTGGTTCATCCTCTTGTCTCGATCCCCGGAGGATCGAAAGGCAAGGAGGAGTCCAGATCCATAAAATGATTTGTATTTTTTGTCTTTACCAAGAATAAGCTCTGCGGTCTCGGCGTACTCTGCGGTTGATTTTTTCTTCACCCCCGGAGGGCGCAGAGACTTTTATAATTTCCTATGCAAGAACAAAGCCGAGGATTTTTGATGAAAGCTGTAGTATACCGAAAAGGAAAGGGTTTGGTGATTGAAGAAGTCCCGACGCCCGAAGCCGGGGCCGATGGGGTACTGGTAAAAGTCTCGGACACGGGCTTCTGCGGGTCGGATCACTCCCTGATCGAAAGCGGGCTGCTGCCCGATGGGCTCATCCTGGGTCATGAGGCGAGCGGTGTGGTTTCCGACCGCGGTCGGCAGAAGAATGCATTCCCGGAGGGCACCCGGGTCATTCTCCGGCCCACTTTCTGCGGGCAGTGCCGGGAGTGCCGCCGGGGAAGGCCCCACCTCTGCGGGGAAAAAAGACGTTCCATCGGGGTCGGGGACTTGCCCGGCGGCTTTGCCGAATACGTGAAGGCTTTTCCTCCCATGCTCATTCCGATTCCCTCGCGCGTGGATTCCCGGAACGCGGCTTTGGCCGAGGCATTCGCCTCCGCTCTTCACGGAATCCGTTGCGCGGAGACTGAGGGGGGATCAGCTCTGGTCATGGGGGCAGGCCCGATCGGGTTGGCCGCCGTGAGAATCCTGAAGATCCTCGGGTTTAACCCCGTTGTCCTGTCCGAACCCGTGGGACAAAAGAGGGACCTGGGCAAGAGATGGGGCGCTGATTTTGTCCTCGATCCCTTGAAGGAAGACATCTCCCGCCAGGGAAGGGAATGGACCGGGGGCATCGGTTTTGAGACCATCCTGGAGTGTTCCGGGGTTTCTGACAATGTCCCCCTCGCATTTACCCAGGCGGCCAAGAGCGGCATAATCTGCATTGTGAGCATGTTCAAGGGACTGGTCGTCAATCAACCCATGGCCCTGAACTTCAGGGAACCCAGGCTAACCTGGTCCTATTCCAACACCCACGAGGAGAACATCCAGTGCCTCGCCTGGATGGCCGAGGGGAAGATCGATGCCCGGGATATGATCACCGACCTGATCCCCCTGGAAGAACTGCCGCGGGTGTACCGGGAAAGGATCCATCCGGGGAAGGCCATAAAGGTAATGCTGAAGATCGGAGAAGAATTTTAAATAAAAGCGGGCGAGAGAATATGGAATTTTGGGGAAAATCGGAATAAAGGAGAATAGGATGGGAATGATATCCGGTGGACAATTGGCCGTTGAAGCCTTATTAGAAAAAGGGGTGACCAAAGTCTTCAGCCTCTCGGGAGGCCACATCAATCCTTTGTACGAAGCCGCCGAAGGATCGGCCCTGGAAATATTTACCACCCGCCATGAACAGGCTTCTGTATTCATGGCCGAAGCGTGGGGAATGTTAACGCGAAAGCCCGGGGTTGCCCTGGTAACGGCCGGACCGGGATTCAGCAACTCCATAAGCGCCATCGCCAATGCCCAAATGGCGAATACACCCCTGTTATTGATCTCCGGAGTCGTTGGGCTCAAGGCCAATGAAAAACTTGACCTGCAGGATATGCGCCAGCTTCCGGTTATTGAGCCGCTGGTCAAAAAGACCCTCCGCTGCCAGAAGACCGAGAGGATCGCCGAATTCATCGATATGGCCTACCGGACGGCAGCCAGCGGCCGACCGGGTCCAGTCTACCTGGAGCTGCCCATTGATGTTTGGGCGGCCAAGGTGGATGAAAGCTCGGTCAAGAGAGTCAATACGGTCACCGAATCCCGGGCCGTGG
>Ga0315279_10011526_pt1 | contig 10209 bp, 6 predicted proteins | sample YL17G06_20_MG_FD_203694 | JGI IMG/M metagenome (GOLD analysis project Ga0315279, IMG submission 203694) | Sediment microbial communities from Yellowstone Lake, YNP, Wyoming, USA - YL17G06_20 | ecosystem: Environmental > Aquatic > Freshwater > Lake > Sediment | place: USA: Wyoming | collected...
TGTAGGAAAAATGGCAATAGAAATGGCTACTCCAAATGCCCCTAACGGAAATTGAACTAACCTATTAGAATAATATAAAGCAGAAATGCTTCCATCAATTAAATTAGAGGCTATGGTTCTATCTACCGCTACATTAATTTCAGTGATAGCTAAGCCTACCATAGCAGGTATTAATAATTTTAATAATTTTTTTACCCCTGGATTGTTTAAATCCATAACAAAATTATATTTTATTTTTTTTCTTATTAATACCGGGATCTGTATTAACACCTGACCAATTCCGCCGAAAATTACTCCTAAGGCTAGGCTGAAAATTCCATATTTAAAGCTTAAGGTGAAAGCAAAAATTATAATAGAAATATTTAACATCGCCGGTGCTAAAGCGGGTAGCAGGAAGTGATCATATGAATTTAATATCCCCATAAATAAAGCGGCAATTGCTACAAAACCTATGTAAGGGAACATTATTCTGGTTAAATTTATAGCTAATTCATATTTATAGAGGTTATTTTTAAAACCGACAGCAAATAGTTTAATTAACCAAGGAGCTCCCCAAATACCCAAAATTATTACTATTATTGAGATTGAAATTAAAATATTTAAAATATTGCTGGCAAAATATTCCGCTTTCTTTCTATCGTTATTAGTCAAATGTTCAGTAAAGATAGGTATAAAGGCAGCATTTAAAGCACCTTCTCCTAAAAAACTTCTTAGTAAATTAGGAATCATAAAAGCAATAAAAAAGGCATCGGTTTCAATGCTCGCTCCAAATTTATTGGAAATTATTATTTCTCTACCTAAACCTAATATTCTACAAAATATAGTGGCAATAATTACTATTACAGCGTATTTAGCAATTTTATGCTTTGTTTCCATTAATCTCCCTTTTTTCGTCTTGCGTCTTGCGTCTTGCGTTCATATTTATTTGGACAAACTACTATCCACTACTTCTTCTTTCTCTCTTTAATTTACGATATACGAAATACGAATCAGACTTCTGAATTCTATTTTTCTTACTATATACTATTGCTTATTTCTTAGCGCAATACGCAATACGCGATACTCGATACGAAATAATGCTTGATTTTAAAATAAAATAATGTTAAAATTTAACCAGTAAAATAAACATTATAGAAAGGAAAATATTTATGCCCAAAATAAAATCAGCAATAAAAAGAGTTAAAACCTCTGAAAAAAGTTACTTGAGAAATACCTCCTATAAATCAAAAATAAAAAGTAATATTAAAAAATTCAATCTTGCCTTATTAGAAAAAAACAAAGAAGAAACAAATAAATATTTTAAAGATTCTGTTTTATTTTTAGATAAGTCTGTAAATAAAGGTATTTTACCAAAAAATACTGCTTCTCGTAAAAAGTCGAGATTGGCAAAAAAGTTAAATGTTTTAATAATGTCTACCCCGCAAACTGAAATTGAAAAAACAACAAAAGTTGAGAAGAAACCAAAAGTTAAAAAAACAACAAAAACTACGGAAAAAAAAGAAACTAAAAGTAAATAATATTTCTAAAATTGTTCATTGATTCAATAGTTATTTGTTCTTCTATCATATTGGTATTCCTATGGGCTCAATTTATTGAGCCCCTATATCTGTCATTCCCGCGAAAGATTGCCACGCTCCCTACGCTCGTTCGCAATGACATTTCTGGATTATGACTTTTATTTTATTCTCTTCACGAGATACTAGATACGAGATACGAATTTGGCTCCTGGCTTCTATTTTTCTTTACGATTTACAAAATACTACTTATCCTGATTTATAATATTCATCACTAATTCCTCTAATATAATTTGAGGTTCTTTTTGGCTATTTTTTAGTTCTAAGTCGGCAATATTTAATAATTGGTAAGATTTACAAATATCTTTAAAAGTATATTTTTTTGATTGCTTTATTATTTTTTCAACAACAAACGAAGGTAGTTTTAATTCTTTCTCTATTTTTTTAAAATTAAACCCACTCACCAGTAATAATTTTATCTGTAGTATAAGTTTTATTTGCCGGTATATCATAGTAAATATAGATAAATAATGAAGATTACTTTGATCTAACTTAACCATACCATCTATGGCGTTTTCTATCTCTCTATTACCTATGGAATCTAAAACTTTGAATATGTTAACCGACTCCGAGCCACCTATCGTTATCATAATATCTTCTTTTTCTATTATCTTTTGGTCTTTGGTATAAATATCTATCTTTTCTATTTCATTAAAAAGGCGATTTAAATCAGAACCAATCCAAGATTGTAAATAAAATAACGCTTCCGGACTAATTTTTTTATTACTTTGCTTAAATTTAGCTTCTATCCACCTATTTAATTTCGATTTATTCTGGATATCTAAATTTATTACTATTCCTACTTTTTCGATTATTTTAACTAATTCTTTATTCGATGTAGTCTCTTTATATATTAAGATTAATATTGAAAAAATGTTTTTAAAATTATAATGGTTAAAATAATTTATTAATTTTTCTTCATCTTCTTTATTAATTTTTTCTGCTTCTTTTATTACTACTAATTTGTATTTGGATATAAAAGGTAATATTTGTAAATCATTTATTATCTCATTTATGGGTAATTTTTCTCCATAAAATACTTTATAATTTAATTCTCTAGAGGTAGGAGTAATTAATTTATCTCGAAGTTTTTTTAAAATATTTTCTTTTAAATAATTTTCCTTGCCCAAAAATAGATAAACAGGATATACCCTCTCTTGTTTTATAAGATTTAGTATATTTTCATAATTTAAATAATTTTTTTTAGTAATTCTAATTATTTCCTTTCAAGGTTTTTACCCAATATTCTTGTCCATTCGTCCTTATAATCACCGTACCATTTTGATCGGTACGATATACTGGTATATTTTTATCCTTTAATCTTTCTATAATTTTTTCTGAAGGATGACCAAAATTGTTTTTCCCAGTAGAAATAATTGTAATGATAGGATTAACTTTCTCTAAAAATTCTAAACTACTAGAATTTGAACTACCATGATGGGATATTTTCAATATATCGCTTTTTAAAATATTCTGCCATATTAATAGATTTTTTTCAGTTGTATTTTCTATGTCTCCAGTAAATAAAAAATCTGTATTTTTATAGAATAATTTTACCACAATTGATGCATTATTAAAATCAGATTCATTATATAAATTTGAAGTATATACGGGGTTAAGCAAAAGCATCTCTAAATTTTTACTAAAAACAAAATTATCCCCGACTTTAGCCTGATGATAGGGTATATTCTTTTCTTTTATGATTGAAATAAACTCTCTATACTCTGAAACAGCACAAATTAATCCACTATCTAAGACCATATCAACTTTAAATTCTCTTAGTACCGCTAATAATCCTTCTAAATGATCTAAATCAGGATGAGTTAAAATTAACAGGTTAATCTTATTTATCCCTTTTCTTCTTAAATAAGGAATAACCACTCTACCTCCTACATCAAAAGTACTTAGAGGTGTTCCCCCTCCGTCAATTAAAATATTATATTTTTTAGGTGCTTCAATTAAGATACAATCTCCTTCTCCTACATTTATAAAATTTACTTTAAGATTATCTAGGGGAGAAAATACTTGAACTATAATTACCACTAATACAGCTGATAATATTAAAATAGTGGCTTTAATCTTCATTTTGGGCGGGAATATTTTTTTATAATATATTTCTATGGCCAAAAATATTATTAAATAATATAAAAAAATAACAAAAATTGCAGGTTGAGCAGTATATATAAACGAAAAAGGTAACAAAGAAAAATACTTAGATATTAAAATGATCATTTTTAAAACAAAAAAATTGATATTAGCTATTATATAAGCCAAAGGAATGCTCAATAGACTGATAAAGAAAGTGATGAATCCTAATATGAGGGCTATACCGGTTAAAGGAACAATAAAGATATTCACCACAATTGAAATTATTGACACTTTATTAAAAAAATAAGCGGATAATGGGAAAATTCCTATCCAAGAAGCTATTGAAACCGATAAAGGATCTTTAATCCAGACCAATATTTTAGAAAATTGTTCTTGCAAGATTGGAGATAGATATATTAGAAAAAAAGTAACCATAAAAGATAAAAGAAAACCAGCATCATATAGGACTAAGGGATTTAATAATAAGATTAAAAATGCTGCAAAAAAAAGAGAAAGAAAAAGATTTCTATTTCTGTTAATTAATTTTCCTCCTATTAATAAGATAAACATAATTGTTGCGCGTAAAACAGAAGGTTGATAGCCAGTAATAGAGGCGTATATGATTAAAAATAATATTAAGATAGTCAATTTCAATTTTTTAGGTAGTTTTAAGAAATTTAATAAAAAAAATAAGGCAGCAGCAATTATTCCTACATGTAAACCTGAAACTGCTAATATATGCATAATTCCTGCCTCAGCAAATATTTCTTTTATTTCAGGTGGAATAAGACCTTTTTCTCCTAACATCATACCGATAAGTAGAGAATTATATGGCTTTTGTAAAGTTTGTTCTATAATCTTTTTTATTTTATTTCTGACCAACAAAGAAAAATAGGTAAAGAAATTTGAATTTTCTTCTCCTATTTTTTGAATATCTTTTTCCTGCCAGATGTTGAGATAAGTAAAAATTCTTTCTCGGGCTAAATATAATTCATAATCAAATTCACCAAAATTTTTTCGACCTATAGGTTTTTCTAATTTTCCTTTAATTTTAACTATATCTCCATATTCATAAGGACAATTCCCTAAATAGGTATTCACTAATATTAGACCTTTTGTTCTAATATTATGATCTTCTTGTTCTATCTCCTTTACTTTTACCTTCAAAGAAATTTTTTCTTGATCATAATAATAGTTTTTATCTAATACTGTACCGATAATGGTTAATTTCTTGTCTTCTATAAAATTTGCTATATAGTTGGTGCCAATTGGTTTATAATTTAGATTATAATTAAATATACCGATTAAAAATATTATTAGAAATAATAAAGCAGTGGTTATTTTCCACTGCTTTATAAAACTCATCATAGAAATTAGCATTAATAATATTATAATTATAAATGAAAATATTAAATTAAAATTAATGAATTTACCACAAATTATCCCTAAAATATATAAAGATAAAATTAGGGGTAAAGGTTTAACCGTATTATATTTATTATTGGAAAACATATTTTTTATTGGACACAAATTAAATCTTTAATTCCTTCAAATTTTTTTTCTCCGATTCCAGATACATCTTTTATATCATCAATCACTTCAAATAATCCATTCTGATTTCTATAATCTATTATTTTTTTAGAAAGAACTGGTCCAATTCCAGGTAAAGACTGTAAGGTATTGTCATCAGCAGTGTTAATATTAATTTGGTCAGAAGGAGATGATGAAGAAGAGTATACTTCCTCTATATTTTTATCACTTTCTACAGTAACTTGGTTAGAAATTTTATAGGGAATTATTATTTTTTGTCCATCTTTAAGAAGAGCAGCTAAATTAATTGCATCTGGATTAGCTCTTTCCGTTATCCCTCCCGCAATTTTTACTGCATCAACAACTCGATCAATTGATTTTAATTTATAAACGCCAGGGTTTTTAACTGCTCCAGAAATGTGAATTATAACTGAAGGAACTTCAATCTTTTCCGCAATATTATTCTCTGAAAAATTTGAGGGTGAATTTATGGCTAAATTATCTTCATTATTAAAATTTTTATACAAAATTATTCCTATTCCAATTATTATCACTATTAATAAAAAAATTATAGTAATCTTTTCTTGATTTGAAAGATTGAACATATTTGTTTTCTCCTTACTTCTATAGAGATTATACCTATAAACTAAAAATTAAAAACGACCTGTCTGCGTGCCTGCCTGACCTGTCTTCGTGCAACGCACAGGCAGAGCGAGTATGCTCGCAGTCAGGCAACGCACAGGCAGAAAAACGTAAAACCATAATTCAAAATTCAAAACACCCTAATGATTAAAGAGTTTCTTGGTTTTTAATTTTAAAGTATCTTTTAGCTTCTCCAATAGTGTATAAAGAACCAGTTATGCAGATTAAGTCATCCTTATGTGAATTAAATATAGCACAGTTTATAGCTTGGGGGATATTTTTGGTAACCATTATTTTATTTCGATCTATATATTGTGCTGCTTCTTTAGCAATTATCCGAGGGGGGGTGGCTCGGGGATTTTTTGCTTTAGTAGCAATAATTAAATCCGCTAACGGTGCTATAATTTTAATCATTTTTTTATAATCTTTATCTGCAAAAATTCCTAACACTAAAACAAGTCGATGATAACAAAAAATCTCTTCCAAAGTTTGTCGAACTACCTTCACTCCATTGGGATTGTGCGCACCATCTAATATTAATATAGGATTTTTTTGAATGATTTCTAATCTCCCCGGCCATTTAACTTTTTCCAAGCCATCTCTTATTGCTTTTTTAGAAATGCATATTCCTTTAATTTTGAGTGCTTCTACAGCTGTAATAGCAGTAGCAGCATTTTCTGCTTGATGTCTTCCTAATAATGGAATATGTAAATTTATATAATTATTATAAATTCCGTGTAAATTAAATATTATACCTTTAAGATCAGATTTTATTATTTCATACTTTATTTCTCTTCCTACCTTGTAAATAATTGAATTCCTCTGTTGAGCAATTTTATTAATTTCCTGATCCGCTTTCTCAAATTGATTAGAAGTAATTACAATTCCTCCTGATTTTATAATTCCTCCTTTTTCCCTGGCAATCTCCTCTAAACTATTTCCTAATTTATCCATATGGTCATAATCAATGTGAGTAATAACTGAAATTAAAGGTTCACAAACATTTGTGGCATCTAACCTTCCTCCTAATCCTACTTCTAAAACTAAAAAGTCTACTTTTTCTTCAAAAAAGTAGATAAAAGCCATAGCAGTAATAACTTCAAAAAAAGTAGGGTGAGTATAGTAAGGTGTATGAGTTACCTTTTCTACCAAGGGTTTAATTTTTTCTAATAGTGTAGCTACTTTTTTCTGATTTATTGATCTATAATTAATTTTCATCCTTTCAGTGAAATCAACTAAATGGGGAGAAGTATATAGACCAACCTTAAAACCAGCAGATTTAAGTATTGAACATATTAGGGAAGAAGTTGATCCCTTTCCGTTAGTTCCACCTACATGAATTATATTTAATTTTTGGTGAGGATTGCCTAAAAGAAAAAGCAAATATTTAATATTTTTAAGTCCTAATTTTATACCATATTTATTTAAGTCATAAATATATTTTAATGCTTCTGGATAAGTTATCATATTTACCTCAAAGCTTTTAGATTGCTTTCTAATTTTTGACTAATATCTCTTAAATCATCCGCCTTATTTCTTTCTTTTTTAATCACCTCTTCTGGGGCTTTAGACAAAAAATCCTCATTATTTATTTTTTTAAAAATAGTATTAAGTTTAATTTTTATTTTATTTAATTTTTTTTCTAAACGGCTTATCTCTTCAGTAATATTGATTATATCTTTTAAAGGGATGAATATTTCTACTCCTTCTAAAACACCGGTAGCTGAATGTGCTGGTTTTTTAATATTTGTTCCTACCTCCAATAAATTTGTTTTAAGCATTGCTTTGATATAATAAATGTTTTCTTTTATTAATTCTATTTTATCTTTTTCGGTAATGTTTAAATATAAATCAATCTTTGTACTATAAGGAATGTCCATATCTGACTTAATGTTTCGTATAGTTTTAATAATATTCATTATTTTGCTCATCTTTTTATCTGCATCTTTATCTAGGTATTCTTCTTTATATAGAGGCCAAGGTGAAATCATAATGCTATCTCCTTGATGAGGTAGTTTTTGCCATATTTCTTCAGTTATAAAAGGCATAAAGGGATGTAAAAGTCTTAAAGTATTCTCCAAAACAAACCAAAGAATGTATTGAGCTGTCTGTCTTTGTATTTTATCATCTTCCTGATATAATCTTGGTTTAATAAATTCTACATACCAATCGCAAAACTCATTCCAAATAAATTCATAGATAGTCTTGGCTGCATCTCCAAACTTATATTCCTCTAGATATATAGTTGATTTATTTATGGTCTCATTTAATCTACTAATTATCCAATTATCAGCTAAAGTCATTTTTAAACTATCTTTATTTATCTTATCGATATCAAAATCTACTAAATTCATTATAGAAAATCTCGAAACATTCCATATTTTGTTAGAAAAATTTCTAAATCCTCTAATTCTCTCTTCAGAAAGACTGATATAATTACCTTGCAACGTTAAAGAAGCAAGGGTGATACGTAAGGTATCAGAACCGTATTCATCAATCATGGTTAAAGGATCGATAACATTTCCTTTTGATTTACTCATTTTTTTACCTTCTGCATCTGTAACTAAAGGATTGATATATACTTGCTTAAATGGTATATCGCCACGAAACTTTAATCCCATCATTATCATTCGAGCTACCCAAAAGAAAATTATGTCAAAACTAGTGACTAATACGGAAGTAGGATAAAAACATTTTAAATCAACAGTTTCTTCCGGCCAACCTAAAGTAGAAAAAGGCCATAAGGCAGAACTAAACCAAGTATCTAAAACATCAGGATCTTGAATTAAATTATGACTATTACATCTTTTGCAAAATTTAGGCGGTTCTAATTCTACCATTACTTCTGAACAATCTTGACAATACCAAGCTGGTATACGATGTCCCCACCATAACTGACGTGAAATACACCAATCCTTAATATTTCTCATCCATTCATAATATACTTTAGTCCAATGAGAAGGTATAAATTCAATTTTACCTTCTTCCACTTTAGAAATTGCCGGTTGCGCAAGTTCTTTTATCTTTACAAACCATTGTTTAGATAGATATGGTTCAATAATAGTCCCACATCGATAACAATGCCCCATAGAATGCTTATAATTTTCTATCTTATTCAAATACCCTTTTTCTTTCAAGCTATTTAAAACTTTTTCTCTACATTCTGCCACAGTTAGACCTTTAAACTTTCCAGCCTGTTCATTCATAGTACCGTCATTATTTAATAAATTAATAACTTGGAGTCTATGGCGTTTACCTAATTCGAAATCATTCAAATCATGAGCGGGGGTAATTTTTACTGCTCCTGTACCAAATTCAGGATCAACATAACTATCCGCGATTATAGGTAATTCCCTATCCATCAAAGGTAATATAGCAGTTTTACCAATAATTTTTTTATATTTTTCGTCATCAGGATGAACAGCTACTGCGGTATCGCCAAGCATAGTCTCGGGACGGACAGTAGCTACCGTGATTACTTCTTCAGAATCTTTGAGGGGATAATCTATATAATAAATATTGGTTTCTTCTTCAACTGATTCTACTTCTATATCAGCTAATGCAGTCTGACATCGAGGACACCAATTTATCACGTAATTTTCTCGATATATTAACCCTTCTTTATATAATTGAACAAATACTTTTTTAACTGCTTTAGAAAGACCTTCATCTAAAGTAAATCTTAATCGTGACCAATCGCAAGAAAATCCCAATCTCTTCAATTGATTTATGATATTATTTCCGTATTTTTCCTTCCATTCCCATACTCTTTCTAAAAATTTTTCTCTTCCTAAATCATGTCTACTTTTACCTTCTTTAGCTATTTCTTTTTCAACTACATTCTGAGTGGCAATTCCGGCATGATCAGTCCCTGGTAACCAAAGTGTATTGTAGCCTTCCATTTTTTTCCATCTAATTAAAATATCTTGTAAAGTATTATTTAAGGCATGGCCTATATGCAAAGATCCGGTAACATTCGGGGGAGGTATAACGATAGAATAATTGATTTTTTTATCAAAATTATTTTTTGCTTTAAAATAATCTTTTTCTAACCAAAATTTATACCATTTTTCTTCCACAATTTTAGGATTATACACTGATGGAATTTCATTATTTGTATTTTTCATTTTATTTTCCTCCTTAAGCTTAAAAACAAAAAACTCCTTTCGATTTTTAAAAGGACGAAAGGAGTCTATTCGCGGTACCACCTTAATTCCCGAATAAAATATTTTTACAAAATTAAAATATTTCACAGGCACTTAATTTTTTAGTTTTAACGTAACTAACGGTTAATCCTACTTTTGTTTTTCAGATTGACAGCTTGGGGAGGACTTTCGATAAAATTTAAAAATAATTTTATTCTACTCTTCCCCTC
>Ga0315279_10011528_pt1 | contig 10207 bp, 7 predicted proteins | sample YL17G06_20_MG_FD_203694 | JGI IMG/M metagenome (GOLD analysis project Ga0315279, IMG submission 203694) | Sediment microbial communities from Yellowstone Lake, YNP, Wyoming, USA - YL17G06_20 | ecosystem: Environmental > Aquatic > Freshwater > Lake > Sediment | place: USA: Wyoming | collected...
TGACTATTACATCCTGAGCCACGTCGACGAGGCGCCTCGTGAGATAACCGGCGTCCGCAGTCTTCAGGGCCGTATCGGCAAGCCCCTTTCTCGCACCATGTGTCGAGATAAAGTACTCAAGAACCGTAAGCCCTTCCCTGAAGTTTCGCAGGACGGGTGACTCGATAATTTCGCCAAAACCGCCCGTGATTTTCTTCTGCGGCTTGGCCATGAGGCCTCTCATACCGGCAAGCTGCCTTATCTGTTCCCTGCTACCTCTTGAGCCAGACTCGGCCATCATGAAGATGGGGTTGAATCCTTCTCTATCGGCCTTCAGATTGAGATAAGTCTCCTTTTCCACTTCCGTCGTGGCATGAGTCCACGTGTCAATGACCTTGTTGTAGCGCTCGCCGTCCGTGATGGCATTTCTCAGATAGGACTTGCGGAGCTCTTCAGTCTCTTTCATCGCCCGTGCAATGATCTGTGGTTTAGCAGGCGGTATCAGAATGTCATCAATCGCGACGGTTATGCCCGCTACCGTTGCTTCCTCAAAACCCAGCTCCTTCAGGTCGTCGAGAAACTTCGCGGTAACGCTTGGCCCGAGCTTTCTGTAGCAGGCCGCAACCAGATTCTCCAGCGCCTTCTTATCCAACGGGACGTTGGAATAGCCAAGACCCGGAGGCATGATCTCATTGAAGAAGACCCTGCCAGCGGTCGTTTCGATTGTTTCGCCGTTAATCCTCACCTTGATTCTTGCGTGAAGAGAGACCACCTCTTCGTCAAACGCGGCTCTCACTTCGTTGGGATTCACAAAAAGTTTGCCCTCACCCTTTGCGCCAGCTCTATCCTTTGTCAGATAATGACAGCCGAGCACGATGTCCTGACTCGGTGTGGCAACTGGCCTCCCGTTTGCGGGGAGGAGGATGTTGTTCGGCGCCATCATGAGCAAAAGAGTTTCGATCTGTGATTCAAAAGAGAGAGGAACGTGTACCGCCATCTGGTCGCCGTCAAAGTCGGCGTTAAACGCTGCGCAGACGAGTGGGTGTATCTTGATGGCCTTTCCCTCAACCAGCACGGGCTGGAAAGCCTGGATTCCCAATCTGTGGAGCGTGGGCGCTCTGTTCAGGAGAACCGGATGTCCCTCAATTATCTCGCCAAGTATGTCCCAGACCTCCGGCCTTTCCCTTTCAACAAGTCTCTTTGCACTCTTGACCGTCTGTACAAGTCCTCTGTCTTCCAGCTTTCTTATGATGAAAGGTTTGAACAGCTCCAACGCCATCGTCTTGGGAAGCCCGCATTCGTGGAGCTTAAGCTCCGGACCCACGACGATCACGGAACGGCCTGAATAGTCAACCCTCTTACCAAGAAGATTCTGTCTAAACCTGCCCTGCTTTCCCTTGAGCATGTCGCTCAGAGACTTGAGGGGACGATTGCCCTGACCTCGAACAGCACGAGACCTTCTTCCATTGTCGAACAGCGCATCTACGGCCTCCTGAAGCATCCTCTTCTCGTTGCGCAAGATCACGTCAGGAGCTTTTATCTCTACAAGTTTCTTAAGCCTGTTGTTTCTGTTTATGACCCTTCTGTAGAGGTCGTTGAGATCACTTGTGGCAAAGCGGCCCCCTTCGAGTGGAACCAGCGGTCGCAAGTCCGGAGGCAAAACCGGAATGGCGGTGAGTATCATCCACTCGGGTCTGTTACCACTCTGCCTGAAGGCCTCCACAATCCTCAGCCTCTTCAGGGTCTCTTTCTTTCTCTGCACGCTTGTCTCTACTTTGGCCTGGAGGCGAAGTTCGGCAGAATACTCGTTCAGGTCTATCTCGGCGAGAAGCGCCCTGATTGCCTCTCCACCCATCTTGGCCACGAACTGTTTTCCTTCCTCGACAAGCTCGTTGTATTGCTCTTCTGTTATGAGCTCTCTTTTCTTAAGGTTGGTATCGCCAGGGTCAAGGACCACGTAGGATTCGTAGTAGAGAACCCTCTCCAGCTCCTTGACGCCCATGTCCAGAAGGTGACCTATCCTGCTGGGAACGCTCTTGAAGAACCAGATGTGAGCTACGGGCACCGCCAGGTCAATATGACCCAGCCTTTCACGACGTACCTTTGCAAGGGTCACTTCCACGCCGCACCTGTCGCAGACGACTCCTCTGTAGCGGATTCGCTTGTATTTTCCGCAATTGCACTCCCAGTCCTTTACTGGCCCGAATATTTTCTCGCAGAAGAGTCCGTCCTTCTCAGGCTTGAATGACCTGTAATTGATCGTCTCCGGTTTGGTCACCTCCCCGTGTGACCAGCTTCGTATACCATCAGGAGAAGCAAGTTGAAGCCGAATCGAGTTGAAACTAAAACGTCTTCTGGCCTCACGATCGTCCGTTTTTGTGAGAGTCATCCGCCCACCCAAAAGCCCCTCGGAACGAATCATTTCCTGCATCTTCTCTCTCCCTTCGAAACAAGGCCCTTTTAGAGTGCCAGTTTCACATCAACTCTCTTAGCCTTCCTCGAATTGCACGTCCAAACAGAGACTCTGGAGTTCCTTAACAAGCACGTTGAACGACTCCGGAACGCCAGGCTCAGGCGGGTTTTCTCCCTTCACGATTGCTTCGTAGATTTTTGACCTTCCTGAAACGTCGTCCGATTTCACCGTGAGAAGCTCTTGAAGCGTGAAAGCAGCTCCGTAGGCTTCAAGAGCCCATACTTCCATTTCGCCAAATCTCTGGCCGCCGAACTGGGCTTTGCCACCCAGAGGTTGTTGGGTAACCAGAGAATATGGTCCGATGGAGCGAGCGTGTATCTTGTCGTCAACCAGATGTGACAGTTTCATCATGTAGATGTGGCCGACCGTCACGGGTTGGTCGAACACACGACCGGTCCTTCCATCATGGAGAATCGTCTTCCCGTCCCTGGAGAGGCCCGCTTCGTCAAGCAATTGCTTGATTTCTTCAACGGTTGCACCTCCAAAAACAGGGCTCACCGCCTTGAACCCGAGCGCTTTCGCAGCTAGACCAAGGTGTGTCTCCAGTATCTGGCCCAGGTTCATTCTCGACGGCACACCCAGAGGGTTAAGCACCATTTCAACGGGAGTGCCATCGGGAAGATAAGGCAGGTCCTCTTCGGCAAGGATTTTTGCGACCACTCCCTTGTTGCCGTGCCTTCCGGCAATCTTGTCCCCGACTGACAGCTTCCGCTTCCTCGCAACATAAACCTTCACTAGCTTCACGACACCAGGGGCAAGCTCGTCACCCCTTGATATCCTCTCGAGGTCCTTTGCCAGTTCCTTGTCCACGTTCTCGAGCGCCTTTCCGGCAGCAGCCATGACCTGCCAAAACCTCTCGTTCGTGTCCTGATCCTTGGCAACCGAAGAACCCCAGGGGATGTCGCTCAGCTCCAGCTTGGAAAGGATGTTGCCAGCGAACTTCTTGCCACCGCGGAACATGATCTTGCCGTTACTTTGCCTGCGAATCTGCTGGATCGTTTTCCCGGCAAGTATCTTGGAAAGCTGAGTCTCGCGGAGCTCGGCTATCCTGTCCTTTTCCTTGCGAGTTATTCTTTTCAGACGGTCTGATTCTTTCTTCTCCTGCTTCTTGGTGACTTCGTCCTTCTCTTTCCTGGAGAAGACTTTTATGTCAATAACGATGCCGTCCATGCCAGGAGGAGCCTTGAGCGATGCGTCGCGCACGTCGCCGGCTTTCTCGCCGAATATCGCCCTAAGAAGTCTTTCCTCGGGCGTCAGGTCTGTCTCACCCTTCGGGGTCACTTTCCCGACAAGGATGTCACCAGCCCTCACGTGGGCGCCTATTCGCACGATTCCATCCTCGTCCAGATCCTTCACAGCTTCCTCGCTGACATTAGGAATCTCACGAGTAATCTCCTCCGTACCCCTCTTCGTATCGCGAACCTGTAGTTCGAATTCTTCGATATGAATTGAAGTGAAGCGATCCTCCTTCACGAGTTTCTCGCTCACAAGAATCGCATCCTCGAAGTTGTAGCCACCCCACGGCATGAAAGCCACAAGCACGTCTGCACCAAGGGCAAGCTCTCCATCCTTGGTAGCAGGACCATCAGCTATTGGCCGACTCGGCCTAATCCTCTCGCCCTCCCTAACAAGTGGTCTCTGGTTTATGCATGTGTCCTGGTTTGAACGTCTAAACTTGGTGAGCCTGTAGACATCGAGACCGCCGAACTCGCTAAAGTCTACGGTTTCGCCTTCATCCGATTCAGGCCTGACAATGATCGTATCGGCGGTGACGTTTTCAACCACTCCGGGACGCTTCGGAAAAATGAGCGCGCCAGAGTCCTCCGCCACTTTTCCTTCCAGACCGGTCTGGACCAAGGGCGTCTCCGTCTTGAGCAACGGAACAGCTTGTCTCTGCATGTTAGACCCCATCAGAGCTCTGTTGGCATCGTCGTGCTCCAGGAATGGGATCAGAGCTGCGGCAGGACTAACCAGCTGAATGGGAGAAATATCCATGTAGTCAACTTCGTTCCGAGCAACGACGGGGAATTCGCCCTTGTATCTGACCTGGATCTGGTCACCCTGGAGCCCGGCGTCCTGCCCCACGGGAGTATTCGCCTGTGCAATCTTGTACTTGTCCTCTTCGTCAGCAGAAAGATAGTGAATCCTGCTTCTGTCGACGAGACCATCCGTGACCTTCCAGTAAGGAGTCTCGAGAAATCCGAATTCGTTGACCCGGGCATAGGAGCTCAACGAAGAAATCAGCCCTATGTTGGGGCCTTCGGGTGTCTCGATGGGGCACATTCGTCCATAGTGCGTGTAGTGAACGTCCCTGACCTCGAAACCTGCCCTGTCTCTCGTGAGCCCTCCAGGACCAAGCGCACTGAGTCTCCGCTTGTGCGTCAACTCGGCGAGTGGGTTTGTCTGGTCCATAAACTGAGAGAGCTGGCTACTTCCGAAGAAGCTCTGGATAACGGCAGAGATTGTCCGCGCATTTATGAGATCGTACGGCGTGACGTTCTCCGCGTCCTGCAAAGCCATCCTCTCCCTGATTATTCTTGCCATGCGGGCAAGACCGATATTGAACTGATTGCCAAGGAGCTCTCCCACGGAACGAACCCTTCTATTCCCGAGATGGTCAATATCATCAGGAGCCATCGGTTCGCCGCTCTCCTCGCTCTCTCTCATCTTGAGCAAGTATTTTATTATGGAGATAAAGTCCTCTTTGCAGAGGATGGTCCGCGTGCGAGGCGGCGTCTTGAAAGTACCGTTAAAAAGCGCAGCGTGATCAAGCTTTTGATTGAGTTTGTACCTTCCGACTCTGGCGAGGTCATAACGCCTGGGATTGAAGAAAAGCCTGTTCAATATCTCGCGCGCGGTATCAGTCCTGGGAGGATCGCCCGGCCTGAGCAGGTTGTAGATTCTGGCCAGAGCATCCTCTTCGCTCTTGCAGGCATCTTTCTTCAGAGTATTCCTGATAACGTCGGACTCGGCCACGTAAGGTATCTCAAAGTACCTGACTATTTTCCTCTTCGCCCTCTTGAGCTTGGCCTTTCTTATGTCTGCAAGAGCGGCTTCGGTAATCGGCTCGTTGGCTTCAAGAAGAACCTCGCCGGTCTCCTCGTCTGCGAAGTCTTCCGCTGCAATCTTGCCTACGAGCTCTTCTGCCTTCTTGCTGCCTGCTCTAGGCACTTCGTCCTCGAGAATCGGATAGAACAGCTCGATTATTTCTTTCTCGCTCTGAAAACCTAAGGCCCTCAGGAGAACAGTCACGGGCAGCTTTCGTTTTCTATCGATGTGAACATACATTACGTCGTTAGCGTCCAGACTGAACTCGACCCACGAGCCGCGATAAGGGATTATTCTCGCAGAAAACAGTTTCTTGCCGTTCGGATGTATGATCTCGTCAAAGAAGACGCCAGGGGAACGATGCAACTGGCTTACGATGACTCTCTCCGCACCGTTTATTATGAAAGTGCCCTTGTCCGTGATAAGCGGCAACTCGCCGAGGTAGACTTCTTGCTCAACTATCTCCTTGTCACGTTTCTCGCCGTCAACTACTTCCCTGATGCGCAGCCGAAGGGTAGCTTTAAGAGGAGCCGAAAAAGTCAGATCTCTCCCCTGGCATTCTTCGACGCTGTGTTTAGGTTCCCCAATGTCGTAACTAACGAACTCAAGCGAGTACATCTCGCGCTGGTCCGCTATCGGAAACACGCTGTTGAAGACCTCCTGGAGGCCATCGCTGGTTCTTTCCTGGGGAGCCTTGTCGGCTTGCAAAAACGCCCTGAACGATTCCAGCTGCACGTCCAGCAGGTTGGGAAGTGAAACACTCCACTGCTTATCAACTTTGCTGAAGTTTTTCTTACCGTCGTAGCGATCAGCTTTCAAGGCAGTCACACCCTTCTTTGATAGAGTAAAGAGCTCGGCTACTTAATCTCAACGACAGCCCCTACTTCCTCGAGCTTGGTCCTAATGTCCTGCGCTTCGTTCTTATTGACCTTCTCCTTAACGGGCTTCGGGGCGCCGTCTACCAGGTCCTTGGCCTCTTTGAGACCCAGACCGGTGATGGCACGCACTACCTTGATGACCTGAATTTTCTTCTCGCCAGAACTGTTAAGGATTACGTCAAACTCCGTCTGCTCTTCCTCGACGGGCGCCTGTGCAACCTGAGCCGCCCCAGGCGCAGCAGCCGCGGCAAAAGCCGTTGGCATCGCCGCAGTAACGCCGAATCTCTCTTCAAGCTTCTTTACGAGGTCATCAACCTCAAGAATTGTCATTCCCTCAAGCAAGTTCATCACCTTGTCGACGTTGCTCATATCACCTGTTCCCTCCGCTACTTCCTCTGATGGCGCTCCTGTGGTCTCCTCAGCAGAGGAGATTTCTTCTTCTTTCAGAACTTTCTTTTTTGTCGTGGCCTTTTTCTGGATTCCCTTTCCTGTTTCGCTCATCATTCACCTCCGTTTTTCAAATTCATTCTTGACTCTGCGTTCTCACTCCGTCTTTTTCTTTTTAACCTCTTCGATAGCGACGACTAGCTGACGGAGCTTGAAAGTCAGGGCAAACGAAAGCATCGAAAGCGGCCTTCTAAGAGTTCCTGCAAATCGCCCGACAAGAATTTTCTTGGGCGGCAGAAAAGCCAGTCTTTCAATGTCCGCGGGATTCACAATCCTTCCCTCTATAAGACCAAGCTTTATCTTCGGACGCTCATGATTCTTGCGAAACTCACTGAGAACTCTTGCCGGGGCGATCTCGTCGGTCACGCTGAGGGCAAGGGCAGTAGGCCCATCGATTCTCTCAGCGAGAAAACCATACCTGGTTTGCTGGGCAGCGATTTTAGTGAGGGTATTTTTCACAACCTTGTACTCTACCGATGCTTCCCGGCACTTCTTTCTGAGTTCGGAGATGGAAAGAACATCCATCCCGCTGTAGTCCGTCACTATGATGGCTCTTGCACCATTGATCTTCTCAACAAGTTGAGCTACAGCCTGTTCTTTTTCAGGTGTCGCCATTGCTTTTCCTCTCACTGTCTCGGTTGCTCTCTCAAACTCATTGTGCCCGATGAAACTACTGCTTCATTGCCGCAAGCAGGGCCTGAACGTCGAGCTTAACGCCCGGGCTCATGGTTGAACTGACAGTTAGATTCTTGACGTACTGTCCCTTTGCTGAGGCTGGCCGGTTTCTCAAAATTTCCCTCACGAAGATCGAGATGTTCTCCACGAGCTTATCCTTGTCAAAGGAAGCCTTCCCGATAGGGACGTGAATATTGCCAACCTTATCGGTCCTGTACTCTATTTTGCCGGCCTTAAGCTCCTTGATGGTCTTCGCAACGTCGAAGGTCACCGTCCCACTCTTGGGGTTGGGCATGAGACCTTTGGGCCCGAGGATTTTCCCGAGCTTGCCAACCTCGCTCATCATGTCTGGAGTTGCAACAATCTTGTCAACGTCCAGCCAGCCTTCCTTTATTTTGGCTATGTACTCGTCCGAACCGACAAGATCGGCGCCAGCGTCCTTGGCCTCCTTTTCTCTCTCACCCTTAGTAATGACGAGGATCTTTACGCTTTTCCCAATTCCGTGAGGAAGCACAAGCGTCCCCCTCACCTGTTGTTCTGAATGGCGCGGATCAACACCCAGGCGCACGGAAACCTCGATGGTCTCATCAAATTTCGCGGTTGCGTTTTTCTTCACTATCTCAACAGCTTCGGCAAGAGCATACCTGGCCAATCTGTCAAATGATTCGGCGGCAGCCTTGTACCTCTTTGCTAGCTTCATAACCTCATACCTCTTCTAAGGCCCCTTGAGCCTAACCCGAGACTTCTATTCCCATGCTCCGAGCAGTACCTTCCACCATCCTTATTGCGGCTTCCAGGCTTGCGGCGTTGAGGTCGGGCATCTTGAGCTGTGCGATTTCCCTGACCTGCTCTTTCGTCACTTGCGCAACCTTGACTCTGTTGGGTTCGCCCGAAGCCTTTGCAATCCCCGCGGCTCGCTTCAAGAGCACAGAAGCGGGAGGAGTCTTGGTAATGAAGGTAAACGAGCGATCCTTGTAGATCGTAACCACGACCGGGATAATCAATCCTGGTTGCCCCTGGGTCCTTGCGTTGAAAGTCTTGCAAAACTCCACTATGTTGACGCCATGTTGCCCTAGTGCAGGACCAACTGGCGGGGCGGGAGTCGCATTACCCGCAGGGATCTGGAGCTTCACGGTCGCGGCAACAACCTTAGCCATCTTTTCTCTCCCTGGTCAGCTCCGAATTCGAAGCCAACGCCTAGAAACGAACACAGACCAGAAGAACTCTCCAGTGTCACAGTATCTGACTCAAACAAAAGGACGCAGCAAGAGTTCTAAATTGTTTGAACTTGGAGAAAGTCAAGTTCAACTGGGGTAGCTCTCCCAAATATGCTAACCATGACCTTGACTTTCCCCCGTTCAGAATTTATTTCGTCAACAATTCCAGTGAAATCGCTGAAGGGACCGTCTATCACTCTCACGTGCTCCCCAATCTTGAAGGGCACCGAAGGAGTAACTTTCGCAGCTTTCCCCTCAGCATCAAGCCCAAGCACTCTTCTCACTTCCACTTGCTTCAATGGAAGCGGATCACGCCCAGTGCCGACAAAACCCGTAACGCCAGGTATGTTTGTGACAAGGTGCCTGGTCTCATTGGTCATTTCCATCTCAACAAGTACATAGCTTGGAAATGTTTTCCGCTTCGTAATTGTTCTCTTACCATTCTTCATCTCGGCAAAGTCCTCTGTGGCTACGAGAATCTGCCCGAAACTCTCAGTAAGACCCGCAGAGTGAATGGCTCTTTCCATGTTGGTCTTGACTTTATTTTCGTGACCAGAATACGTATGAACTACATACCACTGCTTTGCTATTGCCGTTTCGCGTTCGCTATCGCGTTCGCTACCAGTTTCAGACCCTTGCGCTTCCGTTTGCCCCTCCGCCAGACTAAAAGACGATTTTGACCATCGAGTAGAGAATGTAATCAACCACACCAATAAACGCTGAAATCACTATGCACGAAATGATAACCACAACCGTGGAATCTCGGAGTTCGCCTCTGGTCGGCCACGTGACTTTCGACATCTCGAGCCGCACTTCCTTGACGAATCCCTTGAACCTTTCAATGGGTTTTGGCTTTTCAATAGTCTGTGTCGAATTCATCTTCCTTATTCTCTGGTTCAGGCCCGGGATCCGACTTGCGTTGTGTCGATCTACCAACGAGCCATGATAATCTGGCAGGCCTGGAGGGATTTGAACCCCCAACCCCCGGATTTGGAGTCCGGTGCTCTAGCCGTTAGAGCTACAGGCCTTCCCAAAACAGACGCTCCAGAAAACTGGTGAGCTCCGCATTCCCAAGGCGGGCTCGGTTATCTTGTTTCCTTGTGTAAGGTGTGGGCACGACAGAAAGGACAGTACTTCTTCAATTCTATCCTATCCGGATGCTTTCTCTTGTCCTTCATTGACGTGTAGTTGCGTCGCTTGCACTCATTGCAAGCTAGTGTTATTTGTTCGCGCACCCTTGCTCACCGATCCCCTGGGTTTCTGGTCAAACGGTCAGTGTTCTGCGATTTTCTATTCCAGTGTTCTGTCTATAGCCAAAAACGCGGGTGCGAAGGTCTTAAATCGCCTGTTCGTACCCGCACTCATTACACGTCCAGTATTTCTGCGACGACACCCGCTCCTACCGTGCGCCCTCCCTCCCTGATCGCAAACCGCAACTCCTTCTCCAACGCTATAGGCGTTATCAACTCTATCTCCATCGTCACGTTGTC